>SAMEA104404106__coassemble_275_pt1 | contig 57913 bp, 38 predicted proteins | sample SAMEA104404106__metabat2_high_PE_037 | metagenome-assembled genome bin SAMEA104404106 (sample SAMEA104404106) | Balaenoptera acutorostrata
CTTAGACATGGGACTTGCCTTAGCTGAAATGTATAGGGGGTATGAATAATATAGGTTAGGGCTGCTGTCTCTTATTCGTGGTTTATCTGATACTCGCGTAGACAAGTATGGTGTACCCACATCACTCTCCATACTTGAATTACTTATATGACTATGAATGCACCACCCGTTTCGGGTGGTGCTGTATTTGTTTGAGTGCTTTTGATGTCGCATTCATAAAACGATTTGCAATACGTGCAAAGAGGCGGTAGAGAGAAAAAAGTCGTGGGTGTATCTTGCTCAACGGATTTTTTTCGTAATTTTGCTACGATAATCAATTTTGTATCATCCTAATGGACGACTATCACGCGGAAAATAAAAACTGACGAACGGGGAAACGGCACAAGCTCTTCTCCCGTTAGATTTCTTTTTGCTTGGAGGAACAGCTTATGCGAACTTATTGGAACATCAACAACACGCTCCGTACTTTAGAGAATTGGGCACCCAATTGCTGGGTCCAGGTAACTTGTCCAACTCCTGAAGATGAAGATTTTCTTTTCAACGAACTCAAAATTCCTGATTACTTTTTAGACGATATCCGAGATAAGGATGAACGTTCCCGTTATGACTATGACGAAGGCTGGACGCTCATCATCTTACGTATCCCCTATGTCAAGGAAGTGCGCTCCCGCACTCCTCATACGACCATCCCTTTGGGTATCATTCTCAACAAAGGGGTGTGTATCACGGTATGCAACTACGAAACCAACATGATGATTGATTTCGTATCCTATCAGCAAAAACGGAATTTGGGTTTCACGGACTCCGTGGACTTGGTATTCCGTCTCTTCCTCTCTTCTGCCGTCTGGTATCTGAAGCGTTTGAAACAAATCAGTATTCTGATTGATGAGGCCAAGCGCAATCTGGACAGAAAAATTGATAACGAGGATTTGATCGGACTTTCCCGTTTGCAGGACAGCCTGACTTATTTCATTACCTCCATCCGTGGTAATGAGACCCTGCTTTCCAAATTGAAATTCAAACTGCCGGTGGACGAGCTGGATGCCGACTTGATTGAAGACGTCACCATCGAGATGAACCAGGCGCGAGAGACGACCAACATCTATGCCAACATTCTCGCCTCCACGATGGAGACCTATGCCAGCATTATCAACAACAACATGTCCGGTGTCATGAAGCAGATGACGTCCATCTCCATCATCCTCATGTTCCCGACGTTGATAGCCAGTATTTTTGGTATGAACCTCATTTCCGGACTGGAAGATTTTAAATGGGGATTTCCTCTGGTAATTGTTTTTTCCATCATCGTCACTGGCATTTTCTACGGATTGTTCCGTCGTAAAACTTGGATTTGATTCTCTTGGCTACATTTATCTTAAAAAATCCTTGGTCATAACAATAAAATTAACTTTATTTGCAATTCAATAACATGGGATATCAGCCCCATGTAACTTAAATCATTATACGCAAAACGTTATTAAGTACATTGCATTATGGACGAGAACAAAATTCCCGTTGTGGAAGAGACTAAGATTGAAGCCCCTGAGGCTGGAAATGTAAATGCTGCCGCTGAAACCGTTAACCAGGTGGCTGAGGAAGTGACAGCTGCAGTAGCTGAAGAAAATACTACTGAAGAAAAGGAAGTGCGCCAATTGCCAAAGACCAAACTGGAAGTGATTGACCGATTGAAAGAAATCGTACACCATGGCGGTCAGGCGGAACGTGCTGATTTGGAAGCTTTGAAGCAGACCTATTATCGTCTGCATAACGCTGAGGCTGCTGCCGAGCGTGAAGCCTTTATTGCCGGAGGTGGTGTTGCCGAGGAATTTGTACCGTCTCCAGATGCTGATGAAGAAAACTTCAAGGCTCAAATGTCTTTAATTCGTGAACTTCGTGCCAAGGCTGTTGAAGCTGTTGAAAAGGAAAAGCAGGACAATCTCGAAAAGAAATTGGCCATCATCGATAAGATTAAAGAAATGGGGGAAACTCCTGAGGATGCTGACAAGAACTATGATGCCTTCAAACAGTTGCAGAACGAATGGAAGGAAATCAAGAATGTTCCTGCTGAACGTGCGACAGAGTTGTGGAAGAACTACCAGCTTTATGTGGAGAAGTTCTATGACCAGCTCCGTTTGAACCACGAGTTCCGCGCTTATGATTTCAAGAAGAACCTCGAAATAAAGACGCATCTCTGCGAGGCTGCTGAAAAGCTGGCTGAACTGGAAGATGCCGTTTCTGCTTTCCATCAGTTGCAGAAGCTGCACCAGGAATTCCGTGAGACCGGTCCGGTTGCCAAGGAATTGCGTGACGAAATCTGGAATCGTTTCAAGGAAGCTTCTACCATTGTGAACAAACGCCATCAGGCACATTTTGAAGATATCAAGGTACAGGAAGAAAAGAACCTGGCTGCGAAGGAAGCACTTTGCGAGAAGGCAGAGGCTATGCTTTCGGCCGAATATAAGTCGTTCGCTGACTGGGACAAGGGTACCAAGGAAGTATTGGAAATTCAGACTGAGTGGAAGACTATCGGTTTTACTCCACGTAAGATGAATACCAAAATTTTCGAACGTTTCCGTGCCGCTTGTGACAGCTTCTTCCAGAAAAAGACCGAATTCTACAAGTCTACCCGTGAGACTTTCGCTGCCAACTTGGCTGCCAAGAACGCTTTGTGCGAACAGGTGGAAGCTTTGAAGGACAGCACCGACTGGAGCGCTACTACTAATAAGTTGGTAGCTTTGCAGAAGGAATGGAAGACCATCGGTCCGGTAGCCCACAAGGTATCAGAAACTGTATGGAAGCGTTTCAACAATGCTTGCAACTACTTCTTCGAACAGAAGAATGCCGCAACTTCCGGCCAGCGCCAAGAAGAAGAGGCTAACTTGGAAAAGAAGAATGCCATCATCGCTCAGTTGGAGGCTTTGTATGAAAACCGCGGTGACAATTTGCTCCAGGCTATCCGCGACTTGCAGGCTCAGTGGAACGAAGTAGGTCATGTGCCTTTCCGCAAGAAGGAAAAGATGTATAAGCGCTATCGTGAAATCTGCGACAAGCTCTACAAGGAAGTACATACCAACGCAGGCCGCCGTCATTTGGAAAACTTCAAGAAGAATGTATCTGAGAAGGGTGGTAACGAACTCACTCGCGAGCGTACCCGCCTGATGAACGCTTACGACGCGAAGAAGCAAGAAATCACCAACTACGAAACCAATTTGACTTTCTTCAATTCCAAGTCAAAGACCGGTAACAGTCTGGTGGATGAAATCGAAAACAAGGTAGCCCGCCTGAAGGAAGATTTGGCCGTATTGGTTGAAAAGATCAATGCCGTCAACGAACAAATCAAGGCTGCTGCAGATAAAAAATAATAATTCATTTTCATTTTTCGTATAATGGATGCCGTAGGGAAACCTACGGCATTTTTTTAATATTGTCTCCGTGCCCGTCTCTTAATAATAAATAAGATTGGGGCGTGTGGAAAGATAAAAGTTTGTCAATCAATTATAAAACTTTATCTTTGTACCTCAAAAACAAATTGTATTGCCCTAAAAGTCCCAATATGGAAAAACGTATATTTCTTTTATTTCTCCTTTCCAGTCTGTTCAGTTCCGTCACTTTCGCTCAGAAATACAGTGTGAAGGGAAATGTACTCAACGCAGCCAGTCAGGAGGCTGTCGAATTTGCATCGGTAGGGGTGCTACGGACAGACAGCACTGTGGCGGGAAGTGCGATGACAGATGAAAAAGGATATTTCAAGATGAATTTGCGTGCTCCCGGCCAATATATTCTGAAACTCTCGTTTATGGGTTACCAGACCCGTTTTGAAAATTTTAAAATCACCTCGCAGCAGCCCCATCTGAATATGGACACCCTTCATTTAAAGGAAAACGAGCAGCTGCTCGGGGAGGCAGTCGTGCAGACTACCCTGGCCCGCGTGGAACAGAAAAAAGATACCACCGTATTCAATGCCGGTGCTTACCGAGTGCCGGAGGGTTCCTCTTTGGAAGCACTGGTCAAATTACTTCCCGGTGTGGAAGTGGGGGAAGACGGTTCGGTGACTTGGAACGGCAAGAAAGTGAAGGAATTCCTGGTGAATGGTAAAGATTTCTTCAAGGGCGACAAAGATGTGGCCATGAAGAACCTGCCTACCGATCTGGTCAGTAAAATCAAGGCGTACGATAAGAAAAGTGATTATACCGAACAGACGGGGATAGACGACGGTGAAGAGAAAACGGTGATGGATATCACCACCAAAACGAAGCTGGACGAGTCGTGGATTGCCAATGCCGACGTAGCTTATGGTACCAAGGACCGGTATTCCACTGAAATCTTCGCCACCCGGTTTACAGAACGCTCCCATTTGTCCGCCTACGCTTCCATAGGAAATGCCAACAATTACCGTTATGGAGGTTGGGGAGGCGGTCTGACCGCTTATAAAAATGGTGGTGTGGATTTTTCCTGGAAAAATGATAAGAACAAACGAGAAGCCGGAAAATTTGAAGTCGGCGGCAGCGTCTATTATGGTTGGTCGGAAACCGACCAGGTGTCGTCGGGTTCTTCAGAGACCTTTTTATCTTCGAATGCAAAAAGTTCGTTTAGTAACAATTTGAATAAGAGTTCGAATTCTTCCTCTTATATCGGAGCGAATTTCCGCATGGAGTGGGCCATCGACTCTATGACAACCTTGCGTTTCCGCCCCACTTATTCCCACAATATGGGGGACAACCGTTCGCAAAGCCGTACCGCCACCTTCAATGACGATCCTTATGCGATTCCTGGTATGGCAAATCCTTTGGATAGCATTTTTTCCCCTGTTGTCAACAGCAACCTTGCCGGAATGGCGGTCAACCGCAACGCCCATCAGTCATTGGGCGACAGCAAAAGTGATGCTCTCAGTGGCGATTTGAATTTATTGCGCCGTTTGAACAGCAAGGGCCGCAATGTATCTTTGCGTTTGAATGGTAGTTATCGTAAGAGTGAGAGCAATTCGTTCTCCCTTTCCAATATTTATTATTTCAACGGTCGCGATGGCAGTTTCCTGAACCAATATAGTAACACGCCCTCCAGCAGTTGGGATTACAATGTGCGTCTGGGCTATGCCGAACCCATCACCGACAAGTTGGTGGCAGAAGTGCGTTATGCTTATGGCTATCGGTTTAACGACAGCGACCGTTCCCGTTACAACCTCGACCGTTTGGGAGGATCGTGGGCCGATGCCGAGCACTATCCCTTTATCGGCAGTCTTCCCTCTACAGCCGACAGTCTGGCGGCTGTACGTGATTTGCAGAACAGTCAGTATGCCACTTACAAATATTACGATCACGACATGGATTTCAATCTCCAGTACAAATCCGGAAAGGCCCGTTTGAACTTGGGGGTGCGTCTGAATCCCGAAAAGACGAAGATGGAGTATGAACGTCCGGGGCAGAAGATCGACACGGTGATTACCCGCGATGTTTTCCAAATAGTTCCCGACGCCCGTTTCCGTTATCGTTTTAGCGATGTGAAATCTTTGGATATCCGTTATCGTGGTTACTCTTCCCAACCATCCATGACGAACTTGCTGGCTGTTGTGGACAACTCCAATCCTCTGAGCGTCTCTATGGGTAATCCGGGTTTGAAGCCTTCCTGGACCAATTCCTTCTCGGCCGACTACAGCGGTTATGAAACCAAACAACAGCGCGGCGTGTATACAGGGGTGAGTTATTCACAAACAGGTCGTTCGGTCAGCAATTTGCTGGTGTATGATGAGACCACCGGTGTGCGTTACATGCGTCCGCAGAATATTAATGGCAATTGGAATGGAAGCGGCTATTTTGCCTTTAATACCGGAATAGGGAAGGAAAAGAATTTTACAGTGTCTTCCAACACTTCGTTGAATTACAGCAATGCTGTAGGATTTGTAAGTTCCTTCGCCAGTTCGGAAGCTGGAAAAACAGCGCGGGCGACGACCATGGACGAGCATGATTTGTCCTATTACAATAGTATTTTCGACCGGGCGGACATTCAGAAGAATACGACCCGTACGACCAATGTCTATGAGAAGTTGGGCATGAACTATCGAAAAGACTGGCTGGATGTTGGCCTTAATAGTTCATTGAACTACAATCATTCCCATTCTACCGCGCAGGACCGCAGTAACATGGATACGTGGAAATATAATTATGGAGCCCATGCCAATTTGACCTTCGACTTCGGTTTGTCCCTCTCTACGGATATCGGCATGCATTCCCGTCGAGGTTACTCCGACGCTTCCATGAATACTAACGAACTGCTGTGGAACGCACAGATTTCTCACAGTTTCTTAAAAGATAAAGCCGCTGTAATCAGTTTGAAGTTTTACGACATCCTTCACGAGCAGAGCAATGTGAGCCGTTCGGTCAACGCCATGCAGCGCAATGATACTTGGACCAATGGTATCCATTCCTATTGTATGCTACATTTCCTTTATAAGTTGAATATCATTCCGGGCAGCAAAGGGAATCAGAAGGGTGGAAAATCCTCAAAAGTCAGAGGAGGATACCGCATGATGCATTCCATGTAATATTAAAATAAGAAAGTGAATAGGTAAGTATTCAAAATAAATATGATATTTAGTTTTCTTATAATCGACCACTTACTAATAATGAACAACGGATTTACTTTTAATCAATAAAGTAAATCCGTTGTTTTTTATGTCCGTCCGGAGGTCCGAGTTTCTCATAAGTCTTGTTTATTCGTGTTCTTATCACCGTTGGGTGCTTGTATTCTATTCCGGTTGGTTGGCGGCAGGGTGGTCTGTTCATATCTATCGCTGGAAATGCATCTGTAAGCATGGGGATATGTATGAAAATGAGCTATTACTATTCCTTACAGCTTGATTGACGTTCTGTTTGAGACTTATTAACAGTTTATGATTAAACCTTTCGTATTTTCGTTGGTCTAAGGAACAAGTCAAATGAATATAGAGAAAATTCATAGGGAAATATAACAGTTACATAATGATCAGAAAATTTTATTTGTTACTTGCCATGTTTGCTTTTGCCGTTACAGTAATGGCACAGCAATTTGTTGTCAAGGGTAGAGTGGTCAACGACCAGTCTCAAGAAGGAATTGAGTTTGCTTCTGCCGCACTGCTCCGTTCGGACAGTTCTATGGTGGTCGGAGCCATGACCGACGAAAAAGGCGGTTTTCAACTGAAAGCTACCGAAGCCGGACAGTTTATTCTGAAGGTCTCATTCATGGGATATCTTACCCATTATCAGAAGGTATCTCTCAGTGCTGACCATCCCGCAGCTATGATTGGCAAGATTGCTTTGCAGTCCGACGAGAATCTCCTCGGCGAGGCCCTGGTGAAAGCTACAGCCGCACGTGTGGAACAGAAAGAAGACACTACCATCTATAATGCCAGTGCCTACCGCGTACCAGAAGGTTCTACTCTGGAAGCCTTGGTGAAACAGTTGCCGGGAGTTGAAATTGACGAGAAGGGAAGTATTACCTGGAATGGTAAACCGGTGCAAGAACTGTTGGTCAACGGAAAGGATTTCTTCAAGGGTGACAAGAAAGTGGCGATGAAAAATCTTCCTACCGATATGGTCAGCCGTATCCGTGCCTATGACAAGCAGAGCGACTATGCGGCTATGACAGGTATCGATGACGGTAACGAGCGCACTGTATTGGATATCATGACAAAGCGCCAAATGAATGAGTCTTTTGTTTCCAATATCGACTTGGGTTATGGTACAGAGGAGCGTTATACGGGTAAGGCTTTCGTTTCTCATTTTACAGATTTCAGCCGTGTGTCAGCCTACGGTTCCATGAACAACGTCAATGACCAGGGATTCGGCAGTTATCGTGGTTTCGGCGGTGCCAGTGGATTGATAGCCCATAAAGATGCCGGTATTGATTTCACTTGGGAGAATGGTAAGGATATGAAGGAAGGGGGACGCGTCGACCTGGGTGGTAGCGTCAATTACTCTTATACAGGCAATGATAATGTTTCGACTACTGCGTCTGAGACTTTCTTGTCAAGCGGTGTAAACAGTTCTTTCAGCAATAGCTTCAGTAAGAGTTCTTCTTCCTCTCAAACCGTAACAGCGAATTTCAGTCTGGCGTGGAATCCTGACTCCCTGACCAGTATCAAATTTACTCCTAATTACAATCACAGTAGTTCTAAAAATGGCGGTTACAGTCTTACTGCCACTTTCAATGACGATCCTTTCGGACTGAACAATATGTTCAATCCTTTGGACAGCATCTTCAGTGACCATCCAAGCGATGACTTGCTCGGAATCGCTGTAAACCGTAACAAGAGTCAGTCGCTGGGTGACGGCAAGAGCAACAATGTCAGCGGTGAGTTGAATATCGTACGCCGTTTGAACAATAAAGGACGTAACCTCTCTTTGCGGGCTGCAGGTGCTTATGGAGAAAGCGAAAGTGACGCCTTCAACATTTCTAATATAGATTACTATAACGGCAGGGCGCCTAAATATTTGAATCAGTACAGTACGACTCCTTCCAAAAATTGGAATTACAATATTGGTTTGGGATATGTTGAACCTTTGACCTCCAATTTGTTCGCAGAATTGCGTTATACCTATGGTTACAAGTATACAGACAGCAACCGTTCCCGTTTCAATCTGGAGCAGATACTCGATGACCCTAATTTTATATGGAACGACCCGTTCAACCTTCCAGTCATCGGTACGCTGCCAACTACTGACGAACTCTTGAACTCTGCTCGTGACTTGTACAACAGCCAGTATGCTACCTACAAATACACCGATCATACCGCCAATGTCGGTTTGCGTTTCCAAAATTCAGCCATCCGCTTCAATGTCGGTGTGGATTTGAATCCAGAACGTACCAAAATGGAATACAACCGTCCAGGTCAGCACATCGACACCTTGATCACTCGTGATGTCTTTAATGTAGCTCCTCAGGTACGTTTCCGTTATCGTTTCTCACCTACTCAGAATTTGGACGTGCAGTATCGTGGTTCTTCCTCACAGCCATCCATGACGAACTTGCTCTCTGTAGTGGACAACTCCAATCCCTTGAACATTTCAATGGGTAATCCTGGTTTGAAGCCTAGCTGGCGTAACAGCATGAGAGCCTTCTATCGTGGCTTCAGTCCTTTGAACCAGCAGGCCATCGGTGGTGGCTTGATGTTCAACCAGACTAAAAACTCTGTCAGCAATCTGATGGTCTATGATGAGGCTACCGGTGTGCGCTACGTCCGTCCTGAAAATATCAACGGTAACTGGGATACCCGTGCCATGTTTATGTTTAATACTGGCTTCGGGGAACTTAAGAATCTGACTTTCTCTACCTTCTCCAATGTTGGTTACAACAATTCTGTTGGTTATGTCAGTGCTTTCAATAGCGATGAAATGAATGTGCCGACCACCTTTGCCACTACGCTCTATAACGCTCAAGATTATGAAAGCATCTTCTCCAATGCCAATGTAGAAAAGAGCAAGACAAAGACTTGGAATTTCAGCGAGAACCTTCGTTTCAATTACCGTAACGACTGGTTTGATGCAGGTTTGCTTGGCAGAGTGAATTACAATCACTCCCGTTCCGATTTGCAGACCAACAATAATATGGACACTTGGAATTTCTCTTATGGAGCCAATGCGAACTTCAATTTTGACTGGGGCATGAGTATTTCTACTGATTTTGCCATGAATTCCCGTCGCGGTTTCTCTGATGCGGCCATGAACAGTAATGAATTTGTCTGGAATGCGCAGATCAGCCAGAGTTTCTTGAAGGACAAGGCTGCTACCATCAGTTTGCAGTTCTACGATATACTGAAAGAACAGAGCAACGTCAGCCGTTCTGTCAACGCGATGATGCGTAACGATACTTGGAACAATGCCATCAACTCTTATTGCATGGTACACTTTATCTATAAGCTGAACATCTTTGGCGGTAACGGCGGTAAGAAGAGCCAGGAAAACAATTACCAGCGATATGGTCCAGGCTACAAATACGGCGGTGGTTACCATGGCGGTTATCCCGGTCGTGGTGGAGCTTCCGGCCGTGGCGGCTACCAAGGTGGTGGCAGACATTAATAGATTTCCTATTACATGTTTATAAACTAAGAGAATGCGGACTTTTCTCCGGTACTGCCGGTGGAAAGTCCGCTTTTTTATCCTTTCTTTCTCCGGTTCCGCTTTTTATCCTGTGTCAACGGCGATTTTTGATAAAAAAACAACCTTTGGTTTTAACTTTAACTACTTTTGTCTTTCTAAAAGAAAGTAACAAACGAAAACTGTAATTTAAAAGTTTGTCAAGTCAAACTTCACACCCCTCACTATGAATAAAACTTTAGGACTGGTCATAATGGCTTTTTGGTGCTCCCTGTCGGTTTTGGCACAGCAATACAAATTGAGTGGCAAAGTGGTAGAATCACCAAGCCAGCATCCCATCGAATTAGCTACGGTCTCCCTCCTGAGTGCCGACAGCAGCCGTATCGCTGCCGGCATGTCGTCGAGTGACGGTACCTTTCAGATAAAGACGGCACGGACAGGTTCTTTCATCTTGAAGGTTTCTTTTATTGGCTTTCTTCCGCAGTACCGTCCGGTACACATTCATTCCCGCCAATCTTCCTATTCTTTTGGAAATATCTCGCTCGAGCCTTCTTCCAATATGCTTGGCACAGCAACCGTACAGGCTGCCGCAGCCAAGATGCAGCAGGTGGAAGATACCACGCTGTTCAATGCCGCTGCTTACCGTGTGCCCGAGGGCTCCACTCTGGAGGCACTTGTCAAACAATTGCCGGGGGTGGAAATCGAAGACAACGGGACCATCACTTGGAACGGAAAAACGGTTAAGGAGTTTCTTGTCAATGGCAAAGACTTTTTCAAAGGGCAGACCGATGTCGCTTTGCAGAATCTGCCGGTAGAGTGGGTGAGCCGCATCAAGGCTTATGAGAAACGCAGTGAATATGCGGAGCAGACTGGTATCGATGACGGCGAGGAGGCACCTGTGCTGGACATTGTGACCAAAAGGGAGTTGAATCAAACCCTTTTGGCGAAGACGGATCTGGCTTATGGTACGGACGACCGATATGCGGAGAAACTCTTTCTGTCCCGCTTCACGGAACGGAGCCGGGTGTCGGTCTATGGTTCTGCCAACAATGTCAGCGACAAGAGTTTTGGCGGCAAGCGCAAACGTTCCGGAGGCGGAGTTGTCACCCGTCAGAATGCCGGCTCTGATTTTTATTGGGAAAATGATAAAAAGAAAAAGGAGGCTGGAAAGATGGAGATAGGAGGCAATATACATTATAATCATTCTAAAACCAATTTGTCTGTCGAAGAAGAATCAGAGCATTTTCTAGCAGGAGGCTCCACCAGTTCCTATCGTAGCATCTGGAATCGTACGCGTACCTCCAACCTCAGTTTTGACGCCAGCCTGCGTCTCGAATGGCATCCCGATACCCTGACCTCCCTCATATTCCGTCCGGCTTACAAACACAATGAAAGTAAGAATGGCGGTCAAAGTTTCTCGGCTACCTTCAACGACAACCCTTTTGACATCCCCGGTATGGTATCGCCTTTGGACAGTATCGAAGCCGGTACCCTGTCTGCCAGTCTCTCGGATATCCTGGTGAACCGAAACAACCGGTTGACGAAAGGTGACCGCAAGAATGATCATTTTAATGGCAGCCTGAATCTGGTTCGCCGTCTCAACGGCAAGGGGCGCAATGTGTCACTGGCCTTGTCGGGAGGATACAGCCGGAATGTGAATCACAGCTTTACAATCTCCAATATCTTTTATTATAATGGTGATGCACCGAAGTATCTGAATCAATACAGTGCGGTACCTTCTGCCAATTGGAATTATAAATTGCAGGTGGGCTATGTAGAGCCGATTGCTTCCAAATGGTATGCTGATGTTCATTATGCCTATAGTCAGAAATATACAGATAGCGACCGTTCCCGTTTTAATTTGGACCGCATCGATTCCATTTACGGCAGTTGGTACGATCCCAACAATTATCCGGAAATCGGCCTCCTGCCCGATGAAGGAGAAATACTGGCGGCGGTCCGCGATTCAGTCAACAGTCAGTATGCCACCTATAAATATTTCGAGCATATAGCCCATCTCAGTATCAAATACAATTCCAAAACCATTCGTTTCAACGCCGGTGTCCAAATCAACCCCGAACGGACCGAGATGGCTTATGAGCGCCCGGGGCAGCAGATAGACACCTTGATAACCCGTCATGTCTTCAATGTCTCACCTCAAATGAATTTCCGCTATCGCATGGACAAGCGCAACAGTATAGAAGCCCGTTACCGGGGCTACGCTTCGCAGCCTAGTATGACGGATTTGCTGGCCGTGGTGGACAACTCTCATCCTTTGAACGTCAGCATGGGTAATCCGGGCTTGAAACCCAGTTGGACCCATAATCTGGATTTGGGTTATCGTGGCTATCTGGTAGAAAGTCAGCAAGGTTTTTCTGTGGGATATAATTTCTCACAGACCAAGAATGCTGTCAACAATCTTTCTGTTTACGACGAAAGCACGGGTGTACGTTATCACCGTCCGGAAAATATCAATGGTAATTGGAATACCCGTTTGAATCTTGTGTATAATGCCGGGCTGGGGAAGGAGAAAAATTTCACAATAGGTACGAATACCAATTTTGTCTTCAACAATGCAGTGGGCTATATCAGTTCTGTAGGAAACAGCGGGAGTCTCCTTCCTGGTGTGGACGGCCTTCCCATGGATTACGATTATTATGAATCTATCTTCAACGGAGCCGAGATACAGAAAAACATCACCCGTACTTTCAGTATGCGTGAAAAGTTGAATTTGGGATATCGGAAAGATTGGCTGGAAGTAGGGACCTTTGCTTCCTTCCGTTACAATCATTCGCGTTCCAACCGGAGAAAGAAGAACGACCGGGACACCTGGGACTACTCTTATGGTCTCAACACCAATTTGATGTTCGATTGCGGATTGTCGTTCTCAACAGACATCCGTATGAATTCCCGTCGTGGTTATCCGAACGTCCAGATGAATACGGACGAGATTCTGTGGAATGCGCAGCTGGCTTATAGTTTCTTGAAAAGGAAGCAGGCTACGGTCAGTATCCAACTGTACGACATCTTGAAAGAGCAGAGCAATGTCAGTCACATGATCAGCGCCACCCGTCGTAGTGATTCATGGAACAACGCCATCAATTCTTACGGTATGATACATTTCATCTATAAGTTCCGGCATATAGGGGGTAAGGATAAGAAAGGTGGCAAGAGTTGGAAAAAGCATCAGAAGAAAGGGCGTAAGGGCGAGGCTTCCATACTGGACGACGTGATGGGTGATGATGATTTATAATGACTTCTAATGCATTATCATGCAAGCATTAGAAACAGCCCTTATCCAGCTTACAAAGTGCGTTGTTGATTGCTTGGAACTCCTTTTATAGGAGAAATGTTGGGAGAAGCTGATTTATCATGCAAGCGTTAGAAGCAGCCTTTATCTAGCATTTCATTCTTGCGTGTGATATTCCGATGTTCCTGTTCTGTAGATTGCCTGCGCAGTCAATATCTGAGTAGGAGCCGAGGAGGTGCAAGATCCATAAAAAAGTGAACGCGGATTTTCTATTTAACTGTGAGAGTTAAGAAAATTCGCGTTCTACTATTTAAGAAAAATGGTTATTCTGACTGACTAGAACAGTTTAGGTAATAACCTATTCTGGAATTTCGAAATATAATGTGTCGGGGGCATAAGTTTTCCCCACACCGTTTTCTGCGAAAGCTACCGCATAATATTTTCCCGGTTGCAGTCTCCGTGTGTAAGCATCAAATGCGGGAGTCGGCACAACACTTTTGGTCTCCGTCCTCAACGTGTCGTTTCCATATCGGAAACCACAACTTCTCAGTGAACTGTTGGGAGAGGAGGTCACCTCACCGCTCAGTCTGCAGGAATCTGCTTCCACAGAGAAAGTGACATTCTTTACGGTTGGTTTGAAAGGCTGTTCTGAAGAACGGTCTTCCGGATTGCAGGCTATGAAAGCGGGAACCGTAAGAATGACGGCCAAAAGTGAATGTAAGGTTTTTGTCATCTTGGGTAAGTCTTTACATATTATTTTTTCAGCAGGGATTCCATTCCTTCCACCTCATGCCGGTAGTCCTTGTCCATGGCGATGCGGTGTCCCACCTGTTCACAGCTGTATAAGATGGTAGAGTGGTCGCGGCCGCCAAAGATACGTCCGATTTGAGAATAGGAAGTGTCAGTATATTTGTGACAGAGGTAGATGCCCAACTGTCGTGCTTGTACGATATTCTGCTTTCTGGATTTGCAAGTCAGGTCCTTGACCTTCAGCCCATATCGCTGGCTCACGGTCTGCATAATGTCCTCGGCTGTCAGTTCCTTCTTTTCGAGGTTTACTACACGTCCGATAACGTGCGACGTCAGATCGATATCAATCTCACGGTTGTCCATGACAGAATAAGCCATCACTGAATTCAGAATTCCCTCCAGTTCACGTACACTGCTTTCCACATTCTGGGCAATGTAGTCGATTACCTCCGTCGGGAAAGACGAAAGTCCGTCACGCTGGATTTTAGAGAGCAGGATGCGCTTGCGTAAAGCGATGTCCGGCTTTTCCATTTGTGCCACGATACCCCATTTGAATCGGGTCAGCATACGGTCTTCGATACCCTCGAACTCAACCGGAGCACGGTCGCAGGTAATGATGATTTGCCGGCGGTTCTGCTGGAGATGGTTGAAGATATGGAAGAATGCCTCCTGCGTTTTGCGGGTGGTGATTTCCTGGAAGTCATCGATTATCAGAATTTCGATGGACTGATAGAAATTGATGAAATCGTTGGTGGTGTTGTGAATAACCGAGTCGGTATATTGCACACGGAAAACATGGGCCGAAACGAAGAGCACACGCTTTTCAGGATAAAGTTCACGTAGACGCACACCCAGGGCATTGACGAGGTGCGTCTTTCCGACCCCCGAAGGTCCATAGAGGAAGAAGGGGCTGAAAGTGGTCTGATCCGGATTTTCGGCAATGGTCATCGCTACCGATCTCGCCAGTTTGTTGCTCTTTCCTTCTACAAAGTTGTTGAAGGTATAGCGTGTGTTCAACTGAGGATTGAGGAGCTGATGCTTGGTGGTGGTGGGTCCGATCTTTGAAGCGTTCAGGTCGTTCTGATGCTGTACCTTGCGCTGTTTGATTTCAGCTGCAGCCTGGGCATCGTGCCAGACCAGACGGATGCTCGGACCAAATTCTTGAGTCAAACACTGCTGGATGAGGTCTCTGTGATTTTTAGTGATAAAATCACTGACCATTTTTGCGGGTACACTGATCACAAGCGTGTCGTCTTTCAGACTGACATACTTTAATTCTGCAAACCAAGTATTATATATCTCGATAGGCAGTTGCGATTTTATGTGAGTTAGGCAAGTGTTCCACTTCCCTGCGGCCAAAGTGTTCATATTCAAGAATCCTGTTCGTAATAAAACGGGATTACAAAGTTCACATTTTTTTTTGACATTTGCAACTCTTTTTGGGAGAGTTGATAAAATTAATTAGTAAGACTTTGTATTACAGTTTTTTATTGCAGCTATTTTTCTAAAGAGTATTATTGACCCTTTTTGAGGAGTTTTTTAACATATTGTTAGATTTCTTTTTCAATGGGCCTCCAACTTCTTGGTTTGAGTTAACTAAGATTAAAAACCTCAAAAGATTGTCTTTATTTCTGGCGAGACGTATTTCTGCATGTCAGAAGCAAAATCTCCTCAGTCTGGTCTGTTACAGCTGCCCGTTGGTCGATTCTTTCGCCCACCAGCCAAAGTATTCCCTGGTCATCACATACCGCCAGAGTCTTCTGCTTGTCGATCAGAGAACGATGGCAGTCCGTCAGGTAGTCGCTCACCAGTTTGCTGCCCTTCATGCCATAAGGCTGGAAGCGGTCTCCTTCCTTCAGCGAACGGACGGTCAGGGTGCCGTGAACTGCCTTCTTGTCGATGGCAACCTGGCGGGCACATTTGGGTATCTCCTTCAATGTCTCCCTGGGTTGGGGCTCGATGAAAAATTCCACACCGTTTTCCAATTTGCGGTAGCCCTCCTCGGGGAGGTCTGCAGGAGCGATGGATACGGGACGGAGTCTGACTTCCATCTTGCCACGGTTCAGCACCGCCACATGGGTGGGAGATTCAAAGAAGGTTCCTGTAGTGCGTTCGAGGTTCTCTGCCATTAGGGAGATTTCAGCGGTCGTAAATTGTTTGGGACTCAATATTTCGTGCAGCAATGTAGAGGGAGCGGGACTGTTTGCCAATGCGGAAAGGTCGATGACGATGCCGTCCGGAATTTCCTCACAGACTTTCGTCTTCCAGTTTTCCACAGCTTCGTTGTAAAGAATCTCCGCTTCCCCCAGGCGTTGTGCCGTCTCAGAGAGCACCGTGTCAATGGAAGGATTCATCTCCCGAAGCAAGGGAAGAATCTCGTGGCGGATTTTGTTTCTTTTATATATCGTATCCAGGTTGGTACTGTCAGTGACAAAATTTTGCTGGCATTTCTGCAGATAAGCTTCCAGTTCCTGTCTTCTGACCCCTAGAAGAGGCCGGATGATGTATCCGTTTTGCGGGCGCATGCCCTTTAGTCCGTGAATACCTGTTCCACGTACCAGATTCAATAATAAAGTTTCGGCGTTGTCGTCTGCGTGATGGGCTACTGCGATGGCGGCAGCCTGATGTTTTACTCTCTGGGTTTCAAACCAGTCGTAGCGAAGTTGGCGGGCTGCCATTTCAATGCTGACTCCCTTTTCATCCGCATATTGTTGTGTGTCGAATTGGACGACCTCCAATTCAATTTGTTTGTTTTCACAGAGTGTTTTGACAAAATTCTCGTCCCGGTTGCTTTCCTCGCCACGTAAATGAAAATTGCAGTGTGCGGCAATTACCTGGTAGCCCAGTTCCTGTAAAATCAGTAATAAGGCTACACTGTCAGCTCCACCGCTCACGGCGACTAAAAGTTTGGATGGGGGGAAGGGCAGGTGTTTTTTTTGAATATAGTTTTGAATAATCTTCAGCATAACGGACAGGAATGTTTAAAATTATACATCCTAAATAGAAAGAGGATGAGGCTGAATGACGTTGTCAGCCTTGTGGTCTTGGAATGGGACACTAGTAGGAAGCTGAGGCCTTGATGCCTTCTGCCTCTACCAGGGCAACGATGCGGTCGAGTTCCTCGTGGGTCGCTTTCAGCAGATCATGGTCGGGTGTCTCGCGGTCGATGGTGTAGATCATCACCTGGCTGGGAGCGATACGCTTGACAACTTCCAGCCAGGGGAGCACATATTCGTCACCCGTGTTGTCCACATTCTTGCCTTCGCTCATGCCTTTCATGAACATGGTCTGGATAATTACTTTTCCATGGAAAGCGCAAAGGCCGTCTATAATTTTTTCAACACTGTAATGTCCTGTGGGACGGTCAACGGTTTCGATATATTCAGGAGAAACCGTATCGAGTTTTAATATATTGTTGTCTACTTTCAGCAAGGCATCAAACACATCCGGGCGATGAATCATCGTGGAGTTGCTCAATACACTTACTTTCGCCTTCGGGCAATACTGGTTGCGGAGACGGATGGTGTCGTCGATGATGCCACCGAAATCAGGATGGCAAGTCGGTTCTCCGTTTCCTGCAAAAGTCAGCACGTCGGGAAGTACTCCCTCCTTGACCATTCCTTGCAGCCGGGTTTCGAGAGCGTCCGCCACTTCCTTGCGGGAAGGACGTTTGAGATGAGGATGGTGGTCTCCGTTGAAACCGCATTCGCAATAGACACAGTCGAAAGTACAAAGTTTGCCGTCGGCAGGCATCAGATTGATACCCAGTGAAACTCCCAGGCGGCGGCTATGGATAGGGCCGAATATAGGTGAAGGATAAAGAACTGTAGACACGATTTTGTATAGTTAGAAATTAAGAGTTAGATATATTCATTTTGTGGGTAATGGGAAAGAGCCGGTTCCCAGTTTTCTTTGTGTAAAAACGGCATCGCGTTCTCTTGAAAATGGAGAGGCAAAGGGCGATGCAGGTTCCTTCCCTTAATTTGAGGGCTAATTTAAGCATAAAAATCAAGAAACCTTATACCCACGTTCAAAAAAAGAGACCTCCTAAGGGAAGTCTCTCTTGTACATTTGTCAAAGGATGGCTTATGCCTGCTTTGCAACGGTACGCTTTTCTTTGATACGTGCCTTTTTACCTGTAAGAGCGCGGAGGTAGTACAATTTAGCGCGGCGAACCTTACCAACCTTGTTAACTTCAATGCTTTCGATGCTTGGTGATTCCAATGGGAAGATACGTTCTACACCGATTGTACCAGACATCTTACGTACTGTAAAACGCTTCTTGTCGCCATGACCAGCGATCTTGATAACAACACCACGGTACAACTGTACACGTTCCTTGTTACCTTCGACGATTTTGTATGCCACTGTTACAGTGTCACCAGCCTTAAAACTTGGGAACTGCTTTCCCGTAGCAAATGCTTCTTCAGCAATTTTAATTAAATCTGCCATTGTGATTTTTATTAATATTGTTTGTCCGTCCCGACTCTACTTAACGGGGAACTCTGCATCCCGACAGCGGTTGAGTGGAAAAGCGCTGCAAAATTACTCCTTTTTTTCAGATTAACCAAAATTTGTATGGCTTTTCTCTTCCAAATGGTATGCTTTTCACCTTGTGATAGAGATGAATAGCCTTGAAAACTGGTATTTCCTGTCTAAAAAAATGCTGTCAGTCACATTTGCTGACCTCTCGCTGAGTAGAAAACGGGATTGTTTCCTATCTTTGCCTTATGGAAAAGTTACAGATATTTAGTGCCGATAACAGCCGCCCTGCCGAACTGCCTTTTGCGGATGGCGGCGTGCGTGCCGGATTTCCTGCGCCCGCCCAGGAATATATGGAAAGTGCCATCGATTTGAACCGTGATTTGGTAAACCATCCCGAGAGCACCTTCTATGCCCGTGTGCAAGGGGAGTCCATGCGCGATGCTGGTGTGGGCGATGGCGACATCCTCGTGGTGGACAAATCGCTCGACCTGCTCGAAGGCGACCTGGCTGTATGCATTGTCAACGGCGAGTTTACGGTCAAGTTTGTGGAACGGCATGAGGACCATATCCTGCTGGTTCCCGCCAATCCGGACTTTTCGCCAATTTATGTCGGTGAAGGTGACAGTTTCGAAATCTGGGGCATTGTCACCTATGTCATTCGGAAGATGCGGGGATGGGGGAGAAGAAGCCGGTAAGTGACATTTTGTCAAAACTGTCCTGTGGGCGGCATTAACTTATTTAACTTTTAGTTAGAGTCCGCGGGAGAAGAAAATCCTTTTCTGCCCTGTTTTTTAATCTATCCGGCTTCCAGATTTTTTTCTCTAAGGAATATTTTGAAATTTATAGGAGCTATTTTTTGCAAAATCAGAGGTAGATTTTACAAAATGGGAGCTTGTTTTGCTGAAAATAAGGTAAAAAGAAAGGGAAGCGTGATGCCTCCCCTTCTTTTTACAAATATACATGATTTTACAGCGATTTCCAAAACTGTTAAAATTGAGATAGAAATCAGTAATTTACTTTTTTGAATAAAAACTGCGCATTTGTCAACTGTTTACGCTTGTTGAAGCAATCTCCTTTTCCGGCTGATAGCCAGCAATCCGGCAAAGGTCAGCAGTCCGTTGAGCATCAGCAGTTCGTAACCGAAATGGTAATTCCACAGGATGGGCGCATAATAATCGAGCACACCGCAGACCAGTGGAGACAGCAGCGCGATGGCCGGTACCCATCGGTCGTATACGCCGCGGCGCGTCATCAGTCCGAAGGTGTAGAGCCCGAGGAGCGGACCGTAAGTGTAACCTGCAATCACATAGATGGTGTCGATGACATTCTGGCTGCCGACAGCATAGATGCCCATGATGCATCCGAAGAGTGCCGCTGCCATTAATATATGTACCGCCCGGCGGATGAGGTTGGCCTTTCTTTCAGAATAATTGCGGTCCTCCACCTTCAAAATGTCGATGCTGAAGCTGGTAGTCAAAGCGGTCAGTGCCGAGTCGGCACTGGAGAACGCCGCTGCCACGATGCCGATGGTGAAGGGGATGATGACCACAGCGCCCAGAGTGCCGGTAGAGATGAGGTGCGGCAGAAGTTCGTCATTCGCTGCCGGCAGTGACAGTCCGTTTTGTGTGTAAAGGGCGTGGAGCAGAATGCCCAGAGCCAGCAGGAGGAAATTGACAGGAAGAAAGCAGAGCCCATAACTGCACATGTCTTTCTGCGCTTCTTTGAGCGTGCGGCACGTCAGATTTTTCTGCATCATGTCCTGGTCCAGTCCCGTCATTACGATGACAATGAAGATACCGCTGAGAAACTGTCGCCAGAAAGCCTGTTTGCTGCCGTTGTCCCATTCGAAAATGTGGAACATCGGACTGTTGCCGATCGTTGTGCAAACCTCGCCGAAGTTCAAGTCCAGTTGCGAGGCGGCGATTCCAATCAAGGCTATCATGGCCAGCAGCAGACAGGCGGTCTGGATTGCGTCTGTACGCACCAGTGCGGCAGTGCCGCTGCGCTGGGTGTAGCTCCATATCAGCAAGAGGGTGAGCGCTGCGGTGACCGGGTAGGACAATCCCATGGGACCGGTGACGAATTCCTGGAGAATGAGGATGACCAGGTAAAGCCGGGCGGCCGCCCCCGTCAGTTTGCTCAGCAGAAAGAAAAAGGCACCGGTGCGGTGGGTGCATTCACCATAACGGATGCCGAGATAAGCGTAGATGCTCGTCAGATGCAATTTATAATATAAGGGGAGCAGAATGTAGGCGACAGCAAAATAGCCGAAACAGAATCCGGCGCACATTTGCAGATAGGTCATTCCCGTGCTGCCCACCCAGCCGGGGACGGAGATGAAGGATACGCCCGACACACTGGCGCCGATCATGCCGAATGCCACCATCCACCAGGGCGAACGGCGTCCCGCCCGGAAGAAGGCGTCGTTATCATTCTTCTTTGCCGAGCGCGCTGCTATATACAATAATAATAGAAAATAGGCTACCAACGTGAGTAGCATGAAGGTTCCAGTTGAACTCATATTAATGTCTGATACGTTTAGATTTTATTTTCGTCCGCAAAGTTAGTGTTTAGATGGAAATTTGCAAATTCTGCATAATTTTTTGTTAATGTTCTAAAAAGCTACTTTATTCTGCCTTTTTGACCTATTCGGATAATAACTTGTCTTAAAAAATTAACTATTTGTTAGTAAAATCTTTAGTAAATTACCTACAAATACTTATTTCCCGGAACCAAATACTAAAAAGTAGGTATTGCTCGACTTTTTCAAACCGCTTAATTTTGCATCAGAATTTAAATAATTAACAATAATAAAGACCAAGCAAAAGAAGGTTTGACAATTGAATTATTTGATAAAATTACCCGTAAAGCAGTAGTCTTGACGAGTAATTTCTACCATTTGAGCGTATTGCTGATCCCTCCCTTGTCATTTGGGTAAAATAATTAGGATAAGAACGTATAAGAAAAAAATAGAGAGTCTCTGGAACAGAACTTTTGTCGGGAACCTGCCTGTATGGGTATCTCACCTGGCATTGCCGGAAACCAACTAATAAAGGTATATTCGCGTAAGGGTATTCAAAAAAGATTGGCACAAGTGATGCGTTTGATGAAACTGTATTCCGCCATTCTAAGTAGAGTAATATTGCAAAAAATCATAACAGATGTACAACATTAAAAGTGTATTAGCTTTGAGCTCATTCCTTTGTCTGACCAATGGCGTAATGGCAGAGGAAACTATCACAGAGGAAACGAAAAAAGGCGAAAATGCCATTACTGCAAAGGCAGAAAGCAGTTCTCAAAACACTGAGGATAAGTCTGACGAATACAGAGATGGATACAAAAGTTTTCGTCTGGGTGGATATGGTGAAGTGGTATCTAGCTTCAAGGATTATGGAACCAACCGTTATTACGGCGCTTTGAACGGCAATGTCAAGGACCACCGCAATACGATTGCAATACCACGATTTGTTTTGGCGATGGATTACAAGTTCACTCCAAAATGGATTTTGGGCGCTGAAATAGAATTTGAAGCAGGCGGTACAGGCAGTGCCGTTGAAATCGAAAATTCAGAAAATGGCGAATACGAAACAGAGGTGGAAAAAGGTGGTGAGGTAGCTTTGGAACAGTTCCACATCACTCGTCTGATTCATCCGACTTTTAATGTGAGCGTAGGTCACATGATTGTTCCTTTGGGATTGACCAATGCTCATCATGAACCAATTAATTTCTTTGGAACCGTCCGTCCTGAGGGCGAAAGCACCATAATTCCTTGTACTTGGCACGAAACAGGTATCAAACTTTTCGGTAGCGTGGGTAAGGGATATGCGGCATTCGATTACCAGTTGCTGGTAGTAGCTGGATTGAATGCGAATGGCTTCGACCGCAACACTTGGGTAGGAAAGGGCAAACAGGGCTTCTTCGAAGTGGACAATTTCACTTCTCCAGCCTATGTGGCTCGTTTGGACTATAAGGGCGTTCCGGGCTTGCGTATTGGCGGTTCATTCTATTATTGTGCCAATGCGGGTGCCAACTCCGACAAACTTCAAGATTATGCTGAAATCGGCAAAGTGCCTGTCAGAATCTATTCTGCAGACTTGCAGTACAAAAATAAATATGTCACCGTTCGCGGTAATATGATTTATGGCAACATGGGCAACTCTGACGGTGTGACTATGGTCAACAAGCGTCTTTCCAACAAATCTCCTTACTCACGTCTGACTCCGGTAGCAAAAACAGCTGTCAGCTATGGTGGAGAAGTGGGCGTGAACATCAAGTCTTTCTTCAATTGCGAGAAATTCCCTACCATTTATCCGTTCGCTCGTTATGAATACTATAACCCACAAGAAAAAATGGAAAAGGGTCTGGTTGCTGAAAAGCGTAACCAGGTAAGCATGTGGACAGCTGGTTTGAACTGGAACGCACTGCCCAATCTCGTCGTGAAGGCTGATTATACTACCCGTCAGATTGGTACCAGCAAAATGTTTGGCACCAGCAAGTACAACAGTGAGAACGAATTCTCATTGGGTATCGCTTATATCGGCTGGTTCTTCAAGAAATAATTGTTATTATAATTTATAATTAAAAAATCATGAAAAAAAGTTACATTTATGCCGCAGCACTTGCTATGGGCCTCACTTTCTCATTCGCTTCTTGCGATGACGACGATGACGATGGAAAGAATGGTGGCGACAATCAGGAACAGATTATTGACCCTGCTGACATCGAGTACACTGCTCAGAATGCAAAGAGCTGGCACAACTACATGAAGGTAGTGGCAGGTTTGTTGAAGGATGACTCACAGAAGTTGTATGACGAGTGGGCTAACGGTTATGCTGAAGATTTCAAGAATCCAGGTACTCCAGGTAACGTAACAGGTTTCAACTCTTACATCAACTGCGTAGAACAGATCGTTGACGGTTGTAGCGATATCGCTGCTGAAGTTGGTGGCGCAAAATTGGGTGACCCTTACAAATTGTATATGTCAGGTGACAAGACAGCTGCTTTGTATGCTGTAGAATCTTGGTATAGCTGGCATTCTAAGGAAGACTACTCTAACAACATTGTTTCTGTTCAGAATGCTTACTATGGTCAGAGAAACTTGACTTCTGACATCGATTCAAAGGACTATACTTACGTAGAAAACTCTATCGCTGCTTTGGTAAAGGCTAAGGACCCTGAATTCTTCAAGGCTCTCGACGATGCTATCAAGGGTGCTTACAAGGCAATCATGAACATCCCAACTCCTTTCCGTAATCATATCGGTAGCCCTGAAACTAAGGTGGCTATGGACGCTTGCGACCACTTGAACGACCTCCTCGTTGAAGCTCCAAAGAACTTGCGTAACTTCATGAGAGAAAACTACGGCAAGGACGATTCTGCTCTCGAACCTGTCGTAAAGCAGTATGTTGACCATGTCATCATGCCTACTTACACAGACTTGAAGAACAAGAACAACGCTTTGTACGATGTTATCTCTACGTTGACTCAGAACCCGACAGACGCTAACTTCCAGGCTGCTTGTGATGCATGGATCGTTGCTCGTGAACCATGGGAAGAAAGTGAAGCTTACTTGTTCGGTCCAGTTGCTGACCTCGGTCTTGATCCTAACATGGATAGCTGGCCACTCGACCAGGCTGCCATCGTTAATATCTTGAACTCTGGTAAGTTCGACGATTTGAACTGGGATGGTGACTACAGCGAAGAAAACGAAGAAATTGCTAGCAAGCAGAGCGTTCGTGGTTACCATACATTAGAGTTCCTCCTTTTCAAGGACGGCCAGGCTCGTAAGGTAAATAAATAATCTCTTGTCATACTTAATTAAAGCATACAATCAGTTTGTATGCTTTAATTAATACCAATCCCTTCGGGGATTGGTTTATTTCTCTTAGCTTATGTGTAAAATATATTTGCGTAATTTTTTACTGGCAAGCCTATGTTTGTGCGCATCGTGTGAAGACGACAGCATGGACATACGAGATGTAGAAATACCGGATGGATATGCTCTTTCCGCAGGTATTTCTACTAATTTTATGCGCTCGTCTAAGGCTTACGACCTCGAGTCACCATGGATCAGTGGTATCTATGATTTCCGCTTCAGCCAGGGTGATGGTTTGTATGATGATGTTCGTACGGCCGATAATAGTTCTACAGGTGGTTCCGGTCCGGTTTGTGCCGGTTATTCTTGTGGTAGCTGCCACCGTAATGCAGGTCGTACCAAACCTACTTTGTGGACGGAGGGAGGTTCAGGTAGTTACGGCTTCTCTTCTATGTTGATATACATTACTCGCAAGAGTGGTGCTCAGTTTAAAGAATACGGTCGTGTTTTGCATGACCAGGCTATTTATGGTGTCCAGCCTGAAGGTAAACTGAAGGTGAAATACGATTATCAGAAGTTCACTTTCCCTGATGGCGAACCCTACGAATTGTGCAAGCCAAACTATTGGGTTGAGGACTGGTATACGAACGATATCTCTCCTGAAGAGTTGGTTGTGTCTGTACGTATTCCGTTGCGCCATGTCGGCATGGGGCAGATGATGTCTTTGGATCAGACAGAAATCGAAGCTTTGGCAGCACGCAGCAATTACCCTGAATATGGTATCAGTGGTCGTTGCAATTATATTATGGAAAGAGGCAAGTTGATGCTGGGTGTGTCTGGTAACAAGGCACAGCACGCCGACTTGACTGTAGAAATGGGCTTCTCTAGTGATATGGGTGTGACAAACAGCCGTTATCCGGAAGAAATCTGTGAAGGTCAGATCCAGGTGAACCAGGGTAGCATGATGGGGCTTTCTTACGACCAGTTGGATGTCAGTACTGCCGAAATGGAAGATGTTGACTTGTATCTTCATTCTTTGGGTGTTCCGGCACGTCGTGACGTCAATGACCCGCAGGTCATCAAGGGTGAGCAGAAGTTCTACGAGGCAAAATGTCATTTGTGCCATGTGACCACGCTGCATACTCGTCCGCAAGGAGCAACCCTTTTGAACGGTACCCATCTGCCTTGGCTGGGTGGTCAGACCATCCATCCTTATTCTGACTACCTGTTGCATGACATGGGCTCAGAAATCATGGGTGTCGGCCTGAACGATAACTACAAGAGCGGTCTCGCCATGGGTAACGAATGGCGTACGACACCTCTTTGGGGTATCGGTTTGCAGGAGATTGTCAACGGTCACACTTATTTCTTGCATGACGGACGTGCCCGTAACTTAGTCGAAGCTATCATGTGGCATGGCGGCGAAGGCGAAGCTTCCAAGAATATCTTTAAGAATATGCCTAAGGAAGACCGTGATGCATTGATTGCATTCATCAAATCACTTTAAACACATTTTTAATCCATTAGTTTTATGAAAAATAATATATTGGCACTGGTTTTGGCTGGCATGATGCCTCTCGGTGCAATGGCTCAATACGACGAAGAGACTGATAATGGTGTTGTTTCACTCGCTGGCAGAGAAGGTTTCTCTATCAATTCCAAGAAGGGTGACTTCGTTTTCAAACCTTATATGCTGGTTCAGACCCAAGGCAACTTCAACTGGTATGACGATGAAGGCTTGGATGCTGCTTACAACCAGGACAATGTTCACAATTCTGGTTTTGCCATACCTAACGCCATTTTGGGTTTCACAGGTAAGGCTTTTGGAAAGGTTTCTTTCAATTTGTCTATCAATGCCGCTCAGAAAGGTGGAGCTCTTTTGCAGCAGGCTTGGTTTGATTTGAAGTTGAAGGACCAGATTGCTTTCCGTGTAGGTAAGTTCAAGACTCCTTTCACTCATGCTTATCTGACTACCATCGGTGAAACGCTGATGCCTTGTCTGCCCACCTCTTTGACCGCTCCAGTGATTCTGCCTCATTCTTTGAATGCGGTTTCTCCAAAGATTTCTACCGGTTTCGACCTGGGTGTTGAAATGCACGGTCTCCTGGCTAAAAAGTTCGGTTATCAGATCGGTTTGTTCAACGGTACAGGTATCGATGTGAATACTTCCACCAAGACCTTGAGCGATGACTGGCACATTCCATCTTTGCTTTATGCCGGACGTTTCACTTATATGCCAAAGGGTGTGATGCCTGCTACTCAGGGTTCTGCCAACCGTTTGAATGAAGATAAGTGGATGATTGGTGTTTCTACTTCTATGAATGTAGAAAGCGAAAATGAAAGTACCAACGACTACCGTGCTGGTGTTGAATTCGCCTTGATGAAAAAGCGTCTTTATCTTGCCGGTGAAATGTATTATATGCACGTCGGTTTCACCGATCGTCAGAAAATTGATGATACTTACGATTACTTAGGTGGTTATATCCAAGGTGGTTACTTCGTTACTCCACGTATCCAGGCAACTGCACGTTACGACTTCTACAACCGTAACGGTCTCGACACAAACGGTTTCTTGAATATGCCAGCTGTAGGTATGAACTACTTCTTCAAGGGTTGTAACTTGAAGTTGCAGGCAATGTACCAGTACACAGGCCGTAGCGGACACGATACTCAGCGCGACCGTGACGACGATAACCTTGGCTTGGCTACTCACTCCGTCAATTTGCAACTTCAGTATTCATTCTAACAGATTTAAAGAAAGGTAAGTCTATGTTTTTTAAATCAAAATATTTAGCCAAAATATTGCTTTCGTCACTAACGCTGGCTTTTCTTTCTTGCGACGATGGTAGAATTTACGAGGAGGAGTATACTCCCGATACCTCAGGTAAGGTGATGAAGTTGACAGCCCGCATTAGTGGTATGGATACCTGGGCCCGCGGTTACAGTCTTGTGCTCGCTGGTTTCGAACCAGGTAACGACTATGCGGTTATCACGAAGCCAGTGCCTTTCACAAAGGAAGAGAATGAACCTGTCGAACTGGTCATGTCGGGTATTCCTGACAATGTTACCCAGCTCCATTTGTGCGTGGTCAACCGTCAGCGTCTGCTGGTACACAGCTATGCCAAAATTGACTGCCGCAAGAATGAGCCCGATACCATCCGTATGGAGAATATCGTGCAGAATGTAAATATGTTCGACGCCGTTCAGAAGGAAGTTTTCAGTGATGACGAATATACTTGCTACCGTTGCCACAGTGGCAACAAGCCTGCGGGTGGTATTGTACTGACCGAAGGCAACAGCTATCATTCTTTGTTAAATCGTCACTCTGGCGTGCTCAAAGATTCTCTGATTGTTTCGCCAGGCAATGCCGATGGCAGTACCTTGTATATGATTCTGGGTACAGACTTTGGAGCGTCCTTGAAGTACAACCACGCCAATATCCTGATTAATTCCTATACCGACAAGTCTTTGGTGAAGGACTGGATTAATAATGGTGCAAAAGAAAATTGATAATGTGTCCTAATAATATTATTGAACATAACGAAACTTATACACAAGAAGAAGTCAAGGTTGAAATTTCAACTTTCCATCCGGCCGATGCGGGCTATGAGTATCAGGTGATGCTCCACCCGTTGAACACAGGTGAATTGTTTGAAAATCAGCTGTTGTCCATTCTTCGAATGTACAAAAACTTATTAACTACCGGGCTGCGTCATGCAGTTCCGGTATTTGTTCGTTTTTTTGTCAGTGATTCAGCCAATCAGTCTGAATCGTTGAATGCGCATCTTTCCGAACTCCCAGCCTGTGCGGTCTCCATTGTCGAACAGCCTCCTTTGGATGGGGCGAAAGTGACAATGTGGGTTTACTTGCAGACCGAAGTGCAAGTCAAAGCCTTGTCCAGCGGTTTGTTTGAAGTCCGTCATGGCGGCTATCAGCATTATTGGTCAGGCACCGCTTGCTATGATACAGAGGATTCTGAAAGCCAGACCCGCCGGTTGTTGAACCACTATGTCGGTCAATTGGACGAGGAAGGCTGTAACCTGGCTGACCATTGCATCCGTACCTGGTTCTTTGTCCAGAATGTGGATGTCAACTATGCGGGGGTCGTCAAGGCCCGTAACGAAGTTTTCGAACAGCACAATCTGACTTCCAAAACTCATTACATCTCCAGTACAGGTATCAACGGACGCAATGCGGACCACCATGTCCTCGTGCAAATGGATACCTATGCGGTGAAAGGTTTGTGTCCCGAACAGATTCAGTTCCTTTATGCGCCGACCCATTTGAATCCTACCTATGAGTACGGAGTCAGTTTTGAACGTGGCACTGCTGTTGCGTATGGCGACCGTCGCCAGGTCTTCATTTCCGGTACCGCAAGTATCAACAACAAAGGCGAAGTGTTGTATCTGGGCGACATCCGCAAACAGACTGAGCGCATGTGGGAAAATGTCGGTGTCTTGCTGGAGGAAGCAGACTGTGGCTTTGACGATGTGCAGCAGATGATTGTCTATCTGCGCGATGTCACCGATTATCAGGTCGTACACGACTTGTACGAAAAGCGTTTCCCGAATATTCCGAAAGTCATTGTTTATGCACCAGTTTGTCGCCCGGGATGGTTGATTGAAATGGAATGCATTGCAGTGAAGTCTGTTAAAAACGATCAGTTTGCTCGCTTCTAAAGAATAAATTAATGATAAAAAAAATAACCATAGTAGTCTACATCTTCTTGATTCTGATAATGGGTGCCGCCACAGTAGTTGAGGCACTCAAAGGAACAGAACTTGTGGAGAATCACGTTTACCATGCAATTTATTTTTGTGCCCTGTGGGGGATTTTGTCTGTCCTCTCTGTAGTATTGATGATAAAATATGCTTTGTGGAAGCGTTTCTTCACTTTCCTGCTGCATGTTTCGTTTTTGGTGATTCTTTTTGGTGCATTGACTACATTTGTAAATGGTGAGAAAGGTTATATTCATTTACGTTCTGGAGTAGAGTCCGATCAATTCATTCTGACGGATAGCAAGGAGCAGGTGACGCTGCCGTTTGCTGTCCGCCTGGACAGTTTTAAAGTAGAACATTATCCGGGAACAACGGCTCCCAAGGATTATATCAGTTATGTGACGTGCCAGGATAAACATCGGGATTCTCTTACTACTGCCAAGATTTCAATGAACAACATCTGGATTAACCAAGGTTACCGCTTCTATCAGACTTCGTTCGACGAAGATTCAAAAGGAAGTTTCCTGACGGTCAATTACGATCCGTGGGGCACAGGCATTACCTATTCGGGTTATTTCCTGCTTGCTTTGTCCATGGTGGGTGCTTTGTTTTCCAGAAAGGAAACTTTTCTCAAACTTTTGCGCTCGCAGTTGGAACATGGTAAGACGAAGTCGAAGCCGGGTGTCGGAAAGTTGAAAGGGGCGATATTGCCGTTTCTCCTGTTTGTCTCAATTTTCTCTCACTCCGGAGAAGTTCTGGCACAGCCGATGACTTCCTTGCCCGCATTAAAGATTTCCCAGGCAGACAGCCTCCGTCGCCAGCAAGTCATCTATAATGACCGTGTGGCGCCGTTCAATACGTTGGCCCGTGATTTTGTTCTCAAAATTTATGGCAAAGACCATTACAAAAGTCTGACTCCCGAGCAAGTCTTGGGTGGCTGGATTTTGTTTCCCGACCGCTGGCGGGAGGAACCTGTCATTTACATCAAGAGCGACCAGCTCCGTGTGTTGTTGGGACTGAGTTCTGACTATGCCAGTCTGAAGGATTTGTTCAATGGCGATACTTACCGCTTGCAGGAATATTATGCAAAGGGTAATGAAAAGTTGGACAAAGCCATTTGGGAAGTGGACGAGAAAGTCGGATTGATTTCCATGTTGCTGCAGGGCACGCTGATCAAACCCGTTGCAGCCGGTTCAGAAGTGGAGCCGCTCAGTGATGCCAAAGTAAATGCAGAATTGTTTTACAACAGTATACCGTTTTGCAAAATACTTTTCATCATAAATCTGACTGCAGGTCTGTTGGGACTGATGTATCTGTTTCATGTCTATATCCGGAAGTCCGACTCCGGCAAATACGACCGGGTGGCCCGTCGTGTGTTGGTCAGCATCCTGTATCTCGTCACTCTGACTCATGCTGTCAGTTACAGTTTGCATGGTTATATTGCCGGTCATCTGCCTTTGGGCAATGGTTATGAGACCATGATATTCATGGCGCTGGTTATCCTGATTTTCTCTTGTATCCTCCGCCATAAATATTCGTTTGTGGTTCCTTTTGGTCTTTTGCTTTCCGGTTTCGGATTGCTGGTGGCTTATCTGGGACAGAGCAATCCTCAGATTACCCCCTTGATGCCGGTGCTCTTGTCACCGTGGCTGAGTTCGCACGTCTCCCTCATCATGATGTCCTACGCCTTGTTGGGCTTCATCATGTTGAATGGTGTGTTTGCTTTGGGACTGATGTATGTTTCGAGAAACAGCCAAGCCGTGCGGGACCGCCATGCCGCACAAATAGAGCAGCTCACGATTCTGAGCCGCATATTGCTTTATCCAGCGGTCTTTTTCTTAGGTATAGGTATCTTTTTGGGAGCTGTGTGGGCCAATGAGTCCTGGGGACGATATTGGGCATGGGACCCTAAGGAAGTCTGGGCCCTGATTACTTTTATGGTATATGGTGCAGCCTTCCATTTACAGTCAGTGCGCGTTTTCAATAAACCGAAGTTTTACCATATTTATATGGTGCTCGCGTTTTTGACCGTATTGATGACTTATTTTGGTGTGAATTATGTTTTAGGTGGTATGCATAGTTACGCGTAGTACTTAATATCAGAAGTTGTGGAACCCTACATTATAATATATATATTATGGATTTATCTACGGATTTTATCGATTTGCAGCCCGTTTATGAAGACGGTCCGTTGGTGATAGCCGGTCCTTGTAGTGCTGAAACTGAAGAACAGTTGATGGAAACTGCAAAAGAACTTTTGCGAGTGGGTGTTAAAGTATTGCGTGCAGGTATATGGAAACCTCGTACCCGTCCGGGTGGTTTCGAAGGAAATGGCGAGAAAGCGCTCGCCTGGATGAGCGAAGTGAAACAGGAAACTGGTTTGAAACTCGCAGTCGAGGTGGGAACTCCCGAACATTTGGAACAAGCTTTGAATGCTGGTGTCGATTTTTGTTGGATAGGGGCACGCACCACCTGCGATCCTTTTGCTGTGCAAGCCATGGCTGATGCTTTGCGCGGAGTGGAAATTCCCGTTATGGTGAAGAATCCGATCTGTGCGGACCTGAATCTTTGGATTGGTGCGTTGGAGAGAATCCACAATGCCGGAGTCAAGCGTCTGGCAGCGATTCATAGAGGATTTTTCTCCGACGAGGAACCTCTTTACCGCAACGCTCCAAAATGGGAAGTGATAGAACGTTTGCGCGCTTCTATTCCTAATCTTCCTGTTTTGTTCGACCCTAGTCATACGGGAGGAAAACGTGAATTTATTCGTCCGCTCGTTCAAGAAGCCATCCGTCGCTCTTATATTGGATTTATCATTGAGTCTCACTGTTGTCCGGACAAAGCCTGGACGGATGCTCGGCAGCAAGTGGCTCCTGCCAGTCTTCCAGAAATCTTGGAAGGATTTATTTAATGGAACTGTGAAAGAGGGGGCCGGCAGGTCATTCCTCCGGAGAGCTTTTCTCTGTTCATATAAAAATGTTCGTTTCTGCTAGTAGATATAGCTGAAGCGAACATTTTTGTTTTTCTACGAAATCCTTTTTATTAAGACTTGTCATGGATTTCATTTTTACGGCGGTTCGTCTCCGGTGGAAGTACATGTTTCGTTTGCTTCGTATCCCCATATCTATTTTTCTTATGAGTTTTCCATTTTATTATACCTTATCCTAGGTAGGTTGGTGCTTTGCTGCTTCCACCTTCTTTTCTATTCCGACTTTTCGACAGCCTCCGTTTTCCCGTCTTTTGATGAAAACTTCACAGTATTAGAGGTTTAGAAAAGTTGTTTCTTTTGTTTTTTAGGATTTGCAAAGTTTTTTTATTTGAATATCTGTCGACTTCTTAACGGGAAAGTCTTCTGTTCCTCTTTAAAAGTAGTAGTAAATGTAATAATTATACCTATTTTTAGGTATTTTATGTTTTATAGCATCTAAGTAACTTTGCAGCGTTAAAAAAAAATATCAATGAATAAAAAGGTCTTGTTTCTCCTTTCTTTTATAACTTGTAGTCCCTTACTGGCTCAGACTTCACAAATGATTACCGAAGCTGACAGTTTGGATGAAGGTTGTGGAGATCCTTTCAATCTCAATCAAGTGGTTGTGACTGCAACACGTTCTCAAAAAACTTTGAAGAATACCCCGGTGATTACGCAGGTCATCACTTCCCGGCAAATAGAAGAACGTGGCGTCAGTGATATTAAGGAATTGTTGTCGCAGGAAGTTCCAGGATTGAACTTTCAAGAAGTGGGTTTTGGTACCGATATTGACATTCAGGGTCTTGGTTCAAAACACATCTTGTTTTTGATTGACGGTGAAAGAATTGCTGGAGAGAACGGAGGTAACATAGACTATTCCCGTATCAACCTTTACAATGTGGAGCGTATTGAGATTGTAAAGGGAGCTTCCTCTGCGCTTTATGGTTCACAGGCCATGGGTGGCGTCATTAATATTATTACACGTAAGGCCAAAAAAAAGTTTGAAATTTCTGGCGGTGTAAAATATATGGAAAAGAATCAAACCAATTTCAAAGATTCTCCCAAAAATCATCCCCAGCATATTCATCGCGATCATCTGGACAAACCTAATTTGAATGCTAATCTGTCTTTAGGATTGAATTTGGGTAAGTTTACCATGAATACCGATGTACTTTACAAGAGTGCTGACGCTTACGAACTTTATGATAAAAAGGGGTATACGAAGTATTTTGCCAAGTATGACACCGCCGTAGTGGTGGAACCCAACGGTTCGCCCACTCATATCTCCGGTTACGAAGACATCAATGTCAATCACAAGATGGGCTATAAGTTCAATGATAAATTCAAAATAAGTGCGCATGGCAGTTATTATGAATTGAACAAGTATGATTTTGTGGCAGATAACGTTTTCGAGAATACGACAGACTACACCTATGGAGGTGCTGCAGAATATTGTTTCAATCCCAATTCCGTCCTCGAAGCTACCGTACATGTGGACAATTACCATCGTTACGATGAGTTCGAATTGAAGGATGGACATCGCTTGGAATATAAAAATAATATTATCCAGCCTCGTCTCGTTTATACCAATACCATGTTGGGCAATCAGGCATTTACCGGTGGCATCGAGTATTATAGAGAGTCATTGTATGGCGATAAATTTAAAAACGACGTTTATGAAAGCAAATCCCAATGGTATACTACCGCTTTTATCCAGGACGACTGGACCATCAATGACCAGATGTCGTTGATAGCAGGTATACGTGGTGACTATCATGAGGAATATGGTTTGCATGTGACTCCGAAAGTTTCTTTCATGTACAAGCCCTCTCCTGTAACGCTCCGTTTGAATTATGCCCGCGGTTATCGTTCCCCGACCATTAAGGAATTGTATATGGATTGGGACCACCTCGGCATGTTCTGGATACATGGCAACAGCGATCTGGAGCCTGAAACCAACAACTACTTCTCTTTGTCTGGAGAATACTCAAATACGTGGATCAATATCAATGCCAACGTATATGGCAACTGGTTCCACAATAAAATTGAAGGACAGTGGGAAAACGGCCAGAAAGATCTCCGTTACGTAAATATAGGTAAAAGCCATTTGTTGGGAGCAGAGACCATGTGTAAAATCAGAGTCAACAAGTATCTCAATCTTCATGGTGCCTACAATTATCTTTATACCGCCAAGGATGAAAATGGCGTGCGCCTGAATTCTTCATCACCCCATTCTGGTAATTTCCGTGCAGAATTCAATACCCGTGTATTCAAGTACAACACGGTCATCAACCTCAACGGAACCTTTATGGGAAAGAAGAAGTTTGATGTTCTGGATGAGCTGGAATTGCCTGACGGTACCATCGATGACAAGGTTTATTACAAGGCCAAAGTCAATGCTTATTCTATGTGGGACCTCACTGTTTCCCAGTATATCTGGAGCAAGTTCCGCATCACAGCAGGTGTCAACAATCTCTTTGACTTTACTTCCGACCGTGTGACATTCAATACGTCCACCACACCGGGTAGAAAGTTCTTCATCTCATGTAATTTTTTACTTTAATTCTTTAATAAAAAAACAACAATGAACAAAAACTCGTTCAAAATTGCTGCTCTCTTGATGAGCATGATGGCAATGCTGGCTTTCAGTTCATGTTCTTCCGACGATAACGACGATGTTCCCGGCGGAAGTAATTTGGAAGTAAAGTCCGTGGTGCTCCCAAATCCGGGCTATGGTACTGACAACTGGATTTATTTTTCTTTGTCAGAAGGTAAAATCATTGAAGGTATCAACGAAGCCAACCGTCATGACAACACCAAGTGGGACTTGGCATTCTATCGTTACAATGTCCGTACCAACAGCGGCCTCTCAGGTATTGGCAATGGTGGTGCGCTTGACACAAAGGCTACGGATCTTTCTGCCGTAACTACAGTGCCTTCAGGCAAATTTACGACTGACGTGATGGGAGAGATAACTTCCAGCATGAGCAGTTTCCCACCTCCCTCAATCAAAACTCCGCTGAATGCGGAATTGAGTGAGTCCATCAAGTTCCAGGGACCTCCCCCCACTTACACACCCAACAACCATGTATACATTGTGAAGACTGCCGATGGTAAGTATGCAAAGATACAGATCAGAGGTTTCTACAATGATGAAGGCAAGTCTGGTTTTGTAAACTTCTCTTATGTATATCAGCCTGATGGTTCTAAGAATTTTTAAATAATTACTTGCATAAAACAAATGAGACGTTTTTGGAAAAAATACCATAAATGGGTTGGCTTGTTTTTTACCTTCTTCATTTTGATGTTTTGTTTTTCGGGCATCATTTTGAATCACCGTCATTTCTTTTCTCATTGTGAAGTCAGCCGCAGCTGGCTCCCCAGTGACTATAGTTATAAAAACTGGAATAATGGTGCGGTGCGGGGAACAATCAAATTATCCAATAACAATGTCTTAGTTTACGGAAATACAGGAATCTGGAAAACGGATTCCTGTTTTTCCGTTTTTTCTCCTTTGAATGAAGGATTGGAACAAGGCATTGATAATCGGAAAATCAGCCATGTCATACAATTGCCTGACGGTAGTGTGTGGTGTGCCGGACTGTACGATTTGTACCGTCTGTCGGAACAGGGCGTTTGGGACAATCGTACTCCTCAAGAAGTGGAGGAACGTGTGACGGACGTCTCTAGTCGCAACGACACACTCATTCTGTTGACGCGTTCTTTTGTCTACGAGTCTGTTGCACCTTACAAGGATTTCAAGCGTTATGAACTGAAGGCACCGGCGGATTACAATCCGGAAGTATCATTGTTCCGTACGGTCTGGCTGTTGCATAGCGGAGAATTGTTCGGTCTGCCTGGACAAATCATTGTCGACATCGTCGCCATGCTTATCATCGTGCTTTGCGTGACGGGACTGATTTATCTGTTCATTCCTAAATCCATGCGTTATCGCGCGCATAAAAAACTGCCTGTCAAGAAGGAAGCCAAGTTGTTGAAGTTTTCAGTAAAATGGCACAACCAGTTAGGTGTCTGGACTTTGTTCTTCACTTTGTTGTTGGCGGTTACGGGAATGTGTCTGCGTCCGCCTTTGATGATTCCTTTGGCGATGACGAGTGTGAATCCGGTTCCTGGAAGCACGATGGATTCTGAAAATCCTTGGCACGACCAGCTTCGCAGCATCCGTTGGGACGAGCAGCAGCAGAGTTGGTTGATGTCTACTTCTTCCGGCTTTTATGAAATGCAGAATTTTACACAAGTTCCGGTTATAATTAAAAATGCTCCTAAAGTCAGTCCTATGGGGATTAATGTCTTTCAGAAGAATGTCCAGGGAGAATGGCTGGTCGGCTCGTTCAGTGGCTTGTTCCGCTGGGACAGAGAAACAGACACAGTCTTGGATTATTTTACAAATGCTCCTTACAAACCTGTCTATGGGCCTCCTATTAGTAATCATGCCGTAGCGGGTATCTCTATGGATTTGGGCAAGGCCGGCGAAGTCGTTTTCGATTATGGTGCTGGCAGTTGTACGCAAAGTGGAGACCCCATTCATTTGTCCGACATGCCTGAGAACATTGCAGAGCAACCCATGTCCTTATGGAATTTTGCTTTGGAACTTCACGTAGGGCGTTGTTATACGCCTTTCTTGGGCCCCGTATCTGTTTTATTTGTCTTCCTTTCAGGTTTGTTGCTTAGTTTGATACTGATTTCCGGTTATATCATTCATCGGAAGCACAAACCGGCGAAGCCGCAGAATAAAGACCGATAATTTTGCATATCTATAAAAATGAAACCCGTTGATGGAATCACATGAAGATTCCGCCAACGGGTTTCCTTATTCTATCGGGGTAGGTTGTCCTTTCCCCGGATAATCAGTAGTCTGTAGAGAGACGTTTGTTCTGGTATTGTATTATAAAAAGAGAAGACTTCCAGCCATCAAGACGAATCCGAAGATGACGCCTGTCAGTCCCAGGTGGTGGTGACCGTATTTCTCTGTGCCTGGCAGTAATTCGTCGAATGAGATGTAAATCATGATACCCGAAACGAAGGAAAGCATCAGGGCATTGAGGGTAGGGGACCAGAGGGGGGCCAGGAACAAATAACCGATGAGGGCACCGATAGGTTCTGCCATGCCAGAGAGGAAGGAATACCAAAATGCTTTCTTACGGCTTTGGGTGGAGTGATAGATAGGAACGGATACGGCAATACCTTCGGGGATGTTGTGGATGGCAATGGCAAATACGATAGGAATGGCAATGTCCATATTGGTCAGAGCCGTAGTGAAAGTAGCCAGACCTTCCGGGAAGTTGTGAATACCGATGGCCAATGCCAGCATCATTCCGGTACGTTTGAGACCGCTGCGGTTGGCTTCGGCTTCCGTGTGAATTTCATGTGGATTTTCATCTTCCGGAATCAGCAAGTCAATAATGGTAATGACACCGATACCTACGAAAAAGGCTATCAGCATATAGACATTGGCCATGCGTTCCGAATATATGGAGGATAACTGGTGGGTCGCCTCTGGCATGAGTTCCATGAATGATACATAAATCATGACTCCGGCTGAGAGTCCCAAGGCTGTCGATAAGAATTTGGTATTGGTACGTTTTGCCAGAAAGGCAATCAAACTGCCGATACCCGTTGAGAGTCCGGCAATCAGTGTCAAGCCTAACGCAAACCATACTTCTGCAGGTGTTGTTTCCATATTCAATTGATAGTATGTTAAGTTCTACAATTTTTTTAATCAGACAAAAATACGACAAGCTTTTTTCTTACCATTTATCAATAAAGTTAATAAAACTATATCCTTTTCAAAATACCTAATAATAATGAGGCTTACTCTGTAATAATGTATAATAATTTGATTTTTTTATAGCAAAAGAACGGCGGGGTACGGGATTTTCTATCTAAATTTGCCAAAAGAGCTTCACTGAAGTGCTTGATAAAAACACTTAAAAAGATGATGATATGAAAAGAAATCTATTGTTGTTGTTCCTTATTGGACTTCCTTTTATGATGAAAGGACAACAGAAAGATCATATTCAAGTTGCGGATTCCCTCGATCGGCAACATTTTGAATTGCAGGCTGATACCTTGAAGCCGGCATTGAGTCTGCCGTTGTCGCGTCCGTTGTTTCTCATGTCAGCCCCAGGTTTTGACGGCTGCTATCCCTGGTATGGGGGACTTTCTGGTTCACAGTGGGATTTGCATGAAGGCTTCAATGCGCAATTCGGCATGAGTGTTTCTGCCGGTTTTGGCAAGTATGCTCCCAAAGGGGCAGGTTTCGGGCAGTCTGCTGCTTTTGCCTATGCCACTCCGTTGAACCAGCGTTTTTCATTTGCTGCTGGTATTTATACGCAGAATATGGATTGGGGAAGTTTTCATCATACAGATGTGGGACTTTCCGCAGTATTGGGGTTCAAAGTCAATGAAAAATTAAGTCTTTACGGTTATGCTACCAAGAGTCTCCTGCCTAAGGAACATTCTGGACATATGGGTTATTTTCCAATCTTTACAGGATATGTCCGTGACCGCATAGGAGCCATGGCTGAGTTTAAATTTAACGAGAATTTTAAGATGCAGTTCTCGGTAGAGACCAGTACGACACCCGATTATGGCAATTTTATACTTCCTTGTGTGCCGCAGCGACAGAAAATGGACTTTCACCGCTCACCGGTGAATGAAAACATTTTGCCGCAAGGAAATTCCAATAATAACGAAACACAACGAAATTTTGGTAAAGACCGGCCATCTAACAGATACCGGTGATTCATAGATAGTGATTATGCCTTCTCTTTTACAACAACGTGACTTGTTGCGTAAGGAATATGAACACGAAAAGGCTGAGTTCCGGTCGGCTTCTCAAACGATGGGGGTGGGACGCCGTGTCAAACGGGGTGATTGCTGGTTTCCTATAACGATAGGACGGAGCTATTTCAATTCGCTTGATCGTCTGGTCGTGGAAATCTTACGCAGTGAAGATACAGATATAGAACATAATTTTGAATATGGACGTCCCGTATGTTTCTTTAATCAAGATGCATCGGGCATGTTGCATTTCCTGAATTTTTCTGCGACCGTCAGTTATGCTGAGGCGGACAAAATGGTGGTCGTTTTGCCCGACGCCTCTGCCTTGTCGCAATTGCAGGCTTTGGAACGTCCGGGCGTGCAATTACATTTCGATGAGACTACCTACCATCTCATGTTTGAGGCCCTCGACCGTGTGATGGCTGCAAAGGGGGACCGCTTGGCGGTGTTGAGAGATATTTTCCATGGTAGCGGTCGCGCCCAGATGGGGGCGGGAAGTGCTGCTCCGCTCCGACTCCCCTGGTTGAATGCTTCTCAGGAGCAGGTGGTGAATGAGGTGATGCGGGCGCGGGAGGTGTTGATTGTTCATGGTCCTCCGGGTACCGGAAAGACTACCACCTTGGTGGAAGCTATCAGTGAAGTGCTGCGAAGAGAACCCCAGGTGCTTGTTTGTGCGCAAAGCAATACCGCTGTGGATTGGATAGCCGAACAGTTGAGCGACCGGGGACTCAGTGTGTTGCGAATCGGTAATCCTACCCGTGTCACGGAGAAAATGCTGGAGAATACTTATGAGCGGCGTTTTGAGTCACATCCGGACTATCCGGCTCTGTGGCAGTTGCGCCGGAGTATACGTCAGTTGTATTCGCAACCACGCAAGAGCCGTAGTGAGAATTTTCACCAGAAGATAGCACGCTTGCGGGAACGGGCGGACGAATTGGAACTTCGCATCCGTCATGCCTTGTTTGACGGTGCCCGTGTGATTGCTTCTACCTTGGCAGGTTCTGCCAATCCTATTCTGACTGGCCACCATTTCCATACCTTGTTTATTGACGAGGCGGCCCAGGCACTGGAAGCCGCCTGCTGGATTGCTTTGCAGAAAGCCGACCGTGTGATCTTTGCTGGCGACCATCAGCAGTTGCCGCCTACTGTGAAATGCAGGGAGGCTGTGACTGGGGGACTGGGACGTACGTTGATGGAACAAATCGCGGTACACCGGCCGGAGACCGTCCGAATGTTGACGGTGCAATATAGAATGAACGAAACCTTGATGCGCTTTTCTTCCGATTGGTTTTATGATGGCAAACTGGAAGCTGCTCCTGAAGTGCGTCACCGCAGTTTGTTGGACGACCTGGACTGGCCTTTGGTTTGGATCGATACCGATGGACAACCTTCAGAAGATGAGGAGGGCAACCACTATCATGAGACTTTCATCGGACAGAGTTATGGACGAATCAATAAGGCGGAAGCACGGCTGACCATGCAGACTCTGCGTGATTATATTGCCAGGGTGGGCCGCCACCGTTTGGTGGAGGAACGCATTGATATTGGAATTATCTCTCCCTACAAGGCGCAGGTGCAATACCTTCGGGGATTGTTGAGGCGTGACGAAGTGCTCCGTCCATTGCGCGATCAGATTACGGTGAACACGGTGGATGCTTTCCAAGGTCAGGAACGGGATATTATTTTAGTATCGTTGGTTCGTGCCAACGAGGCGGGACAGATTGGTTTCCTGTCTGATTTGCGGCGTATGAATGTTGCGATGACCAGGGCGCGTTTGAAACTCATCCTCTTGGGGTCCTCCGCAACGCTTTGCCGGCACAAATTTTATAAAGAATTGTATGAGCGGTGCCATAAAAACGATTCAGCAACAGTAGTTTCTGATTAAATACTTGTTTCCGGTCATTTTCACTCCTTTTATTTGTCAAGGAAGTGGAAATGACCGGTTTCTTTGTTATATAGTCTTGAAAAGTTCTTAACTTTGCACATATTTTTATTAACATTAAATCCAATCTTTATGAAGAAAATCGAAAAATCAATTTTTGCATTGATTTTGGCAGCATCTCCTTCGCTGGCATCCGCAGGTGGAAGTTGGGCTGTCCCTTCTCCGTTCTTAAGTCCTATTTCTCAAGGAGCCTTCCTGAATGCTGGCGATTCCAAAAATGTGGAGGAATATCTTTCAAACATTTCTGAGAATACCGACTATACACGTGGTGACCGTCATCTCGATGGCGTTGCTTTAAACGGTTCTAAGGACGGTAACCAGCAGTTTGACATTGATGAGCCGAGAAAGGTTTACACCAAACTTCTGAACTGTGTCTTTACCGCACGGGCCGGGGAGACGTTGACGCCTGTCTTTCTTTATTCAGGCAATTGGATGAATGGTTATGTTTATTTGGACCAGAATAATGACGGCGTCTTTGATGCGGAATTAGAGGCTGACAAGTCCATTCCCGAGGGGAGCGACATCCTGTCCTTTTCCAATTTGGAGGGAGTCAACAGTAAGGGTGAAAAACTGGGCAACCAGAATGTACTGAATCCGCCTTCATTCAAACTCCCGTCCAATCTTGCCAATGGTATTTACCGGTTGCGCTATAAGGTAGACTGGTCTTCCATCGATCCTGCCGGTCGTATGGGCGATGGCAATGATATTTTGAAGAATGGCGGAGCCATCTGTGATATTCTTTTGAACGTTCATGGCCATTTCAGTATTGTCAATACCCTCAGTCATAATGGTGAGGTGGTGGCTGGTAACGGATTGAAGTTGTCTGATACCAATGTCCCTTTTGGAAAAGCAATGACCGTCAAAATCAAGCCGGCCGAAGGATATACTTATGACGGCATCCGTGTACGTCATGGTTACCACTTGCTGGGGGATAGTCTGGTGCATGGCAATCCTCAATACAAGGACGTCGTCTTCCCAGCTTACTTATTCCGTGATGACAAGTTTGAGATTCCTGGTGAATATATGGACGGCGATGTGCTGATAGAAGGCATCTTTGTGAAGGACAATGGCACCGTTGCACCAGGAACAGAAGATTATGCGTTGAATTTTTCCAAGGATTTGAAGCGTACCCATGCAGACCGGCTTTTGCGCTCCATCTCTTTCAAAGCCACCAAGGGAGGAAATACCACCTTGTCTGTGGGTTCCAAGGAGGAGACCGTTTATTCGAACTTGATGCCGAAGGCGGTTTCCGTCGTGCCTGGTGACGAGGTGAACGTAGATTTCAATTTCAAGGGTAGCGGCGTCCATTATTATCTTTATATCGATTTGAACCAGAATGGTCAGTTCCGTCCGGTAGTAGGTGAAAACGGGGTTCCAGGTGTCTCCAGTGAATTGGTTTCCTATAGTTATCTGAACGGATTGAACAGTAAGGGCGAAAAGATAGAAGAGGCCGGAACTGTCAGCGTGGATAATATGCCGTCCTTCAAAATTCCTGAATTTTTGGCACATGGCAATTACCGTGCCCGTTTGAAGGTCGATTTCGACAATGTGGATCCTGCCGGACGGGAAGCTATGGGGACCGAAGGTGGTTATATCTTTGATTTTCTGTTGAATGTTCATGCTCAGAAGCATCCGTTGACCTTGGTGAGCACCAATGGTAATATTTATGGAGGTGGTAATACGGGTTTGCCAATGACCATTACTCCGATGACCACCTTGCGGGTGGTGCCAACTCCTGTGGCTCCCGGTTATGTTGCTGAAGAAATGACCATCAAGCACGGTCACAATTTCGATGGTCCACAATACATTCATGGCAACCGCCAGTGGGGTGAATATACCGTTCCTGCGCGGACTTATAGTTTGCCAAAGGACAGTGTCACGGGGGATGTCATGATTACTGTTCATTACACCAAGGGTGAGAATGCCGATTATGATTTGGTCTTCTTTGATGAATTTAACGGAGAAAATGGTACAGAACCCGATGCCTTCAAGTGGAGACGTTGTGAACGCCAGGGGGCGACATGGAACCGTTGGCTGTCCGATAGTAAGGACGTCGTTTATTTGAAGGATGGAAATTTGGTAACCCGTGCCATTCCGAATCCAGATAAGGCTGCCGACCCTGTGCCTATGATTACAGGCGGTATCAAATCACTTGGTAAATTTGCTTTCACCTATGGTAAACTCGAATGCCGTGCGAAGGTCAATTCTTATGTGGGTACCTTCCCTGCCATTTGGCTGATGCCGGTGAACATGGCCGGAGGCTGGCCTTCTTGTGGTGAAATTGATATTTTCGAAGCCGTTGATGGTGGGCAGACTGCTTACGGAACTGTTCATTCTCATTGGACTTACGATTTGGGACATCGTGGAGATCCTGTATCCAGTTTCAACATGCCGACTCCTATGGACCGTTACCATACCTATGGTTTCGAATGGAACGAACGTTCCATGTCTTGGTTCGTTGATGGTAAGAAAATGGGTACTTATACCAAATCCAACAATTCAAATGCGTTGAATCAGGGACAGTGGCCGTTCGACAAGCATTTTTATATTATCTTGAACCAAAGTGTCGGTAACCATGGTCAGTGGGCTAGTTATCCGGATGAGAATCATAATTACGAATTCTACATCGACTGGGTTCGTGTTTATCAGAAGGAGGGCATGAAGAATACGGATGGCATTGTTGGTTTGACGGACGTCGCCGCTGACGCATCTTTGGAAGTGCAGGCCATCCCTCAGGGATTGTCCCTCAGCTCGGATGTCCCGGTATGGGTGACTGTCTGTGACCTCCAGGGCCGCCAGCTCTATCATCGTGAATTGATGGGAACGACTCAGGTTCACTTGTCTACCGGAGTTTATCTGGTGAATGGCAAGAAGGTGTTAGTACGTTAAAAACGAAATCATTTCTCTTTATTATCGGTCGTTGTCTGTGGATGGACAACGGCCGTTTTGTTCTCCGAAAGTTGGCAATGGTGGCACCGCAATGTCGGGTATTTCGTCAGGGGACAGCCCTCCGGGTTCTCCCTTGCGGTTATTGGGATATCCGGACCGGCTTCGTCGTTGCCTTCAAAATGAATTAAGAAAAACACGGTACCCCATTCAGCCGGCAACTTTACCTTTTCTTTATCGGAATTGGGTTATCAATAGCTGTTTTTACGATTTTTTCCGAACGTTAAAAGCTGGTTTATATTTGTTATTATGAACCAATGTTCATATATTTGCATCAGTTGCCTGGAAGAAAATCGCTTTTGAGATTCTTTTAGGGAGGTTAAATGCAGATTATAAATAGCTATCAATCATGAAAGGAAGACCTAAAAATGTACGAAAGATATCCTTTATGCCTGCGGTTTCAGGATTTAGGCCTTACGGTGACAATGTGGACAAATCTAAGAAAGCTTGTGTGTTTTTATTTTATGAAGAATACGAGGCGGTCCGATTGAACGATTATGAGAAGCACAGCCAGTGCGAGTCGGCACAAATCATGCAGGTGTCCCGTCCGACGTTCACGCGTATTTATATGAGCGCCCGGGAGAAAATAGCGAAAGCCTTCGTCGAGGGACTGCGCATCGTGGTGGAAGGCGGCAAGGTGGAACTCGATGGCGACTGGTATGTCTGTAAAAAATGCAAGGCTGTATTTTCTACCGAAAACGGGGAAGCAAAAATCTGCGCGCTTTGCGGTAGTCAGGACGTCGAAGCCTATACCTTGCCTGAGCCAGTCGAGACGTCAGTCTTGCCGAAATCTGTGAAATCGGTCTGCAATACACTTGATGATTCATCTGCAGCCGGTGGGTTAAAACCGCTCAGATGCAGGAGAGGGGGATGTGGTCGCCGCCGTTGTCAGGGACAGGATGCTATAGAACTAGAAAATAAAGTTGAAGAATAAAATATAACAGTTATGAAAGTAGCCATCACGAGTAGTGGAAATACCTTGAACGCTTTGTTGGACCAGCGTTTCGGTCGTTGTGCTTATTTCGCTTTCTATGATACGGAGAGCAAGAACGTGGAATTTTTTGAGAATTCCAGTAAGGATGCAGAGGAAGGTGCAGGGCCTGCCGCAGTTGCCGCAGTTGCCAATCATCACGTCTGCAAAATTATCTCTGGAGAATTTGGTTTTAAAATCAAAGGTATGTTGAATGATTTGAAAATCCAGATGGTCATGGTCAAGGAGCACAAGACAATTCGGGAGATTATCGAATTATTGGAAAAGTAAGAACTATAAAACACACAGAATTATGCCAGAAAGAGATGGTAAAGGTCCGTTGCGTAACTCAGATACGGCGGAACAGAATTTGGACCGGGGCTGTCGGAGATTAGGCGGTCAGGGCAAAGGATTGGGACATGGACGCGGCATGGGCAATGGCGCCGGCCGTCGGGGAAATCTTAATCCGGATATGGGACGGGGCCAGGGTATGGGCCAGGGCCCTTGTCGGAAAAATATTAGTAATCAAACATCAAAAAATCAATAAAATGAAGAAGACAATTGCCATACCTGTGACAGCAGGTGTATTGAGCTCACATTTCGGACATTGTGAAGAATTTTATTTTGCAGAGGTTGAAGACAAAAAGGTGGTTGCTGAACGCATGATCACACCTCCTGAGCACGAACCAGGATTGTATCCTAAATGGGTGAAGGAACAAGGTGGCGAATTGGTCATCGGTGGCGGCATGGGAAAGAAGGCCCGCGATTTGTTTGCCCAGAATGGGGTGGAAATCGTTGTGGGGGCTCCTAATGAATTGCCTCGCAAGGTTGTGGAAGATTATTTGAATGACCGGTTGGTGACAACGGAAAATTCATGTGACCATTAATTAGATTCTGAATAAAAATTTGTTTGCATGATAAGAATAGCCATAGCTAGTGGTAAGGGCGGAACGGGAAAGACTTTTGTTTCTACCAATCTGTATCGGGTCCTGGCGGATGCAGGAAACAGTGTCGGTCTCGTTGACTGTGATGCAGAGGTACCCAACGCGGTGCTTTTCCTTCGTGGCGAGACTTTAGAGCAATGGCCCGTCAATGTGTTTTGTCCGGCTGTCGATAAGGATCTCTGTACATATTGCGGCCATTGTGCTGAAGCTTGTCATTTTCATGCGGTCACTTGTATTCCTGCGGCACATTATATCAAGGTGATGCCCGATCTTTGTCATGCTTGCACGGCTTGTCGTGAGGTGTGTCCCTCAGGTGCCATCTTGTCGGATACCAAAGAAATCGGAAAGGTCACGGTTTATGGCAAAGACCATCATCCTTCTTTCGTGGAGGCGAGAATCAAGGAGGGGGAGCACAGTCCGGTGCCCGTTCTCCGGGAGGCTCTGCGTCATGCTGAAGGGTTGGGCTGGGATTATCTCATCCTGGATGCGCCTCCGGGCTGTGCTTGCCCATTTGTCAACACGGTGAGTGATGCGGATCTGGTATGGTTAGTCACCGAACCGACTCCTTTCGGACTTAGTGATTTGAAACAAACGGTCCAGGTGTTGCGCGAACTGCACAAACCGTTCCAAGTGATTGTCAACCGTGCAGACCTGGGGGACAACCGCCTGCATGAATACCTCAACGCTGAGCAGATTGAACTGCTGGCGGAAATTCCCTATTCTGAATGTGTGGCGTCTGTATATTCCCAAGGTAATCTGGTGGTGGATGCCAGTATGGAAATGCGCAAAATGTTTGTCCAATTGATGAGAAAAGTTTTAGCCTATGAAGTTAGCTGTAATTAGTGGAAAGGGAGGAAGTGGAAAATCGAGTGTCACTGCTGCCTTCGTGTCCTTGTCGTCGTCGGTGCTGGCCATCGATTGTGATGTGGATGCGTCTAATTTGCCGCTTCTCTTTTCTCATGAAGTGTTGCACCATGAAAAGTTTGCTTCGGGTGAGGACTTGCTCGTTGACAATACGAAATGTGTGGGTTGCGGACTCTGTATCGAAAAATGCGCCTTCCATGCCTTGGAGATGGATGAGGCTGGCAGCGTAAGAGCCACGGATTTTGGTTGCGAGGGCTGCGGTCTTTGCGTCCGTCTGTGTCCCGCAGGGGCTTTGCAACTCGTGCCTGTCGAGTCCAGTGATATTTATCTTAGCAGGTTCTCACAGGGATTGCTGGTACATGGCAGGCTTCGTCCCGGCGATGACAATTCAGGTAAGATGATCGCGCGTCTGCGTGCTTTGGGAGATGAGGCGATGCGTCGTGAGCGCATCGGTCTGCAGATTTTAGATGGTCCTCCGGGCATAGGTTGTCCGGTCTTGTCCACTGTCACCGGCGTGGATGTGGTGGTCGTTGTCACAGAACCTACGCTCTCTGGCATCTCCGATTTGAAAAGAGCTTGTCGTGTCGCCCGTTCCTTCTGTCAGGAAATCAAAGTCATCATCAACAAGTGTGACGTGAATCGTGAGAATACCCTTTTAATAGAGCATTTTTGCAGGGAGGAGCATCTGCCCGTTGTCGCGGAATTGCCTTTCGACCGTAAGATGGTGGAAGCGCAGTTGCATTGTGAAAGTATAATAACCTATGCACCGGATAGGGATTGTGCCTCCAGGTTGCGTAGGGCGTATCATGAAATTATATGTGGAGCTGCGAGATGATTCAATGTATGGTTTTCAACAGGAAATCCGAGATTAAGACATAACATTCTATTATAAAGAAGTCAGCCTCAGAATTTAGCAATCTTGCTTTCTGAGGCTGACTTGTTGTTGAATCTATCTGTTTGAGGGAGATGATTTTCTTTTATCTGTATTTTGTGCGGGTTAATCTGCCTGTTTTATCCGGAGCAGTCTGTCTGGCGCCCATCTCCCCTTCAGAGAATGAACATTTATTCAATCATATTTATCCAGATGCCGCGTGCCATGATGATGGTGATGGTGATGGGGGCGACATATTTGATGGAGAACAAGACGATGCGGAGATAGACATTCGAAATAGAATGTATTCCCCCACTGGTGATTTCGTCCATAAAGTCGTTCCGCTTCATCCACCAGCCTACAAACAAGACAATCAATAAAGCTCCGGTAGGCATCAGAATATTCGCTGTGAATTTGTCACAAAGATCGAATATGTTGTTCCCGCCGATTTGTATGTCGGACAAGGTACCCTGCGACAGGGAGCAGAAGCAACCCAGGAAGATGACGGTCGCAATGGTCACACCGATGGACCGGCGTCTGCTGATTTTGAATTCCTCAGCCAAATAGGAAACGACAACTTCCAACAGAGAGATAGAAGAGGTGATGGCGGCAATAAAAAGGACGAAGAAAAACAAAATTGCCAGGATGGAACCGAACATGATTTGTGAGAACACAAAAGGCAAGGTTTCAAATACCAGTCCCGGTCCCTGTGAAGGGGTGATGCCGAAAGCAAAGACGGCAGGCATGATGGCCAGTCCGGCAATGATGGCGAACAAGGTGTCGGACAGCGCCGTGCAGGTGGACATCTTGATGATGTTTACTTCCTTCTTCACATACGATGCGTAGGTGAAGACAATACCAAAACCGATGCTTAAAGAGAGAAAGGCTTGTCCGAGTGCTTCCAGAACGGTGACAGCCGTCACTTTTGAAAAGTCGGGCTTGAAAAGGAAATCTATACCGGCCTGGGCATTGGGAAGGGTCACGGAACGGATTGCAATAACGACCACCATGACAAAAAGAAGGGGCATTAGTAGTTTGGAATACTTTTCAATGCCATTTTTTATGCCAAAGAGCAGAATGATACCCGAAAGGCTGATAAATAGGAGCATGAAGATCAGAGGGCGCCAGTTGGAGGTGACGGTGTCCCCGAACAGATTGGCCAGTTTGGCGGTGTCGGGACTGACGAGGTCGAAGGTGAGTGATTTATAGAGATAGTCCAGGGTCCATCCGCCAACAACCGAATAGAAAGCTAGGACGATGACGCAGCACAGTATGGCCAGCGAACCGATAATTTTCCATCTGGTACCCGGAGCGAGTTTCCTAAATGCACCGTAGACGTTGGATTGGGCACGGCGCCCGACAACGAATTCTGCGTACATGATGGGGAGGGCAAGCACGAATACGATAATCAAATAGATAAAAATGAATGCCGCTCCTCCATTGTTTCCTACGAGATAGGGGAACCGCCACATATTACCTAATCCCACTGCTGAACCAGCCATGGCTACGAGTACGCCAAAATTACTTGCAAAACCGTCTCTTTTATTCATGAGAAATAATCTAATTTTTCAAAATGTTGTTTTTATGTTTAACAATATCTCTTAATGATATAAATAATCTTTAATTTATTTCATAATGCAAATATAAGGATTATTTTCTTTAAAACAAGAAAAGCAGAGAAAAAGAACATTCTGTCGGGAACAAATCTCCTGGTAGGTCTACCGTTTCCTTAGGATGCAGCTGCTTGTTGCTGTAGTTGCTCAGAACGGATGCAGTTGCGTGTTGTCGGCCGGTCCGGGTAATTCATTAAATGCCGCGCTTTTGAATTTTTTTATCTTCAACTTTTCGTTTTGTTCAACTTATCCCGGCTTTCATAACTAAAATTATTGTTTTTCTTTCTTTTATTTATTGGTAATGGCGTAACTTTGCTATTGTTATGATAAAAGAAAAATCAGCAAAAAAGAAAAATAAGTGGAGGAAATGGGTATTATGGACCATTTCCATCCCTTTTATTCTATTTTTTATATTGAGTGTTGCCGTCTATCTTCCTCCGGTGCAACGCTTGGTGATAAATGTCGTTTCCTCACAGTTGGCGGAAGCGACGGGCATCAATGTGACCGTAGGAAAGGTCCGTCTGGCATTTCCTTTGGACCTCGCTCTGCATGAGGTCGTCGCCGAGGACAAGGGGGATACTTTGGCCGATATTCAGTCGATGCGGTTGGAGGTACAGATGTGGCCTTTGTTCAGCGGACAGGTGGAAGTGGATGGATTGGAAGTGAACCATGCGCGGTTGAATACGCAGGCATGGTTGCCCGATTTGAGTATACGTGGTTCGGTAGGGCATCTCTCTGCTTCTTCCCATGGCATTGACCTGACTCATAATAAGGTGATGTTGGATGAGGCTGTCTTGAAAAAGGCGGATGTCTTCGTCGCTCTCAGTGACACGGCAAAACAGAAAGCAGAGGAACCGGCGGGCCCGGGGTGGGACATCACCGCCGGGGAGGTGGCTTTGCAAGACGTGAACATGCGTTTGTCCTTGCCGGGTGACTCGATGCGGGTCGCGCTCGATTTGGAAAAGGCGCAGTTGCAGCAGGTGGAACTCGACCTGGCGCAGGGGATTTACAAAGTACAGTCTTTTGGTATCAATGGCAGGAGTGCGGATTATGCCGTACGTCCTTATAACAATGACGGACGAAAGGGAAATACTGCCTTTGCGGCATCAGATACTTTCTTATGGCCTGGTTTTACCTATCGTGAGCAGGGTTTGGACCCGAATTACATCAGTCTGGCCAAACTGGGTTTCCAATTGGAAAATCTCTATTATGGAGAGCGTAAGACCGAGGTAAAAGCACGGCTCAAAAATTTCTATTTGTCCGAACGCAGCGGACTGGTCATCGATGGATTGTCTGGAAATCTGTCTTTCATAGACGAAGTAGTCCGTCTGGATCAGTGGAAATTCCGTACGCCTACCTCCCGTCTGGACTGGATAGCGTCGATTGACATGAAGGCTTTCTCAAAAGGGCACAACAATCAGGTGAAATTGAACCTGGAGGGAGTCGTCAGTGCGGAGGATATCCAACTGTTGTCTCAGGGATTTGTGGATGAGAAATGGATGAAATCCTGGCCTGGCAAACCGTTGGAGATTGCTGCACGGCTTTCGGGTAATTGGAATGGAGTGAAAATGGATACTTTCTTGGTGGACTGGCCCGGTGTATTGGATCTGTCCATGGAAGGGGAAGTGATTCATCCGGTTGAGGACAGTCGGATGGGAGACCTCTCCTTGAATCTGAAGACCCAGGATTTGTCCTTCCTTTCGGCGTTGTTAGCCGACGAACAGGGACGTGCGGTTGTCAGTTTCCCAGCGACAATGTCTCTATCGGGAAAGGGACAGTTGAATGGTTCCCAGTACAAGGCCAAATTGAAAGGTATGGCGGGGAAAGGTACCTTTACCCTTAGCGGTGGGGGCAACTTGGATACAGAGCATTATAATGCGGAGGTGACCCTGAATCAGTTCCCTTTGCATGATTTCCTTCCCGGAAGCGGAATGCGGAATCTCACAATCGGGATGAAAGCCAATGGCCGCAGTTTCGACTTTATGAGTCAGGCTGCCCAGTTGCAGGCCCATGTGATGCTGGATTCTTTGGACATGACCGACTGGCAGCTGGAGAGCATACAGCTGGATGCGGATTTGGAGCAAGGACACGGTCATGTTGACTTTGTTTCAGATAATGAAGTTCTTGGCGGGGAAGGTTCGATAGAGGCTTTCCTGGGAGAGAATATCGAGATGCAGTTACGTTCGGATCTGCCCAATATCAATCTCGAAAAGTTGATGAACTTGAAGAGTACTCTGACTTTGGGAACGTCATTGTCTTTGGACGTCTATTCAAACCGCAGTTTTACAGAATATGGAGTGGATGGCGATTTCAAGAATATTCGTTTCATCACGGCCGACAAAGGTATACTGGCACGCGATTTGGCTTTCAGTTTTGATACCTCTTCGGATACGACGGAGATGTGGACTTCGGCAGGCGATCTCCGTATGGATTTTGCCGCTGCGGGCAACATTACGGCTCTGCTTGAAAATATGACCCGTTTTGCCGGCATGGCACAACAGCAAATCAGTGACCGCAATCTCAGTCAGGCCGAATTGAAGAAGCATGTGCCGGTCATGGATTTGCGGGTGAAAGCGGGTGTGAACAATCCGTTGGGAACTGTGCTCAGAAACATGAATTATACTTACCGCTCGCTCGACCTCGATTTAAAGTCAAATCCAGTCGTGGGCATTCAGGGAAATCTGAAATTGGGGGCTGTCCATCTCGACCGCCTTTTGCTGGATACCGTCACGGTCGACTTGATTCAGGACAGCACCGGTGTGGCGGCTACTGCCTGGGTGAAGAACAGCAGCAAGAAAAATCCACATAAATTTGAAACGAAATTCAAATACTATTTGTTGGATGCCGGCAGTGGGGTGGAACTCGTTTACTATGATAAGAAGGGGAGGAAAGGAATTGATATCGGGGTGGTTGCAGATTTTCTGGATGGTGCCATGAAATTGCACATGTATCCGGAAAATCCCATCATCGCTTATCGCAGTTTCCAACTTAACAAAGATAATTTCGTATTGATGGGACGCGATTCTACCTTGTCTGCTGATGTGAATTTGTTGGCAGACGATGGAACGGGATTGCGCATCTACGGTACGCCGACCAATTCAATGAACGACATCACGTTCAGCATGAACAAAGTGAATCTGTCCGAACTTTCCCAAGTCTTGCCGTTCTTGCCGAAACTGGGAGGATTCTTGAGCGGGGACTTCCATATTGTCGATGACCGTCAGAGTGTGTCGGCCATGGGTTCCATTACGGCCGATGCTTTGTCGTTGGAAGGTGCGGATCTGGGAAATGTCGGTATGGAGTTGGTCTATATGCCTGCCAGTGTGGAGGAGCATCATGCCAACATCTATGTAAGTTCGGAAGGAAAGGAAGTCGCTGCGCTGGCTGGTTCCTATTATGCGCAGGGAGAGGGACGTTTCGAAGGGACGGCGGAATTGCTGGATTTCCCTTTGCAGTTGCTTAACGGTTTTCTGGTGGGCACGGACATAGGCATGTCTGGTGCCGCTGGGGGTACTTTGTCTATCGGGACAGAAGGAGGAAAGCCTGGCATCAACGGAGAACTTCATTTCAAGAACGCACATCTGTTCTCTGATGTCTATGGTTTCAATTTCCGTATGGATGAGGCTCCCGTGCGTTTCGACAGCAGCAAACTCGTGCTCAATAATTTTGAATTGTATTCCAATCAGAGCGTTAATCCTTTGCGCTTGGATGGTAATCTCGATATGAGTGATTTCTCCAACATCCAAATGGATTTCAATATGCTGGCGCGGAATTTTGAATTGATCAATACAAAGAAAAAGGCGCAGTCTTTGCTCTTTGGTAAGGTCTATACCAATTTCGATGCGTCTCTGAAGGGTTCTTTGGACAATCTCTCCATTCGTGGTAAATTGGAAGTTCTCGACCGTACCGATATGACTTATATATTGAAGGACTCTCCATTGACCGTTGACGACCGCTTGCACGATTTGGTGCAGTTTGTCAGTTTCACCGATTCGGTGGAGACTGTGACCGAGTCTGTGACGCCTTCCAGCAATTTTGATATGACAATGTCCATTCTCATCAGTGACGCTGCTTTGTTCCATTGCAATTTGAGTGAGGACGGGCAGAACTATGTGGACCTCGAAGGTGGCGGCGACTTGACACTGCGTCTTACCCAACAGGGAGACATGCGGCTGACGGGTAGGTTTACCGCCAATAGCGGAGAAATGAAATATTCTTTGCCTGTCATTCCTTTGAAAACCTTCAAACTCGTATCCGGAAGTTATGTGGATTTCACAGGCGATGTGGCCAATCCAACCCTGAATATTGCAGCAAGAGAAAGGGTAAAAGCCATGGTTACAGAAAACGACCAGCCACGCAGTGTGGTATTCAACGTGGGCGTCAGTATCACCCAGCCTTTGGACCGCATGGGACTAGAATTCACCATTGAGGCTCCCGAAGATCTGGCAGTGCAAAATCAGTTGATGGCCATGACGAAGGCGGAACGAGGAAAGGCGGCCGTGGCGATGTTGGCTACGGGCATGTATCTCACCGACGAATCGATGAGTTCTGCCAGTTCCGGTTTCAAAGCTAGTAATGCGTTGACGGCTTTCTTGCAAAGCGAAATTCAGAATATTGCGGGCAGTGCTTTGAAAACCATTGATTTGAGCATCGGTATGGAAAATAGTACTTCTTCCACCGGAACGATGACCACCGATTATTCTTTCCAGTTTGCGAAACGCTTCTGGGGCAACCGTATCAGTGTCATTGTGGGTGGAAAGGTGAGCACCGGTGCTGACGCTGAGAATTCGGCGGAAAGCTTCATTGATAATATTGCTGTTGAGTACCGGTTGGACCAGTCGGCATCGCGCTACGTCCGGGTATTTTACGAACGCAGTGCCCACGATCCCTTGGAAGGCCAGCTCACCAAGACGGGAGCCGGTTTGGTCTTGCGACGGAAGACGAATAAGTTAGGTGATCTGTTTATTTTCAGATCCAGGAAGGCGAATAAGGAAAAAGTTGAGAAAAGTGAAAAATAATAAGATTATGATAGCAGACTCCAGTTGGAGAAAGGTGCTGGAATTCAGTCTGGCGGTTTTCATGGTGGCTCTTTATTCTGCATGTTCTACCACGAAGAATTTGCCGGAGGACGAATTGTTATACATCGGTATTGACGATATCACCTACCATGATTCCCCTTATGAACGGGAGAAAAATTTGAAAAAGGACTCCATCGGGGTGATAGCCTCCATCGGAGGAGCGGTGCAAACCGTTGACAAATTATTGTTTGGAAAAATGCAGACAGCGGAAGACTCCGTGCCTGCCGGCAAACTCTATTCGGATTTGACCAAGGAGGAAAAGAAGGCCTTGCATGCCGCTTTGGACAAAGAGAAAAAAGACTTCTCTGCGGCTCAAAGTGAATTGGAGGCGGTGCTGGCTTATGCGCCCAACAATGCTTTGTTCGGATCGTCTTCCCTGCGTTCACCACTGCCTTTCGGACTCTGGGTATACAATAAATATGTGCATGCCCAGCATGGTTTCGGAAAGTTCATGTTCAAACATTTCGCTACCAATCCGGTGTTGATCAGTGAGGTGAGTCCCGAAATGCGTGTCAGAGTGGCTACCAATACTTTGCATAATTTCGGTTATTTCCGAGGCAAGGTTGACTACAAGTTAGTAGAACAGAAAAATCCGAAGAAGGCCAAAGTTGTCTATAATGTTTATGCCGGTCCTCTCTCGCGTCTGGATTCGGTCGCTTATCTGAACTTCCCTCCGAAGGCGGATAGTATATTGAAAGCCACCCACGGCAAGCGGTATCTGTGGAAAGATGCGGCTTTCAATGTTCTGAATTTGGCCACAGAGCAATCGCGCATCTCCAAATTGTTCCGTGAGAATGGTTACTATTACTATACCGACCCTTATACCACCTTCCGTGCCGACACGTTGATGCGTCCGGGCTATGTCCAGCTGCAGGTGCAGCCGGCGCCCGATCGTCCCGCCCATGTGCGTCATCCTTGGTACATCGGTCATACGTACGTGACCGTGCGTAATAACGAGACCGAAGTGGTGAACCATCGTATAGACCAGAAGAATGTCTCCTTTAATTATGCCGGCGACAAAATTCCGCTTCGCATTCCGATGTGGTATCGTTCTCTGGTGCATAGAAGAGGGGACATCTACCGGCAGAGCGAACAGGAATTTACGTTCTCTAAATTAAATGCTTTGGAAATTTTCAGTCAGACGGACATTAGTTATGTGCCCCGTGATACTGTGTCTTCCTGCGATACCCTGGATGTCTACATCACTGCGGTGATGGACAAACTCTATGATAGTTCCTTTGAGATGAACGCTGTGTTCAAGAGCAACCAGCAGGTTGGACCGGGAGTATCTTTCGGATTGGCGAAGCGCAATGCTTTTGGAGGGGGCGAGAAGGTCTCTTTCAAGTTGTTCGGCTCCTATGAGTGGCAGACGGGAGCGGGACGCGATGGGGGAAATTCGCTCTTGAATTCCTACGAACTGGGCACCGAACTGGCATTCGATATCCCTCGTTTCATTTTCCCCCATTTTGGTAAACGCCGCTATTTCTTCCCCTCGTCCACGACTTTTGCCTTGAATGCAGATTGGAGAAATCGTGCCGGTTTTTTTAATATGGTGAGCCTTGGTACGAACGTGACCTACAAATGGAACAAGTATAGAACTTCTCTTCATGAACTGACCCTTCTGGCCCTCGATTTTGACAAGATGTTGCATACCACTTCCCGTTTTGATTCCATCATGAATGCGAATCCGGCCTTGTCGGTATCCATGCGCGACCAGTTCATTCCCTCCATGTCCTATTCCTTCACCTATGCTTCTGCCAAATGGCATCGCAATGCGACTTGGTTGCAGGTCACTGCTAAGGAGGCGGGCAATTTGGTTTCAGGTATTTATGCCGCATGCGGGGATTCCTGGAAGAGACGTGACAAGCATTTGTTCGGTAATCCCTTTGCGCAATATTTTAAGCTGACTACCGAGGTGCATCAAAACGTAAAGATGGGACGGAACATGAGTATCGCGGCACGTTTCTTCGGCGGTATTATCTATAGTTACGGAAACAGTTTGCGTGCTCCTTATGCCGATCAGTTTTATGTTGGTGGAGCGAACAGTATCCGAGGTTTTGCTGTACGTACCATTGGTCCTGGAGGATATAGGGCCCGTGATTCAAAATACGCTTATATCGACCAGACGGGTGACTTCAAACTAGAACTGAACGCAGAATTGCGTGCGCGTCTTTTCGGTAGTCTCCATGGAGCGGTCTTTATGGATGCCGGTAACGTTTGGTTGTTACGAGGTGATGCTCAGCGTCCTGATTCCAAATTGACGGCAGAAAATCTTAAACGTATTGCAGTAGGTACAGGTTTGGGCTTGCGTTACGACCTGGATTTCTTAGTACTTCGATTTGATGTGGGAGTTCCGCTTCATGCCCCTTATGATACCGGGAAATCGGGATGGTATAACATCCATAAGTTTGGTAAGAACCTGGCCTTTCATTTCGCCATCGGTTATCCGTTCTAAACTTACTTTGGAATCTGCCCACAATATCCGTCCTTCGTCACTTATTTAGATGATGCGTATTTCTATCATCCAAAAATCCGGCAATGCTCATTGTCGGATTTTTTATTTAGTACCTGATGCAAGCTATCATCCATGAGCTTGATTAGAAAGAATCAAATTATTGTTTTGAACCATGCTGTGGATGCTTCCCAATCGGAGTATGCACTTCTCATAGATATGCTGTGACATTTCCAATCTGTTACTTTTTGACTTTTTGGGATCACCAGAAAGATTCCGTGGAATTAATTTATATTCATAGTTTTGTAAAAACTAATCGCTTTAGCATGGTCGTGAATTGCTTTCAATCTAGCAGCATTGCAACTACAAATAGGGGCGCCGAAGGGTAAAAAAACGGCAAAAAAGAAGGGGAAGGATGAGCAGGATGATAAGACCCTGCAAAAGGCGCAGTCGGATAAGAAATCAGAAGAGAAATGTATTGAATAAGCAAATACGTACAGTATTGATTTCTAGGAGAATAACACTTATCAGGTTGGGGAGAAAGAACGACGGAAAACAACCCAAAAACAACCCCCAAAACAACCATTAATGAGAATGTATATGAGAATGTAGATGATAACGATAATGAAAATAAAAATAATATATCTAATGTTATTATTTTTTTAGAAAAAGAGAAAAAAGAAAATAAGGAGAGAGATTATAAAGGAACAACCTACCTTACAACAACGTAATGAGGAAATTCACAAGAGTCTTATACCTTATGTCAGGAAGTATGGTCTTGAAGCCATCCGAGACTTCTATTATTATTGGGCGGAACCTGGTAGGGAAAAAACATGCTAAGGCTTGAAATGGAAAAGACCTGGCTAATGGCACCTCGATTAGAAAGATGGATGAGTCAAAGAACCAGAATAGAAGCCCGAAGAAATGGTTATTAACGCGATGTGTATGATTGCGTTTTCAAGGTGGCTGAACGTTGAATGCTCATCGGTTGAATCCTCTTTTGAGTGGAAGAAGGTTAAAGCTTTATCTACCAACGGGCCGCTATAGGACAAACCTTATAGCCTCTTCCGCTTTTGGAAAGTCGCACTGGAAATGTCATCAGACTCCTTTAGGAAATAGGTATTGGATTCTCGTACAAGTGAGAGCTGAGCGAAGGATAGGCTGAGTGCAGTTGAGATTATATTTCCGTGTCTGCATTCTAAGTTAAACACACTGATTAATTCCTATGACCCTGATTTTGCCTTTATGACCAAAGAGGAGTTTTTAGAACTTCTATATGAAGTTCCCGTGTCTGACATAATTTTAAAAGATTTTCTTCATAAAAAAATCAGTAACCATCCACTGAAGTACACCTTGTAACTTCAGTGGATGGTTAC
>SAMEA104404106__coassemble_338_pt1 | contig 51127 bp, 45 predicted proteins | sample SAMEA104404106__metabat2_high_PE_037 | metagenome-assembled genome bin SAMEA104404106 (sample SAMEA104404106) | Balaenoptera acutorostrata
GTTTCTCACTATCCATCTAGGGGTAAAACACTATTCACAATCAACAGCTTTGATTCCTAATATGGCCGTATACTGGCCTACCAAAGGTAATTTATAGCACATTATCTCCGTTATTTTGTATAGAATAAAAAAGCGAGTCTGATTTTATCTGTCAGACTCGCTTTATAATGGAGGATTTTATATTTTTATTTGTGCATTTCTACAATTTTTGTAGCAGGTTGTTCACGATTACGGCGTTCTGTTTCCTTTACTACTGACTCTGCCAATTTCAAGAAAGCACTGCTGATGATTGTGTCGTCCTTTACTGCGGCAGGTTCACCTTCGTCACCGCTCTCGCAGATGCTCTGTACGATAGGAATCTGGCCTAATAAAGGAACTTCCATTTCTTCAGCCAAACGTTTTACACCTTCTTTTCCGAACAAATAATATTTGTTCTCGGGTAATTCTGCTGGAGTGAACCAAGCCATATTCTCAATCAAACCAAGGATTGGCACATTTACCTTATCGTTCCGATACATGTCGATACCCTTGCGCGCATCGGCCAAGGCCACGTTCTGAGGGGTAGATACAATGACAGCACCTGTAATTGCCAAGTTCTGAAGTAAGGTCAAGTGAATGTCACTAGTTCCAGGAGGGGTATCCAAGACGAAATAATCCAACTCGCCCCATTCTGTATCTGCAATCAGTTGTTTTAAGGCATTGCAAGCCATACCTCCACGCCAGAGAGTTGCAGTGTCAGGGTCGACAAAGAAACCGATAGAAAGAATTTTAACACCATATTTTTCTGCTGGAATCAGCATCTGGCGGCCATCTTTCATTTCTGCAAATATTCTTTCTGCTTCAAGGTGAAACATTTTAGGCATTGACGGACCAAAAATATCGGTATCCAGCAATCCCACCTTGTAGCCCAACTTAGCCAAAGAAACGGCCAGATTGGCAGCTACAGTACTTTTACCAACTCCACCTTTTCCAGAACTTACAGCGATGACGTTCTTCACTTGTGGAAGCATTTTGCCTGGTTCCGGGCGCATTGCTTGAACAGTTTTGATTTTGATGTTGACATTGACATCTTTGTCTACGTATGTGTGGATGGCTGTTTCTGCAGCCTTGACTACTGACTTCAAAAATGGGTCTGTAGACTTTTCAAAAATTAATGAGAAAGTGACGTTCATACCGTCAATACGGAGGTCGTCTTCCATCATCTCTGCTTCGATCAAGTTCTTTCCTGTACCAGGATAACGCACGGTCTCTAATGCGTCAGTGATCAATTTAGGATAAATCTGTATCATATATTTATTGTCTATGTGGAACTCTGGAATAAAAGGATGATTCCAGGGTCTCGTTGGTTAATTATTTACTCTTCTCGAGTCCTGAACGTTTGGAACGGTTGTAGCTTCTATAGTCATCCAATTCTATTTCTACATCCGGTTCTATCAGTTTACCTTCTTGTGGCAGATGGAATTTCACATATTTGATGTTCAACCCACGTTCCAGCCATTGTTGTTCGTAGTAAGTCTGAATCCCCAAGATATTTTTGACTTCCATATCCTGCTCAGCCTCCAAGGTGTGATATAAATCGGCTGTTTTGAATTCAACGGGCAGGTGGTTGGCCTCAATCATATAATTGGTATAGGTAAAGAGGAAATTAGAGTCCGTCTTCACATGTACCAGACCATTGTCTTGTAGAAAGTTGCGATAACGATTCAAGAAAAAGGTGGAAGTGAGTCGCTTCGTTACTTTTTTCATTTGTGGATCTGAGAATGTCAGCCAAATCTCTGCCACTTCTCCTGGAGCGAAGAAACGTTGGATGAATTCTATGTTTGTTCGGAGAAAGGCCACATTTTTCATGCCCGCTTTCAAAGATTCTGTAGCTCCGGCCCACATACGAGCTCCCTTGATGTCGACACCAATGAAGTTCTTGTCGGGGAACATACGTCCTAAACCTACTGTATATTCGCCACGGCCGCAGCCCAATTCGAGAACAATCGGGTGATCGTTATGGAAAAAATTTTCGTGCCAATGGCCTTTCATTTCGAAGTTGCACTCTTCCAAAGCTGAGAAAGGGGCCTCGAAAACATGTGGGTAGGACGCCATATCGGCGAACTTGGAAAGTTTATTCTTGCTCATGATCTAAAATTTTCTTTACGTCTTTTTCTACTTTCAACAGCCGGGTCTTGCAGTATTTCAAGAGTTCTTGGGCTTCTTTCAGTTTATTACTTAATTGGTCAATTTCAAGATTGCCTTGTTCGAAACCTGCAACAATCTCTTCCAGTTGCTGCATGGCGGCTTCGTATGTAAGTTCGTCTTTTTTCATGAAGAATTGAAATTTTATTCAACAATACTTTCAATGGTGCCCTTGGCGGCCCGTGTTGTCAGGCGGTCACCACTTTTTAGTTTTGAAGTATCTTTGACAGCCTTTCCGTTATGGTAGGTAATACTGAATCCCATTTGCAAGATGCGTTCTGGTCCGGCCATCGCCAAATTCTTTTCAATGAAATTCAGCCGCATTTGTTCTTGGGAAAGTATCTTTCCTGTATTTGTCTTTATCTTTTGTGGTATTTGGTCGAGCCAGAAATGTTGCTGTTGTAGATATTCTCTGGTTTTCATTTCGATACGTGCGGCCATTCGTAGGAGATATTCCCGTTCGTTGGCTGTATATTGGGCTGCAGCTGTTTGAAAACGGCGGGCTTTCTGTTCAAAACGGTTTTGCTCCCATTCCAACCGCCTGCTCACACTTGATATAAGTCGGTCTTCCAAATTGCAAACTTCTTCGACCTCATCGCGTTGTCGCTCTATGAGATAAGCCGCCACCGCAGTAGGCGTCTTCAATCGTGTGTGGGCAACCATGTCTATGACCGTGTCATCGCGCTCATGTCCGATACCACTCAATACCGGCAACGGAAATTGAGCGACGTTTGCTGCCAAAAGATAGGTGTCGAATCCATTCAAATCGCTGACAGCTCCGCCACCTCGGATTATGACTACCGCGTCCCAACGCTCTTGTTCGGCTGCAATCTGATCCAAAGCAGCAATCACACTTTCCTCAACTTTGTCTCCCTGCATGGTCGCCGGGAAAAGCCGGGTTTCAAACAGGTAGGGGGTATTTTCCAGCTGATTGCAGAAGTCGCCGTAACCGGCTGCTGTATTGCTGGAAATCACAGCTATACGGGATAGTGGGCGGGGAAGCGGCAATTCTTTGTTTAAAGTAAGAACACCATCGGCCTCCAGCTGCTCCAAAATTTCCTTTCTGCGTTGTGCTATATCCCCCAAGGTATAGGTCGGGTCGATATCTGTGACAGTGAGCGAATAACCGTATAGTTCGTGAAAACTGACTTGAACGGCGACTAATACCTTCAATCCCGGAGCCAGTCTTTGCCCTGTCTCGTGCTCGAAATTGCGGGATAGCAGATTATAGGTGCCGCGCCAGATATTTCCTCTCGCTTTGGCTATCAATGCGTTGCTGTGTGGATTCTTCTCTACGAATTCTACGTAGCAATGTCCGTTGGAAGCAACACGCACTTCGCTCAGTTCGGCAGTTATCCAAAACTCCTGGCTCAGTGTGTTTTCCAGTGTTCCCCGCACCAAATTATTGAGTTCGTAGAGAGAAAGAGTTTGCATTTGTTATCGATTTAAAATTTCGTAAGCTTTCCACATATCAGGAATGCCATAACCGAAGATATTGTTTGGGTATTTCACATTGTCACCAGACTGATGTACTGCTTGGATAATCTCCTCAGGCGTTGATTTGGGAAATGCCTGCAATAAGCAAGTGACGGCTCCGCATAAAATCGGGGCAGAAAAACTCGTTCCGCTGGCTGTTGACACATTTCCGCAGCAATCGAGTACTGCGGAGTATTCACCTTGAGCCATGACATCCGGTTTGATCCGTCCGTCTGCTGTATTACCAATGGAGGAAAATTCTGTGTTGATACCGTTTGCCTTCACAGCTCCGACGGAAAGTATGTTTTTGGCATCGGCGGGAAAACCGATTTTTTTCCATGCATTGTCTCCCTCGTTACCGGCACTGTTGATCACTAGAATACCGCGGCTCGCAGCCAGAGAAGCCGAGCGGCTGTTCAAGGCAGTCTCACCATCGAGTTCATGGTATTTGTGAGTAGCCGACGGGTCATCGAATTTATAATAGCCCAAAGAACTGGTGATGACGTCGACTCCCAAACTGTCCGCATATTCCACAGCTGCACACCAGTTATCTTCCTCAATCATGTTCTCCGAATAGTTGTCCTCACTGATTAAAAGATAGAAAGAGGCATTGGGAGCAGTTCCGACCAGACACTTTGGAAGATTGGCGGCAATGCAGGAAAGAACCTGGGTGCCGTGCTGCTGGGTTTCTTCGTAAACACTTCTTTCTGGAGTTACAAAGTTACGCGTTCCCAGAACTTTGCAATTTTTCAAGCCTTCGATGCAATCTGCATTGTAGAAGCCGCCGTCGATAATGGCGATGGTCATATTATCTCCCTTGTAGCCTTCTTGGTGCAGTTTGTTGACATTCAACATGGACACCTGACGGTAAGCTTTGCCATACACATTAGTCATGGTGTCGCGTTGGTTGCTGACTATCTGTAACCGGTCTACTGGAGGGTATACCAGCAGACTATCCTGGCTTTCCCATACCTTTCGTACGTCTTTTATGAAATTAACCTCACTCAATTCTTTGATGCTCGAAGTGTCGCGGACTTCGACGACCGCCGTATTATTCCATTTGCTGACATTCTGCACCTTGAAATGATGGTCGTTCAGATATTCCACATAAAGAGGAGTGACCGGCAGGTCGTGCTGGTCTACCTTTATCTTATATTTTTTTCGTCGTTCCAAAGACTTCTCAGAAAGAAAGGCTTCGGGGCGTTTCAGAGAATAAGTATTATGCTTTTTGTCCGTGAAATAAACACGATACTTATAAGTCTTCTCAGGCTTCACAAATGTGGGTCGTTTGTATACCTGTGCCCATGCGCTTGAAAAAACGAAAAGCATAAGAAAAGGTAGTATATTCTTCATGTCTATTAATGATTCTTCTTATTCCTATATATATTATATGTGTGCCTCTTGTTCCAAGTAAGCACCGATACCTTTTTGACTACTGATGACTGCACCAGCTACAAGACGTTTGCCGATATAGAAAACAGCACTTTGTCCCGGGGTTACCGCACTGACATTTTCTCTGGTGTGAATGAGGAGACGTCCGTCTTCCAGACGTTCGGCAGTACAAGCCATTGGCTGGCTGTGATAGCGGATACGTACGGTCAGTTCGCTTGAGTTGAAAAACTCTTCTTCGTCCACAATATGATCTGTATCTGCAAAAAATACGTTGGTCAGCAATTCGTCTTCGTTACCAAGAACCACAGTATTTTTCTCCGCATTCAGTCGCAACACATAAGCGGGATGGCCCAACGCTATTCCCAACCCTTTGCGCTGCCCCACGGTATAGAAAGGTACACCATGGTGCTCGCCGAGTTTACGGCCTGCGCAGTCCACGTACAGACCGCCATCTACCTGGCTTTCGAGTTCAGGACGTTGCTGGCGAAGAAAATCTCTATAGTCATTTTCAACAAAGCAGATTTCCATAGATTCGGACTGTTGGGACACGACTTCGAATCCCTTTTCCTTCAGATATTCTCTGACTGCTGTTTTTTCCATCTTACCTAGAGGGAAAATACAACGTTTCAGTATATCTTGTGGAACTCTCCAAAGAAAGTAAGACTGGTCTTTGCGGATATCATCTCCCATCAAAAGATAGGCGTGGTCTTTCTCCTTTAAAGTTTTTACGTAATGTCCGGTAGCCATCCATTGGCAACCCAGTTCGTCTGCAAGTTCCTTGAGCAATCTGAATTTGAATTTTTTATTACAAAGTACGCAGGGGTTGGGGGTTCGTCCTGAAGCATACTCATCTAAAAAATATTTGACTACCGTTTCTTTGAATTCTTTACGTACATCTATCACGTGGTGTTCTATGCCGAGGCGTTTCGCCAGATTCTGGGCTTTAACAACGTGATTCGGTTGGTCGTTGTCTTCTGTAAATTGTTGAGGCAAGTCCCAAACTCGCATGGTCATTCCTATTACTTCATAGCCTAAGTCATGGAGCAAAAGACAAACAGCCGAGCTGTCCACTCCTCCAGACATGGCCACTAATACTTTTTCTTTTTGCATAAGTTTAAGTTTGTTTTGTTTGGAGTGTTTAATGTAAAAATGTCTGTTTAGGCAAATTACATGCGCAAAGTTAGCAAATTCTCATAGATGTAAGCGTGAGAAAGCATAAATGCATTCACAATACATGTTAACATACGCTTTATTTCGCAAAGAATTTCATTTCTTTCAAATCAAAAGTGATTTGTTGCGCTTTCTTCCAAATGTCAGGCATCGTGAGAATTCCTGCACATTGATAAGGCAGATGTATATTCTCCGACTTGATTTCATCCGGCGCAAAACTGACTCCGGAGAAGTTTACCGCTTGAACTTTTCCTCTGCTGATACCCTCGGCTTCTAGTTTATAGGTGGGATAATGACCACAAGAGGTGGTGGACAGATACCAGCCATCGGTTTGAAACATAGGAGCGGCCTCCCGTTCGTTGTATTCAGATTGCTTATCGTTGAGGCTGATACCCTGCTTTTTCAGTGTAATCCTTTCCAAATGTCTGAGCGTGTTCCAACCGAGGAGGATACCTTTCCCTTTATCAGGCAACGTGTTACGTGCAACGTCGATGTCTGTCAGTATTCTGCATGGGATGTTTTTTAATGTCAGATTTCCGCATTCAATTTGTGGAAGAATGCCATAGGTGGCTTGATTGTGCTGTCCCAGCAACTTGACATTATATTTCTTGACAGATTTGATGGAAATCTTACTTTCTGTTGCGAACAAATTGAAGTCAGCTTCTATTTTCTTACCATCTGCCTTTATTTCGACCCACTTGCTCTCGTCGATATAAGGAAGGAAAACATTGTTGGTGCCTTCCAGGGTGATAGGGGGCACGTCGCTGAACATCTTATAATATAGGTATAAGTTGTTCAAAAATGTCTTTTGCTTTTCGTCCGGCTGACTCGATGTCAGATATTCTTTCAAAAAATTGCAGGCTTTGGTATATTCGCCATTCAGAAAAAGTCCTTCCGCTTCGGTATAGCAATCATAGAAATCACTTTTCTGTTCTCTTAAAATCCGGCTGAGCCGTACTACCTGTTCCGGTTTGTTTTTCCCCATTGAAAGCAGTAGGTCTAAAAAGGTGTTTTCGTTCGGATCGACGTAATTTCCCGATTTAAGAGCCGTTTCGTTCCTTTCAAGATAGTGCTTGTCCGTATCATGACTGAAATTGCCACGGGAAGGTTGGTAATCTGTCTCGTGATGTACAGACATCTGCATGTTTTCAAAATCATAATCAATCTTCTGGTAACTACGGATGAAAGGCATGCCCAAAATACCGTCATAGAACTTACCCTTTTCTTCAATGTAAAATGGACTTGCTACAGCGATGTCCATGCCGTTTGATGTGCAATAAGGTCGAGAGTCCTCCAGCCAGTTTGGGAAACATTGTCTGGAGAGAAAGTTATTGGGATAGCTGATGTTCAAATTCAACGCATGGAAGTTTTGTTCAGCATAGCAGGCCAGTCTGAGTCCCTTATCTCTCGATATGAAAAGATTCTTTCTCATATTGTCAGATGTATCGGGGACCGTGTCTGATAGGATGATTTGTTCTGGTAATATGGAAATATGTTTGAAACTCATGATCTCGTTCAAACCCAGTGAGCAAGGCATGAGTAGTTCCTTTTTTTCGCTAGCCACGACCACGTATGCCTGCAAATGTTGGATTGTAAGGTTTCCCAATTGCATTTTCTTGATATAGCAAGGACTTACATTCAGCCATCCGTTGTTGGTGGCAATCTGTAGGGTATCTGGCAGCACTTCTATTTGGTTGTGTTGGGCACATTCTCTTGAAATCAGCGTATAAGGGTGTTCCGAATCCAAAGTGAAGGTAGTTGGTTGCCCATTATTTATTTTGACAGAGAATAATAAAGGCCATTCATAGGTGGTGGGAATGATACAGGTCTTTTTTAGAAAAGATACAGAAGTAGCCGGATATCCCTTTAATTCTTTCGCCAGAATTTCATAATGGTGAATCGTTGCCGGGTTGGTTCTCTTCCATGTTTTCATCTCCTGGGTCCACAGTCCCAAATCCTGCCACCTTCCGGCTCTGGCTAGTAAGTCAGCATGGGTACTGACGCAAAAACTGAATTCAAGTGCGTCGAGAGAGTCTGCGTATTGTTCCAGCATGTTCCGGGTTGTTTGCAGCAGTGTTTTCTTGTCATGAAAGGCATAGGACAAGGTTAATTTACATCTCAGTTGGGTGTAACGATCCATATGTCCGCCCACTTGTCTGTAAAGCGAGTCTAATTCGAGAAAACGATAGGTATCCGCCAGCCGGAGCAGTTTGGCTCTGGGGCTGTCGCCTATCCGTTTCAATGATCTTTTCTGATAATTGAGCAGTTTGCGCAGGCTTTGTCCTTTAAATCGTCTTCTTTTAAATGTCTTTATTTCCTTTGATACATATTTGTGCAGTTCCTCATATTTGTCAAGTTGCCGGAGTCCTTCCGCTTTCATTTCAGAAAGCGACAGTTGGGTCTTTGCATTTAATTTTTTAGGATATATATTCTTCAGACTGTCAATACATACAATCATCCGTTCGTAATTTCCTTCATTGTTTGTAATGGCAATTTCGCAATATAATTGAGCGAATTTGGGCATTTTGTATTTATATTGTTTATAGATGGGGCATAAGGCCGAAAGATTATTTTCTGAAGCAAATTCGATGGCTTTGTTCTCAATGGAATCCAACTTTTGGGCTTGAATTGTCATCATCCCAAATATAAACGTGAACAGTGTCCAAAATATCTTCTTCATATTATTATAGGTATCAAATGTCATTTCTATTAGTATTCAACTACAAATATCTTAAAAAATCTAGTGACATTCGACGATTCTTCTTGTTTTAACAACTCTGCAGCATATTTGTATTTTCTCTGAATCAGTATGACCAGTTCCCAGGGAGGAATCTTGTCTGCTTGATTAGAGTAGGGGGCATTTCTAATCTAAATGGGTTGTTACAAGTGTTGCCGCCACATTTGTCCATCTTTGACTTTCGCAGCAGTTGCTTTTTTGCTCAAAATTATTAGCCTTTAATCTTGGTTTGCTGGCTTTTGAAAAAATCCATGGCTTGCGTTTTTTTCCTACGGCCATGGACAAATAGTCCACAGGACGTATGGACATCTTGAATCAGACCTTTTAAAATTTATAGGCTGAACTTAAATCTTTAACAATTGTTTTCTTTTTCCAACCAACTATTTTGCTTTTCTAAATAGTTGTTCTGTAATACTTTTCTCCTTTTCTTCCTCCTTTTCTTCCTGCAAATCCGATTATTCGGGGAGTCCTTTGATTTCTAATTTCAGATGGACATCGACATTAAATATAAACTAATGTTCAGAAGTAAGTCGATCGAAGCTGTTTCCCTTTCACCTAAATCCCTTTACAATAAAGACATGTATATAAAATATACTGAAGAAAAGGTGTTATTTTTGCTGTGAAAATTTGTTGTGGACATATAAAATGATTACCTTTGCTGCCAAATTGTTAGCACTATGTTGACACAAAATTAAGTGCTTATGCAGAGTATCAGTATGTAAATATCTAAAACCTAATAACTTAAATTCAAAAAACTTTAATTTACAAAACAATGGCAACAACAAATGTTAATGCACCTAAGGGTGCAGCAAAGGCCAAAGCACAGTCTGGCTTTAAGGGTATCAAGCAAGGTATCTTTGTAATTATTATTTGTGCAATCATCGCACACTGTCTCTTCTACTTTGGTGCAGGTAATGCAGCAAACTTCCAGGGTGGTGCTGAACAGCTCGGTGTTTCATTCGCTTATCAGTTGGACGGTAGTGTACACCCAACTCCTGCTAACTTGGTTGGTACTGTTTACCTCGGTGGTTTCATCGTACCTATCATTTGGTCTTTGTTCCTCACTGTAGCAGCTTTCTGTATCGAGCGTTTCTTCGCTATTCGTTCTGCTTATGGCCGTGGTTCTTTGGCTAAGTTCGTTGCTGAAATCAAGGTAGCTCTTACAGCTAACGACCTCGTTAAGGCTCAGGCTATCTGCGACAAGCAGCAGGGTTCTGTTGCAAACGTTGTAGGCGCAACATTGAAGACTTACAAGATGGTAGAAGAAGATGCTACTTTGACAAAGGAACAGAAGGTACTCGCAATCCAGAAGTCTTTGGAAGAAGCAACAGCTCTCGAAATGCCAATGATGCAGGAAAACTTGCCTATCATCGGTTCTATCGTAACTTTGGGTACATTGACAGGTTTGCTCGGTACTGTAATGGGTATGATCAAGTCTTTCCAGGCTATGTCTTCTGGTGACGGTGGTGCTGACTCAACTCAGTTGGCTACTGGTATTTCTGAAGCATTGGTTAATACTGCTTCTGGTATCGCTACTTCTACATTGGCTGTAATCAGCTATAACTATTACACTAACAAGATCGACCGTTTGACTTTCTGTCTTGACGAAGTTGGTTTCTCAATCGTATCTACATTCAACGCAACTCACTAATCATAATTTAGGTAAATAAGAAATGGGACGTTTTAAAGTTAAAAAACAAGACATGTTCATCGATATGACACCGATGAGCGATGTCATGGTCCTGCTGCTTACCTTCTTTATGCTTACTGCAACATTCGTCAAGGATGAACCTGTAAAGGTTAACACTCCGGGATCTGTTTCAGAAATCAAAATTCCAGAAAAGAATTTGTTGACCATTTACGTTGAAAAGAATGGTAAAGTTTATATGTCAATGGACTCTCCCGAGAACATGCGTAAACTTGGTCAGCAGATGAGTGATGACGGTTCTTTGAGCATGAGCGCGGACCAGGTTAAGGCTTTCTCTGAAGTATCTATGTTTGGTACTCCGTTGAAGTTGACTACTGGTTGGTTAGCTTCCGATCAGAAGAATAATATTTTGACAAAGGACCCTGCAGCAGGTATACCTTGCGACAGTATCAATGACGAATTGCGAGTTTGGGTGAAAGCAGCCCGCACCGCTTTGGGTGATGGTATGGATAATATGCGTATTGCTATCAAGGCGGACGCAACAACCTCTTACAAAGTCATTAAAAATGTGATGAATTCTCTTCGTGCTATTCACGAAGACCGTTACAATTTGATTACCTCTCTTAAAGCTGAGGAAAACTAATTTTAGAATGTTATGGCAAATTTAGATACAGGTGGCGGCAAAGGCAAAAGCAAGCAAAAAAAGATGAACGCCCGTGTCGACTTCACTCCGATGGTCGACATGATCATGTTGCTCGTGACATTCTTTATGCTCTGTACTACACTCCTTAAACCACAGACCATGGAAATCTCCATGCCTTCTGATAAGGATGACTTGAAGGACGAGCAGAAGAACCAAGCTAAAGCGAGTGAGGCGATTACTATTTTAATTGATGGTGACAATACTATTTACTACTTCGAAGGTAAACCTGAAGAAGCTACATTGATGCCAACTACTTATGGTAAGGCTGGTATCCGTGCTGAACTTCAGAAGAAGAACCAGGTCGCTAAGAAAAAAGCTGACGCTTTGAAGTTGGAATTTAGTACAAAGGAACGCAATGAGGAAACTAAAGCTGAATATCAGAAGCGTTTGAGCGAAATCAAGAGTGCAAAGGGTACACCAACCGTTGTAATCAAGGCTTCCGATAAAGCTACTTATTTGAACCTCATTGATGTCTTGGACGAGATGCAGATTTGCAATATCGGTAAATATGTGATTGATAAGTTCACTGATTTTGACCAGTCAATGATTGACGGTGCCAAGAAAGGTGGAGCGCAGTAAAATTTATAAGTGAAGTATTAAGATATGTCTAAAATTGACTTAGTGTCTCGCGAATGGTGTGAGATTGTCTTTGAGGGACGTAATAAGACGTACGGAGCTTATCGTCTGCGTTCAAAGGCTGGTGCTCGTAACTTCAAATCGTTGGTAACTCTTCTTATTTTCATGGCAGCTATCGCAGCTCTTGTGATTACACAGTCTGTGATTTCTGAAATTGCAAGTAAGAACAATGATAATTTGGATTCTGAAAATGTAACCAAACTTTCTGAGTTAGCACAACAGAAGAAGGAAGAGAAAAAGGTAGAAAAGAAAATCGAAATTGAATATTCTAAACCTGAAATAGAGAAGGTGAAGGTTAAGGCTTCTATTCAGTTTACAGTACCTAAGATCGTTGACGATGACAAGGTCGAAGAAGGTAAGGAAGTAAAGAGCCAGGAAGAAGTTACCAAGAGTAACATCTCTATTGCCGCACAGGATTACGCTGGTGATGGTGAAGGTGGTATCAATATCGATGACTTGAAGGAAAATCAGCAAGCTGGTGGTTCCGATGTACCTGCTGAAGAAGAAGTTTCTGATAATGCCTTGGTAGAAGTTCCTGCTTCTTATCCTGGTGGTGAAGCTGCTCTCTTGCAGTTCGTTGGTAAAAACCTCGTTTATCCTAGCATTGCTATCGAACAGGAACTTCAGGGTACTGTTTTGGTTCGTTTCCGTGTAGAAAAGGATGGTTCTATTGGTAAGATTCTTATCAAGAAGGGTCTTTCTAAGGAATGTGACCAGGCTGCTGCTGAAGTTGTCAGCAAGTTGAAGAGATTCGTTCCTGCAAAGCAACAGGGTCACCCTGTTCCAGTATGGTTCACTCTTCCTATCCGTTTCCAGATTCAGTAATGTGATAGTGGGCTGTAGCAGCCGCTAGTTTAGTATTGGCTACTATCAGCATTAATATAATCGGAGGACTGCTTAATGTAGTCTTCCGATTTTTTTGTTTGACCTAATTTAAAAATATATGAGGAAAGTTTGTTTATTTATTTTTTCCATCTTGCTGTTATTTGTGTTCTCATGCGGTGGTAATCAAGAATCCAAAGGCTGGAGACATTCTTCTGATGTCTATATAGCCGTTGATGAAACGTTCCGACCGATTATCAATGATGAGCTCGAAGCTTTTGGTCTTCTGCACTTAGAGGCGGGCATTCATCCCACTTTCTGCAGTGAAGATTCTGCCATTCGTATGTTATTACGCGACAGTATCCGCAGTTGCGTCGTAACGCGTCCTCTTTCCGATAAGGAACGACAGATCGTGAAGAATAACAAACTCGGCTTATTGTGGGCGCCCATAGCTACCGATGCTCTGGCCCTGATTACAAGCAGGGATAATCCTGATTCATTAATTACAGTAAACGAAATCAAGGATATTGTTACCGGTAAGATTACCAAGTGGGAACAGTTGAAGCATTCTCGGAAGAAAGGAAAGTTAAGCCTTGTCTTCGATCATTCAGGTTCTAGCACTGTCCGTTATATGAGAGACTCTCTTTGTAATGGAAACGAACTGAAGGGTAATCTTTATGCACAGGGTACCAATCTCGCAGTGATTGAAGCTGTGAAGAATGACCCTAACCTTATTGGTGTGGTTGGTGCCAACTGGTTGAAGAATCCTAATGATTCTGTAATTTCCGATTTTTCTGATCTGGATGTCTTCGTTATGAAGGTTAGTAAGGATACGGATGAAGATCCAGTCGGTTTCCGTCCTTATCAATATCGCATCGCTACAGGTGATTATCCTTTGTTGCGTTCAGTTTATGTTCTGACCACTGACCCACGACGCCAGTCAAATGTACAGATGTTTTATTATTTCCTGAAGGGTATGAAAGGACAGCTTATCATTTGTAAAAGCTCACAGATGTTACCGATAGCTCCTGTGCAGGTCAAAGCTGTAAACATCACCGACTAGGATATACTATTATATAAAGGTGTATATTCATATAATATGGTCTGGTCTTATCCTAAAGATAAGACCAGACCTTGTTTCATGGTTATAATTACATATATCGTATTATATTTTACTTCGAATTCGTTTGGGATACGTTCTGTATCATCGTTTTTCTCTATTTTTGTAGAGCGTTTCTTGACAGGGTTATTTGAGAAAAGCACTTATTTAACGTTTTTATTTTATTATATTCTCAAATTGTTTGGCTTTAAAGATAATATTTACCAAAAAAGTTGTGTTTCTGCTTAATTATGACTACTTTTGCACGACTTGTTAGGTATTAAACTTGATGAGAGCAGAACCAAGTTCTATAACCATTTTTTGAAATAAACAAATATTAAACTGATAATGAAAAAAACTTTTTTCCGTACAATTGTCCTCTCTGCGATGATGTTATTCGGAGCGGGAAGTGTTAATGCACAGAATGGTTACGAAGTACCTCCAATGGAAGAGGATCTTGCAGTTCTGGCTAATGAAGTTGTTGAAATGCAGCTTTCTGATCCAGATAAGGCTAATAAGTCTTTCATGAAATTGATGCGTAAGATTCGTAACAAAAAGGAAGATTTGTTGAGCGTAGGACAATTCTTCTTGGAGAAGAACAATTACGCTGGTGCCAATCAGTGTGCTAAGCGTGTATATGAACTTGCTCCTGATTATATCCCAGGTTTGATGTTCAGCGGTGAAGTTTGTATGTTGCGTAAGGATTATGGTGGTGCAGGTCAGCGCTATGACGAAGTTTTGTTACAGGATTCTACCAACATCCCTGCATTGAAGCGTAACGCATTTGTATATAAGAATGTAAACCCACACGTAGCTGTAGAAATGTTGGAACGTATCAAGCGTCTTGAACCAAACAACTTCGAAGCTGATAAGGAATTGGGTGACATCGCTTATAATATGAGCGAATACAAAAAGGCTGTCAAGGCTTATGATTCTTACTACGCTAATGCTCCTAAGGATCAGTTGAATATCCGTTGTTGTGAGAACTATTTGATGTCTATGTTCTCTGTACAGCAGATTGAAAAGGTCGGCAAAATTGTTAAAGAATTGGAAGCTATCGCTCCAAATAATTTGATGATCAAGCGTATGAAGTTCTTCAGCTCTGTTGAAAATGCTCGTAATTCTATCAATTACGAAACAGATATGGCAAAGGTTGTCGAAGATATGAAGTATATCACAGATAAGGAATTCAACGATTCTCTTTACTTGTATTTGGATTATGCTTATGCTGCTGACTACAAGAAAGAAATGGGTGAAATTCCAGCAGCTATTGCTTTCTACGAACAGGCTTTGGGCGTAGACGCCAGCAAGTTGCAGGGTTATACTGAATTAGCTAAGTTGTATCGTCGTAATAAGGAATTTGATAAGGCTATTTCTACTTATGGTAAGTTTATCGATTTGGCTAAGGACAAGTTGAAGTTGTCTGACCTCTTGGGTTATGGCCAGATGTACATGTACGCCAGCCAGCAGGATAGTATCTCTATGGACCAGAAGTTGAAGTACATCTCTGAAGGTGACTCAGTGTTCAAGAGCGTTCTTGAGAAGGAACCAACAGCTTATCAGGCAATGTTGTTCCGTGCTCGTATCAACATTATTGACGGTTCATCTCCTGAAGATAAGCCAACTGAGTTGTATCGCGAGGCTTTGAAGATGATGGAAGGTCGTGAAAACGTGAGCAGCGCTAAGTTCGAAGCTTGCCGTTACTTGGCTTTCCGTGGTATTAAACTTGACCTTTTGGATGAAGCTCGTCAGTATACCAATATCATGCTTGAAATCAAGCCGAATGATGGTCAGACAAAGACTTTCGACGCTTATTTGAAGAGCATGCAGAAGTAATAGCATACGCATTAACATTATACATGAAGGAGGTCGTGGACTTTTTAGTTCACGACCTCCTTTTGGCTTTAAGTCGATGTTTCTTTCATTCTAACTATTCCATGTTTGTATTCAATTAATAAGGATAGTTCTAGCAGAATCTTTATTGAGTTTTACAATATTCAGCGTTCTGCTTTTTGCTCTCTTTCCTATGGCATGCAGTAGTGCGTTGTTGTTTGGATCTGTATATGCAGGTTTGATGCTTTTGCCAAATACGACAATTTACCATCCATACTTTGCCAAGAGTATTCTATAAAGTTATTTGTTTTATATACAATCAGCAGTAATGTGGTGGTTTTGAATTACAAATGATTACTTTTTTATTAAAATAAGTTTGTCTTCCTATTAATAAATGAGTATCTTTGTGCACATTATCTAAGATGATTATATTTTTAACCTAAATAATTATCCTTTTATGAAATTAAACAAAGTATTAGCTTTTGCTTTTGCAGCGTTGATGACTTGTGGCGTTCAGACAATGAATGCACAGTCTCTTTCACCATCAACTAAGTGGCATTGGGACAAGGGAACTATTGTTGTAGACACTCCAGAGCGTCCTGCTGGTCAGCAGAATGTACTTGGATTGACAGCAGAAAAAATTCAGACTGTACGTGTTGCATTTGTAGGTCTTGGTATGCGCGGTCCATGGGCTGTAAATCGTTTTGCACACATTCCAGGTGTTGAAATCGTTGCTCTTTGTGACTACGAAGAAGGTCGTGCTGAAGGTTGCCAGAAGTTCTTGAAAGAACAGAATCTTCTTCCAGCAGACATTTATTATGGAGAAAAGGGTTATGAAGAACTTTGCAAGCGTTCTGATATTGACCTTGTATACGTTGCAACTGACTGGGATCACCACTTCCCTGTAGCTAAGTGCGCTTTGTTGAATGGCAAGCATACTGCTATCGAAGTTCCATCAGCCATGAACCTCGAACAGTGCTGGGAGTTGATTAATCTTTCAGAGAAGTATCGTAAGCATTGTATGATTCTTGAGAACTGCTGCTACGACTATTATGAAATGAATGCTTTGGCAATGGCTCAGGCAGGCGTGTTCGGAGAAATTCTTCGTGCTGAAGGTGCCTACATCCACAATCTTGACGATTTCTGGGGTGCATATTGGTCAAATCCTAACGGCACAGACAAGGACAAACTCGGTTGGCGTATGAAGTACAACATGGAAAACCGTGGTGACGTTTATGCTACTCACGGCCTCGGCCCTGTTGCTCAGTGTATGAACATTCACCGTGGTGACCGTTTCACTACTTTGGTTGCAATGGATACTAAGTCTGCTCACGGTAAGGCATATGTTGAAAAGAAGACTGGTAAGGAGTGTAAGGAATTCCGTAATGGTGACCATACTACTACTTTGATGCGTACTGAAAATGGTAAGGTTATTGAAATTCAGCACAATGTAATGAATCCACAGCCTTACAACCGTTTGTTCAAGTTGACTGGTACTAAGGGTTATGCAACTAAGTATCCTACTCCTGAAATCGCACTGGATAAGAGCCAGTTGGTAAAGAGCGGTGTGAAGCCACAGATGGATAACCTCTCTTCTCACGGTTTCCTTCCAAAGTCAGAATATGATGCTTTGATGAAGAAGTATTACCATCCAATCTTGACTAAATACGGCGAATTAGGTCGTGAAATGGGTCATGGTGGTATGGACTTTATCATGGACTCTCGTCTGGTTTACTGTTTGCAGAATGGTCTTCCTCTCGATATGGATGTTTATGACTTGGCTGAATGGTGCTGTCTTGCAGAACTCGGTTCTTTGTCTATGGACAACAATTGTGCTGCTGTAGCCTTCCCAGACTTTACTCGTGGTTTCTGGAACAAGGTAGACGGTTACAAGCACGCTTACGCAGCTCCAGCTGATGAAGCTGCTGCTGAGAAGGCTGCTGCTGATTATACTGCTGCTCAGAAGGAAGCTGTCAAGAAGTTTGATTTGTGGAAACTTTACGATGCTGTCAAGAAGGCAGACGGTAAGGCTAAGGCTAAGGCTGAAAAGGCATTCAAGAAGGCTGAAGCTAAGGCACAGGCTCAGATTAAGAAGTCTTTGAAGAAGTAATTCTTCTCAATAGAATATAGGTTGCGGACAATGCCATTGGGTGTTGTCCGCAATTTTTTATGGGTAGGTTTTTTGTTTTCTTAGCTTACCGTATAGGGGTCGTGCTTTGTCATTACCGAAAAAAATAATTAACTTCGCTGCGAATATGAAGACTTTTACTTACGGACAGATATGGAAAGTGGCTTACCCTGTTCTCATCAGTGTTCTGATGGAGCAGTTGGTGGGTATGACGGATACGGCCTTCTTGGGACGTGTCGGTGAAGTCGAATTAGGGGCTTGTGCTCTCGGCAGTATTTTTTATATTGCAGTATTTGTTTTAGGCATGGGATTAGGAACTGGCGCGCAAATATTGATGGGACGTCGTAACGGTTCTGCTAATTTTCATGAAGTCGGCAATATCTTTTACCATAGCTTGCTGTTGCTCTTCATTGTAGCTGCTTTATTGTTTGTCATTGTTCAATTGTTTGGTCCGTGGCTTCTCTCTCAAATGATTTCGTCTCATGAAGTCTATGTGGCAGCCTGCGATTATATCCAATGGCGTGTCTACGGATTTTTCTTTGCTTACGTGGCTATTATGTTTCGAGCTTTTTATGTAGCCACAACTCAAACTAAGACGCTTACACTCAATTCTGTTGTAATGGTGACCAGTAACATCATTTTCAACTATATCCTTATATTTGGAAAACTCGGCTTCCCTGCTTTCGGTATTGCTGGTGCTGCTATTGGATCCGTTCTTGCAGAAGCAGTCTCCATGGTATTTTTTATTTTGTATACGAGATATAGGATGGATTATGCCCAATATGGTTTGAATCTCCGTCCGAAATTCCAACACCATTTTTTGCGAAAGATTATGAGTCTCTCAATCTGGACTATGGTCCAGAATTTCTTGTCCTTGGCAACTTGGTTCTTGTTTTTTTTGGCGGTGGAACATCTTGGTGAACGTGAATTAGCAGTATCCAATATTATTAGAAACATCTCCTCTTTCTTTTACATGACTGTTAGCGCTCTGGCTTCTACGGCCAGTACTTTGGTAAGTAATTTGATGGGACAAGATGAGATGGATGCGGTTGCTCCTATGATATACAAAACGATAAAGCTGGGATTATACATACTGATTCCAATGTCGATTCTTGTTGCTTTCTTCCCTGAGTTTGTTATCTCAATCTATACGGACGACACCCGTCTTGTCTTGGCAGGATTGGGTCCACTTTTTGTACTATTGACTTCCTATCTGTTCACTATACCACAACGTATATTGTTGAGTTCAGTTATGGGAACTGGTAATACGCAGCGCGCTTTATGGATTGAATTTGTAGCCTTAGTGATCTACGTTGCCTATATTGCTGTAATCATATTCTATTATCATGCTCCGTTAACTGTCTGCTGGACGAGTGAATATGTATATGCATTACCTTCTGCTGTCTTGGCTTGGTGGTATTTGCGGGGGAATCAATGGCGCCATAAAGTGCTTTAATCTTTCTGTTTGTATCCTTATTACAGTCTTTTTATCGGCGTTGTGTATATATTCTTGTTTTAATTTAAGTAAGTGGTCGAAATTAGTCGACCCCATTAAATCGAAGATTTTTAGGGAGGGATTTTATCCTTACAAGGAAGGAGCCTAGCGGGCTAAGTGACTGACGCATAATGATAAAATCACCCGTAAAAAATCGATAGAAGTCGATTATAAAAAAAACTAAATATAAAATTAATTTTGACTACTTACTTATAAGCCCGTTCTGTATTTTCTCTCACTGTTCGGTTGAGATGAATATCTATTGAAATATGGTATTCTCTTGTCTACGTGTGAAACCTGTATTTATGTAAATGAGTAGGGGGAGTGCGGCAGAGTTCAGTAATGTTTTTTAGAATCTGTCGGGAATCTTTCTAGAAAATTGTTTGTGAAGGGGCAGTTGACGATGTTGTTTGTCGATTAAGCGCATCAGCAGGTACTGAAGTATTAGATTATCTGCATTGTCACGAAGTACCTTGTCTGCTTGGGGACCCTCTTTTACGGAAAATGAAGAGCTTGGAGCAAGGACAAATCAATTTTTGTCGATTTAGTAATGGTAAAAAAATAACTTCATACAGTTTTAAAATATTTATCTTCCTTTCTCTCACCATTTTTATCCGTCTCTTGTTCTGCTTGGTAGCGCGTCGGCAGTCATGTAGCCCGCTACACTCCTTTCTCCTAACTTCCCATCAGATGCAAGAACCGAACCAAAAATTGCCGAACTTATTATTTCACCATTACTTAGGCAAAAAATTGCTTTTTTATTTTGTCTTCCGCCTTACAAATGTTAACTTTGTCCGGAAAAAATTGATTATATGGCAAAGGAAAAAGTAATTTTGACGGGTGACCGTCCTACCGGTTGTTTGCATATCGGACATTTTGTAGGTTCTTTGCGACGTCGTGTGGAGTTGCAGAATGCCGGTGATTATAAGAAGATGTTTGTGTTCATTGCCGACGCACAGGCTTTGACAGACAATGTTGATAATCCTGAGAAGGTTCGTCAGAATGTAATTGAAGTTGCTTTGGACTATTTGTCTTGTGGCTTGGATCCAGAAAAGGTAACTCTCTTCATTCAGAGTCAGATTCCTGAACTGTGTGAGTTGTCCTTCTATTTTATGAATATGGTTACAGTAAGTCGTTTGCAGCGTAATCCGACAGTGAAGTCGGAAATCCAAATGCGTGGCTTTGATGCCAGCATACCTGTGGGTTTCTTTACATACCCAATCAGCCAGACTGCAGACATCGCAGCTTTCCGCGCTACGACAGTCCCTGTGGGTGAAGACCAGAAACCTATGTTGGAACAGGCTACTGAGATAGTTCGTCGTTTCAATCATATTTATGGTGATACATTAGTAGAACCTTCTATCATGCTTCCTGATAATGCTGCATGCTTACGTTTGCCTGGAACAGATGGTAAGGCTAAGATGTCAAAATCTTTGGGAAACTGTATCTATCTGTCTGAAAGTGCAGACGAGATGCATAAGAAGGTGATGTCTATGTATACAGACCCTTTGCATGTAAATGTCAGTGATCCTGGTCACCTGGAGGGCAATTGCGTCTTTACTTACTTAGATGCTTTCTGTCGTCCTGAGCACTTTGAACGTTATTGGAATGACTATGCTTCTTTGGACGAATTGAAGGCACATTATACCAAAGGCGGTTTAGGTGATGTGAAGTGCAAGCGTTTCTTGGAAAAGATATTAAATGAAACTTTGGAACCTATCCGTGCTCGTCGTAAAGAATTTGAACATGATATTCCAGCCATCTACGATATTCTCAAGAAGGGTTGTGAAAATGCACGCGAAGTGGCAGCACAGACCCTTGATGATGTCCGTAGTGCTATGAAGATTAATTATTTTGATGATGCTGCATTGATTGCAGAACAAGCTAAGCGCTACGCAGATAAGTAATTTATTTAACTATTTGTGGCAGGAGATTTCGAAAGAATACGTCAAAATCAGCGTATTGTTTTCTAAATTAATGAAATTGAAAGAAAAAAGTTGCAGACGGTTTGGGTAATTTGGAATTTTTATCTAACTTTGCCGCCCGTAACAACATGCTTTCGTGTGTCACAAGAATTAATAAACAAAACAGCATAAAATAAAATGAAAAGAACATTCCAACCTCACAACAGAAAGAGAAACAACAAGCATGGTTTCCGTCAGCGTATGTTGACTGCAAATGGTCGTCGCGTATTGGCATCTCGTCGCGCAAAGGGCCGCAAGAAATTGACTGTATCAGACGAAGTTCACGGCAAGAAGTAATCCTCGTTGCTGAGGTCTGTAAAGATATAACGAGAGAAGTAAAGTTTCTTATAGACTTTTTACTTCTCTCGTTTTTTTGTCGTAACTTTGCAAACAATTTGAGTCCGTCAAGGACTTTTAGTTTCTTTATATCTTTGGTTTTTAACTACCTGTTTTAATTTTCGTTTCGATGGAAAAGGAAAAAAAGTCTACAATAGTAAAAAAGATATTTTGTCCTATGGTACTCGGCAATTGTCTGGGTATGATATTGTTTGTGCTGGCTGTTGTCATCGGAAGTCTTTTCCTGTTGGACCACTATACACTGCATGGTGAGTCCATAAAAATGCCTGAACTGATTGGTAAAAATATTGACCAGGCAAAGGCCGAATTGGAAAAACTAGGTTTGAAGGCTGAAGTGGCTGATACCGGATTTGTCGAAAATATTGCTGGAGACATTATTCTTGACCAGTCTGTTCACCCTGGTAAGGAAATTAAACCTGGTCGTTGGATTAAACTGGTTGTCAATTCAAAAGTAGAACGCAAAGTCGCATTGCCAGGTGACATTGCTGGCAACTGTTCTATGCGTGAAGCAGAGATGAAATTACGTTCCCGTGGTTTCAAAATAGGTGCTCCCCAATATATCTTGGGTGATAAAAATTGGGTATATGAAATTAAACTCAACGGAAAGGTGCTCAGTCCGGGTACGATGGTTTCTGTTCATACACCTTTAACACTTGTTGTAGGTGACGGCGATGTGGATGAAGAATATAGCGGAGGAGATGATTTCTATGAAGAAGTCTTCACAGATTCAACACAGGTTGAAACTGCTGAAGAATCTGATGATGCCGCAGAATTGTTTGAATGATAATAGATACGAATGTTAGAAGAAAAAATAGTTAAGGAAGAAGATTTGGATTCTGTTTCTCCAGATTTCTTAGATGATGAATTGGATGACGATGCTGAAGGGAGTGGGGAACTCTATGAACATTTCAGAGTGGTAGCTGACAAAGGTCAACAGCTTGTCCGTATTGATAAATTTCTTTTAGATCATCTGCCCGATACTTCCCGCAACCGTTTACAGACGGCAGCCCGTCTCGGGTATTTGCATGTGAATGGCAACCCTGTTAAAAGTAATTACAGGGTCAAGCCTTTCGATGTTGTTACCTTGATGCTTGACCGTCCTCGCTACGAGAATAAAATTGAACCTGAGGATATTCCTTTGGAAGTGGTTTATGAGGATAGTGAGTTGATGGTCGTAAACAAACCTGCCGGTTTGGTGGTGCATCCAGGCTGTGGAAACTATACAGGAACGATGGTAAATGCTATTGCCTGGCATTTGCGTGATAATTCTGATTACGATCCGAACGACCCAAGTGTCGGATTGGTACATCGTATAGACAAAGATACCTCCGGACTCTTGGTCGTGGCCAAAACACCGGATGCCAAAACTAAACTGTGCGCACAATTTTTCAATAAAACGACCCGTCGACGTTACCGTGCTTTGGTATGGGGAAATATTGCGGAAGATGAAGGTCGCATAGAAGGCAATATCGCTAGAAATCCTAAGGACCGGATGCAGATGGCTGTTTTCCCACCCTCATCAGAAATCGGAAAACATGCAGTCACTCATTATCGTGTGTTGGAGCGCTTCGGTTATGTCACCTTGGTAGAATGTATCTTGGAAACAGGCCGTACACATCAAATCCGAGTTCATATGAAGCATATTGGTCACCCTTTATTCAACGACGAACGTTATGGTGGTGACCAAATCTTACGCGGCACACAAAGTGGCAGTTATACTGCTTTTATCCGCAATTGTTATGCAGTTTGCCCTCGTCAGGCCCTACATGCCCGCACTTTGGGATTCAAACACCCAAAGACCGAAAAAGAAATGGATTTTCTTGCGGAGACGCCTGATGATATGACGCAGTTGCTCGAACGCTGGCGTAACTATATAGCCGGTATGACAAAATAATCTATATATTATATATTTTCAACCAATAAAAATGAAAAGAACTATAGCTATTGTAGCTGGAGGAGATTCCTCTGAATACGGTGTTTCCCTGCGTAGTGCGGAGGGCATTCTTTCATTCATGGATAAAGAGATGTACGACTGCTTCGTAGTCGAAATGAAAGGTAAGGACTGGAATGTGCATTATGGTGATTCTATATGTCCTATCGACCGAAATGATTTTTCTTTTGAGGCGGCAGACGGTCGTCATCACTTTGATTTTGCATATATTACGATTCACGGCACTCCCGGTGAAAATGGTATTTTACAAGGTTATTTTGATTTGATAGGCATGCCTTATTCTACCAGCGATGTGTTGGTCGAATCGCTTACCTTCAATAAGTTTGCACTTAATAATTATTTACGTGCTTTTTCGGATGTGCACATCTCAGATTCAGTGCTGGTCCGCAAGGGGTTGCCTATGCCTTCTTCAGCCGATATGGTGGAGCGTTTGGGCTTGCCTTGTTTCGTCAAACCCAATGCTGGTGGCAGTAGTTTCGGCGTAACCAAGGTAAAGACAATAGCTGACTTGGTTCCAGCCATCAACAAGGCTATGCAGGAAAGTGATGAGGTGATGATAGAGAAAATGATGGTAGGTACTGAAATCACCTGCGGCTGTTATCGTAAGTCTGTTTCTGAATTGGTCACCTTCCCTATCACTGAAGTTGTCACTAGTCAGGAATTCTTTGACTACGAAGCAAAATACAATAATAAGTCCGAAGAAATCACCCCTGCCCGTATTGCTGCAGAAACAGCAAAACGTGTGGGCGATCTTACAAAACACATCTATGCGATTTTGAATTGTTATGGCATCATCCGTGTAGACTACATTTTGTCGGGTGAGGCTGGTCATGAGCAAATAAATTTACTTGAAATTAATACTACTCCAGGTATGACAGCTACCAGTTTTATTCCTCAACAGGTCCGTGCTGCTGGTGTAGATATCAAAGATGTTCTTTCTGATATTATCGAAGGAAAATTTGCTTAATGCATTCCATGCAAAATTGAATGATTTTGTTTATATTTGTGGATGTTTTCCTATTGGTGTGCCGTCTTAGTGGAGAGCCGCCTTTAAAATAGGAGAACATCCACATTTTTATGTTTTGACTTGGAATATTTAAACTTCTAAATTCAATACCATGATTATACCTTCAGAGTTTGATGATATTAGACCTTATTCGGCAGAGGAACTGCCAGGCGTTTTCGACGAGTTACTTGCTGATCCCCAGTTTTGTGCTATTATGCAATCTTTTTTCAAGGATGTGCCATTTGATGCGTTAAAACAGAAACTCTATAGTTGCAAGGACAATCTTGAAGTGCAGAAAGCATTTTTCGAGCCATTGTTAATGCAATTATTGGCCAAATGCAGCACAGGTTGTGATATGGATGCTTCGGCCATTGCTGACCGGCAGGCTAATTATACTTTCGTTTCCAATCACCGCGATATTGTGCTTGACTCAGCGTTGTTGTGCGTACTATTACTGCATAATGGCTTCCCGACTACCGTGGAAATTGCCATAGGAGACAATTTGCTGATTTATCCCTGGATAAAGAAACTGGTACGTGTGAACAAGTCTTTCATTGTTCAACGTTCGTTGTCTATGCGTGAAATGTTGATGAGCAGCCAGCGTATGAGCAAGTATATGCATTTTGCTATAGTGGAGAAGCATGAGAATATTTGGATTGCACAGCGTGAAGGAAGAGCAAAGGATTCTAACGACCGTACTCAGGAGTCTGTTTTAAAGATGATGGCTATGGGCGGAGAAGGTTCTGTTATCGATCGTTTGAGCAGTTTGAATATAGTTCCCTTGTCTATATCTTATGAATTTGATCCATGCGACTATTTGAAAGCTAAGGAGTTTCAACAAAAGCGGGATATCCAAGGGTTTAAGAAGAGTAGGGAAGATGACTTGGTCAATATGCAGACCGGTATCTTTGGCTATAAGGGGCGTATTCACTATCATTTGGCGCCTTGCATTAATTCTTGGTTACCTGAATTGTCTGGTTTGCCAAAAGCTGAGCTGTTCAAGAAAATTGCGATGCGTATGGATAAGGCCATACATTGTGGGTATCAGTTGTATCCAATCAATTATGTTGCAGCAGACGAATTGGCTGGTAATACCCAGTTTGTTTCGCATTATACTTCAGAAGAAAAAATGGCAGTAGATAAATACTTGGATGAGCGTGTTGCGATGATTGAATTGCCTAATAAGGACGAAGCTTTCCTGCGCGATTGTATTTTGAAAATGTATGCTAATCCGCTTCTTAACCAGATGACTGCACAAGCATGAAGTTTGTACGGTTGATTTTGTTATTTTTTTTCAGCATTTTCTACATCTCTTGTAATGAGGAAGAACAACCTGCTCCCGCTTATCGACAGGAGCTGGCTGAAATTGTAACAAATGAAAATGGCAAAGCCATTAGTTTAATATTGGACGACGGCCAGAAATTGATTATCAATAATGTTTTACAAGGACTGGCTGCAGATTCCATTTACAGGGTAAAAGTACTTTATGTTCCTACAAGCGCTATTGCAGCCGATTTGTATGCAGCCCAGTCTGTTGTATCTGACTATGCGAGGTCCATGCCCGATTCTCTCATAATTAGTCATCCTTTGGATTTGAAAGCCTCATGGATGAGCCCACGATATTTGAATTTGATGGTGGGGATCATGACTGGGGGAAAAGCACAAAAATTAGCCTTTGTTGAAAGGGGATTGGAAACATCAAATGATGGCAGTAAGATATTGAAGTTGCAACTGTATCATGATCAGTGCGACGATAATGAATTTTACACACAAGAAGTATATATGTCTTGTCCACTTTATCCGTATGCCGGACGATTACAAAGAGGTCGAGATTCGGTTGAATTGGAAGTTAATACCTATAAAGGTATTGTGCAAAAGACTTTTGCTTACTGACGACTTAAAACACATAAACTAAATTATGGCTGGGGTTACTTTTCGCCCGGTGAGTATGGCTGATTGCCTGGCAGTGCAACAGCATGTGTACTCAACAGAATGTCGCAATTGTGACTTGAATTTTATGAACCTGATGAGTTGGCGTTTCCTTTATGGAACAGAACTCGCATTTCATAATGGCTGGCTGCTTTTCCGTTTCAGGGCGGCCGGCCATTTAGCCTATTTGCCTCCTATTGGTGAAGGCGACTGGCATGATGTGTTGTTGGAATTGATGGAAGATGCCAAATCGCAAGGTGATGCTTTCCGGTTGATGGGCGTCTGCCAGTTCTCATTGGCACGTTTAAACGAAACTATGCCCGAGGTATTTGCCTATACTTCTGACCGAGCATATAGTGACTATATTTATAAAAGAGAAGTTCTGTCGCAATTGAATGGAAAGAAACTCCAACCGAAACGCAATTTTATAAATCGCTTTTTAAAAGAACATTTGGACTATCAGTTCCTTCCTCTGACGGAAAATTATTTTGATCAATGCCTGGATCTTGTAACCTTGTGGCAGGATAAGAAAGCTGAGATTCAAGGAGCATTGACAGGGCTGGACGAGCGGAGTTCGCTGAACTTCGTTTTTGATCATTGGAAAGACTTGTCAGGGCTTGGTGGAGTTCTCTGGGCAGATGACAGAATTGTTGCATTTACCTACGGAGCACCGATCAATTATGATACCTTCGATGTTTGTGTGGAGAAGGCTGACGTTTCTTACGAAGGTGCGTTTCCACTTATCAATAGAGATTTTGCGCGCTCATTACCAGAACAGTTTATTTATATAAACCGCGAAGAGGATCTCGGGATAGACGGTCTCCGTCAAGCCAAACTTTCCTATCATCCTGAGATTATTTTAGATAAATATACAGTCTATCTTAAAGAAGACAACCGATAATACAATAGATATAATAAGATTAAATTTACTATGTTATTTACACAGGAGGAAATCAAACAGCAAACTCGAAAACTGTGGGGAGAATGTTTCCACGATTCAGAAGAATTTAAAGATATATATTTTGAGGAAAAGTATAAAGATGAATATAATCTGACCCATCGCGTCGACGGAAATGTGGCTGCGGCAGTTCAGGTATTACCTTATCGCATGACATTTTACGGAATGGTACTTCATGCAGGTTATATATCAGGTTTGGCTACCGGTGAAGCCTTTCGTAAGCGCGGTCTTGCTTCCCACATGATTCGTGAGGCACATCGCCGTCTTTATCAGCAAGGAGCTGCTGTCAGTTTCCTTATTCCAGGAACCGATGAGTTGCGGCGTTTTTATGAAAAACCTACCCATGGTCTGTATTGGACTTCTACTTTCAGAAAAGAAACTGAAATAAAAATATCAGGTGAAATAGATGATAAAATAGAAATTGTCCAACCTGACGAGTGGGGAGGTGATCTCTATGTATTCTATCGTCGAAACACGATGAACCAGCCTTTTATGCTGCATTCGTCTGAAAATGATTTTTATGCAGCACTGGCTGATTGTGATTTGGAAGGTGGTATGGTTTTAGTCGCTCGTAGAAAGCGTCGTTTACAGGGCATCTGTCTGGCCATAGTTGAACCTGATGGACGTTGTGTCCTGAGAAGCCTTTTAGCCATTGACGAAAAAGTAAAAGATGCCTTTTTGAAATATTTAATGGAAAAAACAGGGGTGAATTCTGTGATGGCGCGTGTTGCAGTACCAGGGTCTATATCAGGAGCCATGCCTTATGCGATGGCGCGCGTCATTAATGTAGAAAAATTCCTTGAATCCGTATTAGCGGTTTATCCTACATTCCAATTACATATCGGTGTGGATGGAGATATGGATATTCCAGAGAACAATGGTTATTATTTGATTGATGATGGCAAATTGACAATTACAGACGAGAAACCGGATAGTATTGTGACTCCTGGAGGTTTGGCTGCCATGTTTTTAGGAGCACATCCTACAACATTGGAAATGATGTTGGACGAATAATCTTGTAATATTTTCTTTCAGATCATCTCTTACAAGCATTTTCTGTAATCTATATTTTACAAGAAAAGGTATTTGAATTCTATTTTGTAAATAATTATGCATTAGCAGAACATATTAAAATAAGCAGCTTATGGTGAAAAATTTGTGTATATTATTATTGAGTGTGTTGCCTATATTGGCATCCGCTCAACAAGCTGTTGAATTGAAACAGCAGAATTTATCGAAATGGAATATTGGTGGTGCCAATTATAGTGGAATCACTTCGTTAGGAGGTAATCGCTATGCATTGGTCAGTGATAAAGAACCTTCTGACGGATTTTACATATTCCGCATCGACCAGAATATGACCGATGGTAGTATTGAGTCTGTCTACCTTGAGGGGTTTAAAGGTAATCCTAATCCGAAAACGGACAATAATGGTATGACAATCCGTGATTGTGAGGGTATAGCTTATCGTCCTTCTTCTAACACGCTATTTATTAGTGGAGAGGGGGACCAGGAAATCTTGGAGTATAATATGGATGGGGCTTTGACCGGTAATAAGATGCAGGTTCCTTCCATCTTTTCTCTAAAAAATATTGTACCAAATTACGGTTTTGAAGCATTAACTTATTCTCCGAAGACTCATCTCTTTTGGACCGTGACAGAGAGCACACTGGTTAGTGACGGATTTACAGCCAGCGCCGCTCATCCAGGACATCAAAATTTATTGCGTTTACAGAGTTTTGATGATCAATTGTTGCCTGCAGGTCAGTACGCTTACCGTATGGACAGAGGCAAATCAGAAGATTTCGGAAAAATTTATGTTCTGGGTGTTCCTGAAGTGACAGCTTTACCTGATGGTAAACTCTTAGTGTTGGAGCGGGAGGCGGATATCTCCCACGGTTATTTGAGTTCTGAAGTCGTTTGCAAACTATTTCTGGTCGATCCAAACAATTCATGGCAAATAGGTAGTGAAGTAGATTTCAATAAGATGGATCCTAACAAGTTTATGGTAAAAACATTGATATCCAGATTTGTAACCAAATATACTCCATTTGTACGTACATTTGCCAATTATGAAGGGATGTGTCTTGGTCAGACTTTGTCAGACGGACGGCAGACGTTGTTAATGATTAGCGATTCGCAAGCTAATTATGGAAAAGGACCGTTTAGATTGAATGACTTCATCAAGGTATTGGTTCTACCTGAATGATTGAAGGTCTAATTAGCCGGTATAAAAAGCAATAAAGGTGTTTTTTATTGCTTTTTATACCGTTTTTTTTATTTTTATTTAGATTTCTGCTTGGCTGTTAAGAAAAATCACTATATTCGCATCGCACATAAAACTTTATTAACCAAAATTTAATAGTTATGAAAAAAATTACTTATTATTTTTCTTTATTATTAATGACTCTGTTGGTAGGTCTGCCGGCTAAAGCTGGCGGTATTGCCTCTGCAGATGAATTAAGTAACACAGCAGCTTATGTTATCAAGTCAGCACGTGGTTATATGGTATATGCACCACAATATGCTGCAGACCATGCTTGGTGTTCAAACAATACTACTGGCGGAGCTACTCCTATTGAAGTCAATGAGGAAGATCCAAACAGTCAGTGGGCATTTATTACTTCAGCTAAAGGTAATTCATATCTTTGGAGTGTAGGCGCTAAGAAATTCTTGTATAAGCAGAATCCTGGTACTGCCTTCTCCGATGCACCTATGGGAACTGATTTACATTTGTTGGCAGCAACAGGTAAGGATAAGGCTGATTTTCCTTGGGTTGTAGCTTTTGGTCCTAATCAGTTGAATATGTCTGTGAATCAGAATGTGTCTATTTTCAGTAATTGGAATGACACTGGTGACCAGGGTAATATGGTAGAAATCCGTAAGGTCGGTGATTTGTCTGCTGATGTTTTGGCTGCTGCAAATAATGCTATTGCACAATATGAACAAACTATGGTTACTCCTGTCACTTCTCTTGAACAGTTGGATCCAGCTAAGTCTTACTATGTAACAAATCCAAGAGGTGACTGGTCATACGACCCAGCTTATACAGTAAATGATGTAGTCTTAGGTACTTCTATGTTGGTTTCTTCTAAGGTGAAGGGTGCTTCTGCAGAACTTGCTGCTGCTAACAAACAGTTTGCCTTCGTCAAGTCTACTAAGGGAAATTATTACTTGTATAGCGTAGGTGCTAAGAAGTTTGTTACTGTTTCTGCTAACGAAGGTAATACAGGTACTGCTTTGGCAGATGCACCAGCTCAGCAGCTGAATTTCTTGAATGGTACTCGTGGCGACAAGAGATATTGTTGGGTACTTGCTTTGGACGAAAAGCAGATTGGTGTATCTAATAATTATGCTGATTTTGGTGGTGTCATTACTTTCTGGAATGACTTGGCAGACGAAGGCAACAATGTAATGATTGTTGAAGGTGATGCATTTGATGCAACTGAATTAGTGAAGGCAGTTGACGCTTACGAGGCAATTACAAAGATTACAGTAGATCCTGTTCCGGGTACTTGTGAAAAGTTGCCTAACCATATTACTTTGACATTCTCAAATCCAGTAGAATCTATTGACTATATTATGTTGTCTAATGAAGCCAATAATCCTTGGAATCGTATTCCTGTAGAAACCTTTGAATTCAATGCTGAAAAAACAGTTCTTACTGTAGACATTGATCCTGCTCTTTTGACTTCAAACTACATGGGTCTTATGATGGAGGGTACAGACGTAAACGGTAATAGCCTTACATATGGTGATTGGGAAGACGTAATCAGTCTTGAATATAATATTCCTGTACCTGTTAATTCATATGTAATGCAGTCTGTCAATCCAGAAGAAGGTGAAGTCAGCGAACTTCAGAAATTTGTTATCACTTTGACTAATGCATACAACCCACGTGATTTTGTTGGTGGTTTGGATACTAGCAAAGAAATCGTTTTGAAGAATGCTGCTGGTGAAGTTGTCGCAAAGGGTACTGCTTCATTCGATGATGTCATGTATAATGGTGAATTGACTATTGAACTTGACAAGACTATCACTGAAGCAGGCAAATATACTTTGGTAGTTCCTGAAGGTTTGGCATACAATAGCATGTACAATCAGTATGGTATTGATAACGGCATTGAAGACGGTGCTATTTATAATCCAGAAATTGTTTTGAATTACACAGTTGTTATTTCTACAGGTGTTGAATCAGTAGAAGTTGCAAATGGTGAAGTTGAAGTTTATAACCTTAACGGTGTATTAGTTGCTAAATCTCTCAGCAATTTGCCTAAGGGTGTATACGTGGTAAACGGCAAAAAGGTGGTTGTTAAATAAATACGACTCCATTAGATAAATATAAAATCCTCGCATTTTGCGAGGATTTTTTTATTGTTCGTTTGTATAGAATTTATTACCTCTCTTCGCCTTTTCCCGATTCCCATTTATCCGTTTTTCACGGGCATATTTATTTTTAAGAGTATAAAATTGTTGAGGGTAATTAAAGAAATATTAGATTAAAATAGGGAGATGTGCTTGCGTGTCTGTGTGCTTGACTAAAAGATTCAATATTTCTTTCTATTTCAGATTCAATGTTATAGAACTTTGCTTGCTACTAAACTTTAGGTGAATTTGTGACAGACAATTTAAGTCCTTCGGACTCCTGCGACTGAAGTCTCTGTCGTTATAATACACATATTTAGTATATTTATATCAGTAAAACTGATGAGGCTCATTGAGTCGCTCGTAGGGTGGCTTGTCCCGCCTCATGCCCATATACGCTTCCTGGAGATGAGGCTATAAGAAAAATAGGTATTATTTTAGTTTGTTAAATTTATTGTGGAACATTCAAATACTAACACTAAAACTTATACCTGTCTATGTAACAAAAATGGGTAGTGTATGCTAAGAGATATTGACAAGGAAACCATTGATAGTCTCGTGTAACACGTTTGAGGTATAGAAATCTAATAAAATAATAACTGCTTTGAAGCATCAGATTTCTTCTGCTTGGACTAAACCGTGTGATACAGCATATATTGTCAAGGCTGAGACGCTCCGTATATTTAATTTCTCAACTATATGTTTGCGGTGAGATATGATCGTTGTCAGTTCTACATTTAGAATAGCTGCGATTTCTTTATTAATATGTCCTTTTACCAATAACTGTAGCACTTCAAGTTCCCTTTTACTCAAAGGAGATTTTGTCGGCTGAGGCTTTGCTCTTTCTACCACTTCTGGATGTGTGTGCTGATGAGAAGTTTCGGCTAGTTTTACAATATTCCGAATTAGTGCATCCTCTTCCTGATAAACGTTCAGAGTATGAAATTCTTTAGGAATACGTCCACATTCCTGTCCATGAACCAATACAATTGTTTTATGGGCTTTTTCTAAAAAGAAACTTGCGTTTTCTAATAGAACGTTGACAGCAATGAAATAATGGTAATATAAGTTTTCATCATTCGGAATTAACTTGTCAAATAGGCATATATCTGCACCCGGCATCATTTTCTCGATAATGCTTTTTAATCCAATTCCACTTAACCCGTTAGGTGTGATAATGGCGATTTTTGGCTTGTTTGAAGTAGACATGTGCGCAAAGATACGTTTAACTTATGAATTATCCAATACTCTGATAGATAAGCATAGTTAAGATTTTCGCCAAAAGTCGTCTATAGTGTATGTTTTCTTATAAAATACTCATTAATGAGGATAAAAAATATGGGAAAGTTAGTTGTCATAAGGTTGACTATTGCCCAATAAAAAAAAAGATAGGAATTATTATTAATACCTATCTTCTTTTCTAGATCTTTTACTATTCAATAATAGCATTCTTTGTAAACTGAATAATGACATTCAGAATTTATGATTTTTGTAGTAATCTTGTTTTCACGCGAGAGCCAGCCAATAGCAGCTGCTACTTCTACCAAATTTAGTTGGGTCGTTTCTACCAATTCACACAAATTCATTTCCTTCTCATTCTCATAAAGGGTACGCCAAACGATACCTGCATTAATTCCAATTGTCTCTGTGTTCATGTTCTGTAATTTTTAGATTAATATTCTGTACGTTTTTCTCTGCAGCCTATAACTGCTTATACAAAGTAACAAAAAATCTTTGATTGGACGATGTTTCACCAGTATAATTTTCTAATAATGCGCCGAATATATCATTTTCTAAGATTTTACGACATCTTTTTTAGTTAATTTATAGCATTTTGCTTTTCGCGATTGTTTGAAAGTTCTGAAGATAGATATCTTGCTTATTAACAAATCCTAATAAGTATTGAAAATCATTTCGATAAAAAAGATAATTTGTAAAGTCAACTTACCATTTTTCTCTATAAAATTAGTATCTTTGCGGCTCATAAGACGAACGACGTGAATGCGGGCAATTTAAATAGCTTGCGCATTAGTAAATTATGCGCTTTTGAATCATCGGCGGGTTACGGGTGCGTATCTCTGCCGTTTTGCTGTTTCCGTGCTGTGGGTGGATTAGAAGCCCTTGGCGCGGTTCTTTCGTTTCGTCTTGACCGCCCAAATTCACTTTATTTGTCCGAAGAGAATCAAATTAACATATTTAATAATTTCACTTAAAGAGCTATGAACTTTACCTTATTTGTCACAGCATTGCTGACAGGTATTTTGTTCGTTGCTGTGGTTACGGTGTTGGCTAAGCTGATATCTCCTCGCAGTTACAACGAACAAAAGGAGGAAGCTTACGAGTGTGGTATTCCGACACGTGGACGCTCATGGATGCAGTTCCGTATTGGTTACTACTTGTTCGCAATTTTGTTCCTCATGTTCGACGTGGAAACGATGTTCCTATTCCCATGGGCCGTCGTGATGCATGATTTGGGTCCTGCTGGACTTCTTAGCGTGCTCTTCTTCCTGTTTATCTTAGTTCTGGGCTTGGCTTATGCCTGGAGGAAAGGAGCGTTGAAATGGCAGTAATGAAGAAACCAAAAATCAAGTCTATTCCTTACGAGGAATTCAAGGACAACGAGACATTCGAGAAGTTGGTTGCAGAATTGAATTCCAACGGAACGAATGTGATTGTACGCAAATTGGACGAATTGATCGACTGGGGTCGCTCCAATTCATTGTGGCCTTTGACTTTCGCTACCAGTTGTTGTGGTATTGAATTTATGGCAGTGTGTGCTGCTCGTTACGACATTGCTCGTTTCGGTTTTGAGGTAACACGTAATAGTCCTCGTCAGGCAGACGTTATCTTAGTTTCTGGTACTATTACCACTAAGATGGCTCCTGTGCTCCGTCGTCTTTACGACCAGATGGCCGATCCTAAGTATGTTGTAGCTGTCGGTGGATGTGCCGTTTCTGGTGGTCCTTTCCGCAAATCTTACCATGTGGTTCAAGGTGTGGACCAGATTATTCCTGTTGACGTATACGTACCAGGTTGTCCTCCACGTCCAGAATCATTCCTTTATGGTATGATGCAGTTGCAGAGAAAAGTTAAAGTTGAAAATTTCTTCGGTACTACCAACCGCAAGGAACACGACCCATATAGTCGTAAGATGGAGAAGAAGAATGAAGAACTCTTAAATCAGTTGGAGGAGGCTTAATATATGGAGAATACACCATTGAATAACGAAAGTGTACAGCCTGCAGCAAAACCTGCAGTGAAACCAGCTGCAAAGCCTGCGGCTGCCGCTCCTGCTGCTCCGGCTGAAAATGCTTGTGATCCTATTTGGATTGATCCTGCCAAGTTGCATAATGAAATGAAGCGCTTGCGCGAAGAGGAAAATATGGATTTCTTGGTCAGCCTTACAGGTGTGGATAGGGAAGCTGATGGCTTAGGTGTCATTTATCATCTCGAGTCTACTGAAACAGGCAAGCGAGTTTGTTTGAAAACCGCTACTAACGACCGCGAAAACCCTTTCCTGCAGAGTGTCAGCGACCTTTGGGATATCGCTAACATTTACGAGCGTGAAGTATTTGACTTCTATGGCGTGAAGTTTACTGGTCATCCAGATATGCGCCGTATTTTCTTGCGTGAGGATTGGGTAGGCTATCCTTTCCGTAAGGATGACAAGCCAGAATTGTTGAATCCTATACGTATGACCAACGAACCGTTGGCAGATACTACCCACACTTGGAGCCTTGGCGCGGATGGTAAATATACTAGCAGCGAAAACCGTATCTTTGGTAAAGACGAGTATGTTGTTAATATCGGCCCTCAGCACCCATCTACCCACGGTGTCTTGCATTTCCGTGTAAGTTTGGAAGGTGAGATTATCAAGAAGATTGACCCTGTCTTGGGTTATATCCACCGCGGTATCGAAAAGATGAACGAAAGTTTGACTTACCCACAGACACTTGCTCTTACTGACCGTCTTGACTATTTAGCAGCCATGCAGAGTCGTCACGCGGTATGTATGTGTGTGGAGAAGGCTATGGGAGTTGAAGTCAGTGAACGTGTGCAGTACATTCGTACTATCATGGATGAATTGCAGCGTATCGACTCGCACATCCTTTTCTTCTCTTGCTTGTGCCAGGACCTCGGTGCTACCACAGCCTTCCTTTATGGTTTCCGTGACCGTGAAGAAATCTTGAATATTTTTGAAGAAACTTGTGGTGGTCGTCTGATTTTGAACTACAATACCATTGGTGGTGTGATGGCAGACATCCATCCTAACTTCCAAAAGCGTGTGAAGGAATTCATTCCTTATATGCGTAAGAACCTCAAGGAATATTATGATATCTTCATTGGTAACGTGATCTTCCAGCAGCGTTCAAAGGGTGTCGGCGTATTGACTAAGGACCAGGTAATCTCTTACGGTTGTACAGGTGGTACAGGTCGTGCTTCAGGTTGGCACTGTGACGTTCGTAAGCGTCATCCTTATGCTGCTTATGATAAGGTTCAGTTCAATGAAATCGTTTACGACGAAGGCGACAGCTTTGCTCGTTTAATGGTCCGTATGAAGGAAATCGAGGAAAGTTTGAATATCATCGAACAACTTATTGATAATATTCCTGAAGGAAATTATCAGGAAAAGATGAAGCCAATCATCAAGGTGCCTGCAGGTACATACTACTCTTCTGTAGAAGCCAGCCGTGGTGAATTTGGTGTAGTTCTTGAAAGTAAGGGTGATAAGACTCCGTATCGTTTACATTATCGTGCGACCGGTCTTCCATTGGTAGCCGTTATGGACACAGCTTGTCGTGGCTATATGCTGGCCGACTTGATTACCATCGGTGGTACTGTGGATTACGTTGTGCCTGATATCGATAGATAATAATATAACAAAAGCATTAGTCTCGTTTTCTTTTAGAGAAAATGTAGCAGCTTAATCTAGAAAAAAATATGTTTGATTTTTCTGTAATAAGTACATGGGTACATAGCTTACTCACCGGCTTTATGCCAGAGTGGGCAGCTATCTTGACAGAAAGTGTATTGGTAGCCTTGGTTATCGTTACGCTTTATGCCGTATTCGCCATTGCCTTGATCTATATGGAACGTAAGGTCTGTGCTGCTTTTCAGTGCCGTCTTGGTCCTATGCGTGTAGGTCGTTGGGGTACACTCCAGGTTTTTGGTGACGTGTTCAAGATGCTGACAAAGGAAATCATCAATTTGCGTAACACAGATATGTTCTTGCACAACCTGGCTCCATTCCTCGTTGTGACTGCTTCTATGACAACTTTTGCTTGTTTGCCATGGAATAAGGGTGCGCAGATCATTGACTTCAATGTAGGTATCTTTTTCTTCCTCGCTATTTCCAGTATTGGCGTTGTCGGTATCTTGTTGGCAGGTTGGAGTTCTAACAATAAGTATTCTCTTATTGGTGCGATGCGTAGTGGTGCGCAGATTATCAGTTATGAACTTTCTATTGGTTTGACCATGTTGGCAATGATTTGTCTGACTGGTACCATGTCATTCTCTGAAATCTGTAATGACCAGATGTTATACGGTTGGAATATTTTCCGTGGTCACATCCCGGCAGTTATCGCCTTTATCATTTATCTGATTGCGGGTAATGCTGAATGTAACCGTGGTCCGTTCGACTTGCCTGAATGTGAAAGTGAGTTGACAGCCGGCTATCATACTGAATATTCAGGTATGCATTTCGGTTATTACTATTTGGCTGAATACCTGAACCTCTTTATTTGTGCTGGTATGGCCACTACCATATTCCTTGGTGGTTGGGCTCCATTCCACATTGTCGGCCTCGATGGCTTTAACGGCATTATGGACTACATCCCTGGTGCAGTATGGTTCATTGGCAAGACCTTCTTTGTCGTATTCCTTTTGATGTGGTTGCGTTGGACCTTCCCACGTTTGAGAATTGACCAGATTCTGACCCTCGAATGGAAGTACCTCGTTCCAATTAGCATGGTAAACCTCGTCCTCATGGCACTTGCCGTTGCCTTTGGATTTCATTTTTAATTGAAAGTAACAATGAAAGAAGAAAAGAATTATTTGGCAGGCTTGTTTGGCGGTATTAAAACGTTAGGTGTGGGTTTGAAAACCACCATGCGTGAACTCTTCACAAAGAAAATCACTGAACAGTATCCTGAGAACCGTAAGGAATTAGTAATGTTCGACCGTTTCCGTGGTTCATTGACTATGCCTCATAACGAAGATAACGAGCACAAATGTGTTGGTTGTGGTATTTGTCAGATGGCATGTCCGAACGGTACCATCAATGTGGTGAGCGAATTCTACCAGACTGAAGACGGCAAAAAGAAAAAACGTCTTGTCCGTTATGAATACAATCTCGGTTCCTGCATGTTCTGCCAGTTGTGTACCCGCGCCTGTCCTCATGGTGCTATCACCTTCGATCAGAGCTTCGAAAATGCTGTTTTCGACCGAAGCAAGTTGATCAAGGTACTCAACCACCCTGGTAGCAAGGTTGAAGAGAAAAAGTGATAACTACGTGTGAAAATGCGGTTTTCACCATCGTGCCAACAAGGTGACGCATAGTAGCACAAAAGAATAACGCCCGATATTGCAGAATGTATGGCACTTCAACATTTTGTATCATCGGCACATTCTTAATAAAAAATGAATTCACAAAACATAATGTTCGTATTCTTGGCAGTCTTCATCATTCTGTCGTCTATCGCGACAGTTACGACGAAAAGCATTATCCGCGCTGCCACCTACCTGCTCTTTGTACTCTTGGGTACTGCAGGTTTGTATTTCCTGATGGGTTACACCTTCTTAGGTGCGGTTCAGATTATGGTTTATGCGGGCGGTATCATCGTACTTTACGTATTCTCCATCCTTTTGACTAGTGGCCAGCAGGAAGTTTTGAGCAAAACAACAAAGAAGAGCATCTTTGCTTCGGCATTTTTGTCGTTGGCAGGTTTTGTCATCTTCCTTATCATGTTGCTCAAGCAGAAATTGTTTGATGGTGTTGCTGCTATTGGTGCTCCAACCGAACCTGTCGGTGCAGCCGATCACAACTCTATCCAAGAAATTGGTAAGTATTTGCTTTCTACAGGCGATGGCGGTTATCTGCTTCCTTTCGAGGCTGTCAGTGTACTTTTGTTAGCTTGTATTATTGCTGGATTGTTAATTGCTCGTAAGCGCTAATAAATATAGGTATGATACAGATTGAATATGTCTTGATTATCTCAGCCGTTATGATGTTTGCTGGCGTTTATGGCTTTTTGACTCGTCGCAGCACTTTGGCTATTTTGCTTTCCATCGAGTTGATGCTCAACTCAGCAGACATCAACTTCGCAGTGTTTAACCGTATGCTTTATCCTGCAGGTCATGAAGGTTATTTCTTTGCTCTTTTTGGTATTGCTATCGCAGCAGCAGAAAGTGCAGTAGCTATTGCCATTATGATCAATATCTATCGTATGATTAAGAACATCTCGGTAGACGAATTGCAAAAGATGAAGTGGTAAAAATTAAACTAACATGGAATACAATTATACGTTATTAATTCTGTTGCTGCCTTTCCTTACTTTCCTTTTCTTGGGAATCTGTGGAAAGTGGCTCAGCCATAAGACCGCCGGAATTATCGGAACCCTCAGCTTGGGTGTTGTAACCGTCCTTTCTTATACGACGGCTTTCGAATATTTTACGGCCGATAGGGTAAACGGTGTTTTCGAGACCCTCATCCCCTATAATATGACGTGGTTGCCTTTGGGCTCCCTCCACTTTGACATGGGTATCCTTCTTGATCCGATTTCTGTGATGATGTTGATTGTCATCTCTACGGTTTCTTTGATGGTGCACATTTATTCCTTCGGCTATATGCATGGAGAACGCGGTTTCCAGCGTTACTACGCATTTTTGAGCCTCTTCTCAATGTCTATGTTAGGTTTGGTGGTTGCAACCAACATCTTCCAAATGTATTTGTTCTGGGAATTGGTGGGTGTATCTTCCTACCTCTTGATTGGCTTCTATTACACTACCGAGCCTGCAATCGCTGCTTCTAAGAAGGCGTTTATCGTCACTCGTTTTGCCGATATGTTCTTCTTGATCGGTATCCTGATTTACGGTTACTACTGTAAGTCATTCGGTTTCGAATTTGACGCCGAAGGTTTTGCTGCAGGTTCATTCATGCTTCCAACAGCTTTGGTATTGATGTTCATTGGTGGTGCTGGTAAGAGTGCAATGTTCCCATTGCATATTTGGTTGCCGGACGCTATGGAAGGTCCAACTCCAGTCAGTGCATTGATCCACGCAGCTACCATGGTTGTAGCCGGTGTTTTCCAGATTGCTCGTTTGTTCCCATTGTGGATTACATACGCTCCAGAATCATTGAGTGTTGTCGTTTGGGTAGGTGCTTTCACTGCTTTCTATGCAGCTGCAGTAGCTTGTGCACAAAGCGATATCAAACGTGTCTTGGCATTCTCTACTATTTCACAGATTGCCTTCATGATGGTAGCTTTGGGTTCTTGCCTTCCAGGTACAGAAGGTGCGGTTATCGACAATCATGCTAGCTTGGGCTACATGGCCGGTATGTTCCACCTCTTCACACATGCTATGTTCAAGGCTTGCCTCTTCTTGTGTGCCGGTTGTATCATTCACGCAGTTCACAGCAACGAAATGTCTACTATGGGTGGCTTGAGAAAGTATATGCCAATTACACACATCACTTTCTTGATTTCATGTTTGGCTATTGCAGGTATTCCTCCTTTCTCAGGATTCTTCTCAAAGGATGAAATTTTGACAGCTTGTATGCACTACAGCCCTGTATTGGGTTGGTGGATGACAGGTGTTGCTGCCATGACTGCATTCTATATGTTCCGTTTGTATTTCGGTATCTTCTGGGGTACAGAGAACAAGGAATTGCATGCTGAGCATACTCCACATGAAGCTCCATGGACAATGACTTTGCCTTTGATCGTTTTGGCTGGTATTACTTGCGTTGCCGGATTCATCCCATTCGGAGAATTAGTCAGCGCTAGTGGTGAGGCTTACGAAATTCATTTGGATTGGACCGTTGCAGGTACCAGCATTGTAATTGCTGTACTTTCAATTGGTTTGGCTACCTATATCTATAAGGGAGAGGAACAGCCTGTCGCTGTCAAGATGCACGATGCATTCCCACGTCTGCATCACTGGGCTTACAAGCGTTTCTATATGGACGAAGTATACCAGTTCATCACTCACCGTGTCATCTTCGGTCATATTTCTAAGCCTATCGCTTGGTTCGACCGTCACATTGTTGATGGTTTCTTCGACTTCTTGGCTTGGGGTGCAAACGAACTTGGTTTCCAGATTCGCGGTATGCAGAACGGTTCCGTTCAGAGATATGCTTATGTATTCTTAGTAGGTGTACTCATCCTGCTCTTAATTATGGTTCTTTAAGCTATGGACAATATATTATTTTTATCTTCATTCGTATTCATCCCCTTGGTAATGTTGTTAGGCCTTTGGTTGGCTCGCAATGTTAACCAGGTGCGCGGTGTGATGGTAGCAGGTAGCAGTGCTCTTTTGGTATTGGCCGTATATCTGACTTTCCGTTTCCTCGGTGACCGTGCTGCGGGTGCAACAGATGCTATGCTTTACACAGGTGCAATCAACTGGATTGAACCTTTACATATCAAGTATTCTGTAGGTGTGGATGGTATCAGTGTCGCAATGCTTTTGCTTTCTGCTATCATCGTGTTTACCGGTACATTTGCTTCTTGGAAGTTGAAACCACTGACTAAGGAATATTTCCTTTGGTTCACTTTGCTTTCTATGGGTGTATTCGGATTCTTTATTTCTGTCGACATGTTCGCTATGTTCATGTTCTATGAAATTGCTTTGATTCCTATGTACTTGTTGATTGGTGTATGGGGTAGTGGTCGCAAGGAATACTCAGCCATGAAGTTGACATTGATGTTGATGGGTGGTTCTGCTTTCCTGATGTGCGGTATCTTCGGTATCTTCTATGGTGCAGGTGGTGCTACCATGAACATTATGGATATTGCCAATCATACAGGCGGTGCCCATGCCATCGATTTCACCCAGCAGTGTATCTGGTTCCCAATGGCCTTCTTAGGTTTCGGTGTTTTGGGTGCTTTGTTCCCATTCCATACATGGAGCCCTGATGGTCACGCTTCAGCGCCTACTGCAGTTTCTATGCTCCACGCTGGTGTATTGATGAAGTTGGGTGGTTATGGTTGTTTCCGTATTGCCATGTACTTGTTGCCTGATGCGGCAAACGAATTAGGATGGATTTTCTTGATCCTGACAGGTATCTCTGTTGTATACGGTGCATTCTCTGCTTGTGTTCAGACCGACCTGAAGTATATCAATGCTTATTCTTCAGTTTCTCACTGTGGTTTGGTACTTTTCGCAATTCTGATGTTGAACCAGACTGCATGTACTGGTGCCGTTCTTCAGATGTTGAGCCACGGTTTGATGACAGCCTTGTTCTTTGCTTTGATCGGTATGATCTACGGTCGTACTCACACTCGTGACATCCGTGAATTGAGAGGTTTGATGCGCATCATGCCTTTCCTCTCTGTATGTTATGTGATTGCCGGTTTGGCTAACCTCGGTTTGCCAGGTCTTTCTGGTTTCATTGCTGAAATGACAATTTTTGTAGGTTCATTCCAAAATGCAGATACTTTCCATCGTGTGCTTACCATCGCTGCTTGTACCAGTATCGTAATCACCGCAGTTTATATCTTGCGTCTGGTAGGTAAGATTCTTTATGGTGTATGTACCAACAAGCACCACTTGGAGTTGACCGATGCCACTTGGGACGAACGTTTCTCTGTTATCTGTCTTATCATCTGTGTTGCCGGCTTAGGTATGGCTCCATTTTGGGTAAGCGATATGATTACGACAGGTGTTGCACCTATTGTAGATCACATTCAGAGCGCCAGCCATTTGATTTCAGAAAGTAATCCGTTTCTCTAATTTCTAAACATTAAAACATCAGAAAATATGGATTATTCTCAATTCTTATATATGCAGGAGGAAATCAGCCTCCTCGCTGTGATTCTCATTATTTTCATCTCTGATTTATTTCTCTGTGGCAAATATGAGAAGGCTGCACTTTGCACGGATGGTACCTGCAAGATGACTTGCGGTTGCAACTCTCGTTCTTGGTTACCTATTATCTTATTGGTAATTCATACAGCTATTAACTTCCTCCCTTGGAGCAAGGGAGCTGCTGTCGCTACTTCTGCATTCGATGGTATGTACCAGCATACAGCCATGATGACCATCATGAAGTCTGTTTTAAATGTGGGTGTGATCATTGTTTTCCTTATGAGCAACTCTTGGGTGAACCGTGCAGAAAACCAGATCAAGCAGGCTGAGTACCACATGTTGACTCTCTTTACTTTATTGGGTATGTACCTGATGATTTCAAGTGGTCACTTTATCATGTTCTTCGTTGGTTTGGAATTAGCTTCCATTCCGATGGTTGGTCTGGTCGCTTACGACAAGTATCGTTATGAAAGTGCTGAAGCAGGTGCTAAATACATTCTTTTGGCTCTTTTCTCTAGTGCTCTTTTACTTTACGGTTTGTCCTTGATTTATGGTGCTACCGGTACCTTGTCATTCGATACTATTGGTGACCGTTTGAGCTTGAACCTCTTGTCTGTATTAGGTCTGACTTTGTTCCTCTCTGGTATTGGTTTCAAGATTTCTTTGGTACCTTTCCACTTATGGACAGCCGATACTTATGAAGGTGCTCCAACAGTAGTGACAGGTTACTTGAGTGTTATCTCCAAGGGTTCTGCAGCTTTCGTTTTGATGACTGTCTTGATGAAGGCTTTTGGTACACAGCAGTTCATGGCTATTTGGAACGAAGGTCTCTTCTGGATCATTATTGCTTCCATTACTGTCGCAAACTTGTTTGCCATCCGTCAGAAGAATCTGAAACGATTCATGGCATTCTCAGCCATTTCTCAGGCAGGTTACCTCGTGTTGGCTGTTATGGATGGCACAGCTCAAGGTATGACAGCTTTGGTATTCTACTTATTGGTTTACATGGTATCCAACCTTGGTGCATTTGTTGTGTTGACTGTGGTAGAGCAGAACAGTGGTAAGATTGGCATGGACGATTATAACGGTCTCTATCAGACTAATCCAAAGTTGGCATTCTTGATGACACTTTGCCTCTTCTCTTTGGCCGGTATTCCTCCATTCGCAGGTTTCTTCTCTAAGTTCTTTGTCTTTATGGCAGCATTCCAGGCAGGTTTCCATCTCTTGGTATTCATTGCTTTGGTTAACACCGTAATTTCATTGTACTACTATCTGCTGATTGTGAAGGCAATGTATATCAAACCAAATGCTAATCCAATTCCTACATTCAAGAGCGATTGTGGTACTCGTGCAGCTTTGGCTATCTGTACTGTTGGCGTTATCCTTTTGGGTATCGTAGGTATTGTTTACAGTTATATTGATTCCTTCAGTTATGGAATTGTCCAGTAAGAAATTCCTTCTTTAATATTAACGGATGTACCAATCGGTGCATCCGTTTTTTTATTTTCTTTTCAATGATTCTTTACCTTTCTAAGCCTGTTTGCTATTGAATGCAATCTCTTACATGCTCCAGTGTGTTCTTTCCTTTATGACTGTAAAAACACTTTCATTTGTTTATCTTCACTCTTCTCTATCTCATATACTATGTCTTCGTATGCATTACGTTTTTCCCGCTTTTCCAATAATACTTATTGGGGTCCTGTTCAGTTACCCCTTTTGCTCAAAGCTTGATTTCAAGTTCGGTATTATCAGTAAAGAAATGTGGTAGTCAGCATCGTTCACACCATGATTTATATTTGCTGTACTAGTTTTTTTATGTTTCAACCTGTTATCTTATACAGAATCAATCTAAGGCCTGGAATCATCTTATAATTACGTTCCTCGCCAATCCGAAGGATCGCTTTCTTCACTAGCTTACGTTTTCCTTCATGCTTTCCGTTTTTTGTTTAATCGGTTTATAAAAATAAAATCACGTCGTGACTTATTGGAATCACGTCGTGATTTATTAAAATCACGTCGTGGTTTATTAAAATCACGTCGTGATTTTACTTTTATCTCTGATGCTCAATAGTTTTTTACCTATCTGCAGTCCTTTTATGTCAGAGAAAAAACAAAATACATGAAGAATGTCTGTCGTTCACAACGTCCTAACGATAAAACAAGAGGTTGATTGTCATAACTCAAGAGTGGGGCATTATTCATCTCCGGGTAGGATTCATGTGCCTTTATTACCTGTTATTTGATATGTCCGCCTCTACCGGTTTTAAATCACATAATTTTTGCTGTCTATTACCATCAAAATTCGTCAATTACTTTGGGTAGGTATTTAGTTCGCGTGATATGTCATGTGCCTATATTCATAGTTATTCTAAGTGATTCGTAGGTCTTCATGTCTGTTGTTGAAAAGTTGGCTGCCCTTTCTTACTGTGTGGGATAATATTCTATTCATCCGCGCTCTCGTTTTGATTCTGTGATTTTCCAAATGGGGATGCTGCAGTCTGTGAACAACCTTCGTATTTCTGCTCTCATTGTATTAAGTTTATAGCGTGCATAGGTTTGCATACCAATGAACTCCGGCTTTTTCTGTTCTTTGCGGCGTTTTCTTTGGGATATGTAGGTTATTGTCCATTTCCTATAAATAAGATTGTCAGGCGGCGTTTCTTTTGCGAAAACGTAAAAGAAACGCGGCTCCAACTGGTGAGACGTTTTAAGAATATTCAACCGAGCCTTCAGTGAATTGGAATCAGGGAATGCCCATGGTGCAAAAAATAGGAGGTAAATGTTTTGATACAACATTTACCTCCTGACAAATATTTCAAATTTTTATTTGACTTCTTCAAAGTCTATATATTCTCCCTCGTTCTTATCAAATATTTTTCCCTTGTTTTGCTGTTTCTTATGGGGACGAGAAGTTTGTTGGTCCGAATAGTTATGGTTTTGTTTACGTTGTTCCTTTTCAGCTTGCTTGGCTGCCTTCTTGAAGTTCTTTTGAGCCTTACGCAGTCCGAAGAGAACTCGGATGATGTTTCCGAATACGGCAAAAAAGAGAATGAAAATGCCAAACAGAAAGAAAAAGAGGCATCCTAAAGTTTTCATATTTTATACAATTGGTTTATATAACAGGTATAAGCAATAACTGTGCCAATATTTTATTTCTTTAGGTTATTAAGAATTGATAAGAGAATATAGATGACAATAATGACTGAGAAACCGGTCCATGTCAGGAATATTAATAAGATCAGGCTTAACAATATAAAGCCATATTTCAACTTATTGTCCTGCAGGCTATAGTTCTTGAATTTCAACGCGAACATAGGAATCTCAGCTACCAGTAACCAGGAAGAGAGGAATACTCCTAAGAGGAGCACTGGAAGTGCATAATTGAAATCACACCAGAACTCTTGGGTTCCCAATATCAGCGCTCCCCAGAACAAGGCGTTTGCTGGTGTAGGAAGACCAATAAAAGAGGAGGTCTGACGTTCGTCCAAATTAAATTTGGCTAATCGCAGGGCTGAAAATGCAGCTATGAGAAAAGCCGTATAGGGTAAGAGAGCATTCAACCACGCGATGTCGGTGATTACGGGTACGGTCTTCAGCATAGAAAAGACGATGGCGGCAGGTGCAAAACCAAATGTGATGTCATCGGCCAGTGAGTCCAGTTCTTTGCCAATGGGTGAGGATACATGTAAAAGGCGAGCTGTAAAACCATCGAAAAAGTCAAAGACGGCTCCGCCAATGATGAAGGCGAGGGCTAAATTGAAATTTCCTTGAAATGCATAATAAGTTGCGATACATCCGCAAATCAAGTTACAGCAAGTGATAGTGTTAGGAATATGCTTTTTCATGGCGTATATTTATAATAAATGTGCTAATATGCAGTAGGCTGGCATTGATGGTAAATCACATGTCTGCTAAAGGCATATTAGCACATTTGGTTGTTATTTATGGTTTAAGTTTTGCAACAACAGTTTGGTTACCAACAGTCGGCTGACCTACTTTTACTAAAATTTCAGTATTTAATGGGAGATAAATATCTACTCGTGATCCGAATTTGATAAAGCCCATGTGTTCGTCAATATAGCATTCTTCATCAGCGTTGGCATAAGTGACGATACGACGGGCAACGGCACCGGCTACTTGTCTGACCAGTACTTCTTGTCCGGCTGGCGTTTCAATAACTACCGTGGAGCGTTCATTTTCCGTACTAGCCTTTGGCAACCATGCTTTGTGGAAATTTCCGTTATGGTGCTTTACCATTTTTACTAATCCTTCAACAGGGAACCAGTTCGCGTGAACATTGGTGACGGACATGAAGATAGAAATCATCAGTCGGCGGTCGTGGAAATATTCGTTTTCATCCACTTCCTCGACAACAACTACCTTGCCGTCAGCTGCGGCAACCACGGTATTTTCAATATCGCCGTTGAACAAACGTATTGGGCAACGGAAGAAATTAACGACTATGATATACAGAATGCCTGTAATGGTCGCAACGACATAAAACGGAATCAGATTATGGTCTTTCAGCAATACATAAAGTAAGCCGTTTACAGACAATAATCCAATAAGTCCGAGAATGAGCGTGTTGGTGCCTTCACGGTGCAAGCGTATCTTTTTGAGTCTTTTAATTCTACCCATTATAATATTATGTTTTTAGTGTGCGCAAAGGTAGGTATTTTTTGTTAAATAGCCAAGAATGAGACTATTTGTTTGCTATTTGCAAGTAGCAAAACCACCCTTCAAAACAAAGTAACAGCCTATACGATAACAAAAGCGTATCGTATAGGCTGTCTCTGCTCTGTTGTGGATGCCCAATCCAATTATTTCACCCACTCGCTGGTTAATGTGCGTTCCAATTCTTCGGGGGTTAGTCTCAGTCGGAATTGTCCGTTTTCTGCAATAGAAATACCACCCGTTTCTTCTGAAATAATAATTGAGATGCAATCGCATTTTTGTGAAATTCCAAGAGCGGCTCTGTGGCGGAGACCCAGGGACTTGGGTATGTCCAGTGCATGGGAAACCGGGAGGATACAGCCGGCGGATTTAATACGCTTGTGGCTGATAATCATAGCTCCGTCGTGGAGGGGACTGTTTTTGAAGAAAATATTTTCTATCAGTCGCTGGTTGATGTCTGCATTAATGATGTCACCCGAACGGATCACTTCGTTGAGACCGACTTCTCTTTCTATGACAATCAGGGCACCTACCTTTTGTTTGCTCATGCTCATGCAAGCCATCACGATTGGCATGATGTCTTCACGCTGCACTTCATTCCCTTTTTTCTTACCAAAAAAGCGGGTAATCCCTCCCATATAATGTCGGGTACCGATGGTGGAGAAAAAGTGTCGTATTTCTTCTTGGAAGAGGATAATGAGGGCAAGAGCACCCATGTTGACCAATTTGTCGAGAATGCCACCCAGCAGGCGCATTTCGAACACTTGGGAAACTAAAATCCAGACGAGGATGAATATCAGAATACCAGAAAAGATATTCGCCGAACTGGATTCTTTCATCAGTCTGTAGATATAGTATAAAAGCAGGGCTACCAGTACGATATCTATTACGTCGAGTATGCCAAAGTCAAGAAACATGGTTAAAAGATTAGAGGTTTTGTTTTATGAAGAGTGTGGATGTCTCTAGTCGTTATATACCTTCGGCAGTCTTTGTCTTTTGATAGATTTTGACCGCTTCAACGGCTGGCTTGACATCGTGTACACGTAGAATATGGGCACCCTGCATGAGTGCCATGGTGTTGAGAACGGTGGTTCCGTTGAGTGCATCGTCTGGAGTTCCTCCCAGTAATTTATAAATCATTGACTTACGGGAGATTCCCACCAATAGGGGGAGATCGAACTCATGAAAATCCTTCAGATGATTCATCAGTTCGTAGTTATGTTCCAAGGTCTTTCCAAAGCCGAATCCCGGATCGAGTATAATATCCTTTACTCCCAATTCTCTGAGATATCTTATCTTTTGAGCAAAATAAACGAAAATGTCTCTCAGCAAGTCGTCGTAATGTGGAGCAATTTGCATCGTTTCCGGAGTACCTTGCATGTGCATCAAAATGTAGGGGACGCCGAGGTGGGCTACTGTGCGGAACATATTGGTGTCGAGCATGCCCCCGGAGATGTCGTTGATAATATGGGCACCACATTCTTCCACACACATCTTGGCAACGTCTGAACGGAAGGTGTCCACTGAAATCAGTGCATCGGGAGTTTCTTTCCGTATGATTCCTAATGCGCGGCGCAAGCGGTTCATCTCTTCTTCCACAGGAACATCGTCAGCGCCCGGGCGTGACGAATAAGCTCCGACATCTATCATCGTCGCACCTTCGTCTATTATCTGGTGAGCACGGCTGGCAATGGCTTCGTCGCTTTGTACGCGGCTGTTGGCGTAAAAAGAGTCGGGAGTAATGTTGAGGATGCCCATTACTTGTGGGGTGTGCATCTCAAAAAGTTTTCCACCTGCATTAATTGAATACATTGTTGGTCTCATTTGGATTTATATAAGAATATTGCGCAAATTTACATAGAATATTTTGTACACCGTCACACTATCCGTGAAAATTGCCTAACTTCGCGCCCGTAAAAATAGACAAATGGTTCGGAAAATGGAAATTTCAGAATTGTATCAGATTTTCTGCCAGCATCCAGTGATTACCACAGATACACGTGACTGTCCTGCCGGCTCAATTTTTTTCGCTCTTCGTGGCGAGACTTTCGATGGTAATGCCTTTGCACTCAAAGCACTTGAGGAAGGTTGTGCGTATGCTGTAGTGGATGATGCCGCTGTGGCAGGTGACGAGCGCCTGATTCATGTGGACAACGTGTTATTGGCTTTACAACAATTGGCTGCTTATCATCGTCAGCAATTGGGTACCCCAGTTGTTCAGATAACAGGTACGAATGGTAAAACAACCACGAAAGAATTGGTGGCTGCGGTCTTGATGGAAAAATATAATATCCTTTATACCCAGGGAAATTTCAACAACCATATAGGTGTTCCCAAAACACTCCTGCGTTTAACCAACGAACATGAGATAGCGGTGGTTGAGACAGGTGCCAATCATCCGGGTGAAATTACTGAATTAAGCAAAATCGTTCAGGCTGATTGCGGTTTGATAACCAATGTGGGCAAGGCGCATTTGGAAGGCTTTGGTTCTTTCGAGGGTGTCATCCGCACCAAGGGCGAATTGTATGACGCATTGCGTAAGAAAGAGGGGGCTTTTATCTTTTTGAATGGGGACAATCCGCATTTGTGTAAAATCGCAGAGGGATTGAAAGCTATGACCTACGGTCAGCCGGATAAAGGATACCATGTGGAAGGGGAGGTAGTATCCTGCACTCCTTTCCTTAATTTCCGGTGGCGCCAGCAGGGAAAGGCGTGGCAGGAAGTGAAAACTCACTTGATCGGGGCTTACAATATTGATAATGCTTTAGCCGCAGCTGCTGTTGGTTTACATTTTGGAGTGGATGCAGAACATATCACGCATGCTTTATGCCAGTACCAGCCTACCAACAATCGTTCCGAATTGATGAAGACGGAGAAGAATGAATTGATTGTTGATGCTTACAACGCCAATCCAACGAGTATGAAGGCAGCCTTGGATAATTTCAGACGCATCGATCATGCTCATAAAATGGTTATCTTAGGTGAGATGCGCGAATTGGGTACTGCTTCTGCTGAAGAGCATCAGAATGTAGTCGCACAATTAAAAACGTTAGGTTGTGACAGAGTATGGCTCGTAGGAAAGGAATTTGCAGCTTTTGCCGGTGAGTATACTTATTTTGAGAATGTGGAGGAAGTGAAGTCTGCCATACGTGAACAGGCAGTAAACGGACAATTGATTTTGATAAAAGGCAGTAATGGGACCAAACTTTTCCAGTTACCGGAACTTCTTTAGAGGGTAAATCTGCCTAAAATATAGAAAGGCGTTTTTCTAAGTTATCTCCAACTTAGGAAAACGTCTTTTCTTATTCTGTAGTCTAAAATAAGTTTATTCTTTTGTTATTGTAAAACTTTTGTGATCCGCTGGGGCTTTCAACCTACCGGTTTTACCCTCACGTATATCCTTGATATCTAATGTATTCTAGAGAATAGGGATACGTTCATTATCGAATTGCAACACAGCACGTGTAACACATGTTAATAAACTCGGTTGTTGCTACAGATGGTGTAACAACGAGGTAAAGATAAGGAAATATTAAATATAAGAGATGTAAAAGTAATAAAATTCAAATGAA
>SAMEA104404106__coassemble_377_pt1 | contig 47886 bp, 26 predicted proteins | sample SAMEA104404106__metabat2_high_PE_037 | metagenome-assembled genome bin SAMEA104404106 (sample SAMEA104404106) | Balaenoptera acutorostrata
CTTAGACATGGGACTTGCCTTAGCTGAAATGTATAGGGGGTATGAATAATATAGGCTAAAGTGGCAAAATCAGTATATCAAAGATCGTATTCGGAAGGTCATCCATCCGATTTTTAGATGAACTGGCAGCTTTTCGTCACTGCTGAATGTTCATTTATTATAGTCTGACGAAGTAAATACCATGGGAAATCATGGTTAATCCCCATAATATTACCCGCGTACAACTCGGTCTTCAAATTGACCTTCGTGCCTCAGGGCAACACGAAGACCTCTTTAGTTTATACATAATGGTTTTATTTTAAAATCGAATAATATCACGTTTATACGTGTCAATTGCCTATTTCTCATTATCAAATCGGAATCTGTGAACTAACTATGGTACACTTGTAAGATACACTTTGCTTTATTCCTTCTTTTCCTTGACTATTATTAGATATCCTTCTTTTGCTTTAACCGATATAGACTCGTGAATGCCAAACTCTCCAGCTGCCTGGAAATCTTTCACTTCTGGGAAAGATAGTATCGCATGCTCGGGATTTATTCCCAATTGTTCCCAATCTATCGACAATCTGATATCATGAGATTTTGTATCAAAATTCCCTAATGCGATCAGTGTTTGACCTTCACGGATATAAGCAGTAGCCTTAACCTCATTATTTGTTGTTCTGACTACTGGCGATTGAGACCAGAAACCTACCATCTGTGCCTGATCTATACCAAAATCATCCCATAAATTCCATACCGGGGCAGGATTATACTGACTATATGAATGGCGTCCTGTGGTCCCGAAGACCATACCAAGATAACGGTTGCCGCCATCCTGTAACATCTCGCTCATCTGTCCGAAAGGAATACCGGAAAAAGTTACGAACCATTCGTCAGGAGACATTTTATTGTATTCAAAATGTTCGCCGAACCAAAGACGGTCTATATAGGGAAAGAAATCAGTATATTGATTGGCAGGTCCTATTGAATAAGTCGTATTGGAGTGAAGATCCACTAGTGCATCAGGCCGATATTTTGCCGTAATTTTGCGCATTCGCTTCATGACATTTCTATCGAAAGCGACATCGTCCATATAAATGCCATCCAGTTTATAGTTTTCATACATCCAGCGTAAGCCCTCTAAATAATAGTTTATCCAACGTGAGAAACCATTCAGTACCAATGCAGCATCCGCTTTTTCTCCTGGCAATTCAGTATACCATGCAGGCTTGTAGCCGTCAATAAGATGTTCCGTGAGCCAAGGAATGCCGTATCCAGGTCCCTCCGCAAAGATTTCGTTATTCAAGCTTTTCAGTGCATATACCTCGGTTACGTAACTGGTAAGTTCTCGTATGGTGTAGTAGAGCTTGACCTTTCTGTCTTTCTCATGCTGTTGCTGTATAAATGATTTGAGTTCGTCTTGTACTATAAAAGGATAATTAATCACAGGATTCAAGCTTCTAGCATGATGAATGTTAGCAATATTAGCCCCTTCTTCAGCGGCTTTATCAAAATCCTTCGGATCTGCATGGAAGTAACGTTCAGTAAAATGCTTGGCCGTATTGAGAGGCTTGACAGGAGTAATCAACATGGCGAACTCAAAATCTTTCGGTGCTCTTCCTAACGTGTTTCGTCCAGTCTCAGCTACCACTTGACTGCCTTTGAGTGTAATGCGTCCTTTACCTTCATTTGACCATACGGGCGTAGGTGTCGGTTTGTAATCATTAATGAGCGGCCCATGATAGGTCCCGCCTCGAAATTCTACATGCATGCCCGAAAGATCACCACCTGTCCAATAGCTGTCCCACGGACCGACCCAGTTCCATTGATAATTTGCAGGACGCTTTCCTCCTGATAATCCAACTCCCATGAAATAGGTTGACGACACTGGAGTATAAGCCGTTACAAGTCGTATGTTTTTCACTTCTGTCGTTACATCCGTTGATACCTTGATATGATATCGAATGTATCCGTCATATTCCATATACCCTTGACAGTCAAATTTGATACCCTCTTGCTGGCTCGATGAGTTCCAGCTCACAAGACCATCGTCGTTTCTGTTCATTTTCAGGTTGTCTGCTCTAAATACGATATGGTCGTTTTGTGTATCAACGATAAACTCAAGAGGTGCAGACAAGACTTGCCGGTTGTTGATTTGTACCGTTGCAAGAAGTCCGTTCGGTGCAATTTTAACTTTTTTCTCTGTTGCTGTAATTTGATTTCCATTGATTACCATAGCCTCATACGGAGCAACCGGGTGATTGTCATATCCGATGGTAGAATTGAGCCACCTCAAGCGAGAATGTCTCCAGGTTTCGTTATCTCCCTTGTCTGCCATTTTTTCATCTTTCACATCAATACTGACCGGAATGATATGAGCCTCAGTTCCTTCTGTAGTAACTGTCACTTTCCCCTTATATATCCCTGGTGATATATTCTCGGGAATCTGAACACCACACCATAAAGCCTGCACATTTCCTTTTTTTACATCAACATTAAAGGTTATAGGTTGACAATCCCAATTCACTCCTTCCTGATTGAAACAAGTAAATTCTGCAGCTGGTATTTCATTCTCTCCACTCTTGAAATCACTGAATGACACGTGCACTTTATGCAAATCCTTTTTGTCTGCCCATATACCCAATTGCCATGTATAATATTCGTTTAGTGCAGCCTGTCCATTGAATGCCTCTTTTAAGTCAGAATGAGTCCATTTGGCAGGCAAATAATTTGTCAAACGTATAGGAAAAGCTCGGTCTTCAGGAAAAACGAGGAATGACTGTTCTGATTTCTGAGAGATACGCTCATGTTCCTCGGGTGTAGCAATCAATCCCATCGGCGTGAAATGATTGAAACGTGAACGACTTTCAAATTTCAATACTTTAGCCGGATACAAGTTATTCCTATGAGTCCGTACTTCTTTGGCCCAAACCGAATCTGTGCAGCTTGTTTCTGCGATATAATCATTCCACGGTTCTCCATAACGTGCATCATCCCATCCTTTACGAAAATGTGCAGGAAGATAATAAATGTAGTATTCGCCTCTTCCATCGGGACGGAAAGCTATTTCCCCAACTTCAGGAGTTTGTTTCAAGACCACAACATCCGATAGTTTTTTACCTGTTTTAGCATTTACAACTACGATACCTTTGGAGTCGATACGTAAATCAGCTCTTCTCCAGGGTAATATGGCAATTACGCTCTTTTCATGATCTGAAGTTACTGACACTACAGCACGATGATTTCCTAAGCCATCAACGTTCCATGCCTCTGCAGCTACTGTAAAAGGTATTCCGTCAGGAGCAAAACTATGATAGGCACTTTCTCCATCGGGATATTGTGCCGAATGGCAAGCACATATCAAACCTACCACCAATAAAAAATATACATTCTTCATATCTTCAAAAAATATGCTCTATAATTATGAGCTAATTAATTTACGATTAATGAAACATGTTAAGAAAGCGCAGTATATGATTCGTATAATCGTATATCTAACATTTATGTCTGTGAATATTTAATTCCAATCGATTGGCGTTAGAGAAATGGCAGCCAAATCGTGTTGATTGCCCTCTTCCTGACTAAGTGTGATGGTATGTCTACCTGGTTTTGAGAAATGAATCCATCCCAGATTGCGGAAAGTAAATAACGATGAAACATTCTGCTGGTTCTGTATCTTTACACCTTCGTCTGTCTCTGCTTTCCATACAACCTGTCCTTTACCGCAAGCTTTCACGTCCAACAGAAATGTACCCGCTTTTTGGACAGAAACTTCCCAAGTGATGGTTCTGCCGTTATGTAAGTCGCTTACACAATGTGCATGCTTCCACTCACCGAACTTTTCCATCCAACTCTTTTTATGAACGGATTCTTCTGCATCTTTGGCGAAACAAACCGATAATTCTGGAATACCCACTTCTGGATCAACACCAAACGTATCATCTACCTTAATATCTTCATCAGCCATGGTCAATTCAATTATACTAATAAGGGATTCTGGACGTTTGTAAGGAACCTCAAACATAGTCCATTCAGCCGACTGGTTGAATTTTATCTGTTTTTTCTTACCGTTAAGTAGAACCGCTGCTTTTTTTATGTTGGCCTGCAGACCTGGTAAATAGAGTAGGCCTGTGGTTGGCCATTCATAGACACACAAATAAAGTTTATTACCCTGCTGAACTACATCGCCCCAGGACATGGCATGTGTCCATGGTGAAGATTTAGCACCATATACAATCTGAGGATATTTCTGAAGCCATTTACCAGAAGCATGAAGTGTGCTTGCTGCATAAGCAGGAATGTCACCCATTCCGTCCAGTCCAACATTCAGCATATAGGTACCGCCTCGAGCCACTGTTGAGACTAAGTTCTTTAAAATGGTTTTGGGAGATTTCCAGTTGTTATCATACCAGGCATACCCCCATGAGTCGTTGGTTACGTCTACACCTTCCCAAGCGTCATTAACCTTCTTCAAAGGAACTTCCATGTCGCCCAGACTGAGATAATCGCCCATACCGTGGCCTACACGTCCCGACACCAATGCATTGGGCTGGTTCCGATGGACTACCTCCACTAATTCTTTGGCATACTTATAAGGGATAGCTCCTGGAGTATCAAACCATACCAGCTCGATATCACCATATTGAGTGGTGATTTCTTCAACCTGTGGCAGACATTTGTTTTTGTAGTAATCATCAAATGTCATCGTTCTACCATTCTCATCAACCGTTGGTCCTCCCGATCCACCGGGAAACGTCCAGTCTTGGTTGTGCGAATAATAGAAGCCGAATCCCAAGCCATATTTCTTACAAGCCTGTGTAAGTTCTTTCATCGGGTCACGTTTAAATGGAGTAGCATCCACAATGTTAAACGAATTACATGCCGAATGATACATCGCAAATCCTTCGTGGTGCTTACTCGTGATGATGATGTATTTCATTCCGGCATCTTTGGCCAGACGGACTATTGCATCTGCATCGAAATGAACCGGATTAAAATCCTTTGCACTGTTCATATAGTCCTTGATGCTGATATTTGCCATATCAGGGCTCATCAACCATTCGCCAATACCATAATATGTTTTTCCTTTCCAGACATTGGCAAGATTAGAATACAAACCCCAATGAATGAACATGGCATAATTTCCCCATCCAAAAAGATGTCCTTTCGTTTGGGTCATAGCTGTTTGTTTAGCCGACTGTTCGCCCCACATCTTACTCATGTCTACCTGTGCGGACAGGGGTTGAATGCAACAACAAAACAGACTCAGTGCGGTCAATGTCAGTTTATTCATTCTTAATTTTAAAATATTATATTCCATAACAGTATTTGTATTTCCAACAATAAAACAAATTTATTGCTTTTCAAAGAGAGGGACTATAATCATATCTTTATCAACTTTCGTAATGGTTGCAATACTGTCCTTTACTTCCATCGGAAAACCATTCACATTGATTCCGACAGCCTTGTAACCCTTGTTGGGAAAAAGATGAATAGTAAGTGTTTTCCCTTTTCTTATTGAATTTCCAGAAATAACTTGTTCTTTATTACACTCCAATGTGACAGAACCATTCGAATCAGGTATTACAGTCATACGTGAAACTAAAGATGAACCGTCCTTTTGCAATGTATGAACAATGAAAGCATCAAGTACCATCTGTGAGAAATCAGTTCCTTCGATGAATGTTCGAACGTGGGTCATTCGTATGCGGTAATCACCTTGAGGCAGGCCCGTCTTCTTGTATGCAATATAGAATGGTTTTACTGCAAGTGCCCAACAATCCTTTATTAGTTGTTTATCTATCAGTTGCGGCTTTCCATTGTTCATCCGATATAGTTCCACTCGCATATTACCTTTATTGCTTCTTTGTTCGCTCATAATTTCAATACCTGTTCCATTGAAGTCGTATTCAGCCCAACCACCATCACTTCCAACTGGTCCTCTGTAATTTTGATAATGTACAGATTGGAGATATCCTTCTGATGGACTTCCAAGTTCATAGTTTTCCATATCATGGTAACGGATATTTGTATTGCGATTGTCCACATAGTAGGCACCATAAGGAGCAGAGGGTGCAAGTTCCTTACCTCCAGGAACGATTTGTGGAAGCTCTACTTCGGTATTGCCCGAGGCTAGTTCGAGCAAACTTTTACGCAAGAGAAGGAAGTCCTCTACCTTGGTCACATAATCACCGTTAGGATGAACAATTGCAAGATTGAGGATTCGTGCAGCCTTTTCTGGATTGACCTTTTTAGCCATTTGGAAGAGTTCCCAGTCCTCAATGCCATTACGTTGTCCGTTGAAACGGATGGAATTCATTATTGATTTGTTGGGCACGTCGGGATAAGTGATGTAAGTATCACCATCCCAGAACCATCCGCAATTCCAAACATTGAGAGCCCAATGCAGATAGCCCGTAGCATTGACTTTAGCTGCATACCAGAATAGCATAGGATAGGTGGTGTCGGGCTGGAGCAGAAAGCGGTTGAGCCATGGCTTGTGTGGTGATACACAAACATACATCCAGAAGGGCACTCCGGCAGATTGAAGATCCTGGTATGTCTTTTCATTACCAGGAACATAGATCAATTGAGGAACCTGTATGCCTACATAATCGGTGTAAGGCTTATTTACGGTAGCTCCGGTCATATCTGCATCAAACATGGGTACACTCTTACCTTCTTTATTTACAAAGTAACGTTGGGTAAGTTGAGCATAAAACGTCCATAAAGGTGCATTGGTAGGTTCGTCGTAAAGTTGCTGCCCCCAGATATCAAATAAGCATTTCTTATTTGTGCCTTTAAATTGAGAATAAGGCGAAAGGTCGAAAGCTTCGATATGCTGAGCGAGTGCCGTAAGGAATTGTCTGTACCAAGTATCTTTATCCATGTCCAGTCCAATTGATTTGGAATATCCCTTCCATGCAAAGGTAGTCTGTCCCGTACCGTCGTCTTCGAGTATCATATCATTTTCATGGTAGCCGTAATGTATGCCAATTATCCGAGTCATACCACTTCGTAACCAAAAGTCGACATATTTATCAAAGAGCGTCCAGTCGAAATCAAAGATGCCATCTTTGATGGTGGTATTCGCAGCTCCCAAGTATGCCTGTGTATGGATATAAACCGCATTTTGACGTTGGGTGTGCATGAGTTTTCCCCACGTGTTGATAATGCTGTAAAAATCCGAAGTAAAATCTGTACGTTCATTGTTGACACACTGAACATGATAATAAGTATCAAATACATTCCAATCCGGTGTATATCCCTGGCACATGTCGCTAATCCAATTGTAACATGTAAAACGAGATTTTTCTACATCAGGCACTATGGCCGCATAAACAGTTACGGTTATTGGTACATTCAGATTTCCTAACGAAGTTTCTATGGTAGCCTTTCCTTTATACTTACCAGGTTGAACATTCTTAGCTGTTTTCAGAGAGATGTAAACCGGTTGGTTGACGCCTTGAGGAATGTCTATTCTTCTTGCATTTGACAGAGGATCGGGTATTTCATTTTTGGGATAAATCTCGGTACCACTGGCGGCAAATCCTTCGTGCCCCTTGTTATCCACACGTGTAGTGTGCTCATAGAGAGCAAAAGAATAATCCAGACAACTCGCAGGAATGATCTCATTGCCACATTTCAAGTCAGTGAATCGGATACCTTTAATAGTAGATTCAAACCTTTCTGAACGAAGGATCACCTGTGCTTCTTCTATTTCATTGCGTGCAGTGGCAAAGCAAAGTTCCTGCGCATCATCCAGTGATTTCCAATCTTGATGTCTGCCAATGCGACGGAGTCCATTCGTTGTTCTATATAATATGTTTTGATTTTCTACCTCTGTATGCTTTTCCTGTTTGAGATGGAAACTACTTACTTCCTTTGACAAGGAATAGCCAATGGAAGTAGCATGAGTAGTTACAAATACTGATAACGCAAATGGTAGAAGTAAAAGGTACTTGTTCATAGTCTTTTATTGAAGGTGTTGTGAAGTTATCATGGATAAATGGATTAATACATTTTAATATCAATTTATTTAGGTGTCTGAATGTGCAAGAGCTCCATTATGAATCTGTTGCCTTTCTTTAGATGGATATTAAAAAAAGTATTCTACATGCAGGCTAACTACAGCATACACATAGAATACTAAATGAAAACGATCTATTAATGCTTCAAAGTTTTAATGTGACCTGTCAGTTTCACGACGGTGGCAGGCCCCTCTATAGTGACTGAGGAAAGATCGATCACGGTACACCCTTCATTTTGCAGCTGGATGACCTGTGGCTTTGCCTTACTGCCATTCAACATTCCCACTTTCACCTTCTTGAAGGTACAAGGAAGTACAATTTTATTGTCTGCCGGTTTCTCGTATATCATCAGATAAAATTTGTCATCACCCTTGCGGGTAACGCGTCCCCATTTGAATTCTTCATTAAACGGATTGGCACGGGTACCATAGATTGCCTCGCCATTCACTTTCATCCAAGCACCGATGGATTTGAATAGACGGATGCTCTCTTCAGGAATGGAACCGTCTGGTTCCGGACCGATATTCAATAAATAATTGCCACCACGGCTGACTGCATCAACCAACTCGTGAATCAGTGTTTCTGAAGTTTTCCATTTCTGGTTGAGTTTAGAATACCCCCAGGTACCATTCAGCGTTTGACATGCCTCCCAGTCACCGTCAATGCCTGTAGCTGGAATATGGTGTTCCGCAGTGGAATAATCACCCTTCCATGTCGGTGTGACCTTGATGCCGCCTTCGCTCAAATGATTGTCAGAGTGAAACAGACGGTTGTTTTGAATTGCCTGAGGATGGACTTCCCAAAGTCTTCTCATCAATCGGGTTGCTCCCCATGCCTTGTCACCTTCGAAATGTGGTTGGCTGAAATCCCACCACACGAGGTCAACCTTATATTGTGTAAGTAAGTCATTAAAAATATTATACAGATACTCTTTGTATTTTTCATGATTTCCAAACTGGCGTTCTCCACGCTCTGCTGCTCTTAAATTGCCTTCAGGATATGAAATTCCAGAGCCGGTAGGATCATAATCGGGATGATTCCAGTCTAATAATGAAACATAGTAACCTGCCTTCATGTTATAATCTTCACAAGCCTGGGCATATTCCTTGATGACGTCTACGCCATATACTTTCTTTACATTGAAATCGGAGTATTTCGTATCAAACATATTAAAGCCTTCGTGATGACGGCTGGTAAGAACAGTGTATGCACAACCTGCTTCTTTGGCCAGTTTTACCCATTCGGCAGCCTTACCCGATTTCGGACAAAGTAATGGTAAGGCTTCTTTCTTATAGGTATCAAAATCTACTCCCGAATACATCTGTATCCATTCCACACATCCTTCAAATTTCTTATTTTGTATTTCACCGGCCAGTCCTGAGAACAACCCGTAATGAATGAACATGCCAAACTTGCCGTCTCTCCACCATTTCATACGTTTGTCACGATGCTCCTTGGTTTCGTAAGGTGCTCCTTCATCAGGATACTGTCCTTCTGCCAGGGGCTCTTGAAGATAAGAAACTTTCATAAATGAATTAACGGCTTCAATCACTTTGGTATCTTGAAGCAGACCTCCCATGGCTAGACGTTTATTAGCATCTTTTAGGTCTAATTGAGCTGCAATGCTTCGTTGATAGGCATCTTTCCACTCTTTAGGACATTTCTCGTAGGACAGAGTCAGAAGAGTCGTGATGTTCTCATCACTCCTACACGCAGATTCCCATTTGTGAAGTTGCTCAACAAGAAAATCCAAGTCTTTCTGAGATTTTACCTTACTAAAAGATTTAGTAGCCGACTCATAAATATGGATAAGTTTCATAAAATCTTTTTCTGAGATTTCTGAAGCTACAGCCATTAGTGGCAGCGTGCATAGTACGCAAATAAGATTAATTATTCTTTTTAACATATGATTTGTGTATAAAACTTATATCCCGCAAATGGAGCCTAGGAACTTCTTGTTCCGCTAGACAAGTGGCACAGCGCCTTCATTGACATGAAGAGAGGATGTTCTTATGTGATGAGCTTACCATACAAGTCCCTCTCTTTTTTTCTTCACTTAGCTTTATTCAAATTAGATTTGATTTAGCTAAAATCGTGGTACAAAGATATCTATTTGGCAAACTAACTGTTTTTACTAACATTTATTTGATTTGTAGTATTGGCTATTTAGACGATATTACAACTAAAATATACGATATTATAAATGCATTCAAGGTGTGCAAATAAAGTTTAAAAAAATGTTGTACTTTTGCAAAGTAGTTCAGATATTTTTTCGCGTATGGTGTTTAGGATCTTCTTTTCTTTATTTCTCTCATTCATATTGGCCATGTCTAATGCGCAGGCTGGTGATTTTGTCAGACCTGTTCAAAGTTTCAATTATCTTACAACAATTGATGGCTTTGAAAGCAACACAATTTGGAAGATTCATCAGGATGCAACAGGTTTCGTATGGTTCGGAACGAAAGACGGGTTGTATAAATACGATGGAAGTTCACTACAACTTATCCGTCGTTTTTTTGGTAACAACAAAAGTAATGTGACCTTCATCACCGAAAATAAAAAAACTCACACACTGTGGCTTACTGTTGAAAATAATCTTTTTTCTCTGGATTTGCATACCGAACAGATAAAGCAGATGTCACTCCCTTTCTCTGGCGATATCTTATGCACATTCATTGACAATGATAGTAAACTTTGGATTAGCAGTTCGGTAGACGGGATATATACTTTGGACAGTCAAGATGATACCTTCCACAAAATGAATGGTATCCCGGCAATTGCTGAAAAGGAAATTGTAAAAATTGACCAAAATCCCAATGGCGTTTTTAGTTTTTTAACTTCAAATCAAGGCATCGTTACTTACGACTATAAGAAAAACGTTGCTCAGATTTATCCTTTGTACGGATTGAATTCGACTACCAGTTTGGTTGATTCACAAAAGAGAGTCTGGGTAGGAACTTGGAATGGACTCTATTTATGGGACAATGCTCTCCAAAAATTTAAAAGAGTGTCATTATGCAATTATGATAAAAGACCCATATTTGGCATTACCAAAATTTGTGAGAAGAATACGGACGAACTATATATTTCAACTGATAGTGGACTGTTTGTCTACAATTTTAAAAACGACAGTCTCGTGCATTATAAGGCAGATCCATTTTCTCCAGGATGTCTCAAGAATAACTACATTAACGACTTATTTGTAGACAAGGAGAAGACTTTGTGGATTGCTACATACTTTGGTGGAGTTAACTATATGACAGAAAATAGTAAGATTTTTTTGTCGTATGACTTTATTAATACCCAAATGGAAGGACATGTGGTGTCTTCCTTTGCCGAGGATTATTTGGGGAATTTATGGATTGCTACTGATGACGGTGGATTGAGCCTTTATAATAAAAAAACACATCAAACAACCAACTACAATCCCTTTGAGTCACCTCATCCATATATTGATTTTTTCAACATTCATGCTTTACAAGCAGATTCGGATAACCTGTACATTGGCATGTCCAGTGTGGGACTGAATATTCTTAATTTAAAAGAAAAGACCATTAAGAAAATCACTACACATGGAGAAAAAGGCTACAGACTTCACGGCATGTCAATTCTGACATTAACCAGATGTAGTAACAATGAACTGGCTATCGGAACGACAAACGGGCTGGACATTTATCAGACCAAGACCGGTTTCATTGAGCATATAGACTTCATTCCCAATAAAGAGATTCATAAAACTATAGAAGACAGGAATGGGAACCTTTGGACATGTGGACCTGAAGTTGGAGTCTTTAAAAGAAATGCAGCTAAAGAATGGATAAATTTCAACACCAGACACGATTTTGGCAAGAAGTATAAAATAACCACTGTAGAGGAAGGCAACGGAAGAATCTATTTCGGAACACAATATAATGGAGTCATCTGCTACGATCCTACTGCAGATTCTTATGAAAATTTATTGAGCCAGCAGCTTGCATCTGTTGTTATAACCTGTATTATCCATAAAGACCACAATTTATGGATAGGGACTACCAATGGTTTATATTCCTACGATTTTAAAACCAAGAAAATCAGACATTACTCGGAACAACAAGGCATAAAATCGAAACATATATATAATGGGTTGCTGACTAAAGATGGAACTCTTTTTTTTGGCACAACGACAGGATTAAACGGTTTTAGACCTGAAAATCTTATCGTAAATTCAGACAATGCAGCTCGGAGAACAGTCTTTACCAAACTGAGAATAAACAATGAGAATATAACAGTAAAAGATGATAATTCATTACTTTCCAAAAATATTTCCTATACTGATGAGATAATACTTTCACACAATCAGTCCAATATATCGGTCTATTTCTCGCAGTTAAGCTATACGGGCGAGAAGGACAAAACCTATAGATACAGATTGAGTCCGATAGACAAAGAGTGGGAAATTATAAATTCCAATCACTTGAATTTGAAACAATTGCCTACGGGTAATTACACTCTCGAAGTGATGGGAAAAAATGAAGATGGAACATGGAATAAAAATGGCTCTTCCTTAATGATTACCATACTTCCACCATGGTGGGCTACCTGGCAGATGTACACTTTGTATGTACTTCTGTTTTTCAGTGCTATCATATACTTTCTTTTCCTTTTTAAGAAAAAACAAGAAAGGCGTATGAAGGAGATGGAAATTAAAAAGAAGAACGAAATATATCGGACAAAAATGACCTTTTTTACTCACGTAATTCACGACATCCGAACTCCATTAACTCTTATTCTGGCTCCACTTGAGGGCCTTCTTTCCCGTAATGATACACGTGCATTCAAATACGAACTCGAAGTAATGAGCAGAAATGGTAACCGTTTGCTGAAAAATGTCAATCAATTAATCGACTTCCAAAAGATGGAACAAAGGGAGCTTGATTATGGGCCTAGGGATACTATCGACGTTGTTCGGAAACTAACCGATATGAAAGAGGAGTTCAGTGGTTGGGCGGAAAGCAAAAGCATTGCTATAAATTTGCAGGTTGACGATGAGTCATCAAACACTTGCTTGATAGAAGGAAATAAAGAGTTGTTTGACAAAATCTTTACGAATCTTTTATCCAATGCATTGAAATTTTCAACCAATAGGGTCAATATAAAAATAAGCAAGGATGCTGAAACTTGTGTTATTGCTATTGAAGATAATGGCCCCGGTATTTCGAAAGAATTTCAGACTCGTATTTTCGAACCGTTTTTCCAAATCAAGGAACATTTGCCTGAAGATTACATAGGCAGCGGAATAGGACTTTCTATTGTCAAAAAAGCTATTGACAAAATGGGGGGAACTTCATCCGTTATCAGTGAGCCGGGAAAGGGTACGGCATTTTATGTCAGTTTGCCTATAGGGAATATCAGCCTTGTTTCTGATTCAATTCAGGAGAATACCCTGGAAAACAATAAAAAGGAACCGTTATCCGTGGAAGAAGAATCTGGTTCTAAATGGAAAATCGCAATTGCTGAAGACAATACAGACATGCGGAACTTAATTGTATCTCAGTTAAGTCCGTACTATCAAGTTTGTGCCTACACTAATGGTCAGGAACTTCTTGATGATAAAGAGAACACTTCGTTTGACTTAATTTTAAGTGATGTTATGATGCCTGTTCTTAATGGCTACGAACTTTGTGGTAGGATTAAGGAAAATAGTCAGACCTGTCATTTGCCTGTCATTCTTTTGACCGCCAAAATCATGGAAGAAGATGAAATTGAAGGTTTGGAGCATGGAGCGGATGCATATATTCGTAAACCGTTCTCACAAGATTTGCTCTTGGCACGCATCAGAAATCTAATAAAAAACCGCCAAAGAATCACCGCCACGTTTATTCACAATCCAGACGTAAATATTGCAGAGGTCATTCAGAGCGAAAAGGATAAGGTCTTTATTGAAAAACTGAATACTATCATCGAAAAGAATATGGACAGCTCAAATTTGTCTGCACAGTTTGTAGCTTCAGAACTTTCGATGTGCCGAGCATTGTTCTTTTCAAAAATAAAGGCTGTTTCAGGACTCACATTCACAAATTATGTTCGTGTATTACGCCTGAAAAAAGCAGTTGAACTCATGAAGACTGAGAACTATAGTCTATTGGAAATCTCTACAAAAGTAGGTTTCTCTTCTTTGTCTTATTTCTCAAAGTGTTTTAAGCAACAGTTCAATATATCACCTTCGGAATATCAAAAACAACACTGCCAAGAGGAACATTAAGAAGGATTTCTTTAGTAATGGTAAAAAAATAACTTCATACAGTTTTAAAATATTTTTATTCCTTTCTCGGCTCATTTTTTATCCGTCTCTTGTTCTGCTTGGAAGCGCGTCGGCAGTCGTGTAGCCCGCTACACTCCTTTCTCCTAACTTCCCATCAGACGCAAGATTCGAACAAAAATTTGCCGAACTTATTATTTCACCATTACTTAACTTCTCGAACTATAGGATCTAGGAATTGTACTGCATACGTCTTTGTCGCCAAGAACGGAGATTCTCCTCTGTTTGTCATTGCGTTTTTGTTACGTTCTCCAAAAGCAGGGTAGGAATTGAGTTCATTACTGTTATCCCAGTCCACATTCATGATGAAACCATTTGGAAATTGCTCTTTGGTAAACTTGTCAATGATAGATACTTCTTCATCTGTAAGATTTGTTGCATCTCCGTTCACCATTACTAAGTACCATCATGAAGGTGTGAACCCAGTTTGTTTCTCGCAATCAACCCCATTGTTGTGTACGCATCGTTTGTGGAATCAGTATGGCTTTTATATTTATTAAAATCACGGCGTGGCGTATTAAAATCACGGCGTGATTTATTAAAATCACGTCGTGGCGAATTAAAATCACGACGTGATTTATTAAAATCACGTCGTGATTTCATGTTTATGTCGAATGTTTCATTTTCTTTTGACCATTTTCGGTGAAATCAGGTCGGTTAATCAAGATTATAACAGAATAAAGTTTGTAGTACACAGAACGATCGATGACGATTACAAGGTGCTGATTGTACGGAATTTCGAGTATCCCGTTATTCATCTTGGTTTCATCTCACACTCTTCACCTTCAATCAGGGAAGAGGCAAATCGATGAGGCTTCTCCTTGTCCGGAGGTAATGCGTTGCCGGACTCTGTATGTTGTTCATCCGGATGATACGACCGTATCATTAGGAAAATGGCCGTCAACCTCCTCTTATAAGGATAGGCGAGGAGGGGCTGAGGTATTTAACTCCGTTGCGGTACGGAACAAAGCCCTTCTTTTGCCCTCCTTATTCAACTAGTTCGTTATGCGGAACCGCGTTTTGTGATTACAAGTTTTGACTTCGTAATTACAGCCCGCCGTTTTGTGAAAATTCTGGCGACAAGTGGAGGGACACGTTTATGTTTTTGTAGAGGCATCCTTCTTTCTTTTACGGAGAATAGAATTTTTATTGCTGTCAGACTGTTTGTGGTAGCCTGCCCCGTGCGTTCCGGTTGAATATCCGGTTGATATCCGTCTGCCAACCGATACTATTTTTGCATAAATCGTCGGAATAGAAGATTATTCATGATTTTATAGGTATTTTTTTCAGACAAAATACCTTACTTTGCACTTATTGTTAATGGATATTTAATATTCTCAGAAAACGGTGCCGATTTTCTGGAATACAGGTGCCACGTGCAGAATCGCCTGTTGGTACGGATTCACAAATTATGAGATGCTGTAGAACAGGTTCAGATAGGGCGATAGTCAGAGAGCGTTGTTGTACAAAAAAAGCAATGAATAGAACTGTCAATATACATACGTGTTGCAAATAATTTCATAAAAAATATAGGAGGGTGATAGAAATATGCTCAATCGGCACTCCTTATATATCGTAGGAAATGCGGGTGGTTCGTCAGCCAGTCGTTTATGGCTCCAGGCAGCTGGCGGTCATTGGGATGCTGACAGGAACCGGTTCTCCTTCATCATAAATATGAAATAAGATGTTGCAGGTCGTATTTGAGTGAATTTTCAGTTTTGGTGTTTACTTCGAGCCTTCTGCTGTCAATTGTCCGAAATCAAGTATATTCAAAGATTGGAATCAATCTTGATAAGTTTTCTTGTTCAGTTGGCGCTTTTTACTTAGATTTGCATAGTCCAATGCCGACATTGGGCACGCATATTATAGAAAAGGGCGTTTAGCTAATTTATCCCAACTGGAATCTGGACAATTCTTTCGTATGGATAAGGAGCAAGAAACGCCCACGTTGATGGTACATTATTTTAAATAATATATCAATTGGCGTGGGCTTTGCTTATTATATACGAGAGGCAGTCCAGAGCCACAGTTGATAATGAGTTAAAGATTCCACGCCTTTACTATGTTCAAGACAGGGTGGCAGCCGGGTTCTGCCGGCGCTTGGTCCCAGTTGTCTTGAGAGTGCGCGGGGAGTGTAGTGGTTTGTCATGAAATCCCGAGAAACTATGAATCTTAATATGAAAACCGGGGCTGCACAGAGGCCCCAGCCTGACATCATTATAGAGAGTGGACAGTCAGTCGGAAGGTCTTTGGGGTATCTGCCAGAATAAGCGTATGAGATGGGATTTTTGTAATATGTTGTGTTTTTTTTAGGTAAAAAACCTATATTCCTCTCACCTTTTCGATTTGTGTGACATTTTACGTCATTAAAAAACTGAATGCTGAAAGTTTTGTGTAGCTTTACATACGCAAATGCTAATACAAAGCAACTAGGGTATGAGCAGGGCGCTTCCGTTCAGGAATATTGCGTATCCGGAACTTGATAGCCTGCAAGCCATACATGACCCCAATATAGATGCGGGTTCCCTCGTATAAAGGGACCAACGTCTATGTTGCAATCTCTGGACTTCCAATCGTTGAGTTTTGGAATTTATATACGAGTAAAGATGCATTTTTATCGCATATTGTTGATTTTTAATTATTCTGATAATGAATTTGTGTTTAGGAGCGAGTGGTGAATTATTTGTTGTTGATTTGGATCACGTTTGTTTTTTTCAAGCGGACGATCATTATGCTCATGTTTATTATGATACGAATGCACACTTTATGATTCCTTTCGGACTGGCTTGTCTGGAAGAGGAAATCGCGGTTTTGTGTGGCGGGAACAATCATCTTGTCCGTGTGGGGCGCAGTTATATAGTGAATCTGAAAAAAGTATTCTATATCAATGTCCTCAAGCAGGAAGTGATGCTTACCTGTGTCCAGGGGCAGCACCATGTGCTTCATGTATCTAAAACAGCCCTCCGGAATCTTATGGAGAAGGTGAAAGAGGATAATAAGGAATAGAACTGCCTTTTTATTCGTTTTGTATCGGCATTCCCATTTCGCGTAATATTTGTGGTGTTTCACGTATTGGCAGCCTTTGCGGAGAACTGAGATGGAACTAAGGACTATATTTGCAACGTCAAGTTTGTAAAATAATCCCAATGTAAAAAAATCTAACTAATACTAACCAGGCTTTATTTCCGATGAAGCACGTAGAAAAATTTCAGAGAGATGAATTTATGTCTGAGTGATTACGGTGAACTTTTCGTTGTCGACCTTGATCAAGTGGTTTACTTGGAGGCTGATGATCATTATACACATGTTTATTATGCCTCAGAAGCTCATTTCATGGTGCCTTTCGGATTGTCATCGTTGGAAACCTCCATCCAGGAGGTATGTAAGGACAAGAATTTCTTGGTCCGTATCGGCAGGAAGTACATTATTAATATACGTAAAGTATTTCATGTCAATGTAATGAAACAAGTGGCCATGCTCACAAATGATGAAGGAAAAAGTATTTCCCTGCACGTCTCGCAAGCGGCATTGCAGAATCTTATTGCCCGTTTCAAGGCAGAAAAAGGATAAGGGAATTTTTAAAAAAACTTTTTTAAAACATATTTATAGAATGTAAATTTATAATTCACGAAAATATCCGGCAATTTCACGAAACCGGCGAGATATTTTAGTGTCTATATTTTTTTATATCCTACATTTGCGAGTAACCTTTGTTGGTAGTTCACATAAAGTGAGCGATTTAAGACCTTTTCATGGTACTATTTTGATGGAAAAATGTCCCTTGAAACACCTCTTTTATTAGACCCGTTTATGAGAACTTAAAAAATCCCTATGTTATAAGTAGTAGGGAAGGTGAGAAACTAAAAATTAATAACCTTAATAACTAAAATGTAAAAGTATGAAAAAGAATCTACTGTTATCTCTAGTCGCAATGTCGGCTCCAATGGTAGCCTTTGCGGATGCGAACATTTCAGATCAGCTGAATGTCGGCGTTGACCAGTGGGCAGAACAAGGTAAGGGAGTGACTCTCGATGCTGATGGTGTTTTCAATTCGCCATTTGGTGCTCCACTGAATCAGACAGTGAAAAACCTGTTGCCAGGTAAATATATATTTACTGTAGGCCAGACTGATGCTAACGCTAAGGTCGTTATCGGTGGTGTGGAAGTCAAAGATGGAGAAGCTGTTGTGGAATTAAAGTCACAACAGGATGTTGCTATTTCCGTAACCAGCGTAAATAGTGGCAGTTTCAAGGTCGGAAAGTTCGGACTTAAGTTGGAATTCGATTTCAAGGCTGAAGGTCAGAAATTGAGCGATAAGGCATTGCTTGATTTTGGTAACTTGAAGAAGGTCGGTCCTTTGGATTCAAAGGCACTTTCTGAAGAATGTTCAAGAATCAGCAACGATATTCTTAAAGTGATGAATGCCACTGAAGAGGATGGCTACAATGTTTATGCCGATTTCGAACTTTGGAAGCCATCAAACGAATCTAATCTTTGGAAGCAGATTGACGATCAGAAGGCTAAGGTAAACCAGGCTGCTGAGAATTTTGCTGTGTATAATGCAGCGAAGGCTGTTCTTGAAGCTGCTAATGATGCAGTGGCTGCTGTGAATTGGCATGATGGAGCTCCTTATTATGCTGCAGATAAGAGCCCCCGTAAGGTAGAGTTTAAGGGTGTCAAGGCTGACATCGAAGCTAAGTTTGCCAATGTTGAAGACTATCAGTCGGCTACCTATACTGCTGATTTTGAAAAGGGCAAGTTGGATGGCTATCTCAAGGGCTGGCAGAAACAACTGAACGAATTGCAGGGTAGAATTGATGCAGATAAGGCAAATGACGAAGCTTACAATGCTGTTGTAGAAGCTCGCAAGGCTGTCACTGCAGCTTATATGGCTGCACAGAAACAGTTTGCTGACGAGATGAAGGCAAACGCTGGTGCAGACAAGAATGTATATGAAGCTATGCAGAAGGAAGCTAACGATAAGTTGGCTAAGGCATACGACTTGGTTGCTAATGTTGCTTTCAACGAATTGTTGGGTAATGCCTTCAATCCAGAAACAGGTGAAGGCCGCCACGATGAGGCTAAAGACAACAAATCGGACCTCGATCAGAAGGTCTTGGATGCTAAGAACGGTATCAAGGCTGTGGTCAAGGAATATATCGGCGACAGCAAGGACGGTTTGTATTATAAGGAATTCAATGCTTACGCAAAAGTTGTTGGTGACGTCAAGGTAAAACTCCAGGACGTATTGAACGGTATCACCAAAGAATCTGTATATGAAGGTGAAAGAGCCGGATTGCAGCAACAAATTAACGATTTGTTGAATTTGATCAATGCTGATAATGAAAAGTATCAGGTACACACCAAGGACTATTCAATAAGTGACGTAGAAACGGCTATCAACGATTTTGGTACGAAGGCTGATGCAGACTTCCAGAACAAGAAAGCTTGGAACGGTTTGGTGGCTGCATTCGCTCAGTTTGATAAGGATATCGAAGCTGCGAAGAAGGTAGTTGCAGGTTATGAGGTGAAGGATGGCAAGAATGTAGTCTACAAGGCTGTCGATTATAACAACTTGAATGATGTTGATGTTAAGATTGCTGCACTTCGCAAGGCTCATTTGTGCGAAGTCGGTGGTGCTTACGACTCTCAGAAAAGCTACACTGTACTTTCTGTTGCAGAAAAACAGGCTGTAGCTGATTTGTTAGACAACTATAAGACTTACGCAAAGACTAGCCGCGACCAATACGAAACGGTTTATAAGCAAGTTGCTGCCGATAAGGCTTCTTTGGCTAAACTCGAAAAGACCATCAGTGGTTATGGCAGTGTGCCTGTAGTGGCAGAACCTGGCAAGACTTACGATGATAAGGTGAAGGAATTCCAGGATAATATTACCAAGGCTGACAATGCTTTGGCTGCTGCTTGTGAAAAATCAAACCTGGAACACAAGGTTGCTTTGAACGCCGTTTCTTATGCTGGTCAGGCTATTGATGCTACTGAAGCGACCTTCGAGGCCGACAAGGCTACAGCATTGGGTGACATCAAGTTGGATACTGCCCGCAAGTTGCGTGACGAAGCTGTAAATCAGATTGCTGAAGTAAATGCTCAGGCTGAGGATTTGAAAACTTTGCTCGGCGAGGGTACCGTAGGCAACAATAAGGAAGATTACGAAAACACGTTGGAGACTTATCAAGGTCAGATTGGTGAATTAGACAAGAAGGTTGAAGTTTATAAGAAGAGCGGTGATACAGATCCTATTGTAAAGGACAATTCTGCTGAAGCTTCTGCTGTTCTCGACCAGATTAAGGCTGATTTGAATAAAGTCAGTGTTGATATCTCTGAACTTAACACTAAGGTTAGTGCAAGAATTGCTCATGTCCAGGCTAACACAGCCAAGTGGGATGCTTTGAATGCTGCTAAGGGAGATTTGACAGTTCTCAAGAATACCATTGCTTCTATCTTGAATGAATATAAGGATGCCAACCGCAAGGCTGAATTTGAAAAATTACATAAGGAAGTCAATGACGCTTACGACAAACTCTATAAGGCTGCTGAAGCAAGTAAGACTGCCGAGAACTTGGTAAACGACTGGGATAATGGTAAGGTCGTTTCTAAGGATAAGAGAGAAGAAGCATACAGTAAGACTTGTGCTGATTTGCAGAAGAAGGCTGAAGGCTATGTAGCTCAGGCTAAGGCTTGTGCTGCCAACCGTTTTGCATACGATGGCGATAAGACTCCATCAAACAATGATTGTGGTGTCAAGAAGAGTGCTGACTATGTCAACATGAATACTTATAATGCCAACGCTGTTGCTGCATTAAATAAGATTTATGGTGCTGAGCCCGTTTATGCAGATGCTAAGAAGCATTACACCGACGCATTGACTGCCCTGTCTACGAAGTATGGTGATATTGTAGCTGCTGTAGAAAAGTCCTATAAGGGCCGCACCATGGTTGACGACAAGGCTGGACACTTGGCTTCTTTGGCTCAGTGCAGATTGGATGTCAATAATGTTCCTGTAGATGCCAACAACAACAAGGTTGCTTACATTGCTTTGGTAGGAGACAAGTATTCTAAGCGTGTTCACGCAGAATGGGATGCTGCTTATTTGAAGATTTCTACATCCGATAAGACTCCGGAACGTGATGGCTTCTTGCAGAAATTGACCGATCAGCAGAAGGCTCTTGATATCTTGGATGTCAAGGTGACTAATGATTTGGCAGCAGGTTTGTGTGACGATAATGCTGCAGCTTTGCAGAACGAATATAATGCTATTTCTCAGGCTGTTGCTTCTATTTTGCAACAACAGCAGGAGGGATACGACCAGGCTGTTGATAAGGCAAATACAGAGTATTCTAACAAAATTAATGCGGAATACGACGAGGCCTTGACAGTTTATAAGGAAGGTGCTAAGACCATCAACCTTTATAACAATGTTCAGAATGTTGCCCTTCGCAACGACTTGGCTGTGCTTACTGCAGGTGTCGATTTGTATCCATACATGCAGAAGATTACTGAAGAAAAGGCTAAGTTCAATGCAGATTATACTGAATGGTTGAAAGAACATCCTAACGAAGTCTTCGAATATCCAAGTGAAGCTAGTTGGGAAGCTGCTGTGGCTTTGACTGGTGAAGTTACTAAGGTTATCAATGAATTGAGAACCAAGGCTGTTCTTGGTGATGGTAAGGATGTCAAGGGTGCTAAGACGTTGTTGGGCGCCGCTCATGCTTATGCAGAGGGGCAGTTGTCTATATACGATGGTAAAATTGCAACCTACCATCAGTCTGTAAAGGACAAAGCTTATAGCGAACTCCGTGAGAACGTCAATGGTGCCAAGGATCTTCTCGTCAAAATGGAAAAGGTTACCGATGCTTCTTTAGCAGAGGAAGACTATGTATTGACTTTGGATGATGCTAAGTATCTTGACAATCTTGCAACTACATTTGTAGACAACTATCTCGGTGAACAACTTGATTTAAATGTTGTTGCTGAATGGACGGTCACTGTAGACGAATACGAAGGTAAGTTTACTGCAGATAAAATTGCTTTGGCTGGATTCAATTATCCAATCAATTACAACCAATACGACTATTATATTAATAGTTATAATCAAGCCTATAAAGATAACTTCGTTCCTGTGAAGGATGATGCTCTCTACAACTTGAATTATGGTAATCTGAATGCTTATGTATCTGCAGCTGAACAGGCTTACACTAATGTTCATGCAATCTATCTGAGTGCTGAAACACTTTGCGTTCAGACCCGTCAGAGTGATGCCAACTACAAGTTGTTGGTTGAAGGCTTGAATGGTGAGGGCGAATTGGTATTCATGGCTAACTACAATGCTATCGATGCTGCTTATGAAGATTTGAAGGCATACGTCAAGCCTTACATGATTGCTTTGGAATCTAATTGGTTGAAGACTGTCAGCGCTTATGAAGAAGGACAGCAGCAGAAACGTCAGTATATTGACAATGCACAACTTTGGGGTTCTGTATTCATTGCTCCTGGCGATCTCGATGTGGCTAAGAATGATTTGGAAGCAGTTTATGCTAATGTCACTGTGAACTTTGCTTCTCAAGCAGATGGTTTGCAGAAGGCCGCTCTTGACCGTGAAATCAAGAAGTTGAAGCAAGAAGTCAACACTGCTGTTGCTGAAAAGGGTGATTTCGATTACACTGGTTTCTCTAAGCGTATCGCTGAGCTCGAAGCACGTTATAATACAAAGGCTGCTGATGTTAAGGATCTCCACCAGCATTACATCGATTTGCAGAAGGACATCGCTACTTGTCTCCAGGATATCCGCAATGGATACGATAAGGGTCAGCAGGGTGTGAATGCTTTGAAGGCTGAATTGGAAAAATCTATCCAAAACTTGATTGCAAGCCGCGACCAGTTGGCTGCTAAGTTGGGTGAAGTTTATTCTCCAGTCAAGGCACAGTATGAAGGTCAGTTCGAACAGGTGAAGGTTCAGATTGCTGATGTTGAAAGTGCTTACAAGGAATACGCAGGTAATTTCTCATTGCTTGAAAAGAACTTGAAGTACATGATTGGCGAAACTCAGGGCAATCTCGACGATGTAACTGTGGCTGTCAATGATCTCCAGGCTAAATATCAGACTCATATCAATGTAGTAGACGGACTCCAGAAGGAATTGACAGGTCTTGTTAATAGATTGGAGACTGTATATGGCGAAATCAAGGACTACAAGAGTGTAACTGATTATCAGTATGATTATTCTAGGGAGTATCAGGACATCATGGACTATTATGTAGCTCCTGAACAAGCAATACTTGAAGCAGCTCAGTATAAGGAAGGTGTAGCGATTACAGAATTCTATACTACTGATGCTACGTTTGAATATGATATTAAGAGTCAGATTGATGACTTGGAGAAGACTGCTGCAAACAACGAGTTCAATTACCTCTATAAGAATCTTGCTACTTCTGTTCAACTTGAAAATGTTGCAGAAGGTTGGAACTTGATTGCTGAAGACCAGAAGACTCATGGTGACGAACAGCAAAAATTGAACAAATTGTATAATGCACTGGAATACTTCCATTATCAGGCGTATAACAACCAGCAGACACGATACGATATTGAAGGAAATTTTGTTGGTTGGACTCAGCCGGATTATCTGGAATCTTACAAGAGCTGCTTCGAACAGTTGAAGAAACTCGATGCTGAAACTCAGACCTTGAAGGATCAGATTGCTGATCATAAGATTCTCCCAGGTGATACCGATAATGATGGCAGTATCTTGGCAAACGACTACATGACTGTTTTGAACTATGTTCTTTCTGAACAAGTCGAATTGACAACTGTAGAATTGAAACGTGAATTTGCTCGTTGCAATGTATACGGTGATGATCAGGTGAACATTGGTGACGTTGTCAAGGTAACCAATATCATTCGTGGCGTTGGTGCTAAGGCTGCTTTGTTTGCTCATCCATTGTCAATGCAGGCTCGTCAGAACGACAACATCGCATTGTCTGTAGAAGGTGAAGGTACTACTCGTCGCATCGCCATCAATTTGAACAATAGCACTAGCTATGTTGGTGGTCAGATGGATATCAAGTTGCCAGCAGGTGTAACTTTGATGAACGAAAGTTTGGGTAGCCGTGCAGGTAGCCACGACATCAACTCAGCAGATATGGGCAACGGTGTACATCGTGTTATCGTTTCTTCTATCAATAATGACGAACTCGTTGGTGGCGAAGGTGCAGTCCTCTACTTGGATGTGGAAGTAAGTCACAGCTACAACGGTGAAGGCATTGAAGTTTCTAACGTTATGTTTGCTGACCCAGCCGCTCGCGTTTACCATCTGAACAGCTTGAATGGTGGTGAGGCAACCGGTGTCGGTACTGTAACATTGACTCAGGAATTGAAGAGCAAGGTTTATAACATTGGTGGTCAGTTGATGAACAACTTGAAGAAGGGTGTCAACATCATCAAGATGAGTGACGGCTCTGTCAAGAAAGTTATCAAGAAGTAAACTGAAATTCACTTCAAGATATTAATAAGAAGGCGTGGCGGCACGCAGGCGTAAGTCACGCCTTCTTTTTCAAATCTAATACATTAGTTATCTTGTTGCGTTTGCTCCATTTAATACAGCAAGGCTTAAGAAACTTAAAAAACTAAAAGAATATGAAAGCAAATAAACTTACATTAGTTCGTTGCTTGGCTTCCAAATTTTCCTTGATCTGCATGTTGATGTTGTTCGGTTTGACGAATGCGTTCGCGCAGGGAAAGCAGAGTAGTGTGCTCTATTTGGATGCTGGCGATATCGTACTAGGTCAGGAGAATACATTCTCTTTGGTCTTGGATAATGGTGCCACTGAAGTAGCGGGTATGAATTTCAATATTGTTCTTCCTAAGGGTATCACATTTGATGAACCTAATAAGGAGAATAAGTTTGTAGCCAACAGAACTCGTCTTACTAAGCATCATAAACTGACCATTGACCCGAAGGCCGGTGTCCCAGGAGAATATGTCATTACGATTTTCCCAAGCCAGGTCAAAACTATCAAAAATAATGCTCAGGGTGAAGGTAAGGGTGAAATTGCTCAGTTGATTTTGAAGGTCGATGAGAATTTCCTGGATATGGACAACAAGGATATCAAGTTGCATTCTATTGCCATGTCTGATGCTACAGGTAAGGTAAAACCTTTCGAAGACCAGCTCAAGGGAAAAGAGTTCGCTTATGCAGTAAGACCTCTCATGGGTACCTTGGTTGGCGAACAGGAAGCTGTTTCTATTTATAATGGTGAAAGTGCCACTATCGGTATTGCTCTTGATAACCGCAACATAGTTACCAGTTTGCAGTTCGATCTCCATTTGCCACAGGGTTTGACAATGGATAAGGACGAAGATGGTGATTTCGTTTTCATTAAGAGTAGCCGTATTCCTAATCACGACTTTATTTGCAAGGAACACGGAAATAAGATTTCTGTAGTTTTGCACAGTATGTCAGGTTGGAAGATCAATGGTATCGAAAATTCCAATTTGTTCAGCTTTAAGGTGAATGCCGCTAAGGATTTCAATGCTGAAGGTGGCGAAGTTGTTATCGACAACATCGTAATGGCTGATGGAACTGGTGCTTCTTATCCTACTGCGGCTGTTGTCAAAGTCAATGTAAAGAACTTGACAGGCGACAAGGTGGCAGTAGAAAATAAGATCGCTGAATTGAAGAAGGCTTTGGAAGCTGCAGAAAAGCACATCACTGAAAACTGTGCAGACGTAAAGGAAGCATGGTTGGCTGCTGAAAATGCTCAGAAAAAGGCTATCGTAGACCGCGTTGCTGCTTTGGAAAAGAAGTTGGCAGCTTCTGTAAAGGATCTCACCATCGCTGCTGAAAAGGAAACTTTGTTGAAGGACGCTGCTGAAATCCAGGCTCTCGTTGAAGAATATCAGAAGGCTGCCGACAAGGCACAGGCTGATTTCGTAGCTGATAAGAATAAGAAGGCTGCTAACGAAGCTGCTTATAAGAAGTTGAACGAACAGCTCGCTGGCGTTCAGGCTGAACTCGATGCTGCTAACAAGACTGTAGCTGAGGAATGCAAGAATGTTGCTGCTCAGTTCGAAGAAACTGCTGCTGCTCTCCAGGCTCAGGTAGAAGCTAAGAAGGCTGAAGTGAAGAAGGCTTATGACGAAGTGGCATTGAATGCTGAATCTGTAGTCGACACTAAGGCGCTCAGCGAAGCTATCGCTAAGATGGTAACTGACGCTCAGGCTGCCCAGAAGGCTTACGACGACGAGCAGGCAAAGCTCGCTGCTAATGAAGCTGCTTATGCTAAGTTGAGTGCTGAACTCGAAGCTCTCCAGACAGAAGTTGACAAGGCAGAAATCCAGGTAGCTACAGAATGCAAGGCTGTTGCTGATAGCTATAAGATGGATTTCTTCAACTTGGGTAAGAAGGTTGAAGGTATGGTGAAGGACCTCAAGGCTCTTTATGACAAGAAGGAACTCACTGCTGAATCTACAGTAGACGCTGCTGCTGTCAAGGCTGAAATCGCTGAATTGGTAGCTAAGGCTCAGGAAGCTCAGAAGGCTTACGAAGTTGAACAGGCTAAGTTGGCTGCTAATCAGGCTGCATTCGACCGTTTGAACGGTGTTCTTGCAGGTGTTGAAAAGCAGATTGCTGAAGCTAAGGCTAATGTTGCAAGAGATTGCAAGGATGTAGCCGCTCAGTTCGACGCTGCATTCGAAGAGGTGAATGTTGCTCTCGCTGCTAAGAAGGCAGAAGTGAAGAAGGCATACGATGCTGAGGAACTCACTGCTGAATCTAAGGTAGAGGTAGCTGACGTACAGGCTGCAATGAATAAGGTGGTAGAAGATGCTAAGGCTGCTCAGAAGGCATTCGACGAAGAACAGGCCAAGCTCTCTGCTAACGAAGCTGCTTACAATCGTTTGAACAGCGAAATCGCTCTCGTTCAGATGAATCTCGACGCTGCTAAGTCAACTATCGCAAGAGACTATAAGGACGTAGCTGCTCAGTTTGATAAGGCTGTTGCTGAACTCCAGGCTCAGGTGGATGCTATGAAGGCTGAAGTGAAGAAGGCTTACGACGCTAAGGAACTTACTGCAGAAAGCAAGATCGACGCTGCTGCTGTCAAGGCTGGTGTTGAAAAGGTACTCAACGACGCTGCTGTCGCTCAGAAGGCATTCGAAGCAGAACAGGCTAAGTTGGCTGCTAACGAAGCTGCTAACAAGCGTTTGAACGCTGCTATCGCTGACGCTCAGGCTCAGCTCGACGCTGCCAAGGCTAGTCTTGCTAAGGATTGCAAGGACGTAGCTGCTCAGTTCGACAAGGCTGTTGCTGACCTCCAGGCTCAGCTCGACAAGATGGTTGCTGACGTGAAGAAGGCTTACGAAGCTAAGGAACTCAATGCTGAAAGCACTGTTGCTACTGAAGGTGTCAAGATTGCTGTAGCTAACCTCCTCAAGGACGCTCAGGCTGCTCAGAAGGCATTCGAAGCTGCTGTAGAAGCTAACGAAGCTGCTTACCAGCGTCTCCAGAAGGATATCGCCGGTGTTCAGAAGGAACTCGATGCTGTTATCGATTCTATCCAGAAGAACTACGCTATCGTGGCTGACCAGTTCAAGGGTGAAAAGGTTCAGGAGATGATCGACGACCTCAAGGCAAATCTTGAAGGTCTTTACGACAACGTTGAATTGAATGAAGAATCTACAGTTGACACTGAAGCTGTTCAGGAAGCTATCGAACAGCTCCTCGCTGACGCTAAGGAAGCTTACATTGCAACCGGTATCGGTAGCATCTATGCTGACGACGCAGAAGTAGAAGGTATTTACACATTGGGTGGCCAGCGTGTTAACGCCCCAGTCAAGGGTTGGAATATCGTGAAGTATGTCAACGGTAAGTCCAAGAAGGTTTACGTTAAGTAAATATTAAAATATAAAGTAATGTGTAGGGGATGCATCCATCGGGTGCATCCCTTTTTTTTAGATTGTCAGCTTGGCATACCTCAGTGTGATTGGGTGGAATGTTTCCCTGCCATTATAAAAGCGACTTGGAATAATACTGATTCCAGGTCGCTTTTATTCATTTGACTCTATACAGGCCGGCTCGTTTCGGATGGATACGATTTCTGGTCGCTTTCATGGAGTGACTCTATATAATATATATATGAGTAGGCTCGTTTCAGTTGGATGTTACCGCTTATTGTTTCATGGCGATGCCTCTTCCCTTTCTTTCTACTTTATGTTATCTTTTCTTAGCGAATAATTTCAGAATGTAAGATATGTATGGGATTAAATAACTGTATTATTAGTAAATATCTATCAAAAGTATGTTATATGTCATATTTTAGTGGATATTTATTTATTTTCATTAAAATATATTTGAATATCGTTTGGATTGTAAATAAAATATAATATATTTGCATCTGTAACCTTTTATAAAAGACTTATACGCTATTGTCAAACCTTTAATCTAGAATTTCTATGAGAAGAAAAATAATGCTAATCGCTGCTGGCCTATTCGTAGGAGTAGGGATGGCTTTCGCGCAGATTGAAAGAGTGACGGGTAAAGTTACCTCAGAAGAAGACGGTACTCCTATCATCGGGGCTTCTGTATTTGTTGAAAACACAAAAATTAGAACGGTTACTGATGATAATGGTAACTTTGTATTGAAGAATCTGCCTGCCGACGCGAAGAAATTACGTATTTCATATATCGGAATGAAAACCCAGGCTTTGTCCATCAAGCCTAACATGACCATCCAGCTCCAGCTTTCTTCCGAGACACTCGACGAAGTGATGGTGGTCGCTTTCGGTAAGGCTAAGAAATCTGCTTTCACCGGTTCTGCCGCAACCATCAAGGGTGAAAAAATCACAGAACGTCAGACTTCCAATGTCACCAACGCCCTTTCCGGTCAGGTAGCCGGTGTGCAGATTACCAGTTCCAATGGTGCTCCAGGTGCCAGCGCGAACATCCGTATCCGTGGTGTCGGTTCTATCTCTGCCAGCAACAATCCGCTTTTCGTAGTCGACGGTGTTCCTTTTGATGGCGGTATCGAAACCATCAACCCGCAGGATATCGCAACGATGACTGTTTTGAAGGATGCTGCTTCCAATGCACTTTATGGTGCCCGTGGTGCGAATGGTGTCATCTTGATCACTACCAAGCGCGGTTCTGAAACCGGCAAGCCGAAAGTTGAAGTGGATGCCAAATGGGGTACGAACCGCCGTGCAATTCCTAACTACGACGTGATGAGCAGTCCGCAGCAGTATTACGAAACTTTCTACCAGGCTGTATTTAATAGTATGGGCCGTGACGCGGCAAAGGCTGGTGATGCAGCTGCCATGACTGAGAGCCTTCTGGCTTATCCGATTTTCAATCTGAACGGTGCCAGCTCTTTGTTTACCCCCGATGGAAAGATTGATCCGCTGGTAACAGTGGGTAACATCTACCAGGACAAGTATTGGTTGCAGCCAGACAACTGGTATGACGATATTTTCGACAAGGGCAATCTCCGTCAGGAATACAACGTCCGCATCAGCGGTGCCAGCGCCCGTGCCAACTATTATCTCTCTGCAGGTTTCTTGGACGAAAGCGGTATCATTCCTAACTCTGGTCTGAAGCGTTTCAGTGCCCGTGCCAACACAGAATATCAGGTAAACAAGCGTTTGCGCGTAGGTACGAACCTCTCTTACAGCAACACCAAGAATCAGTCACCTCGTGACCAGGAAGGTTCTTCCAGTGGAAATATCTTCTGGGTAGCCAATATGATGGCTCCTATTTATCCGCTTTGGGTACGCAATGCCGACAAGAGCATTCTGATTGACGATCACGGTTTCAAGACTCCTGACTTTGGTGCCGGTGAATATCCGGGTTTGGGACGTCCATTTATGGGTAATTCCAACCCGCTCTCAATGGTCGCTCTCGACAACCAGGAATATGTATACGACGTCCTCGGTGCCCGTGCTTTTGCCAAGTTGGATATCTTCGAAGGACTCAAGTTCACAGCCAACTGGGGTTATGACCTTGACAACACTCGTTACAATACGAAGTACAACGCTTACTACGGTCAGTATGCCGGCGAAACTGGTGGTATCATCTATGTAGGTACCAGCCGTTCTTACGGTCTCAACCAGCAGTATCTGTTGGAATACAGCAATACTTTCGGCAAGCACAATATTGATGTCATGGCCGGTTTCGAACATTACAAGTACAAGACTCAGGGCTTGAGGGGTAGTAAGGAAAAACTTTACAATCCGAATGTCAACGAAATTGACAACGCGATCAACAAGCCGAATGTCATCTCTTCTACCGATACTTATATGTCACAGGGTATCCTGGCTCGTGCCCAGTACAACTACGACAACAAGTACTTCGGTTCCGTCTCCTTCCGTCGCGATGCATCTTCAAGATTCCATCCAGACAATCGTTGGGGTAACTTCTGGTCAGTTGGCGGTGGCTGGTTGATGAACAAAGAACACTTTATGGACAACTTGCTTTGGGTCAACATGTTGAAGTTCAAGATGAGCTACGGTGTTCAGGGTAATGATAATTTAGATAACGACGCGACTGGTGTCCGAAATTTCTATCCTTATCAGGATCAGTACCGCGTTGTTAATAACAACGGTCAGTTTGCCGTGTCACTCGTTCACAAGGGTAATAAGGACTTGACATGGGAAACTTCCCACAGTTTCAATACCGGTTTCGACTTCCAGCTCTTTGACAACCGCTTAGGTGGTACTGTAGAATACTTCAGACGTAAGACTTCCGATATGCTCTACAATCGTCCGGTAGCTTCTTCAATGGGTTACAGCACCATGCCAGTGAACGTAGGTTCTATGGTCAACCAGGGTGTGGAACTCGATATGTGGGCAGAATTGGTACGTCAGGAAAACTTCAGCTTGGGCGTTAACTTCAACTTGACTCACTTCAAGAATGAAATCAAGGAATTGGCTCCTGAATTGGAAGGCGAATTGATTGACGGTTCCCGTATCTACCGTGAAGGTGAATCCATGTACCAGCGTTACCTCCGCAAGTATGCAGGTGTGAACCCGGAAACAGGTAATGCACTCTATTATAAGGACGTGAAGGACGAAAACGATAATGTTGTCGGTCAGGAAACTACAGAAGACTGGTCAAAGGCAACTCGTTACGCTACCGGCGACATCCTTCCAAAGGTATACGGCGGTATCGGTCTCGACCTCAAGGCTTACGGTTTTGATTTTGCCATCAACATGGCTTACCAGCTCGGCGGTGAGGTTTACGACAACACTTATGCACAATTGATGCACGGCGCTACCTCAGCCGGTGACGCAGGTACCAACTGGCACAAGGATATCCTCAAGGCCTGGACTCCTGAAAATATGAATTCCAATATTCCAAAGATCCAGTTCGGCAACAAGTTTGCACCTAACCGTGCTTCCGACCGATTCATGACCAGCTCCGACTATCTGAGCATCAACAACATCACTTTCGGTTACACATTGCCAAAGCACTGGTTGAGAGATATGGCAAGTTCTGTACGTCTGTACTTCGCAGCTGATAATGTTGCAGTATTCTCTGCTCGCAAGGGTTTGGATCCACGCCGGGGTTATTTAGATTCTGGTAATGATACTTACTCACCTATGCGTACTATCTCTGGTGGTATTTCATTAACTTTCTAAATTTGCACTATTATGAAGCTTAAAGAATATATGATGCTGCTTTCCGCAGCAGCGATGATTTCATCTTGTGATATTGATACCTTCCCCGAAGGCGACGTGCTTACTGACGAACAGAAAAAAGAGGTGGTTGCCGACGATCCGTCCAAGATTGCGAGCGATATGAACTCTTTGAAGTCCATCATGACACAGTGGACCGACAATGGTATGCATACCGATTTCGCGTTCCCTGCCATCTCGCTCTTCACCGATTGCTCCGGCCAGGATATGGTTTCCGATGACCACGGTTACAACTGGTTCAGCCCAGGATTGACTTTCAAGGACCGTATTCCGACCGCCCACACTCCGAACTTCATGTGGAAGACTTATTATACTCATATCAAGGCTGCCAACGATGTGCTGAAAGTCCTGCTGAGTATTCCGGAGGCCGATCGTGACGCCATGACTCAGAACTATATCGGTCAGGCTCTTGCCAGCCGTGCATACGACTACATGCAGCTGATCCAGTATTTCCAGTTCACCTATCTCGGACATGAGGAGGCGCTCGGTCTTCCTATCGTCGATGAGAACACTCCCGACGAAAAGGGCTTCAACAATCCCCGTGTACCTGTGAAAGATGTATACACCATGATTATGGAGGATCTGGACCAGGCTATTGTGAACATGGAGAAAAATCCTGTGGAAGTTGCCGATAAGGCTCAGATTACCGCTGCGGTAGCTCATGGTCTCCGTGCCCGCGCCAATATGTTGATGGGACAATATGCGGAGGCTGCCGCTGACGCAGACCAGGCACTCACCCTTTCAGGCGCCGTTCCTTACAGCATGGAAGAGGTCTCTGTCCCTTCCTTCAACGATGCTACTGCCAAATCTTGGATGTGGGGTATCGTCATCACCGAACAGAACGACGTGGTACAGACTGGTATTATCAACTGGCCTTCTCACCTCTGTTCTCTGACCGGTAACGGTTATACTACTGGTACAGGTGTGACCTTTGTCTTCAAGCGCGTGAATTCCGCACTTTACGCTAAGCTGGGTGCCGGTGATGTCCGCCGCGGTTGGTGGATTGATCCTGAAACACACGACTCTCCATTGTTGACCAATGCATGGGGTATTAATAATGACTTCATCGCCAACAATGTGCTCGGCTTCCCTTATCCGGACTATACCAACTTGAAGTTTGGCCCTGAAGCCGGTGAGGCTTTCAATCCTAACAATGCCCAGGACTGGCCATTGATGAGAGCTGAGGAAATGCTGCTTATCAAAGCTGAGGCACTGGGTCGTGCCAATGGTGTCGGTGCAGGTAAGGCTGTACTGGAAGGTTTCGTAAAAACTTATCGTGATGCCGACTACCAGTGCAAGGCTGCCAGTTTGAATGATTTCATTGACGAAGTATGGGTACAGCGTCGTCTCGAACTTTGGGGCGAAGGCTTCTCTCTCCAGGATATTCTCCGCTTGAAGAAGCCGGTGGTACGCAAGGGAGCCAACTTCAACAAGAACGTCACTTATGAAGATCTGCCAGCAGAATCTCCTATCTTCATTTTCAATATCCCGGAAGTTGAAACCAATGTCAACAAGGGTATTGCTGAAGACCAGATAAACGAAGTCGCTACAGTGCCGACTCCGCTGATGTAATAAAACTATTACGATTAAACATTAAGAAGGCCGTCCGGTGGGGCGGCCTTCTTTGGCGTAGAGGAGCGCGTGGAGAACGCGCGGTGTAGGGTCTGCCTCCGGATATTTCCTTTGTGGCGCTTGTCCGTTTGCTTGTTTGTTTTTCCCATAATCCCTTCATTTTTTTTGTCTACACCGTGTATAAAAGTAAAATCACGTCGTGGTTTATTAAAATCACGTCGTGGCGTAATAAAATCACGTCGTGATTTTAATAAATCACGGCGTGGCGAATTAAAATCACGACGTGATTTTTTGTTTTTGTCTGATGTTTCATCTTCTTTGGGCCATTTTCCGTGTTATCAGGTCGGTAATCAACAAATAGTAATTGAAGAAAATTGGTAGCGCACCGTGTGGCCCATGAAATTTATAAGACGCCGATTGGAAAGGAATTCGCGCCCCCGCTGTCAATCTGGGGTTAAGTAATGGTAAAAAAATATCTTCATGCAGTTTAAAAATATTTATCTTCCTTTCTCCCGCCATTTTTTATCCGTCTCTTGTTCTGCTTGGAAGCGCGTCGGCAGTCGTGTAGCCCGCTACATTCCTTTCTCCAAACTTCCCATCAGATGCAAGATACGAACAAAAAAAATGCCGAACTTATTATTTCACCATTACTAAATGCTGATATTTCCTATAAAAAGGAGGATAAATGCTTAATTGCATGTTAAAAGTCTTGTTTTTCTTGTGATTAGCCCCTAAAATGTAGTATTTTTGTATGAATTTACGTGTGTTGTACATTTTTAGTGTCTGCAACAGACTGGAATGCATTTGGCTGTTTGCCATTTTGTTGGATACATTTTCAATATTATATGAAAAAGAAGAAAAGACGCAGTGGGGGAAGATTCAGCGTGGTCACCTCCTGCATCAGCACCTCTATGGTGCTTATCTTATTGGGCTCTGTCGTGTTCTTTGTCACAATGGCGGAGAATCTGAGCTGTAAGGTGAGAGAGGAGTTGCCCGTAGCTGTATTGTTGGACGACCAGATTCCGGAAGCGGAACTGACCCGTCTGAAAGCCGATTTGTCGGCACAGCCTTTTGTGCGCTCGCTGGATTATATTTCCAAAGAACAGGGAGCCAAGGAGACACTCAGTGATATGGAGGTGGAAGAAAATGATTTCTTGGAAATGAATCCCATCTTGGCTGAAATAGAATTGCTCTTGAAAGCAGATTATACCAACAAGGACAGCATTGCCAAAATAGAACCTTTGCTGAAGTCACGCCCCTATGTGGCCGAGGTGGTCTATCCCATTGAGGAAATCGACAGAATCAATTACATTATTCCTATTGTCAGTACCATATTGCTGGGCGTCGCCATCCTGCTCGCTTGTGTCAGTTTCGCGTTGATCAACAATACGATACGAATGAGTGTCTATGCCCGCCGTTTCAGCATCAATACGATGAAACTGGTCGGCGCGAAGTGGAGCTTTATCCGCCGTCCGTTCATGGTCCAGGCATTTTGGATCGGTTTTGGTTCTGCGATGATAGCCGCCGGACTCATTTATATAGGCGTCAGCTACATCCAGCAGATGGATGTCTATCTCGGTCAGTTGGTCACCCCGCATGTGCTTCTGGCTACTTTCGGCAGCATTTTCGCCTGTGGCCTGTTCCTGACCCTCTTTAGTGCTTATTTGTCCGTGAACCATTTCTTGCGCATGTCTTCGCAGGACATCTTCCTCAAATAATTTCATCTCTTGTTTTAACAGATTAATAAATAATTATATACACATGAAAAAAGTATTTGCTTTCGACCGTGTCAATTTCATTCTCCTGGCAGTCGGTATGGCGATTGTCATTATCGGTTTTGTGCTGATGTCGGGTGATGGTTCGACCGCAGAAGAATTTAATCCGGCTGTATTTGAAGCCCGTCGTATCAAGGTGGCTCCTGTTGTGTGCCTTTTTGGCTACCTCTTTATGGTATATGCCATTTTACGCCGTCCACGTGACAACAAAGAACCCGAAGTAACAACTGACGAACAAACAAAGATTTAAAAATACATGGATACTATTGAAGCGCTCATTTTGGGCATCGTCCAGGGTTTGACAGAATATTTGCCTGTCAGCAGTAGTGGTCACCTGGCTATCGGTTCGGCCATTCTCGGAGTGGAATCCGAAGAAAACATGGTGTTTACCATTGCTGTGCACGTTGCCACCGTATTGAGTACACTCGTCATTTTAGGACGTGAGATTGTAAAAATTTTGAAGGGAACCTTCCAGCCTTTGGGCTCTGGAACCGGTATGGCCCGTCTGAACGGCGACCAGCGCTATACGCTTAATATCCTCATTTCTATGATTCCAATTGGTATCGTAGGAGTGTTCTTCAAGGATTATGTTGAAGAAATCTTTGGTTCCGGTTTGTTGATTGTCGGTATCTCTCTGTTGATCACCGCATTGTTGCTGGCCTATTCTTATTATGCCCGTCCCCGTCAGAAAGAATCCATTTCTCTGCGCGACGCCTTCATTATCGGTTTAGCACAGGCTTGCGCCGTTCTGCCTGGTCTGAGCCGTTCAGGAAGTACCATCGCTACCGGTCTGATTTTGGGTAACAGCAAGAATACCATGGCACAATTCTCATTCCTGATGGTGATTCCTCCTATTCTCGGTGAAGCGCTGCTCAGCACTATTGAAGCCGTACAGGAAGGAGCTGAAGTCGCTTTCGCCGGTTTGTCCATGACCTCTCTCTTTGTCGGTTTCATGGCAGCCTTCATTTCAGGTATGATTGCTTGTAAATGGATGATCAACATTGTACGTAAGGGCAAGTTAATCTACTTTGCCGTATATTGTGTTCTTGCAGGTCTGGCTGCTATAATCTTCGGCTGATGAATTTTCTCGCAGGACAAGTTTTAGCTTTCGACAAGCCCTACGAAATGACCTCGTTCGGACTTGTAGCCAAAGTACGCTGGCTGCTGACCCGTCGCATGGACGGCAAGAAAATCAAAGTAGGTCATGCCGGCACTCTCGACCCTCTGGCGACGGGAGTGATGATTATCTGCACCGGCAGAGCGACCAAGCGTATTGACGAGTTACAGAAAGGAGTGAAAGAGTACGTTGCCACCCTCCAGCTAGGAGCTACGACGCCCAGCTTCGATCTGGAACATCCCGTTGACGCTACTTATCCCACCGGACATATTACAGAACAACTGATTCGCGAAACGCTGCCCCGTTTTCAGGGTGAAATCATGCAGGTGCCGCCTGCTTATTCCGCCTGCAAGATACAGGGCGTACGTGCCTACGAGATGGCACGCAACGGAGAAGAGGTGAAGCTCAAGGCCAAACCTCTGCGTATCGACGAAATCGAAATCTTGTCATTCGACCCGCAGCAGATGTCTCTGCAACTCCGCATCGTCTGCTCCAAGGGTACTTATATCCGCGCCCTGGCCCGCGACATTGGCGAAGCCCTGGGCAGCGGCGCCCATCTCACAGCGCTCCGCCGCACTCAGGTGGGTGACTATCGGTGCGAGCACTGTTTCACTATCGAATCCTTCGAGCAATGGCTCCAGGAACAGACTGTCGAAACAGAGCTTCCGCAGTAGAAGAGGGAAGGGGCTGGCAGGCATCCCCGAAGAGACGCTCACCAGGCACAACGCCTTCAGTAAAAATATTTTCATGCACTAATAAAAAAACAACGATATGAAACTTTCACAATTCAAGTTCAAGCTCCCTGATGGAATAATCGCACAATATCCGGCAAAATATCGTGACGAATGTAGAATGATGGTGCTTCACCGCAAAACGGGTGAAATCGAGCACAGAATGTTCAAAGATTTACTTGAATATTTTGACGAGCACGATGTCTTTGTATTCAATGACACCAAGGTGTTCCCTGCACGTCTTTATGGTAACAAGGAAAAGACTGGTGCGAGAATCGAAGTATTCCTTTTGCGTGAGCTGAACCAGGAATTGCGACTTTGGGATGTACTCGTTGATCCTGCACGAAAAATACGTATCGGTAACAAACTGTACTTCGGCGACGATAACTCCATCGTAGCGGAGGTGATCGACAATACGACCAGCCGTGGTCGTACCTTGCGTTTCTTGTACGATGGTGACCATGATGAGTTCAAACGTTCTCTTTATGCTTTGGGAGAGGCACCTATTCCTCGTTTCGTCGGCCGTGGCTCCGAACCTGAGGACCTGGAACGTTTCCAGTGTATCTTCGCCAAGAACGAAGGGGCTGTGACTGCTCCGACTGCCGGTCTCCATTTCTCTCGTGAGATGATGAAGCGTATGGAAATCAAGGGTATCGACTTTGCCTACATCACCCTCCATTGCGGTCTGGGTAACTTCCGTGATACCGATGTGGAAGACCTGACCAAGCACAAGATGGATTCCGAACAGATGGAGGTCAACGCAGAATGCTGCCGAATCGTTAACAAGGCCAAGGACGAGAACCGCAAGATTATCGCGGTCGGTACTACCGTACAGCGTGCTTTGGAAGCTTGTGTGGGTACTGACTGCCGTATCAAGGAATTCGAAGGCTGGACCAACAAGTTCATCTTCCCTCCTTACGAATTCTCTGTGGCTGACGCCATGTTGTCCAACTTCCATCTTCCTCTTTCCACCTTGCTGATGCTGACTGCAGCCTTCGGCGATTATGACTACACGATGAACGCATATAAGGTGGCAATCAAGGAAGGCTACAAGTTTGGTCCTTTTGGTGACGTCATGCTGATTGTTGACTAACCTCTTTATAAGATGCAAGTATATATTGCTCTCGGAGCAAATTTAGGTGACCGCGACGCCGCGATGCACCAAGCCATAGAAGCACTTGACGAACGGATCGGACCGCTCGTCAAGTGCTCTTCTTTTTATGAAACAGCGCCGGTGGATTTCGATTCCGAGCATTTGTTTCTCAATGCGGTGGCGCTTTTTGAAACCGCCTTGCCGCCGATGGCACTCCTGGAGGAGACCCAGGCGATAGAAAGAGAGATGGGACGTACCCGGAAAAGTCACAACGGCGTCCACTACGACCGCTGTATTGACATCGACCTCCTCCTCCTGGGAGACACCGTCGTCACCTCTCCCCGGCTCGTATTGCCCCATCCCCATCTCCACGAGCGCACCTTCGTGCTCCAGCCTTTGGCAGAAATCGCCCCCGGACTGGTTCATCCAGTGCTGAAGAAAACCATGGACGAACTGTCACGGGCACTGACCTCACATAAAATCGGGTAGATTATCGATTTCCGCTTTTCTGCACCGAAAAGAAAGGCGTCCGGTGAAATTCCATCCCAGCCGGGCATCTCTCCTTCCACTTCGCCATTCTGAATCAAAAATTAGCCGTATCTTTGCAATAATGAAACCGAATATAGCCATTGTACTCGCCGGGGGATCCGGTACACGTTTGGGAGCGGACCGCCCCAAACAATTCCTGAGAGTCAGGGGAAAAACTATCTTGGAACATACTGTCAGTGCTTTCGAAGAGAACGAGAACATTGCAGAAATTGCCATTGTCTCCAATCCTAAATTTGTCAAGGAGGTGGAGCAGATTGTGGAACAATCCGCCTGGAAGAAGGTGAAGCACGTTCTTCAGGGAGGTAAAGAGCGTTCCGACTCGAGTCTGGCAGCCATCAGGGCTTACGAGGGACGGGAGGTCAATCTCCTGCTTCATGACGGTGTCCGCCCTTTGGTTTCACAAAAGGTGATAAACCGTGTCTGTGAAGCTCTGGCGCAGCATGAGGCTGTAGGCACCGCCCTTCCTGCCGTTGACACCATTGTGGAAGTCACCGACAGCCAGATAGCCGCTACTCCCGACCGTTCCCGTCTGCGCCGCATGCAGACGCCGCAGGCCTTCAGCAACCGCCTGATCACCGAGGCATACCGCCGTGCCCTGGCCGACTCGGACTTCAGGGCGACAGACGATTGCGGCGTTGTGGTACGTTATATGCCCGAAGTGCCGGTTTATCTGGTGGACGGAGAAGAAAGCAATTTGAAACTCACCTATAAGGAAGACCTTCCCATTCTCGAACGCCATTTCAGCAAGAGAGAGATGGAGCAGGATCCCCTGGAGCATCAGGAGGCGGAAGCCAACAAGATGACGTATCTGAAGAACTATTCCCAGCGTAATCTGCGCGAGATGCAGCTTAAACTCCTCGATATCCTCATAGAAGTGCGTGACTTCCTCGACCGTAACCAGATAGACTATTGGTTGGACAGCGGCACCTTGCTCGGTGCCGTGCGTCATGGCGGTTTCATTCCTTGGGACGACGATATTGACATCTGTGTGCATGCCGACGACATGCCCCGTCTCGTGGAAGCTGCCCGCCGCGAACTGCCTCCCCACCTTTTCATCCAGACACCCGAAACGGACCCCGAAGTGCGGCTGCCCATCTGTAAGGTACGCGACATCACGACTCTGATTGTCGAAGCCGGTGACGATTTCACCAAAAACTACTCGAAGGGACTCTATGTGGATATCTTCCCGATGACCTCCTGGCCTTCTTTCGGACCAAAGTTCTCGAGAAAAATGGCACGCGGCTATTGTCGTGCCAATGCGATTCTCCACACCCAGCACCGCTATTCGCTCCGCAGTTTTGCCGAATTCTTTTATTTCGGTGCCAAGCGCAGCCTTTGCAAACTGCTTTGGAATGTGGGCGGTCTCTTCAAAAAGAAGGGAGAGTATTATTCCAATATCCTGGCTGACAGCGGAAATGGCAACCGTCATCTGGTGAAAACCATCTTCCCTTTGTCTGAAATCGAATTTGAAGGTGAGAAATTCAAGTCGCCTGCCGATGAGGACCAGTATCTGAAGGATTTGTTCGGTGACTATATGCAGTTGCCGCCTGAAGACCAACGGGGCGGACATGCTGTGTTCTATTGTACAGAACTCCGATAAGTGAATTGATAAGAAATAAAGAAAATCCCCGGTGGCAGTCCGGTAAAGGCTGGGCGGCCGGCTGGGGATGACAGTTAAAAAATATTTAGAATTATGCAAGCTATCATTTTAGCAGCAGGTATGGGCAAGCGTCTCGGCGACTTGACCAAAGACAATACGAAATGTATGGTACCGGTGAACGGTATCCGTTTGGTGGACCGCACGCTGGGACAGTTATCCCGGTTGAATCTGAAACGTGTGGTGATTGTGGTAGGTTATGAAGGACAGAAACTCCGCGACTATATCGGTCACCGTTATGACGACGTCCTGCGCATAGAATATGTAAACAATCCAGTTTACGACAAGACCAATAATATTTATTCCCTGGCCTTGGCGAAAGACCAGTTGCAGGAAGACGACACCCTTCTGATAGAAAGCGACCTGATCTTCGATGACAATATGTTCCCGTTGATTCTCAACGACCCGCGCCCCAATCTGGCTCTCGTTGCCAAATACCAGACTTGGATGGATGGTACCATGGTCCGTATCGACGACGACAACAATATTGTCAACTTTATTCCGAAGAAGGCCTTCAAATATGATGAAGTGGACTTCTATTACAAGACGGTGAACATCTATAAATTCAGCAAAGAATTCTCCCAGCAGAAATATGTTCCCTTCCTCGAGGCTTACAGCAAGGCTTTGGGTAACAACGAATATTATGAACAGGTGTTGCGTGTCATCACTTTCCTCGACAAGAGCGAACTGAAGGCCCTTCCTATCACCAACGAGAAGTGGTATGAAATTGATGACATCCAGGACCTTGACATCGCCGAAGCTTTGTTCTCTGAAGGTGAGGAACGCTGGAAGCGTTATATGTCCCGTTATGGCGGCTATTGGCGTTTCCCCGGCATGCTCGACTATTGCTATCTTGTCAATCCTTATTATCCTTCAGCCCGGATGATGGACGAGATGCGCGCCAACTTCAATACTTTGCTTACCGAATATCCTTCGGGCATGTATGTCAACTCCCTGCTGGCCAGCAAGTGCTTTGGTGTGAAGCTGAGTTATGTGGTGCCTGGCAATGGAGCTGCCGAACTCATCAAGAGTTTGATGGAAGGTATGGAAGGCAGATTGGGCGTCACCTGTCCTACTTTTGAAGAATATCCTAACCGCCGCGAAGCAGACAGTGTGGTGACCTTCATACCGCAGAACAAGGATTTCTCTTATTCTGTCAAGGATCTGATGGATTTCTTCGGTGACAAGGATATCCAGAGTTTGCTGTTGGTCAATCCGGACAATCCTTCTGGTAATTTTATTCCTTTGCCTGATATCTGTGAGTTGGCCACTTGGTGTGAGAAACATGATATTCGTCTCATCATCGACGAATCTTTTGTAGATTTCAGTGAGAATTACGAAGAAAACACCCTTTTGCATGACAATTTGCTGGAAAGTTATCCCAAGATGGTGGTGATGAAGAGTATCTCCAAGAGTTACGGTGTTCCCGGCTTGCGTCTGGGAATCCTCGCTTCGGCCGATACCGCTCTGATTCAGCGTATCAAGAAGGATGTGGCAATCTGGAACATGAATTCCTTTGCTGAATTCTATATGCAGATCTTTACCAAATATGCCGCCGACTACCGCCGTGCCTGTGAGAAATTCCAGGAAGAGCGCCAACGTTTCCATGCAGACCTGGAGACCCTCTCTTTCCTGCGTGTGATTCCTTCACAGGCGAACTACTTCCTCTGTGAAGTGCTGCCGCCTTACCATTCTCACGAATTGTCCGTAAGGATGCTCAACGAGCAGAATATCCTGATTAAGGATTGCAGTACGAAGAAGGCCTTCAACGGTCGCAGCTATGTCCGTATCGCTGTCCGCAATGAGGAGGACAACCGTCGTCTGGTAGAAGGACTGAGAAAAATGGAAAAGTAAAATACGAGGAGAGCCTGGAGCTTTCTCGCAACTATACGACAAGAGGATGTGCCATGGTGACACATCCTCTTGTCGTTTATAGATATTTATAAGAGATATCTCTATTGTCTCGGGAACGGTGCTATTTGAAACTCAGACAGCGTCTGTCCGGCTGAAAAGATATGGGTCTCCGTCCCCGGTGCCACCGCAATTATATCCAGAATTTTTCTGTTTCCCGTGGTATCTCGATATCCTGTGCCTGCTGGGAGAGCTTGTCATAAATATGGTTGGCAAAGAATGCGTCGTGGAGACCAAGACCGATATTGTAACTGAGGATACGTTCTTGGTCGTTGGCGCGTCCCTCTTTCTTCCCGAGGAGCACTTCTGAAAGTTCGGCATACTGCTTGAACTTGCTGAAATATTTGAATTCGCAAACATGTCCTGTATCGTCGGCAAAGACCTTGTCGAAGAACAAGTCACAGTTTTGGAAACCGCGGGTATGAACCGGGATGACCAGGCAACCTTCTTTGAAGAGCGGGTCGTTTTCGCAGATGAGGCCGTCGGCATCGGTGATGCAGCTGACGATGACGTCCGCCTGGGCAATCATCTCCTCCATGTGGTCGACAATGTGGAAAGTGACATTGGAATAATCCTTGAAACGCTCCATGAACTTTTCAGCCTGATCTTTGTAGCGGTAGAGCAACACCTCGTGGTGCAGGTCGGGTTCAGCCTCCAGCAGACAGAGCATGGTGGCTCTGCCCGTATTGCCCAAACCTATGAAGGCATAGGTCTTCGCATCGCTTTTTCTCAGCGTCTGCATCGCCAGAGTGGCCACAGCACCTGTGCGCATCGTGGTAATCCAGTTACCGTCCAACAGAGCGAGGAGGTCTCCGTTAGCGGAATCATACAGACAGATATCGCTGCCCAAAGCCGGTACCGCTCCCTGGATGCGGTGTACAATTTTCACTCCGTAACGGTGATATTGTGGCGGAAGCAGGCAGGGCATGGTATTAAAGAAATCATGGCCTTGTGGGTGCAGACTGATTTTAGGAGGCAGCTGGGCATCATATTTAGACAAAAAACTCTGTCGCACCCATGCCACGCACTCGGAGGCAGAGATGTGCAAATCTTTGATTTGCTGGGAAGTAATCAGTTTCATATCTGTATTTTTACTTGTATAGACTGCAAAAGTAAGCAAAATAGACAGGAGAGGGAGGGCTTTGGTTGAAAAACTGAAGTTTCTGCATCGATGTGCTTCTGTTTTCTCAAGAAAACAACTCTCAGAGGGAGTATTTTCAGGACTTCAGAAAAGATATATTGATAGGTGTTCCTATCTCGTTTGTTTGAGTAAGCCGTCCATGTGAATTCATCCTTGCTTTGTCCAATCGTTTTCTAAAGCTTTCTTTTTGGGGGCTCTTATTCCTGGTAGGGCAGTCGCTCAGCCACCTCGTTCTTTCTTGATAAGCCAGTTATCCTGCTGCAAAGAGGCTTGATCGAATATCGTTAAAATTCGATTGCTGACTTCTCCTTATTTATAGAATTTCAAGATCCGGCAATGCGGTTTCAGATTTTCCAAATCGGGGAGTTGCATGTAATCACCATAAATCTTTCGGAGCATGGCGTCGGCGTTGCGGGGACATGGGTAATTCTTTCCCTCAAACTCGATTTCTGTCAATGGGAAGATATCCTCCATGTGTCTGGCCTTCTGCCAGCTGGTACCCAGGGCATGACGTAGTTCTTTGGTGCGGAGCAAAGAGGCGGCCGCACGTAAAAGAGGAAAACCGAAACGTTGGTTCAGATTGAAGATGAATTTCGCCCGTTTCAGTGCGACCTCGTCCGAAAGTTTCTGATTATTGAGCTGATTATAGATTTGTCCATGCATGTGACCGCCCAGCCAGGCAAAGAAACGTGGAATCCGTTCCAAAGGGAATATATCTATATAGATGCCCTTTTCTTTGAAATTTTTGTCGTAGACACAATATTCTTCCATATAGGAATTTTTGTCGCGGAGTTTGGCATAAACATAGATGTAGTTCTCGTCCGTATCGTGTGACTGCAGGGCGAGATGTTCGGGCAATTCCTTGGGAAGTACTTCCATCAATCTGAAATAGTCGGAACGTAGCATTTCCACATCCAGATCGTCGTCCCAAGGGATGAAACCTTGGTGGCGTGCCGCTCCCAGCAGGGTGCCGGCACTCAGCCAATAGGGGATATCGTATTTTTTGCAGATTCGGTCCACTTCGTCCAAAAGTTCGACCATGCGGAGTTGCTGGCGGCGTAATTCCGATCCTTCAGGATTGAATCTTTCTCTTAGTTCTTTATTTTGGTTCATAATCTGATGATATGACAAAAGGAAAGTTTCCGTTTCTGACCTTCTACCTACCGTATTTTACGAGGCATCTCTGTGTTGTCAGACAAAGAAGAAACAGAGCGGACTGCAAAATTAGCAAGAAGCCTTTTATTGTCAAAAGTTTATATTGCAAATCTCAGCATGTAAGTGGAAACAATGGGCATGCCACTTTTGAGGATTCGTCATAAAACGAAAACAGCCAGCATCCGGAGATGCCAGCTGTCTTTGTTTCTAGTATTGTCTAATACGGCCTTTATTTGATACGGCGGATCAGTGTCAGTCCGTCACGTAGCGGGAGAATGACTTTCTCCACGCGTTCGTCTGCCATGACTTTGTCGTTGAAGGCACGGATGCCCACGGTCTGAGCGTCATGGTCGTAAGCCGGATCGACTACGTGACCGTCCCACAGCGTGTTGTCTGCGAGAATATATCCCCCGGGGACGAGATAGTCCATGATGAGGTCGTAGTATTCGCAATAGTCGCGCTTGTTCGCATCGATAAATGCCATATCTATCTGAAGATGCATCGGAGGTAACAACTCAAAGATATCACCGACAATCATATTGATTTTGGGCGGGTAGGGAGAGCCTTCCAGCCACGGACGGGTGAAATCCTCCTGTTCGTCATTGATTTCGAAAGTATGGATGACAGCCTCCCGGTCCATGCCTGCCGCCATGCAGAGTGCGGAATACCCCGAGTAGGTTCCAATCTCTACGACGGTGCGCGGTCGGACCATGTGGGTCAGCATGCGCAGCAACTGTCCTTGCAGATGGCCGGAAGCCATGCGCGGCCGGAGCAGATGCAGATGGGTGGCGCGGTACAGACGGTAGAGATAATCGTCTTCCGGCGAGATATGGTTGGTAATATATTGGTCTAAAGCCTCCGTTTCTTCTATCATAGCGAATCTTAGTTGTTGAGGTAATCGTCCTTACCTTCCGTGTTGAGCAAGTTGCGTACGATGTTCATTTCCATAAAGGAAGTACGCTGTTCCTTGCGCTGGCTGCCGAGGTAGCAGATACGGTCTTCTCCGTGGAGTTCGCCGTCGGCCATCAGCTTTCTTACTGCTTCAAGTAAGAATTCGTGACCGAAAGTCTTCATAGGCATGTGTAAAGCATAGACGCCGTAAGAGAGAGCCAGGTGGCGCATGGTTGTTTCCTTGTAGCAGATGGCAAAAGTCACGCATTTACCACGGAAGGAAGATACGTAACGTGCTGTACGGCCAGAGAAGCTGTCCATAATGATAGCGCGGAGGTTCATCATGTTGGTAGCCATGACCGCTTCTTTTGCAAAGAATTCAGTTACGTCAGGATGGGTGGACAAGGGAACGTCCAGTTCGCCATAACCATAGATGCTGTCTTTTTCGGCTTGCTGGGCTACCGAAGCCATCACCTTGACAGCCTCTACCGGGTAATCACCGTAAGCAGTCTCACCGCTCAGCATCAATGCGTCGGTACGGCTGTAAACAGCATTGGCGATGTCGGTCACTTCGGTACGGGTAGGGCGTGGGTTTTGAATCATGCTCTGCAACATCTGGGTAGCCACAATAACGGGCTTGTGTGCGCCGATGGCCTTGCTGACAAGAAGACGCTGGATGCCCGGGATGCGTTCCTGGGGAACTTCGATACCCAAGTCGCCACGTGCGACCATGATACCGTCAGCCTCTTCCAAAATTTCGTCGATATTGTCAACTCCCTGCTGGTTCTCGATTTTGGCAATGATGCGGATGCCGCTGTCCTTGGCTTTGAGGATTTCGCGTACAGCGAGGACATCCTGGCGGGAGCGGACAAAACTATGAGCGATAAAGTCAACGCCAGCTTCAATTGCGTAGTTGATATTATCGATGTCGCGCTGGGTCAGTGCGGGGAGATTTATCGTAATGCCCGGAACGTTGACGCTCTTGCGGGGCTTCAAAATAGCTTCGTTTTCGATTGTGCAATTGAGCACACCTTCCATTTTGCTGTCTACAATTATTCCCAATTCTCCATCGTCAATGAGAATATGGGCACCGACACGCAAGTCTTTTACGAAATCAGGGTAACTGACCGCAATACATTCGCGGGTGGTTGTTCGCTGAGGATCACCGACAATCTGTACCTTGTCGCCCTTTTGGAAATGGATGGGGGCCTCACAGGTAGTGGTGCGTACTTCAGGTCCCTTGGTGTCAATCAAAACTGCAATATGCTCTGATACTGCACGTACATTCCTAATGACGCGCTCCATGCCTTCAGGTCCCTGATGCGCGGTGTTCAAACGTACAACATTCATACCCGCTTCGAACAATTCACGGATAAGCGATTCCTCACAGCGGTTGTCGGAAATCGTTGCTACAATTTTGGTCTTTTTATACATAAAATGGTCTTGTGTTTGGTGTATGTCTTATCTCTTTCGGAGAGTAGATGTTTTATAGGGAATAATATCAGGCACCTAGCAAAGCCAGGATGCCCAAACGGTAAGAGTCCATGCCAAATCCGCAGATGACGCCACGGCAGGCGGGAGATATCATGGACTGGCGGCGAAATTCTTCGCGTTGGTGTACATTCGAGATGTGTACCTCGATAACGGGGACGTCGATGGAGCGGATGGCGTCGTGGAGCGCGATAGAAGTATGGGTGTAAGCTCCGGCATTCAGTACGATGCCCTCGATGCCTTCGTCGGCGGCTTGCTGGAGCTGGTCGATGAGGAAACCTTCGACATTGCTCTGGTAGTAACTGATTTCTACGTCTTTGAAGGTGGTACGCAGGTGTTCCAGACAGTCGTCCATGGTCTTGGTGCCATAGATGCCGGGTTCCCGTTTACCCAATCTGTTCAGGTTGGGACCATTGATGATTAAAATTTTCATGGACTCCGTAGGGTTATATAAAGTATAAAAACAGTACTTTTGTAAACTGCAAAGATAGTCAGATTTTGTGGAAAATCAGCAAAATAAAATAAGATTACAGAACTTTTAACCCAAAAGCGGGATACCTTTTTCGGGGGAACAGGGGGAGTTCGAGTCTTTGGGATATCCCTGGTATGGCAGGAAGGAATCGGCAGTCTGATTTCAGAAAGTCTCCCAGCAGCTTTCATTCCTGTTGTAAAAGCGAGAAAGTAGGTCCGGTTTTTGTCTTGATGCGTAAATTTCCTTATATTTGAAAATTCTGGCTTAGTAATGGTAAAATAATAAGTTCGGCAATTTTTTGTTCGAATCTTGCGTCTG
>SAMEA104404106__coassemble_382_pt1 | contig 47195 bp, 42 predicted proteins | sample SAMEA104404106__metabat2_high_PE_037 | metagenome-assembled genome bin SAMEA104404106 (sample SAMEA104404106) | Balaenoptera acutorostrata
CGTAGCAAGAAATGAAGATTTCCTCACAAGAAAACCTAAACAGGCAAGCATACAAGGAAATGCCTTTGTATGCTTGCCTGTCCCACTATTTTAAATGATTTGATTTACTTTACCTTGACAATGACACGACGGTTGTAGGAGAAGGGTGCGATGTCATCTACCCCACCAGCAGCTTCCACCGTAATATTTTCGCGTTTTACTCCCATCTTCACCAATACGTCGGCAACGGCATTGGCACGTTTTTCTGACAAACGTTGATTGTATTCGTGGGTGCCGGTCTTACTATCGGCATAACCGATTACCAGAAGATTCTTCTCGTACAATTTGGCGAACTCCACCATATCTTTCAAATCGACCAAATCTCTGCGGTTGGCGACTTGGGCAGAACCGATGTTGAAGAAGACTGATTGTGAAGTGGAAACCAGTTCATGAACATTCTGCTGTTGACCTTCGGGCTTCTTCTCTGACAACAACTGACGGAGACGGTCGTTTTCCACCTCCTGATCTTGCAAAGAACTGTTCATCGCATCGAGTTGCTCACGATTCATTTCCAACAAAGCCTCTATATCGGGAGTCTTTGTCCAATTAGATTTTCCTATATGGTAAGTGACACCGACGGAGATTCCCAACATTTTGTCAAAATGACGGGATGAGAAGGTTTTGTGCGAAGCCCAGGCATCGATGGGGGCATTGTCAAAACCGCCTTCCATTGCTTTGGCATGGAAATCTACGAAAGCTGTCCAATGGGTGCTGATTCTGAAGTTGTTCAACAAGCCCAAATGATAAGACACGTCATAGCGGCTGGCGCTCATATTGCGAGCCACTCCCAAACCGATATAAGGGATAAAGTTCCATACCCGATATTCGTTATATCCCCTCAACATATTGGAAAGGTTAAAAGTGACATCTTGATGCAAATCCCAATACTTATAGGCGTGATGATGGTCCGCACTGATCACCTGCTTGGACCAAATGCCCTCAAACTTTGTACGCAAACCGATATTCGGTGTAAACCATTTACCGAAAGCGACATCGAAGCCGAAAGTTCCCCGGTCCACACTGAATGGATTTTTATTACCTAAATCTTCCTCTGAAGTATATGCCGAGTTAAAATCTCCTCCTACAGATAAATACCAGTTGGACCAGAAAGAATTGGTGACAACACTGTTTTTTACTGGTATTTCGTAATCTTGCGCTCCCACACTTTGTGTGAAGAGTCCAAGCATGGCAAGCATAAAAATTGTTTTCTTCATAAGATTCAAATTACTTCAACAAAGGGAGTCATAGCTACTCCGACAGATTATTCCTTCCTCTGAATCGAAAGATTGGAATGTTTTTGGCAAAGATAAGAAAATTCTTCACTCAAAAGATAATGTCATCGGAAATAAGAAGATTTAGTTCTTAAATTGACGATCTGTCAGGAAAAGAATCCTTCTATCTTGTCATTGGTCAATGTAACCAGAATGACCGCCCCGTCGGGTGTATAATTGGCATTGGAACTCTTAAAGAGTTTTTCCAACAAATCTGACATTTCGTTTTGGTCCAACAGCTGGCCTACCGGTATCGCTGCTTTCCGTGACAAAGTCAAGGCTATCAGGTGGTCCACCTGTTCTTTTACCTGAACCTCCCCATTTTGTGCGTCGTCAACTAAAGACTGAAGCATGGAAATCGGGTCCAGCCCTTCTGTTCCTGCAGGTATCCCCAAGACAGAATAACTTCCATCTCCGAGCGGGGACAATTCAAAGCCCACTGCGGAAAGGTCGTCCAAGATGCTCTCCAGGAAAGTGGAAGAAGAGGCCGGCAACTGCAGCAGTTGTGGGAAAAGCAAACCTTGGGACATGCCTTTGTGCTCTGCCATTTGCATTTTATACAAATCGTACAACACCCGGAAATGGGCCCGATGCTGGTCGACGACCAACAGGCCTTGCGGGGACGTCGCAACAATGAAACGACCCAGATATTGGAAATAGGAGGAAGCATCTTTCTCCCAGGCTATTTTCTCCTCTACTTCCAAGTCGTCGTACAAAGTGGGACTTTCTTCGGGCTCGAGGCTGGGAATGGACGAAAAGTCATCATTCGCGAAAGCGGTTTCGAAAGCCGGCTGCCATGACGAAGGAGCTACACGTTTCCGCGACGAACCACTATAAGAAGACGAGCCGCCAAACGAAGACGAACTGTTGAAAGGTGAGTTGGTGCTATATTTAAACTTTTCGGTTTGACGCTCACTCTCATCAAACGGATTGAAATCTGAATTGATATGTACCTGCGGCGGTTCTATCCCTTCTTCAGTTTCATTGAAAGTGGGGATGTCCGGCCGGTTGGCCGTATCAAAGTCGATGGTTGGTATCGCATTGAATTTACCCAGCGATTCCCGCACTGCAGCCAAGATAATGGGCCATATCGCCTGTTCGTCCTGAAATTTGATTTCCGTCTTGGCAGGATGAATATTCACGTCGATATGGGTAGGGTCAACTTCAAAAGTAATAAAATAGGAAACTTGTTCACCATCGGGTATCAAACGCTCATAAGCCGATTGCACCGCCTTGTTAAAATAAGGGTGACGCATGTAGCGGCCGTTCACAAAGAAATATTGGTGTACGCCTTTCTTCTTGGCACTTTTGGGACTGCCTACAAAACCGGATATTTTAATCAGTGAGGAATCTACCTTTATCGATATCAACTGTGCATCCAGTTTCTTACCAAATATGTTCAATATACGCTGTTTGAAATTGCCTGCCGGCAGGTTCAACAGCAGATTGTCGCCAGAATGCAAGGTGAAGGCCACTTGCGGATTGGCTAACGCGATACGTTCAAATTCGGTGGAGATATTACTTAATTCTGTCTGATTCGATTTTAAGAATTTACGGCGCGCCGGAATATTGAAAAAGAGATTCTTCACCAGGAAGTTGGCCCCCTGGGGGCAAGATATAGGTTCCTGCCCTTTTACCTTACTACCTTCAATCACCAGACTCACGCCCAATTCGTCGTCGGCAGTACGCGTGCGCAATTCCACTTGCGCCACAGCAACAATAGAAGCCAAGGCCTCACCACGGAATCCCATGGTCTGCAAGGAAAACAAATCAGAAGCCTCTTTGATTTTGGATGTGGCATGACGTTCGAAAGCCAAACGAGCATCGGTAACGCTCATACCCTTTCCGTTATCAATCACCTGAATACTGGTTTTGCCCGCATCTACAACGACTACTTGCACTAAAGTAGCTCCTGCGTCTATCGAATTTTCCACCAATTCCTTAATGACAGAAGAAGGACGTTGTATCACTTCTCCGGCAGCAATCTGATTCGCTACAGAATCTGGCAAAAGACGAATTATGTCACTCATTATTTATCCCTACAGTAAGTAATATTTATATTAAAATCAGTTCTTTTTTTTCTTATCCAAAGTCTGCAATGGTGCCTTGCGACGGATGCTGGCTTTCAGTTCAGTACCCTTGGCTTTACCGCGCCATTGGAACAAGTCATATTTGTTCAAGGGACGGATATAGTCAAACCATGCGAAATTCTCCAGTTTGGTTTTCTCGGGAGGCGCCATGCCGATGGGATAAAAACAGCCTTCGGCAGCAGGAGCCCACAAGCGCTTCAACTTGCGATTTTCCATAAACATCCGGATGGTAGAGGTCTCTGTGTAATTCTGGTAGAGCAGAATACTGTCCTTCTCCATAGGATATTGCACCACGTAGACATTGCCGTCCACCCGGTTCTCTGAGATTTCACCTTTTTCAAAGAAGGAACGCATCAACTGTCCGGAAACCTGATTGAAGTGGATACTGTCCACACGTTCCACCATCAAAGCCTGGCGTTGCACATAGACACTGTCTATAGTGGAGTCGCTGCTGAAGACGTTGATTTCCTCTCCCAATATCTGACGGTTGTCACTCCATACGATAGGGTCACGGAACATGGACATCTTCTTCTCCTTGGAATTGGCCACCAGGGAGTCGCATACAGCCTGAATATCGGTGCGGTAGGCTCTTACATGGAAATAACCGTGGAGCACGCGGTACAAACTGTCAGTGTCCAGGTTGTATGTGAACATCTTGAGGGTGTCAGCATGTACAAAAAGAGTGTCGTCCGAATTGGAATAATCTTTCGCCAGCGCACTGTCGTAGGCGATGGCCTCACCCGTCAGTTCGTTGTATTGACAATAGTTGCCTACGAAGATATTTTTATTCTTGGTATCCTCATATTCTATATTGTCGTAAGCCTTCATGATACCTTTCAGTTTATCATAAAAGATGCTGTCGCCCGTCATTTTAGTATCCCCGTTGAGTATCTGGGAACGCTGGTACAGATGAGCCCTTTCGGTACCTGTATTGTACAATCCAAGTTCGGTATAGATTTTGTTTTCTCCGCTGACAATGTTGGAAGGTCCCACTACTTTGGCCCATTTCGTATTGGTGTCATAATGCAGCGTGTCGGACGTCAATGTGAACTTCGGATTGATGAGTTCCACATTGTAATTGAAAGTGGAGGTACGCGTAGAAGTGTAATACTCTCCCCAATCGGAAGTCAGTGTATTGTCGCCATCTATCAATTTACCGCCTTCAAAGAAATATCCAAGGCTTAAAATACGGTCGTAATTCAAACTGTCGGTCAACAACACTTGTTCGCGGTGGCGCATCTCCACGCCATGGCGTACCTCTGCCATCTGCGCGTTGCCATCATAAAACAGATATTTTCCGATTAATGACAAGGTATCTCCCTGCACCATCTTGACGGCTCCGAAAGCTTCGAACGATTTGGTCTGCTGGTACAAAACAGCGCTGTCACAATAAAGTGTCATGCCGGCATGCCGAAAAACCACATGGCCCGCCAGACGCTGCGCATCGTGATAAACATTCTCGTCGTACATCAGGCTGTCGGCATGTACCAGGTAGATACGGTCGTCCTGTCCTGCAGGCTTTTTGTCGTCTGCCACAGAAAAAGCATTTGCCTGGACTACCACCAGCAGCAATGCCAGTATAGCCCAAGCAAGTATACCCTTTTTCAAACTTATATATTTTATAGTTTTTCTCATTTAATCCAATTAGGATACTCAAATTTACAATTACGCCAGTCGCTGTTAATACGAGTGAACGTATGCTTCTGCTTCTCAAGAATCCACTTGTTGACTTTTTCCATCTTGCGCTCATTCAGCACGACATTCTTCAACAACTGGTAGTCTTCGGTGGCATTGGCACGGTGACCCTCGATACGATTTTTCAACTTGACGATAGCGCATACAGTCTGACCGCTTTCATTCGTCATTCTGAATGCCTTTGAAATTTCTCCTTCCTTCATGTTTTCCACCACCTTGGCCACATCCGGCAAAAGTTGTTTCATCTGGAAACGTGAAGTACGGCTGCGTGACATCTGGTCATTGTAGAACATCAAACCGTGATTGTTACGGGTGTCCTTATCATCAGACAACGCCATAGCCGCTTCTTCGAAGGTAAACTTCTTATTATTGATGTCGTCAGCGATAGAATCGAGACGGGCGATGTTTCTTTCGTATTCAACTTCGTCAATTTCCGGTTTCAAGAGGATATGGCGCACATTCACCTTGTCACCTCTCTTGCCGATGAGCTGGAGGATGTGGAAACCAAATTCTGTACGGACAATCTTTGAAACCTTCTTAGGGTCGTTCAAACTGAAAGCGACATTGGCAAACTCAGGCACCCACTGTCCTTTACCGGAATAGCCTAATTCACCACCATCGCGTGCAGAGCCATCCTGTGAATAGAACTTTGCCAAAGTAGAAAATTCTGATTCGCCAGTATTCACACGACGTGCGAAATCACGAAGTTTACTCTCGATACGTTCCACTTCCTCACGTGACACTTCTGGCTGCGCAGTAATAATCTGCACTTCCACCTGGGTCGGCACGAAAGGAAGACTGTCTTGAGGCAAATTCTTGAAGTATTCACGGACTTCGGCTGGAGTCACATGAATGCTGCTGGTCAGGTTGTCTTTTACCTTGTCTATACGGTAGTTGTTGCCTTCTTCACGTCTGTGCAAATCACGGAGTTGTGAGATGGTACGATGATAGAGCGCCTCGACATTTTCACGAGAACCGTGACGCTGCAGGAGTTCGTTCATCTTGTATTCTACAACACGAGACACATAAGAAGGATCGGCATCAATACTGTCAAGGTCAGCCTGGTGCAGGAACAATTTCTGAATAGCCAGCTGTTCCGGTATTTTGCAATAAGGATCGTCAAGAAAGATTCCTTGCATCTCCAAACTGATTCGTGTCTCCTCCACGTCACTGAGCAAAATAGGTTCGTCACCTACCACCCAGATTACTTCGTCAACTACATTCTTTTGAGCAAATGCAAAAGAGTTGACACAAAAGAGCGAGAGCAAAAGGAAAAGTTTACTAGCCTTCATCATTAATGCTTATTTACCGTTTTCAATACTTCACGATTCACTTCGAAAGAATATTTCTGGCGCAATTTCTCGATCCATTCCTTCTCAAGTTTCTCCTGATAGTCGTTTAAGACCAAAGATTTCACATCCAAGTAAGATTTTGGCTTTTTCATTTTCTTGCCAGAGACACCGGAATAGGGGAATTTGGAATTTGCGGGAACATCCTTACCGTCGAAAACATACTTGTCGATATGTGGATTTTCGCCTTCCTTACATAAATAAGGACCAGAAACTCTTACCACCATAGAATCCTGATTGAAAGTTTTGCGGATAGCAGCACGCCAGTCCCCATCTTCATTTTTCTTCAAGACCTTGGTAATCTTCTTGTCTAGTTTAGGCAGTTTGCTGTAATAAACAAACCCTTTGAAACGAGGTTCGTCCCAGGCATATTTTTTCTTGTTGGCTTTAAACCACTTCTCCAAGCCTTTGGTATCAGCAGCAGCCACATCCCAGACTTCCTTCTTGCTTGCTTCATAAAGCAGCAAACCGTCGTGATATTCCTGAACAAGATATTTCAAGTCGAGATTGGAATCGACATGGGCATTCAAGATACTGTCCATCACGTCGGAACGTGTCAGACGTCCGTTGGAACCCTCCACAATCTTCTGGATTTTATTCTGTGCGGAAGCCTCTTCAATGCCCTGCTTCTTCAAACTGGTCAGAATCTCAGGTTTCAGTTGTTCGAATGGTTCCAACTGCTTTCTTTCCAACATTTTGACAATATGGAAACCGACAGCAGAAGAGAACACCTTGGATACCTCTCCGGTTTTCAGACTATAGGCAGTCGTTTCAAATTCTTTCAGAGTCATGCCAGGACCCACCCATGGCAGTTCGCCACCACGAGATGCCGAGCCCGGATCTTGCGAGTAAGCCTTTGCCAAGGCAGAGAAATCTCCTCCCCCAACAATTTGCTGGTAGAGAGAATCAGCCTTTGCCTTCGCTGCCGCCTTCTCAGAATCGGTGGCATTCTGACCGAAAGCAATCAGAATATGAGCGACACGCAACATATCCTTTCCCTTCAACTGGTCAGCTGTGCGGTTATAAACAACGTGAGCGATAGAGTCAATGAATGTCTGATCTACCATGTAAGGAGTCAGCTGCATATCCCGATACTGATGGAACTCGTTCAGGAAAGAAGAAGCGGTATCCATCTTGGCATCTTCGGCAGCGGCAACTTTCAACTTATAGTTGATAAACATGTCTATGTACTCGTCGACGGTCTTTTTCTCGACGGCACCTTCCACACTAGTATTCTTGTTGAAAGAGTATTCAAATTCACCCCTTGTGATAGGCTTGCCATTTACGGTAAGCAACACAGGGTCTAAACTCTGTGCGCTTGCGTTCATAGCAAACATAGCACAAAGGGCAACAAAGATTTTTTTCATATATTTCGATTAATAAATCAGTCGTTTGACAAACGGCTGCATTACTCAGAACGGCTATAGTTTGGAGCCTCACTGGTAATGGTGATGTCATGTGGATGACTTTCGCTTACACCAGCACCTGTGATACGAGTAAACTTAGCATTGTGCAACTCAGAAATAGTCTGTGCACCACAATAACCCATACCTGAACGAAGACCACCTACCATCTGATAGATTACTTCCTGTACGGAACCCTTGAAAGGCACACGACCAGCAATACCTTCTGGAACTAACTTCTTGACAGACTCTACGCCAGACTGGAAGTAACGGTCCTTAGAACCATTCTCCATAGCTTCCAAGCTACCCATACCGCGGTAAGTCTTGAACTTACGTCCGTTGAAGATAACAGTTTCGCCTGGGCTTTCTTCGCAACCAGCAACCAATGAGCCAATCATGACGCAATAACCACCGGCAGCCAATGCCTTGACGATATCACCAGAATAGCGGAGACCACCATCAGCGATGAGAGGCACACCAGTTCCTTCCAATGCACAAGCTACATCGTAAACTGCAGAAAGCTGAGGTACACCGACACCAGCAACCACACGAGTTGTACAGATAGAACCTGGACCGATACCCACCTTGACACTGTCAGCACCTGCTTCTACCAACATACGTGCTGCAGCACCAGTAGCGACATTACCAACAACGAGGTCTACGTTTGAGAATGAAGCCTTTGCTTCTTTCAACTTGTCGATAACGAATTTGGAGTGACCGTGAGCCGTATCAATGATGATAGCGTCGGCACCCGCCTGAACCAAAGCGTCCATACGTTCCAAAGTATCGACCGTCACACCTACACCTGCTGCAACGCGAAGGCGACCCTTCTCGTCCTTACAAGCCATAGGTTTATCTTTTGCCTTTGTGATGTCCTTGTAAGTGATCAAACCGACGAGGCGGCCGTCCTTGTCAACGACAGGCAACTTTTCAATTTTATTTTCCTGAAGAATCTGGCTGGCACCTAAGAGGTCTGTCTGCTGAGTGGTGGTCACCAAATTCTCGCTAGTCATAACACGTTCAATAGACTTATCCAAATCACGTTCAAAACGCAAGTCGCGGTTTGTAACGATACCAACCAGATGCATGTCATCATCAACAACTGGAATACCACCAATATGATATTCATACATCAAATTTAATGCGTCTCTTACTGTACGGCCACGTTGAATAGTGACGGGGTCATAAATCATACCATTTTCAGCACGTTTTACGATAGCCACCTGACGTGCCTGGTCTTCGATGCTCATATTCTTGTGAATAACACCGATACCGCCTTCACGTGCGATAGCAATTGCCATAGGTGCCTCAGTGACAGTATCCATCGCAGCAGTAACGAAAGGAATCTGCAAATCGATGTTTCTTGAGAACTTTGTTCTTAAATCAACTGTTCTTGGAAGAACCTCAGAGTAAGCGGGAACTAAAAGGACGTCATCAAAAGTTAGACCATCCATAACGATTTTGTCAGCAATAAAATCAGCAGTCTTCATGATAGGATAATTTTTATTGCATGCAAATTTACTCTTTTTCTGCGAGGAAGCAAATCCTTTATCTCCTTTTTTATCTTTTTATCAAAAGAATGCATTTTAATAGACAAAAAGCAGGGACAAAGTCGTGCTCCCCTTCCCGGCAGCATTGCATGCAAAAATACCGCATAGGGAACTCAGACTGGCTAAATATATAAATAATGTACGCATATGTGAGCCCCGGCTACATATGCGTATATTTATTTTTCCAGCGAATGTCTGAAGAGGCCGTACAAATGTTTGCGCTCTGCCTCATCCATCTCAGGGAAATGTTCGGAAACCAGTTTCTCAAAAGTTTCCAAAGCAATGGTCTTCATCTGCGCCCTGCCCGCTCTGAGACCACTCTGGTAGTTGTTGTAAGGCAACATACTACGATTAAAATTTCCGTCGCTCACAATAAAACAGATTAAAACGATATTAAAACAAAGGGTACATCGCAAAGCGACATACCCTTATTATTTTAGAATCTAATGGATTCTTACTTTACCTTAGCTACGATAGCCTTGAAAGCTTCTGGATTGTTAACAGCGAGGTCAGCGAGGACCTTACGGTTAATTTCAATACCAGCCTTGTGCAAGTTACCCATCAACTGAGAATAAGACAAGCCTTCCAAACGAGCTGCAGCGTTGATACGCTGGATCCACAATGCGCGGAAATTGCGCTTCTTGTTACGACGGTCACGGAAAGCGTAAGTAAGACCCTTTTCCCAAGTATTCTTGGCTACGGTCCAAACGTTCTTACGCGCACCATAATAACCGCGGGTAAGCTTCAAAATTCTCTTTCTCTTTGCTCTAGAAGCAACGTGATTTACTGATCTTGGCATAGTTTTGATTCTTTTTTGAATGTTAGCGCCGTTCGTTAACGGTCTTTTTGGCTAAACACTCTGTTTGACTTTGATTTGATTAAAAAAACTACTACGAATTAACGGAGACAAAGGAGTTCACGAACCTGCTTTACGTTAGAATGATCAACGATTGCAACGTGGTCCAAATTACGCTTCTGCTTCTTAGTCTTCTTAGTCAAGATATGACTGTGATAAGCGTGATGTCTTTTAATCTTACCTGTTCCGGTAAGAACGAATCTCTTTTTAGCACCGGAATTAGTCTTTACTTTTGGCATTTTCTTTTAATATTTAATTGTTATATAACTGCGGCTGCGTGAGATACCAAACACAGACGCGCATTTCTCATTGTTAGAAGTCTTCTCCTTCTACGAAAGGACCCGTATATTCTTTCTGAGCCTTTACTTTAGGAGCAGCCTTTACCTTTTCAGGAGCCGGCTTTGCAGCAACAGCAGCATCCTCACTCTTCTTTGCCGCACCTGCAGTTTTCTTTGGAGCGATAAAGAGAATCATTCGCTTGCCTTCCAATACTGGCATCTGCTCAACCTTGCCATACTCTTCCAAGTCGTTTGCAAAGCGCAACAAGAGCACTTCACCCTGTTCCTTGAAAAGAATACTACGACCACGGAAGAACACATAGGCTTTCACCTTGTCACCTTCAGAAAGGAATTCCTTAGCATGCTTGAGCTTGAAATTGTAATCGTGTTCATCAGTCTGAGGACCGAAACGGATTTCTTTCACTTCAATCTTCACCTGCTTTGCCTTCAATTCTTTCTGGCGTTTCTTCTGCTGATAAAGGAACTTAGAATAATCAATCAACCGGCAAACAGGAGGAACAGCGCTAGGTGAAATCTCTACAAGATCCAAACCTTTTTGCTCAGCCAATTGCAAAGCTTTATGCGTAGGCATCACAGCTGCTTCAATATCGTCTCCTACGATTCGTACCTCTCTCGAACGGATTTGTTCGTTCACACGGTACTGCATCTTCATTTTATCATTCTTCATTCAGATATTCCGATTCTTATTTTTTATTCTAATTGTTGATACTTATTTCTTTAAGCGGCTGCAAAGTTAATAGAATTTTGTCATTTCAGCGACTTCATCATTGATTTTCTTTGCAAAATCTGCGATTTTTAAGGTTCCCTGGTCGTCTCCACCCTGTTTTCTGATAGAAACGGTGCCATCCTGAGCCTCTTTTTCGCCGACGATCACCAAATATGGGATATGCTTCATTTCATTGTCACGTACCTTACGACCGATCTTTTCGTTACGGTCGTCAACGATAGCACGTACATCAGCATCGTCTAATTCCTGGCGTACCTTCTCAGCGTACTCATTATATTTCTCTGATACAGGAAGGATAGCCACCTGGTCAGGTGTCAGCCACAATGGGAAGTGACCAGCTGTATGTTCAATCAATACGGCTACGAAACGTTCCATTGAACCGAACGGAGCACGGTGGATCATTACCGGACGGTGCTTCAAGTTGTCAGCACCAGTGTATTCCAACTGGAAGCGCTCTGGCAAGTTGTAGTCTACCTGGATGGTACCCAACTGCCAACGGCGGCCGAGGGCATCCTTCACCATGAAGTCGAGCTTAGGACCATAGAAGGCTGCTTCGCCGTATTCAACGACTGCTGGCAAACCCTTTTCCTGGCAAGCTTCAACGATAGCGCTTTCTGCCTTTTCCCAGTTTTCGTCGGAACCGATATACTTTTCACGATTTACCTTGTCGCGAAGAGAAATCTGAGCTTCAAACTTGTCGAACTTCAATGCCTTGAAGATAATCATGATGATATCCATCACACGGAGGAATTCGTCCTTCACCTGGTCCGGACGACAGAAGATGTGGGCGTCATCCTGGGTAAAGCCACGTACACGAGTCAATCCGTGCAACTCACCACTCTGTTCGTAACGGTACACGGTACCGAATTCAGCCATACGGATAGGAAGATCCTTGTATGAACGTGGCTTCCAAGAATAGATGGCACAGTGGTGAGGGCAGTTCATTGGCTTCAACATGTATTCTTCACCTTCTTCAGGAGTATGAATTGGCTGGAAGCTGTCCTTACCGTATTTAGCATAGTGACCTGAAGTCACATACAAGTTCTTAGAACCGATATGTGGAGTCATTACCTGCTGGTAACCGAACTTCTTCTGGATTACCTTCAAGAAATCTTCCAGACGCAAGCGCAATGCAGTACCCTTTGGCATCCACATTGGCAAACCCTTACCTACCAGGTCGGAGAACATGAACAATTCCATTTCCTTACCGATCTTACGGTGGTCACGGCGCTTAGCTTCTTCGAGGAGAGCCAGGTATTCGTCCAACATCTTCTTCTTTGGGAAGGTGATACCATATACACGGGTCATCTGAGGACGCTTTTCGTCGCCACGCCAGTAAGCTGAAGATACAGACAATACCTTCACAGCCTTGATGCCAGCTGTAGTCAACAAGTGTGGACCACGGCAAAGGTCTGTATAAGCACCCTGAGTATAAGTTGTAATCTTACCATCTTCAAGTTCTGCGATCAGTTCGTTTTTGTAAGTCTGACCACGGTCACCGAAGAACTTCAAAGCGTCTGCCTTAGAAATTTCTTCACGCACAAGAGCTTCCTTCTTCTGAACGAGCTCCTGCATTTTCTTTTCAATCTTTGGGAAATCGCTATCTGAAATGCTTACACCCTGTGGAGGCATAACGTCATAATAGAAACCGTTTTCAATAGCCGGACCGATACCAAACTGGGTACCAGGCCAGAGCTCCTGCATAGCCTCAGCCATCAAGTGAGCAGAAGTATGCCAGAATGCGTGCTTGCCTTCGGGATCATCCCATTTATAGAGTTGTATTGTAGCATCCTCATTAATAGGGCGATTCAACTCGACAATCTCCCCATTTACGCCACATGCCAGCACGTCCTGTGCCAAGCGTGACGAAATGCTTTCTGCTATCTGAAGACCAGTTACGCCATTTTCATATTCGCGTACCGAACCATCAGGAAACGTTATTTTTACCATAGTAATTTATTTTGTGTTGCCCGCAAAGATAAGTATATTTTTTAGTTCTGAACAATCTTTTTATAAAAAATAAACATTTTGAACTAAATATCAAGAATCGAAAGGTTATTTAAACAAATAAGTAGCCTAAATGAGTCGACAGAACAATCAAGACTTCCGAGAAAGATTTTTTGCTGACAAAGAAGAAACATTACAAGGATAAACGACCGACATATACGGAAATATTCACCATCAATATGACACGGAGGACAATTGGGAAACCTATTCAGAATCGCAATGGGCTCCTGATATCGGCCCCCAAATCAACCGACAGCCTCACTGATTCAATTTCCTTCCCAACAAAACAGGGAAAAGTCAAGCGAGGTAGACTTCCGCATTATCTGACACGACATGGAAAATGGAAGCCGTTTACGGACTCCTTCTTTCAGGTAATGCAACACACATATATTAATAAGTACTAACCGTCTGCAGACAGAGTATTACGGCCAGCCGGCCATTTTCTTTTCAAAACCTTAGACCAAAGAACTCCGCGTTGGAATCAGGAGATATCCATCATTTTTTCGAGCAAGATGGGGGCCAACGACATCCTTATCGGGTGACAAGAATTAGGACGACTGTTCCAAAACTCCTTTTTTCAAGGAAAACAGCGATTTGGATTTTCAAAGAAAATGTATTATCTTTGTAGTAACAGAAGGAGATAAGGTTATGAGCACTTTATCTCCTTATTTTTTTTACCAAAAAAGCCTTTTTTTACCTCGGAGATAAATTTTTCTAAGTCCGATGTAGATTTTTCTAAGTCCGATGTAGATTTTTCTAAGCCGTATATCTTTGAAATTGCACCAAGAGTCCTGGTTTTTTGTCAGGACCTAAACAAGTCTATCGTTAAATAAAAATAAATCTTTTCCCTTCTATTTTTGAAAGTGTTCCAAATACCCTCTATTCTTCAGCTTACATTTCTAAAAACAGGACCAGCACAAGAAAAGACTTTTAGAGACATATAAATATGTATTGAATACACCCAACAGCCGTCGTCTCGAAAAACTTCATAGAAATGCTTCATAGAAACACGACGTTGCCGAAATTCAAACAAAAACACAGCGCACTCCACCATCGGCTCGCTCTCTGCAGGAAAAAACTTCTGTCTCTGCTACTCCCCCTTCCGCTTCCGCAACGCGCTACGACAACAAATAGAAATCCTCCCTGAAAGAATCTTGCGAACGGATTTCACCAATATCCCAGGAAAAACGTTAGATTTTGTCCTATATTTCACATATAAGCTGTCTAAAATCATTATCTTTGCAAATTGATTGTATATTAACAATTAAGAAGATTAAAATAAGATTATTAATATAATATGGAATTAGCTAGTAAGTACAATCCCGAAGAAGTAGAGGGTAAATGGTACCAGTACTGGATGGACAACCATCTCTTTAGTTCAAAACCCGATGGCCGTGAACCTTACACGGTAGTGATTCCCCCACCTAACGTAACAGGTGTGCTTCACATGGGTCACATGTTGAACAATACAATTCAAGACATTTTAGTGCGCCGTGCCCGCATGGAAGGCAAAAATGCTTGCTGGGTACCTGGTACAGACCACGCTTCTATCGCAACCGAAGCCAAGGTGGTAAACCGTTTGGCTGAACGCGGCATCAAGAAGACGGACCTCACTCGTGAGGAATTCTTGAAGCACGCTTGGGACTGGACCGAAGAGCACGGTGGCATCATCCTCAAGCAGTTGCGCCGCGTAGGTGCTTCTTGTGACTGGGACCGCACTTCATTCACTATGGACGAAGAACGTTCAAAGAGTGTCATCAAGGTTTTCGTTGACTTGTACAACAAGGGCCTCATCTACCGCGGTGTGCGCATGGTGAACTGGGACCCTAAGGCTCAGACTGCACTTTCTGATGAAGAGGTGGTTTACAAGGAAGAACATTCCAAACTTTACTACCTCCGTTATTTCGTAGAAGGTGACGAAGAAAAGCGTTATGCCATTGTCGCTACCACCCGTCCTGAAACTATTATGGGCGATACCGCCATGTGTATCAATCCTAACGACCCTAAGAACCAGTGGTTGAAGGGCAAGAAGGTGATTGTGCCTCTCGTTGGCCGCGTAATTCCTGTTATTGAAGACGAATATGTAGATATCGAATTCGGTACCGGTTGTTTGAAGGTAACTCCTGCACACGATATCAATGACTACATGTTGGGCGAAAAGCACAATCTCCAGAGCATTGACATTTTTAATGACAATGGTACTTTGAGCGAGGCTGCCGGCATGTATGTGGGTATGGACCGTTTCGATGTACGTGAACAGATAGAGAAGGACCTCCAGGCTGCTGGTTTGATGGAGAAGGTGGAAGCTTACACCAACAAGGTGGGCTGCTCTGAACGTACCGGTGTGGCTATCGAGCCAAAGCTTTCTATGCAGTGGTTCTTGAAGATGCAGCACTTCGCAGACTTGGCGCTTCCTCCAGTAATGAACGACGACATCAAGTTCTACCCTGCCAAATATAAAAATACTTACCGCCACTGGTTGGAAAACATCAAGGACTGGTGTATCAGCCGTCAGTTGTGGTGGGGTCACCGCATTCCTGCTTACTACTTGCCAGAAGGCGGTTATGTAGTAGCTGAAACCGCTGAAGAGGCTTTGGCACTCGCCAAGGAAAAGAGCGGCAACCAGAATTTGACTGTTGCAGACCTCCGTCAGGACGAAGACGCCCTCGACACTTGGTTCAGCTCTTGGTTGTGGCCTATCTCATTGTTCAAGGGTATCAACAATCCTGACAACGAAGAATTGAGCTACTACTATCCTACCAGCGACTTGGTAACTGGTCCGGATATCATCTTCTTCTGGGTAGCCCGCATGATTATGGCCGGCTATGAATATACCGGCAAGATGCCTTTCAAGAACGTCTACTTTACCGGTATCGTTCGTGACAAACTGGGCCGCAAGATGTCCAAGTCACTCGGTAACTCTCCTGACCCATTGGTATTGATCGACAAGTTCGGTGCCGACGGTGTCCGTATGGGTATGATGCTCGCAGCTCCTGCAGGTAACGACATCTTGTTCGACGAGGCACTTTGCGAACAGGGCCGTAACTTCTGTAACAAGATTTGGAATGCCTTCCGTCTCGTTCAGGGTTGGCAGGTAAGCGAAATCGAACAGCCAGAAACTGCGAAGTTGGCTATCGACTGGTTCGGTGCCCAGCTCCGTAAGAGTGCTGCAGAAATTGCCGACTTGTTCAAGAAGTACCGTTTGAGCGAAGCCTTGATGGAAGTTTACCGTTTGTTCTGGGATGAATTCTCCAGCTGGTTCCTCGAAATGGTGAAACCTGCTTACGGTCAGCCTATCGACAAGAAGACTTACGAGGCAGTTCTCGGTTACTTCAACGACCTCTTGCACTTGCTCCACCCATTCATGCCATTTATCACGGAAGAATTGTGGCAGCACTTGTTCGACCGCAAGGAAGGCGAAAGCATCATGGTCAGCCCTCAGCAGATTGCCGCTCCTACTGCTGACGATGAAAACATCATCGCTCAGGTAGAAACTGCCAAGAGCATCATCGCCGGCGTACGTGCCATCCGCAACCAGAAGAATATTGCTCAGAAGGAAGTGCTCGACTTACAGGTAGTAGGTCAGAATCCGGCAGAGACTTACAACAGCATCGTCATCAAGATGGCTAACGTCAGTGGTGTCACTTCCGTTGATGCCAAGGGCGAAGGTGCTTCTGCATTCATGGTAGGCACTTCTGAATTTGCCGTACTCCTGGGTAACTTGATTGACGTGGAAGCTGAAATAGAAAAGGCGGAAGCAGAACTCAAGCACCTCGAAGGTTTCTTGATCGGCGTCAGCAAGAAACTCTCCAACGAACGTTTCGTTGCCAATGCACCTGCTGCAGTGGTAGAACTCGAACGCAAGAAGCAGAGCGACGCTGAAACGAAAATCGCTGCTCTCAAAGAAACTATCGCTTCTTTGAAGAAGTAAAATACATATCAACAGCCTTGACAAAAGTATTTCCTTGTCTGGAAAACTTTTGTCGAGGCTTTTTTCTATCATCTTTAACCTAAAATCAATCCCATGAAAAGCAAAATTTTCTATGGTGGAATAATGGCTATGGCTTTAGGCTTTTCACAAACGGCCTTCGCAGACCACGTTTACACCATTTATCCTACCCCACAACAACAAGTCGCCCTTCAAGACACCACCAGTTTCGCAACCAACGTGACCATCGTGGCAGAAGCGGGTATTGACGATGTTACCAAAAAACGTATTGAAAATGTTCTGAAGGAAAAAGGACTGAAGGTAAGTTTTTCCTCTGAAGCCCTGGACAAAGAAAATGTCAGCAATATCTACCTCGGCATTAACGGTTCCGAGGGCGTCGCTGATAAAAAAGCTACGGAATGGAAATTAGACCGTGCGGTGTTCGGTTTGGAAGACAAATACGACCGGCATTGCCTGAGTCTGACCTCCCAAAAACATTGTGCGCAAATGGTCATTCTTGGCGAAAACACAGACGCAGTATTTTATGGCATCGCCTCATTGGAACAAATCTTGGATGCCACTCCCGACCCTGCCCGCCTGCCTTGCGTGAACATTTATGATTACGCCGACCAGAAAAGCCGTGGCATCGTGGAAGGTTACTACGGCTATCCTTACACAGTGGAAGTGAAGAAGGATTTGATGCGCTTCATGATGCGCTACAAGATGAACACCTATATGTATGGAGCGAAAAGCGACCCTTACCATTCTCAGTATTGGAAAAATCCATACCCAACCCGTCTGACTGCTGAACAGGCTAAGAACGGCTGGCTCTCCCAAGATATGGTAAAAGATATCACCCAAGTATCGCACGAGACCAAAGTCAACTTTATCTGGGCGATACATCCGGGCAACGATATCATCAACAGCAACAGCGTTGTCAGAGATGTCACTTCCAAATTCGACAAGATGTATCAACTGGGCGTTCGCCAGTTTGCTGTTTTCGTTGACGATGTCGGCATCCCCAACAGTGATGACGACATGAGACGCAATGCCACAAATATAGCCAACATTCAAAAATCCATAGAAAACAAATATAACCGCAATTACCAGACGGCAGCAGATACCGTCAAGCCGCTCCACCTGGTACCGCAGGTGTATTGCACCAATTTTGCTGAAAACGGACAACGCAAGCGTTTCTTCAAGGCACTCTCTGCCATACCTGAGAACATCACGGTTTACACCACCGGACGCGGGGTTTGGAGTGTGCCCAACCAGGCTGACTTCAACACCTTGGCCAATGAATTTGGCAGACCGGGAGCTTGGTGGTGGAACTATCCTTGCAACGACAATGCCGATGCGCAGGTGTATCCGATGGACATGTATTCCAACTTCTTCGATATGCCGGCCGTTGACAACCATGCCATGCTGCCAAAGATTTTGAACAATGGGCTGGGCATTGTCTGCAACCCGATGCAACAAGGAGAAATCTCCAAAATTCCATTATTCAGTGCGGCCGACTATGCATGGAACACTTCCGAATTCAACAACATCAAAAGTTGGAATGCTGCCTTCCCCGCCATTGTGGGAGCGCATCATGCAGAATCCTTGCAGTTGCTGGCTAAATATCTCAGATGGAATGACCCTGAAGAGTTGAACTCCTTCATCAACAAATTCAAGAGTTCCTACCGCTATGGAAAACCCAATGTGTCTGAATTCATTGCCTTGATGAACCAGATACAAACTGCCTGCACGGACATCAAGACATTAAAGGATTCTGACATGGAAAGCGACCGTCTGCTGTACAAAGACTTGGCTCCATGGCTGCTGAAACTGGAGCAGATGGCCAAATCAACAGAAAAACTGCTGGAGGTATCTGCCATTGACAATGAGAATCCGGAAAAATGGGATTTGTATGTCGAAGAGGTAGATAAAATCGACAGTCTCCAGATTGCAGAGGAATACAAAGCTTATGCGCTGGAAGGTATGGGCAACGGCATATCCGTCTCGGTACGCCCCGCAGCTCCCGCACAAAGATATTTCTACCCGTTCGTGAACTGGATAAAGGAAAATGTGCTTGTCAAATATTTTCCCGACAAAGACAAAGAAAAACCTTATAGAATTACGAACATCAAACATCCACGCGGAGGCATCTCCACTTCCAAGGGAGTAATCGCTTTCGGCAACAGCACCAACACATTTGCACCAGGAGAATACTTCGGTATCGCACTCCCCCATCCTACCAAACTAAAGGCAGCGACCATCGCAGACACCTTGCTGGCCAACAACAGTATTATTATATCTCAGAATGGCAAACACTGGAAGAAGGTTGCAGCCCCGGCGGACTTGCTCGAGGACTACCTCAAATATGTCTGCATAGAGAATGCCACAGATTCTCCCAAAACTATAAAACTGGGACGCAACTCTCTAAATTTGCAGTTGCCGGAACCTGTCGGTATCACTGACGTGACAATTCCCAACGGCCCTATCTGGCAGGACCACAACAAGAGTCTGCTCATCGACGGCGACTACACCACTTTCGTCTGCCTGAACCAATGTCAGAGAAACGGTGACCAATATACGATCAAACTGGAAGAAACAACCCCGATACATGATGTCCGCATCTGCATGGGCACGGTCAATGGCGACCACATGAACACGGGGCAGGTACTGATATCAAAAGATGGCAAGTCATGGAACAAGATTGTCATCAAAGGCACCAATGATGTAAACTTCCAGATGAATCACCGGAAGGTGGTGAAATATTCTGACGAAATGTCTTACTGCGATTTCGACGGCAAGGGCAAGGAAGCGCTTTACGTACGTTTCAATGTGGTGAATCCCCGCACTGACAAATGGTTGAGATTCTATGAAATGGAAGTGAACAAGCAGTATGAAAAACTCAACGTCCGACATAACTGCACCGACCATGAGGGTTTGAGCATCGAAGCTTTGGACGACAGACTGGGATACACTCATATTAATAATACCCAACAGTCTATCACCTGTCATTTCAACGAAATTAATTTCATGAAGTCGGTGGTTATCTATCAAAAAGCAAGTGCCTCGGCCAGCAATCCTGCGAATATAAAGATTACAGCAGACGGCAAGACTTGGACGGACCTCGGACTCCTTGTTGATAACAGACAAGTCATAGATTTAACCGACCACGCCGATGCCATTGCGCTGAAAATCGAATGGAGCGGTAATGCGGCACCAGACATCTATGAAATAGTGCCTGTCACAGACGAGACAAAATCAGCCGAAGTAACTAAAATTGAAGAAGTAACTGTCAACAATGAAAAGATACGGCTCGCCATGAGGAACAAGGTCATCGATGTACAATCCGCCGAAGCCATCCGCACGGCAGAATTATACACACTCGATGGGAAAAAAGTCATCAACTACGAAGCTGGCGGCATGACGCATCTGCAAATTCCAATGTTCCACACAACTGCAAAAGCTTATCTTATTCAGATAGTCTTGAACAACGGTCAAAAATTCACTTTCAAGATTGCAGTCAAATAAATAATGAAGGTGTGCCAAAATGTATTTATTTCTACATTTGGCACACCTCTTATATTATATAGGAGTCATATCGGCAATATTCCAGTATCAACGAAGTTCCTATAGTACGTATGGCAGTCGGATATAGGCTAAATTCAGATATCAGCGATAATCAGATGTAAAATAATATCCGGATATCAGCCATGTTCCAATATCAACGAAGTTCCTATGGTAAGTAGGCAGTCGGATATAGGCTAAATTCAGATATCAGCGATAATCTGATGTAAAATAATATCCGGATATCAGCCATATTCCAATATCAACGGTTCCGATGATTCAGCAAATCATTTAATTTTTTCTGTGGCCCGGTCAGACCTCCGCTTACCCGGTCAGAATTGTTTCGCACGAAGTCCTTCCACGAATGGCAGGAAGATTTTGCCACCTCTGGTTTGGTAGCTGACAAATAATGGCAATAAGCCGCGCCCAGTGCGTCCGTCGCATCCATAAAAGGCAACATACTCTTATTTTCAATCTTCAGCATGCGCTGCAACATCCCTGCCACCTGTTCCTTGCTCGCCTGTCCATTGCCAGTTATAGCCTTCTTTATTTCAAGAGGAGCATATTCATGAATAGGAATATCACGACTGATGGCTGCGGCAATAGCGACACCCTGTGCCCTGCCCAGTTTCAACATACTTTGCACGTTTTTTCCGAAGAAAGGAGCCTCAATAGCCAGTTCGTCAGGAAGAAAGGAATCAATCACTCCCATGACACGCTCGTAGATTCTTCCAAGTTTCAGGTAAACGTCCGTACATTTCCGTAAATCGATCACGCCCATCGCCACCATCGTCACAGAGCGCCCGACGACTTTGATAACGCCATAACCGAGAACATTGGTACCGGGGTCAATACCCAATATTATCTTTTCTTTTACTGGAGGATTTACTTTTACCATACCTGTGAATAATTCTAACTTTTCGAATGAAACGGCAAAGTTAGCCCAACATTCACGTGTTACCAAAATTTATAGGATTTATTTCGGCCGTTATAAATATTAAAGATCTGACAACTTGTCCCTTTATCAACAAAATAACACACTTTTTTACGTGAATATCCATGTATTTGGATATTAAATTATACATTTGCATAATTGATAAAAATTAAGATTACATGAAAAAGTACTTTTTCACTCTTTTTGCAGCTCTTTTTTGCTTAGGCGGCATGAATGCCTCCGCACAAGCTGTTCTGAAGGCGGAAAAAACAACACACGACTTCGGAACTTTTTCTGAGGACACACCGGTTACATGTAAATTTACCATACAGAACACTGGAGACAAACCTTTGGTTATACATCAGGCTATGGCTTCATGCGGTTGCACTGTGCCTACATTTACCAAAGAACCTATCAAGCCTGGTGAAAAAGGGGTAATAAAAATCACTTACAATGGCAAAGGAAAATATCCCGGACACTTCAAGAAAGTGGTGACTGTACGTTCTAATGCCAGCAATAAACTCGTCCGCCTCTATATCGAGGGAAATATGAAAGAAAAGTAATGGGCTGCCGGTCCAACTACAGATACAACTCCATAGACAACATAGCCAATTAAACACAATAAATGATGACAACAAATAATAACCACCTGGTGATTATGGCAGGAGGCGAAGGTAGTCGCTTTTGGCCTATCAGTACATCTAAATACCCGAAACAATTTCTGGATATCACGGGTTGCGGTAAAACCTTGATTCAACTTACATTGGAAAGGTTCAGAGGTATTGTCCCTCCTGAGAACATCTGGGTGGCTACATCGTTGGAATATAAGGATCTCGTCAGACAACAGTTGCCTGAAGTTCCTGAACAAAACTTGTTGTTTGAACCCTGCCGTAGAAATACAGCACCTTGCATCTGCTATGTTAGTTGGAAAATAAAAAAACGCAATCCTCGTGCCAATGTCATTGTCACTCCAAGCGACCACATGATTACTGACGTCAAGGCATTCCAGGAAGCCATTAACGACTGTATGGAATTTTCAGCCGAAACTGACGCAATTGTGACCTTGGGTATCAATCCTACCCATGCAGAGACTGCTTACGGCTATATAAAAGGGGATTTGAGTTATTCTTCATCACGAAAGAAGAATATCTTCCGCGTGGATGCATTTAAAGAAAAGCCTACTAAGGCTGTCGCTGAAGAATATATCAAGCAGAACGACTACTTCTGGAATTCTGGCATATTCATTTGGAGCGTCAGCACGATTGTGAATGCTTTCCGCATCTATCATCCTGAAATATCTCACAATTTCGAAGATATCTTCTCCTACTACGATACTCCGGAAGAACAAGAGATGATCAACCAGCAATTTCCAAAGTGCGAGAACATATCAGTGGACTACGCCATCATGGAAAAAGCGGAGGAGATTTTTGTTTATCCAGCCAACTTTGGCTGGAGCGACCTCGGTACTTGGGGATCGCTGCGCCGCCAGTCGAAACTGGATGAATATGGAAACGCAAAAATCGGTCCGGACATTGATTTGTACGAGACACACAATTCAATCATCCATACCACGAGTTTGAAGAAAGTAGTGGTACAAGGACTCGACGGATACATTGTCGTAGAAAAGGACGGCACTCTTCTCATTTGCAAATTATCAGAAGAACAGCGCATCCGCCTCTTTCACTAAACAAGACTATACCTATTGGAAAACTTTTCCACGATTTTAATAGAATGGTATGCTCACAACGGACGTTATGACTTACCTTGGAGAAAGGTTTCGGACCCATATCTGATATGGCTGTCCGAAACCATTCTTCAACAGACCCGTGTGGTACAAGGTTACGAATATTATTTGAGATTTTCAGAACGTTTTCCTGATGTGTTCAGCCTGGCAGATGCAGACGAAGACGAGGTGCTCAAACTTTGGCAAGGCTTAGGTTATTACAGCCGTGCCCGTAACTTGCATTTTGCAGCCAAAACAATTACAGAAGCTGGAAAATTCCCTGAAACTTATGAGGATATCAGAAAACTGAAAGGTGTGGGCGATTATACTGCCGCCGCCATCAGTTCGTTTGCCTTCCATCTCCCCTACGCGGTAGTAGACGGAAATGTCTACCGTGTATTGTCACGTATTTTCGGTATCAAGACACCGATAGATTCGAATCAGGGCAAGAAGGATTTCAGAGAACTTGCAGACGAACTCCTCGACAAGGAAAAGCCTCATATCTACAATTCGGCCATTATGGACTTTGGCGCGATACAATGTACTCCTCAATCGCCCAATTGCCACAACTGCCCTTTCACAGACTGCTGTTATGCTTTCAATAATCATTGTATTGCGGAATTACCAGTAAAAGCCAAAAAGACAGCGGTAAGCAACCGATATTTTGTTTACGTCTACATAGAAGACAAGGAGAATATTCTGCTAAGAAGACGTGGCAAGGGGGATATCTGGCAAGGTCTCTACGAACCATATCTGATTGAATTCCCGGAAGCTCCTGGTGACGAAGCGGCTTTAAACGCCATACAAAGCATCACAGACCAGCGAAAAAGCATCAAACTGATAGCCAAAGGACTGAAACATGTCCTTACTCACAGAAGACTATGGATTGATTGTTACCAGATGAAGGTGGAGGAAGTCCCTCTGCTACCAGATTATATAAAAATAGGGAAAGCGGAAAGAGCCAACTATGCGACTCCTAAGATTGTAACGAATATATTCTCCTTGATTGACGAAGAAACTCCGACTTTGTTTGACTGATATCCTGCAACTCGAGGTTTCACACAAACGGTCAGTTGCATCTATCCCCTATCCTTTAGAGCGTACAAGTACGAATGGTGATTTCTATAATCAGAGGCCACGTTGAACAGTTACTTTGTTATCCGTTGTAAAGGTTGTTATCCCTTATGAAAGGCAAACACTACGACAAGTTACTTGCTCTATATTGCAGCAATGATTATGGTAGTAATGGTACAAGCATGAAAAAGCGGAAAAGGAATCCTTTTCCGCTTTTTTATGTATCGCATTATCAGTTCAAACTTACTTATCCGATTTCTGTCCATCGGCAGCATCTGAATTCTCAGACTTTACCTTAGCTTGACTGACAGACTGTTCCATCTCTTCCTGATGCTGTTCTTTCTGTTGTTCATGCCAACGTTCACGAGCCAGCTCCTGCATATCGGCAACTGTATCTTTCTCGTCGACAATCTCAGTACCCAACATAGTTTCAATGACATCTTCCATTGTAACCAAGCCTCTGAAACAGCCATACTCATCAATAATAACGGAGATATGCTCTTTCTTGCCCAACAATGCCTCCCACAACTTGGAAACAGACTCATTCTCTGTAAAAGTAAGAACCGGACGTATAATATCTGAGAGACGCATATCAAACTTGTCTTCCGACAATTTTTCAAGAATTTCCTGACGGAGCACATAACCCTTTATGTAATCATCGTTATCCTCATTATATATAGGAATACGAGAATAGGTACTGTAATCCGGATTCTGATAGAATTCACGAAGCGTCATACTTTCTTCGGCCATTTCCACAACTGAACTTGGAGTCATGATGTCTCGAGCTGTGACATCATCCAATTTCAAGAGATTCTGAATCATGCGGTTTTCTTTATTCTCGAAAACACCTTCCTGAGCACCGACGGTAACCATAGCAGAAACCTCCTCACGACTTACAGAAAGCACTTCTTTTTTAGAAGAAATCATTTTGGTGATTATTTCAGAAAGAATTACCAATGGATAAGTGATGATAACGAGGGTATGAATAATCTTAGTGACAGGCAAAGCCAATTCGCGCCATTTAGTCGCACCGATTGTTTTTGGAATAATTTCGGTAAGGACCAAAATCAACAAAGTCAAAATGGCAGAAGTGATGGCAAAAGCAGTCTCGCCCCACAAACTCTGTGCCTGCGCACCCACACCAGCCGCACCGACTGTATGGGCAATTGTATTCAAAGAAAGTATAGCAGAGATAGGTCTGTCTATATCTTGTTTGTACTTTTTAAGTAAAATAGCAGATTTGTGTCCTTCACTTTCTTTCATTGAGATGAAAGACATCGGTGTTGAGAGCAATACAGATTCAAGGATTGAACACAGGAATGAAATTGATAAAGCTGAAAATAAATAGAGGAGTAATAGCCCCATGAGTGTATGAATTAGTTCGACATATACCCGAGACCGCATACAAAAGAAAACGATTCGGGAGATGACATGCATAACCTTGGTTACTTTGCCATATAATTTTTGCAAAGTTAATGAAAATCTAGGACTTTAATATATTAAAGTTCCTATTTTTTAATAAGGTGCAGTGTCATCTCCCGAATTTAATTCTTCCCGCAAAGGATATTAGTCCTCACCCTTGATGGTAGGAAGATGCAATTTATATTTTACCGCCAACAAGCGCATGAGCACAACTACCAATCCGCAGATAATGGAACTCAATTCGCTATTGACACCAAGCTTATAACAGAAATAGTAAGCGAAGCCGCCTATCACACAAGCCATCGCGTAGATTTCCTTACGGAAAATCAAAGGAACCTCATTGATGAATACATCACGAATGACACCACCTCCGGCTCCGGTAATGGTACCCATGATAATAGCAGCCCAGAAGGGGAAATGAGAATAGCCCGGCATTGCACTGACTTCCAAAGTTTTTTCGATACCAACCACGGTGAAGAGAGCCAGACCTATGGTATCGAACAAGAACCAAGTATTGTTCTGACGAACCAAAAGACGGCGGAAGGCGACAACCCACAATAAAGCAAAAGCTGAACAGGCTAAATAAAAAGGATTGGTCAACCAAAACGGAGAGACTCCTAACATCAGGTCACGAATGGTACCTCCACCAATGGCAGTGGTCACACCAACCACAAAGGCACCAAACCAGTCGAACTGCTTGGCAGATGCCAAACGAATACCAGAAATAGCAAAAGCTACTGTACCTACAAAATCAAATACTTGAACTAAAGTGATGTTTAACATTTTAGATGAAATGAAATGTACTCTTTCTCAAGAGGAATCAATTATTTATGAATTAGCTATTTTTCTATGGATTTACTACACTGATAGGATTTCCTCCCAGATAAGCAGTGATATTTTCTGCCAAAATCCGGATGATACGCATACGCGCGGCAGATGACGCCCAGGCGATATGCGGTGTCATATAGACATTGGGAGCCGAAAGCAAGGGATTGTCGGAAGCTGCAGGTTCTTTGCCCAGGACGTCGCAACAATAAGCGCCAAGTTCCCCCTTCTTCAAGGATTCTGCCACTGCAGACTCATCAATCAACCCTCCACGGGCCGTATTAATCAAAATCAAGCCTTTACGTACATGACTCAGCAAGGCCTCGTTCACAAAACCTCGATTGTTGGAGTTTAAAGGACAGTTCAAACTGACGACATCGCACTGTTCGAAAGCCTCATCTATCGTAATCTTGGTCACCTGCGCCGGCATTTCAGCAACTGATTTTGAACTTACTGCATAAAGTTCAACTCCAAAAGGCAACAGACGCTCAGCCACCGCCTTGCCGATGTTACCCAAACCGACAATAGCTACTTTCATACCTTCCAATTCCCGTAAGGGCGCATTCCAATAACAGAAATCGGGATTGGACGACCACTTCTTTTCCAAACAAGTTTCACGGGTGTAATGACCGACATGGTTGGTCACTTCCAACAAATGAGCCACCACCATCTGTGCTACCGCCTTGGTGCTATAACCGGCACAGTTGCAAACTACAATGCCATGTTTTTTAGCGGAGACGATGTCAACGACATCATATCCGGTCGCAGCCACACAAACCAGTTCCAAATGAGGCAGCTGGGCAAATTCCTTTTCGCCCAACTTCGTCTTGTTCGTGATAACAATTCGAGCGTCTCCAATACGTTCCACTACTTCATCCGGAGAAGTGCGTTCGTAACAGACCATACCAGGACAACCCTTCATTTCTGCCCAATCGATGTCCCCAGGATTCAAAGTGTAACTATCTAAAAATACGATCTTGTCTTCGTATATCAATTTTGTCTCACACATAATAACTAATTTTTTAATCAACGAGGCCGATAGGATGCGCTGCGCCAACCAACCAACTGGTCGTAACGACTTCCTGCCGGACGATAATAAACTAATACAGTATAATTGTTTTCAGTTTGGAAAAAATCTCCTTCTACCGGTTTGGTTTCTCCCGCAGCCTTACCACCATGTGGCAATACCAGATATTGATATGAATAATATCCTTGTTTAAGAAAGACCAGGGCTTCATAAACCTTGTTTTCGATGTTATATTTCAACTGATATTGGGGCAAGAAACGGTTTCCCGTCCACAAGCCACTCACGTAGACATCGGCGTCGAGCATCTGCTCGCAATCGAGCTGAAACAGCACCCACATATAGTCTCCCTCTGTATCTGGGTCACCCGCCCTGTCCGCACGATAAACGTATTTTCCATTTTGATCCTCATCATAGAGATAATTTTTTCTCGGGTCGTCAACTTGTAAGGACACATAATAATAAGGATCAAAAAAACGCACTTTGTCCACATACATGCCCGGATACCGGGTGCTTATCTGTTCAAATTTGCGAAATTCATTGCCCGCTTTAAAAATGAGTTCCTTACAATAACTCCATTTCAACGAGTTACCTGTCTGCGAGGTCGGCTTGGGCCATTCCACAGCATTGTCCCAACGTCCATTCTGCAAGACGATAATTTTCAAATCATTATCCGGATCCCGGAGGGACAGATTTTTATGATTGACCTCGATTTCCAATTGTTGGTGTTCGTTATTAAAGTCTATATCTGTATTTGTCAGCCCACTCATCATAATGGAGGTCTTAGGCTCCACGATTCCAAAATACGCCTCGAAAGCCTGCTGCTTGTCACCATTATCATCTTCTACGTCTACTATAATGCGGTAATTACCGGAAAGCAGCGGTCTCATTCCCGCATTTGGCAGGGTAAAAGAATAGTGATTGTACAATACCGTTGTATTCAGACTTTGCTGATAGTCCTCGATGACAAGTTCGGTATCGTCTGCTTCCATATACTCACTTTCGAACAAATCCTCTGCAGATACAAAATCGGCCCCAACATGTTCCAAACGATAAGTGAAACGGCGATATTCGTGAGTGAGATCATCAAACGACACCTTCAGTACGTCATTTCCGCCCAGAGTAAGTACAGGGAAACCACTGACACCAGCTTTGGTCTCCAATTTCAATGAATGGATACCCTTGTCGCTGACTACCATACGCTGAGCCCACCCTGACAAAACGAATAGGGAAAATAGTATAAAAAGACTTAACTTTTTCATGCTGCAAAGTTACTGCAAGCCAATAATATTGCAAAACGAAAAAACTTCTTTTTTCGCATTCCTATACAAATATTTTTCCAGCTTCCCCGACAATCAAAATCAACACAAACCAAAAGCCGATTCCTCTGGTTCGGACAAATCTCCGACAGAGAAAGCTGGATAAAGTGAAAAATAAATAAGCTGACGGGAAAAAACATATTGCAAAGCTAGACGACATCTACTAAAAAAACGTAACTTTGCAGCAAAGACAGACAACTTATATTCAAATATAAGTTCATTCCTAGAGTTTAACCATTTAAAATATCATCTTAAAATGAAGGAACTTGCACTGAAGTACGGTTGCAATCCCAACCAGAAACCTTCTCGCATCTATATGGAAGAAGGTGAACTTCCTATTGAAGTATTGAACGGACGCCCAGGTTACATCAACTTTCTTGATGCATTAAACGGCTGGCAGCTTGTCAAAGAATTGAAAGCGGCTACAGGCTTACCTGCTGCAACCTCTTTTAAGCACGTATCACCTGCCGGTGCTGCTGTTGGCGCTCCTATGAGCGACACACTTCGTAAAATCTACTTTGTAGATGATATCAAAGAACCGCTGACTCCTATCGCAACAGCTTACGCCCGCGCCCGTGGTGCAGACCGTATGTCCAGCTATGGTGACTTCATCGCCCTTTCCGACACCTGCGACAAAGCTACCGCTCTTTTAATCAAGCGCGAAGTAAGCGACGGTGTCATTGCCCCTGACTTCACTGAAGAAGCTTTACAAATCTTGCGTGAAAAGCGTAAGGGTACTTATAATGTCATCAAGATTGACCCCAATTACACTCCTGCCCCAGTAGAACACAAGCAGGTGTTTGGCGTCACTTTTGAACAGGGCCGCAATGAAATTGACTTGACAGGCGATAATCTTTTCGATAATATTCCTACACAGAATAAGAACTTTACCGCTGAAGCTAAGCGCGACCTGATGATTGCCCTCATCACATTGAAGTACACCCAGTCCAACTCTGTATGTTACGTCAAGGACGGCCAGGCTATCGGTATCGGCGCCGGCCAGCAGAGCCGTATCCACTGCACCCGTCTGGCAGGAAACAAGGCTGATATCTGGTGGTTGCGCCAGCATCCAAAGGTAATGAACTTGCCATGGGTAGAAAAAATCCGCCGTGCCGACCGTGACAACACCATCGACATCTACATTTCAGAAGACTACGAAGATGTATTGGCAGAAGGCGTATGGCAGCAGTTCTTTACTGAAAAACCAGAAATCCTGACTCGTGAAGAAAAGAAGGAGTGGATTGCAAAGAACACAGGTGTAGCCCTCGGTTCTGACGCATTCTTCCCATTCGGCGACAATATCGAACGCGCACACAAGAGTGGTGTCGAATTCGTGGCACAGGCTGGTGGCAGCGTCCGTGATGACAATGTTATCGAAACTTGCGACAAATATGGCATCGCAATGGCATTCACAGGCATCCGCTTGTTTCACCATTGATACCATTCAACAAAAAATATTCAGAATACTGGCTGGGAAGTATGCCCTACCCGGCCAGTATTCAATTATTCTATAACTTAACAACCTACAAAAATGATGCGTAAAGCCGACGACGAAGAAATCACCCAAGCGATGACCAGTGGAATTGTGTTCAAAGGTGCTAAGCTTAAGACTAAGCCACAAGAAGAAAAGGTGAAAACTAAGGCCAAGAAAAAGACCTATATCACGGGGCTCCATGGTTCGGGTGCAGCAAAGAAAAAAGCTGAAATCCGCGCCCGCCGCGCCAACCGTCATAAAAACAAATAAGGATATCACCTTATATTATATAAATAGGTATGGACTCTGCTCACAGGGTCCATTTTTTATGTGTATGATACAATGGAGAATCTTCTTATACGGCAGCTTTATAACGAAGAGATACACGATGAGAATACATCGGAGATAATTCTAAATACATCGGAGATAAATTAAAATAACTCCGATGTATTTGCATATATATCAGACATAAAAAAATCTAGCGGGTATCTAATTGGGAAAGACTGAAGAAGCAATGTAACTGATTCCATATTCTATAAAAGAACAGCTCCCATATTCTATAAAGGAGCAGCACCCCCATGAAAAAGCAGGAAGATACAAATGTTTTGACACCTCCGGCAATGCAAAAGTAGAGAATACGGTCCTGCCTGCAAGACATCAGAGCTATGCGAAAACAATCCACAATAAAATACACGACAAAATTATGGCCGGCAAGAATAAACTACGTTAAATTAATATTGATATACAAATAAAAAACTCTATTAAAACAGCCATTCAAATAAAATCATTACCTTTGCTCTCGACCAAACAAAAAAAATAAACTGTCTATGAAGAAAATTTTAATTCTCCTGTTCCTAGCACTACCATTTGTAGCCATCGCCCAAAAGGATAGTGACCAGTCGAAATATTTGAAAGGTGCCGTTCCCATCACAAACGGGAAAGTAACCTTCTCCAAAACTTATGAAGTTCCAGGAAAAGACAAAATAGAAATTTTCAATCTCCTCAAAGCTTACACACAGGAAGAAGTCCTCAAAGGGGAAAACCATTTGGAGCAGTGCGGTATTACCGACAGCGACAGCCTGAGAGGCGTTTTGGCAGCAAGCGTGGAAGAATACTTATATTTCAAACGTACAGCATTGGTGAATCACAGAGTGCGTTTCTATTATCAACTCGTTTATCATATCGAAGATGGTAAGTTCACGATTGAAATGCGACGACTCCAATATTTGTATGACGACATCAACACCGATGAAATCTACTATGCTGAAGAATGGATCACCGACTTCAACGCATTAAAAAACAACGGAAAGAAACTGACCCGTATCGGAGGCAAATTCCGCAAGTTCACTATTGACAGAAAGGATGAAATCTTTGTCAACGCCGCTAAAGCTGCAGGGGCAAAATTCAAAAAGAAAATAATCGTAGTAGAAGAATAAGAAACAATATCAACATGAAGCATCGCAAATTGCGTGCTTCATGTTAATACCAAATACAAACTAATATAACTAAACTTAATAAACCACTCAAATTCTGCAAAAGCAAGGGAAACATCAGCCACAGACAGGCTGCGCAACTGATATTTGTACTTTCACTTAGTAGAAAGATCCCCAAAAAGAAAAATCATAATATCACACATTAACATTAAATAAGATAAAAATTCTGATGTTTGAACATAAAACCACTAATTATAGAGGTTGAAAGTAACAACACATCATTTTTTTGAAACAATCCCTATTTTATAAAACAATTTTGCTATATTTGCAGTCGTTTGAAACAAGACACAACGCGGTAGTAGCTCAGTTGGTAGAGCATTAGCTTCCCAAGCTAAGGGTCGCGGGTTCGAGCCCCGTTTGCCGCTCTCTTAAATGAAAAGCATTATGGCCGTCTTCATCATTATCGCAATACTCCTATCCGGTCTGTTACTCATTGCCACAGAAAATTTCAATAAGATGAATAAAGCTGCGGTTGCAATGTTTATGGGCATTCTATGTTGGCTTTTGTACATAGGATACGGTACTTCTTTTGTGGTAAGCGAACACCAAATTGATTTTCTTTCTTTTTTGTCTGACCATTCTGTAACAGAACAGTCTGTCAAACAATTCATAGCCAGCGACATTTTCGTGAAATATTCGGTAACAGCCGCAGAAATAGCCATATTTCTGGTGGCAACCATATCTATTGTGGAAGTGCTGAATAATAATGGATGTTTTGATTTCATACAAGAATGGCTGAGAACCTATAGTCCGACGCGTTTTCTTTGGATTATAGCTAGTATCACCTTTATTTTGTCCGCCAATATGGACAATGTAACAACAGTCTGTCTGATGCTGGCCATTATGCATTCCATGGTGGCCGATGATAAAGCACGACTTTTGTATGGTGCCGTCATCGTGCTGGCCGCCAACTGCGGTGGCGCGTTTACCGTTATCGGTGACGTTACGAGTCTCACTCTGTGGGTAAAAGGTTTGGTTACACCAACCAATTACACATCCCTTCTTGTGTTGCCTAGCTTCGCAGCCCTGACCACCGTACTAATATTGGTTTCGCGCAGTCTTCCCCGTCATCTCCGGCTTGTACATACGGTAGCACCTTACCGTGGAGACGACACCATTCTTACCCGCTCACAACGCCTCCTGCTCCTTTTTGTCGGCATCGGAGGTCTGTGGTTTATCCCGACATTCCACCGTATCACATTGCTGCCTCCATTTGTAGGTGCTCTCTGTGTATTAGCCTTATTATGGATTGTAAACGAATTGTGCAACCGCTCCCTTCTCCATAGTGACCAAATGGTCAAAAAGAGACTGCCGATGGCGCTGCAATATTCCAACATCCAGAACATACTCTTTTTCATAGGATTGACTCTAACCCTCGGCGCAGTGACTGAAACCGGCTGTATTTCCGATTTCTTCAACTGGCTGACTAATCATTTAACAGATAATGTATACATCATAGGAGTAGTCATGGGACTGCTCTCTAGCGTACTCAACAATGTCACAACCTTATTGGGAAGTATAGCCATGTTTTCACAAGATGCGATCCAGTCTCATCCAGAAATCGGTTATCTTTTCGCACAAGACGGTTCTTTCTGGCCCTTGCTCAGCTATACGACGGCTATGGGAGGATCTCTGTTCAGCATTGGTAGTTTGGCAGGGTATGCTTTTATGCGTATGGAGAATGTTTCCTTCCGCTGGTACATCCGTCATTTTGCCGGAAAAGTGCTGGCAGGCTGGTTAGTCGGATTAGTAGTTTTCTATTTGACTATTGAATACATTTACTAAACAAGATAAAATAACGTATAGATATGGCAAAAATCAGATGCATCGGTATACTCACATCAGGTGGTGACGCTCCTGGTATGAATGCAGCAATTCGCGCGGTGACCCGTAGCGCTATTTGCAATGGTTTTAAAGTAAAAGGCATTTACCGTGGTTACGACGGTTTGATCAAAGACGACGTCAAGAATTTTACTACTGAAGATGTCAGCAACATCATTCAGACTGGTGGTACCATCTTGAGAACCGCCCGTTGTAAGGAATTCCAAACTCCGGCAGGGCGTAAGAAAGCCTACGAAACACTTCAGAAGGAGGCTATCGACGCTTTGATCGTAATTGGCGGTAATGGTTCTTTATCGGGTGCGATGACTTTGGCCGAAGAATACGATTTTCCATGTATCGGTCTGCCTGGCACCATCGACAACGACCTTTATGGCACTGACTCCACCATCGGATACGATACGACATTAAACACAATTACTGATTGTGTGGACAAGATCAGAGATACTGCGACCTCACACGAAAGAATCTTTTTCGTTGAAGTGATGGGACGTGATGCTGGTTTCCTTGCCCAGAACAGTGCGATAGCAGCAGGTGCTGAAGCAGCCATTATCCCTGAAGATTCTACTGGCAGTGACCAGTTGATAAAATTCATGGAGCGCGGTATCCGAAAAAGTAAGAAGAGCTGTATCGTCATCGTCAGCGAAAGTCCTACCTGCGGTGCCATGCATTATGCAGACCGTGTCAAGAAGGAATACCCTGATTACGACGTGCGTGTTTCCATCTTAGGCCACTTGCAGCGTGGTGGTTCACCTTCTGCGCGCGACCGTATATTGGCCAGCTGCGTAGGTGCCGGAGCCGTCCAGGCATTGGTACAAGGACAGCGTAATGTCATGGTAGGAGTCAGAAACAATGAAGTGGTATACGTTCCTTTCATTGACGCCATCGGCAAACGCAAAGAAATGGACAAAAACTTGATTAGAGTTCTTGACGAACTTTCTATCTAACAAATAAACGAAAAAGACACATCACTTTTCACTATATACAAGATGAGGTAGCATACGTATTGCTGCTCATTTTGTATATGGTAAAAGCCACTTGTTATAAATTTGTCTACTAAACGAACAAAAGAACACACTATAAAATGGAAACAAACAACTTAAATACAGGATACATATCCCAGATTATTGGTCCTGTGGTTGATGTCTGCTTTGAAACCAACGGCAGAAATGCCGAAGAGGTGCTTCCTAAAATCCACGAAGCACTGGAAGTGGTTCATCCAGACGGTAGAAAAATCATCGTCGAAGTGCAGCAGCACATTGGCGAAGATACAGTGAGAACGGTTGCCATGGACAACACAGACGGTTTGAAGCGCGGTTTGAAAGCGACAGCCCTCGGTGCTCCTATTTCCATCCCTACTGGTAATCAGATTAAGGGACGTATGTTGAATGTGACAGGTAACACCATCGACGGTTTGAAGGAATTGGAAAAGGGAGCCAACCCTTACCCTATTCACCGTGAAGCTCCTAAGTTTGAAGATTTGAAGACCAGTAGCGAAGTCTTGTATACCGGTATCAAAGTCATCGACTTACTCGAACCTTATGCCAAAGGTGGTAAAGTCGGACTTTTCGGTGGTGCCGGTGTCGGAAAGACCGTGCTGATCATGGAATTCATCAACAACATTGCCAAGGGTCACGACGGCTATTCCGTATTCGCCGGTGTAGGTGAACGTACCCGTGAAGGTAACGACTTGCTCCGCGAAATGTTGGAATCTGGCGTTGTCAACTATGGTAAGGATTTTGAAGAATCCATGGAACGCGGAGAATGGGACTTGAGCAAGGTTGACTACAACGCTGTCGAAAAGAGTAAGGCCACGCTTGTGTACGGCCAGATGAATGAGCCTCCTGGAGCACGTGCTTCAGTTGCCCTCTCAGGGTTGTCAATTGCGGAGTCATTCCGTGACAGTGGTGCAGAAACCGGTAAGGCTACTGATATTTTGTTCTTCATCGACAACATCTTCCGTTTCACACAGGCCGGTTCTGAAGTATCCGCATTGTTGGGCCGTATGCCTTCCGCAGTGGGTTACCAGCCAACACTGGCCAGCGAGATGGGTGCTATGCAGGAACGTATCACTTCTACAAAGAACGGTTCCATCACTTCCATCCAGGCCGTATATGTACCAGCCGATGACTTGACCGACCCTGCTCCTGCCACCACATTTACTCACTTGGATGCCAAGACCGTATTGAGCCGTAAGATTACAGAATTGGGTATCTACCCTGCAGTCGATCCATTGGACTCAACCTCTCGTATCCTCGACCCTAACGTTGTAGGAAAAGATCATTACGACTGCGCACAACGTGTAAAACAGATTCTTCAGAAATATAAGGAATTACAAGATATCATCGCAATCCTCGGTATGGACGAACTTTCCGACGAAGACCGTCTGACAGTCAACCGTGCCCGCCGTGTCCAGCGTTTCTTGAGCCAGCCATTTACGGTTGCCGAGAAATTTACCGGTGTTCCAGGTGTCATGGTTCCTATCGAAGAATGTATCAGAGGTTTTAACATGATATTGGATGGTGAAGTGGACTACTTGCCAGAACAGGCATTTTTGAATGTAGGTACAATCGATGATGCTATTGCGAAGGGTAAGAAGTTATTGTCTTCAGCTCAAGCATAATACAAAATGAAAGTAACCATTGTTTCACCCGAAAAAACACTCTACCAAGGAGAATCCGACTGCGTTGTGGTACCTGGTGAAAACGGTTTGTTTGAAGTGTTGCACAACCATGCACCCATCATTTCAAGCCTGACAACAGGAACAGTCACTTGCAAAGGTGCTGAACCCTTCGCAATGGATATTCGTGGCGGCTTTATAGAAGTAGCCAACAACGAAATCTCCATCTGCGTAGAATATTGAAAAACTTTAGGTAACGAGCCATGAATATAATAAAGCCTCTCGCTATATTGGCCCTTATCTATTGTTGCTTAGGGCCCATACTTCTGTTCGCTGAGACAAATTTTATGAATGCGTCTCCCATGCAGATAGCTTTGCCCATCACACTCTTAGCAGCATTCTTCTTTGCATATACCTTGCTTTCGCTGACTATATTCAACCATCTGAAGGAAAAACATAGCAGCAAGCTGACAGCATTCTATCTTGCCAGCAAAATGATCAGATTATTCTTCTGTATTATTATTTTAGTGGCATACGGTATTCTCCACCGTGCAGGAATGCTTACATTTGCAATCAACTTGTTTGCATTTTACATAGTTACTGTGATCTATACAAGCTATTACGGCATTAAGGAAGAACATAAAAAAAGAAATCATAACAAATGAAATATCTGAAATATATAAGCTGCCTGCTTATAATGGCCATTTTCAGTCTGTCTCCACTTTCTGCAGCAGAGCAGGAAGAAGGGAAAAAGAATGTAGATGTGAAGGAAATTGTATTAGGACACTTGAGTGACGGATATGATTGGCACATCACCACCTGGAATGGACATCATGTATCGATTCCTCTTTTGGTCATCGTCAAAGGAGAGACTTCGGGCTGGCATTTTTTCAGTTCATCCAGATTAGCTCACGGAGAAAGTTACGAAGGTTTCTATATTGATCATGAGAAGAACGGTAAAATCTATGAAAAACTTCCTAACGGAGAAGTTGTACGTCCCTATGATTTCTCTATTACCAAGAATGTTCTGCAGATTTGGATTACCGTCATATTGATGCTCCTCATCTTCATCGGATCAGCCCGCTGGTACCGCAATCGGAAACCAGGTGACGCAGCTCCTAAAGGATTTGTCGGTTTTGTTGAAATTTTTGTCATGATGGTCAATGATGACATTATCAAGCCTAGCATAGGAAAGAATTACAAAAAATTCTCACCCTATTTGCTAACCGCCTTTTTCTTCATCTTTATTACCAACCTTCTGGGTCTGATACCAGTGTTCCCAGGCGGTGCGAACGTGACAGGTAACATCACAATCACCTTCTTCCTGGCATTGTGTACATTATTGGTCGTAAACATCTTTGGTAACAAAGAATACTGGAAAGAAATATTCTGGCCGGAAGTACCGACATGGCTCAAGGCACCAATTCCTATGATGCCGGTCATCGAATTATTCGGTATATTCACAAAGCCTTTCGCATTGATGGTACGTCTTTTCGCCAACATCTTGGGCGGACACGCCATCATCCTCTCACTGACATGCGTGATATTCATCACTTGGCAGATAAATGCATTGATAGGTACTTCATTCTCTATCATCAGTTTTGCCCTCATGATTTTCATGGACTGTCTGGAACTCCTGGTAGCATTCATTCAGGCCTATGTATTCACCATGCTGAGTGCCATCTTCATCGGCTTGGCGCAGCCGGAACATCACAGCGCAAAAAAATAGACATTAATCAGAAAATAATAAATTAACTAAAAATTACTATTATGTTATTACTCGCATTATTAGAAGCAGCAGGTGTTGCTAAATTAGGTGCTAGTCTCGGTGCTGGCATTGCCGCAATCGGCGCAGGTTTAGGTATTGGTCGCATTGGTAGTTCAGCAATGGAAGCTATCGCTCGTCAGCCGGAATCTGCTGGTGATATTAGAACTAATATGATCGTAGTAGCAGCCCTCGTTGAAGGTGTAGCCTTGTTCGCTGTTATCGTTTGTTTACTTTGCCTTTTCTTATAATAAACTAAAACGGCGAGAATATGCAGAATCTGCCATCCATATTGAGTCCAGACTTAGGTTTGCTGTTTTGGATGCTGCTGGCTTTCCTCATCGTATTCTTCCTTTTGAAGAAATTCGGTTTTTCCATTATCGTCAAGATGGTGGAGGACCGCAAGGACTTCATCGATGAATCTTTGAAGAACGCACGCGAAGCAAACGAAAAGTTAGCAAACATCAAGTCCGAGAGTGAAGCGCTCTTGAAAGAAGCCCGCGAACAGCAGGCTCAAATTCTCAAGGAAGCGATGGCCACCAGAGACAATATCGTCAAGGAAGCTCGCGACAAGGCTCAGACCGAAGGTGCGAAAATCCTGGACGAAGCCAAGGCACAGATCTCAGCAGAGAAAGAAAATGCCTTGCGCGATATCAAGTCAACGGTTGCCGATTTGTCTGTGCAGATCGCCGAGAAAGTCATGCGCCGCCAGCTCGACAAAGATGCTGAGCAGGAGAAATTCATCGAACGAATGCTGGATGAAGTAACCAAATCTAAATAAGATTAGCTTATGGATATTGGTATCATCTCTGTTCGTTACGCAAAGGCTCTCTTGAGATTTGCCACAGAAAACAAAGAGGAGCAGCAAGTCTATGCTGAAATGGAATCGCTCGCAAAAACCTTTTTAAAGGTGCAGGCTTTACAGCCTACCCTTCTGAATCCGATTTTGAGCGACCACCAGAAAACAGAATTACTGGTTGCGGCTTGTGTTGGCGACCAAAAAGTCACCAATTCCACAAAAAGATTCATTGAATTAGTTACAGATAAGAAACGTGCGGACTTAATGCAATTTATTGCAAATTCCTATATTTCCCTCTACCGTAAAAGCAAGGGAATTATCAAAGGTAAATTGACCGTACCGACCAACATCAGTGATGCGGTTTGTAAACGTTTGCAACAAATCATTGAAAGCAAGACAAGCAATCAGGTAGAGTTCGAACTTTGTGTTGACAAAGACATCATGGGAGGTTTCATCTTGGATTATGACACCTACCGTCTTGATGCCAGCTTGCGCAAACAATTGAGCGAACTCAAACGCGCGCTCCAAAATTAGTGTATATTGTTGCCGTAATTCTGATAAAGACTTACGGCAACAAAATATAAAAACAAATAGAAAACATTTATGCCCAACAATATCAAACCCAGTGAAGTATCAGACATCCTTCTCAAACAATTGAAGGATATCGATACGAATATCAAGTTTGAAGAAGTCGGTGTAGTTCTTTCTGTAGGTGACGGTGTTGCCCGTATTTACGGTCTTAACAACGTTACAGAAAATGAACTTATCGAATTCGACAATGGCGTTATGGCTGTTGCCATGAACTTGGAAGAAGATAATGTCGGAGCTGTGTTGCTCGGTTCATCCGAAGGTATCAAAGAAGGTCAGAGCGTAAAACGTACTGGCCGTGTAGCTTCTATTCTCGTCAATGAGAATATGTTAGGCCGCGTTATCAACCCATTGGGTCAGCCACTCGATGGTGGCGCTGAAATCAGCGGTGAAAAATATTTGATGCCATTGGACCGCAAGGCTCCGGGTGTTATCTACCGTCAGCCGGTGAATGAGGCTCTTCAGACCGGTTTGAAGGCAGTCGACTCCATGATTCCTATCGGACGCGGACAGCGTGAGTTGATCATTGGTGACCGTCAGACCGGTAAGACAGCTATCGCTATCGATACCATCATCAACCAAAAGGAAAATTACGAAAAGGGAGATCCCGTATATTGTATTTACGTCGCTATTGGTCAGAAAGCTTCTACCGTTGCCAACATCGTAAATATTTTGAAAGAAAACGGTGCGATGCCTTACACCACCATTGTTTCCGCCACTGCGGCTGAACCTGCAGCCATGCAATATTATGCACCTTTCGCTGGTGCCGCAATCGGTGAATTCTTCCGTGACCGTGGAAAGCACGCCCTCGTTGTATACGATGACCTTTCAAAGCAGGCTGTTGCCTATCGTGAAGTATCCTTGATTCTTCGTCGTCCTTCCGGTCGTGAAGCATATCCAGGTGACGTCTTCTACCTGCACTCTCGTTTGCTCGAACGTGCAGCTAAAATCAACAACGAAACTGCTATCGCTGAAAATATGAACGACCTTCCTGAATGTCTGAAAGGCATGGTCAAGGGTGGTGGTTCGTTAACCGCTCTTCCTATCATTGAAACTCAGGCAGGCGACGTGTCCGCATATATCCCTACCAACGTAATTTCTATTACTGACGGTCAGATTTATTTGGACACCAATCTCTTCAACCGTGGTTTCCGTCCTGCTATCGATGTAGGTATCTCCGTTAGCCGTGTCGGTGGTGCTGCACAAATCAAGAGTATGAAAAAGGTGGCTGGTACGTTGAAGATTGACCAGGCACAGTATCGTGAACTGGAAGCTTTCTCCAAGTTCTCCAGTGATATGGACGCTGTGACTGCAATGACAATTGACCGTGGCCGTAAGAACAATGAATTGTTGATTCAAGCCCAATACAGCCCGATGCCAGTAGCAGAACAGGTTGCCATCCTCTATTGCGGTATTCATGGTTTGTTGAAGAACGTACCACTCGATAAGGTTCGCGATTTCCAAGAAAACTTTCTCCAAATCATGCGCAGCAACTATGCTGACACCGTTTTGGGAGAACTGAAAAAGGGAAAACTTACCGAAGAAGTAACAAAGAACATTGAGAAGGTTGCAGAAGATGTAGCCGGTCAATATAAAAATTAAGGACAATGGCTTCACTCAAGGAAGTAAAAACGCGTATCGCCTCAGTCAACAGCACCCGTAAGATTACAAGTGCGATGAAAATGGTTGCATCATCCAAACTCCACCATGCCCAGCAGTCCATCGAAAGCATGCGACCTTATGAGTCACGGTTGGAAAAGATTATGTCCAATTTCGTCAACAGTATTGAAGGCGAAATCACCTCGCCCTATGCAGTAAAGCGCGAAGTGCATCGTGTTGCCTTGGTGGTTTATACATCCAATTCCAGTCTCTGCGGTGGTTTCAACAGTAACGTTATCAAGGCTCTTCATAAAAAAATTGAAGAATGCCGGGAACGCCATATCGAAATCGTCAAAATCTATCCTATGGGTAAAAAGGGATTGGAAGCTGTCCGTAAACTGAATATCACAAACGTTCAAGACTACTCTTCCCTACTCGACCATCCAGCCTACGAACCTGCTTCTAAAATAGCAGCGGAGCTGATGGAGATGTATGCTAAGGGAAAAATTGACGAAGTCGAATTGATTTACCACCACTTCAAAAGTACAGCCACACAAGTGCTGACAAATGAAACTTACCTTCCGATCTCTTTGGATGCAAAGAAGGAAAAGGTGGAAGACAAATCCGAAGGTTTCGCTCTCGATTACATCGTGGAGCCTTCCAAAGAGGAACTGATACAGCAGCTTATTCCTAAGACGCTCTATCTCAAACTCTACACAGCCTTGTTAGACAGTTTGGCCAGCGAACACGCAGCACGAGTGATTGCCATGCAAGTTGCAACTGACAATGCAGACGAATTGCTACGTGAGTTAACACTTACATACAACAAGACACGTCAACAAGCAATTACAACAGAATTGCTCGACATTGTCGGTGGTTCAATGCAATAAGTGATACTACTCATCTATAGATAAACGGGTAAGAAACAAAAGTTTTCTTACCCGTTTTTATTTAAAGTGAATAAAAAGTCCCTTACCGACTGGGCAAAGGACTTTTGAAAAATATTAGAGCAAAATTTCTTCCAAAGTTTTGCGATTTTTCTCTTTAAGATTATCCGCAGAATAACCGATGGGGATAAGCACCACAGGTTCGAGATTCTCGGGCACAGGAAAAAGCTCCTTACATTTCTCCACTTCGAAATTACAAACCCAACAAGTACCTAACCCTTTTTCAGCCGCGGCGAGACAAAGATGCTCCACAGCTATCGCGATATCAATATCACCATGCGACTTTCCGTCCAGTTTGCGTGTCCAAGCAGTACTCATATCCTTATAAGCAATAAAACACGCCGGAATATTCTTGAACCATTCCCGGTTATAACATTGCGCTAAACGAGCTATTTCTTCCGGACTTTGTAAATAACGGAATTTCCATGGTTGGAAATTTACTGCTGAAGGTGCCATCCGTACACAATCCATCACATATTGCCAAGCTTCGTGTTCAGGCAGTCTGCTTTCGTAAGCGCGTACAGAATAACGGCGATTGCATAAATCTAAAAATTGAGCCATATTTATACTTTTCTATTCATATATATAATAAGGAGTGCCACAAGAGCTATTCCTCTTCTGCAAAGATAGCCATTCAGTCCAAAATCACCAAATCTTTCCTTTTTTAACGCTTTCCGCCGCTCCTCCGAATTCTAAATGCAGAAAGTAGTGACATAATTTTGCCAATCCCCCAAGTTAAAGTAAATTTGCCTTGCAATTATTTTGCAATAAGTAAATCTCATGGAAATAAAGAATACTCCAGAACAATTTAAAACGGTAATGAACAACTGCCGTGAACTTTTTATAAAGAAGATGCACGACTATGGCACGGCATGGCGTATCATGCGTCCTGCTTCTGTTACCGACCAACTTTATATCAAAGCCAACCGTATACGTTCTATTGAAGTGAAGGGCGAAGCTTTCGTTGACGAAGGTATTGTTCCTGAATTCATAGCTATCATTAACTACGGTATTATCGGTTTAATCCAACTGGAACTTGGCTTCTCCTCCGACGGGGAAGATTTGCCAGCAGAGAAAGCATTAGCATTGTACGACAAGCACGCAACAGAAGCTCTCGAACTCATGTTGAAGAAAAATCATGATTATGATGAAGCTTGGAGAGCAATGCGCGTCAGTTCCTATACTGATTTGATTTTGATGAAGATTTTCAGGACCAAACAAATTGAAAACCTCAACGGTCAGACATTGGTATCTGAAGGCATTGGAGCCAACTATATGGACATGATGAATTATGCCGCATTTGGCCTCATTAAATTGACTCTTGAAAAATAAAATAGGACATATAGGCCTCTTTTGGGCAGTAAATATCAGCCGTCTTCTGCTTGCCGGTACATTTATCTTCTCCGGATTTGTCAAAGCAGTAGATCCGATGGGCATGCTCTACAAACTCAATGCCTATTTCATTCATTGGAATATGGCATTCGAAGAAGACTCACTGATTCTGAAGTTCATGGTGGTCTCCTTGGCCACCGTAGAATTTATTATCGGTATCTATCTGCTTCTAGGTATCCGCAAAAGGCTGACAACGATAGTGACCGTCTCGCTGATGTCGGTAATGACCATCCTCACTACTTACATCTATGCCTACAATCCTGTAGCTGACTGTGGGTGTTTTGGAGAAGCCATCACACTGACCAACAGTTCGACGCTCATTAAGAATATCATCCTGCTGTTTGCGTCAATTCTGATAATGCTATATCCTCATTATCTGAAAAGACTGATTTCAGAAAGAAACCAATGGCTTACTTCCATCTATTCGTGGATTTATATCATAGGGCTGAGTCTGATTTCATTACACTATCTTCCTGTCATAGATTTCACTCCTTTTCAAGAAGGAACAAGCATAAAGAAAGCCTATTATGGTGAAAGTGGGGAGAATACACCTGAAGAACTCGTCAGTTTCGAAGTGTTTTCACAAAACAGTGAAGAGATTCTGACCGAAGAAATCCTCAACGACACGGGATATACTTTTCTTCTGACCATGCCTCAGGTAAATATTGCCGATGACGGTTGCAACGACCGTATCAATGATATTTACGATGACTGTCAGGACAATGACTACCACTTTTATGCCTTAGTCGGCGAAACAGCCGATTCAACGAGCATAAACAGCTGGATTGACCGCACCGGCGCCGCCTACCCCATATTAAAATGTGACGCGGTGATTCTGAAAGCAATGGCCCGTTCGAATCCCGGTCTCATCTTAATGAAAGACGGTGCAATCCTAAAAAAATGGAGCAACAATGATCTCCCGGTACTCTCCACAGAGGAAGATTGGAACCAAACATCGAACAACGGTGGAATGAACATGCCATTTGTCAAATTGATTTTATGGTTTATCATACCATTGTTTACCATCATTTTATTGGATGGCGTATGGATAGCAAACAAATATTATAGACACTATATTTTCAAAAAAACTCTTAAAAAAAGATTTATCATGAGAAAGAAAATTGTAGCAGGTAACTGGAAAATGAACATGAACCTGCAGGAAGGCGTTGCTTTGGCAAAGGAATTGAACACTATGTTGGCTGCTGACAAACCAGCTTGCGATGTTATCATCTGCACTCCTTTCATTCACTTGGCTTCTGTAGCTAACGAACTCAACGCTGAAGTTATCGGTCTCGGTGCTGAAAACTGCGCAGACAAAGAAAAGGGTGCTTTCACTGGTGAAGTTTCTGCTTCTATGGTTAAGAGCACAGGTGCACAGTACGTTATCCTCGGTCACAGCGAACGTCGTGCTTACTACCACGAAACTGCTGAAATCTTGAAGGAAAAGATCAACTTGGCTTTGGCAAACGGTTTGAAGGTTATCTTCTGCATCGGTGAAGTTCTCGAAGATCGTGAAAGCGGCAAGCAGAACGAAGTAGTTAAGGCACAGCTCGAAGGCTCACTCTTCGACCTTACTCAGGAACAGTTCTCTAACATCATCTTGGCATACGAACCAGTTTGGGCTATCGGTACAGGTAAGACTGCTACTGCAGAACAGGCTGAAGAAATGCACGCATTCATCCGTAGCGTAATCGCTGACAAGTTCGGTGCTGAAGCTGCTGAAAATGTATCTATCCTCTATGGTGGTAGCTGCAAGCCAAGCAATGCTAAGGAAATTTTCGCTAAGGTCAACGTTGATGGTGGTCTTATCGGTGGCGCTGCTTTGAAGGCTGCTGATTTCAAGGGTATCATCGATGCTTGGAAGAAGTAATTTTCTAAATTAAATTATACCAATTAACGGATATACGACAATTTACAGGCTTAAGTCTGTAAATTGTCATCCGTTTATTCATTTTATTTTAATCATACCTTTTTACATTCCCATCGTGAAAGTATTATTATTGTCTCTTTCTTTTATTTTTTCAATAAGCTGTCTGCATGCTCAAAATACCTATACCAATTTTTTGCGCAATAATAACGCAGGCAAAGGCAAGGTGATAATAGAGCAATCAGCCGAAATCGAAAATGTAATCAATAACAAAAAGATTAAGGTTGAAAAGCCACAAAATGTCACACAGACTCCTGCTCCCGTAAAAAACGAGAAACAGCCAGTAAAAGAAAATAAGGAAAGCCAGGAGAATAAGGAGAAGAAAGAACCTCACGAAGAGCTGCTGGACAGAATGCAAGCTCACCACAGAACCCAACAGCCCGCCAAAATGCATGGATACCGCATACAGGTGTATTCTGGGGCTAAAAGTTCTGGACAAAGTGAAGCAAGAAGGATTGAACAGAAATGTAAAAAGGAACTGCCTGGCATTTCTACTTATGTCAGATTTATACAACCCCGTTGGACCTGCCGCATTGGAGACTTCCAAACCCGACAAGATGCAATGGTGTTCATGCAAAAGCTTAGAGAAGCGAATATTTCTCCACAAATAACAATTGTAAAATGTGAAATCTTTAAGGTATACTAAACTGTACACCTGGTTTTACTAGATATAATGGAGTCCAGGTTCATCTCCTCAGCCCCAAAGCCCAGAATGAACACACTTCAGTTAATAAACAAATAAAGAAATTAAGCATTTAATTTCTTTGCTTTCCACACAAAGAACATGGACGATCAGAAGATTGAGCAACTAAAGTATCATTACAAAGAGGTTTTAAAACTATTAGGGGAAGACGCTGAACGTGAAGGCCTCATAAAAACCCCTGAACGCGTAGCCAAGGCCATGCTTACATTGACACGAGGATACGAAATGGACGCCTCTGAAATTCTAAATTCCGCAAAATTCAAGGAAGAATACAATCAGATGGTGATCGTAAAAAATATCAATTTTTATTCTCTTTGCGAGCACCACATGCTCCCCTTCTATGGCAAGGTGCATGTCGCTTACATCCCGAACGGATATATCACAGGTCTATCCAAAATTGCCCGTGTGGTGGACGTATTCTCTCATCGCCTCCAGGTACAGGAACGTATGACACTCCAAATAAAGGAAAGCATTCAGAAAGCGTTGAATCCACTAGGAGTCATGGTCGTCGTGGAAGCTCAACACATGTGTATGCAAATGCGCGGTGTTGAAAAGGAAGGTTCAATCACAACGACGAGTGATTTCTGCGGTGCATTCAACCAAGCAAAAACCCGTGAGGAGTTCCTCAATCTTATCAGCAAGTGATTATATCTTCAGACTGACAAAATCATATTTTGTTCCTTTAAAAAAAGAAGATTAAACCATATCATCAAGAGCTTTGCCAGTCAAAGCTCTTTTTATTTTGTGTAAATTTTCAAGCTTTGCCCTCATTAAGATTCATCATATACACATATATATCACAACAAAATTGCATTTACACAACTTACGTCACCGCTTTGCAGATTCTATTTTACGAGTACCTGCAAATCAAAAGATTTATGAATGCCTCAAAACTCTAAGAAAAGCACAAGTAAGAAAGGAACAAGTAAGAAAGGAACAAGTAAGAAAGGAAC
>SAMEA104404106__coassemble_475_pt1 | contig 41568 bp, 24 predicted proteins | sample SAMEA104404106__metabat2_high_PE_037 | metagenome-assembled genome bin SAMEA104404106 (sample SAMEA104404106) | Balaenoptera acutorostrata
AAGGAAGAAAAATATTTTAAAACTGTATGAAGTTATTTTTTTACCATTACTTAATTCGTATTTTTGCAGTCGGAAGTCCGTGACTCCGGCAGCTCAGTTATCTGCCTCTCAGAGCGGGTACGGTTTCCGGAAAGTAATGAAAAATTATAAATGAAGATAATGAGCAAAATCAAAGCGTTTGTCAATGCCCTGCTTTATCCGGTGGAAAAGCATTTCAATCTGTTTTTCAGTGTATTGTTGCTGCATGCCTTGGTCGATCTGGTCTACTTCTATGTATGGCCGGAGTATACGATGCGTGTATTTTTCCACGGCGTATTTTTCTCCTATGCGCTGACCCTTCCCTGTCTGTTGCTGGAGAAGACCAAAAGGGGCAGTGGTGTTTACAAGTCCCTGGTGCTGGTGGTGTATCTGGTATCCTTCCTTTCCGACCTCTTCGCGCACTCCATTCTCGATTCGAGTCTCGACGAGGACGCCGCCGCTGCCATCATGGCCACGAACCAAAGTGAATTTATGGAATGCGTGCAGACCCACTTCTCCTTGCTGCCTTGTCTCATCGGTCTCGTCGTCCTCTTTTTGTTGTACAAACTTTATAAGCGTCTGTCGCAGGTCCGTCTCCGTTTCAAATACGCTTGGTTGGGACTGATTGCCATTGGCGCCTATATCACCTTCACCTCCCGTGCCATCCATTTGGGAGGCATCGTCGGTAAGACCGCCATTTTTTCCCAGGCCATGAGTCCGGTGGATTTGTCTCAGTACCGCACACAGCCCGATGTCACGGTCGACTCCTCCGTACAGCCGGAAAATGTGGTGATGATTGTCGGTGAATCCCTTTCCCGCAACCATTGTTCCATTGCCGGGTATGAGAAAGAAACCACCCCGTTGATGTCCCGTCTGCAGAAAGAAGGGCTGTTGTACAACTTCCCCAAAGCTTCGGCACCCGATGTACATACGCTCCAAGTCTTCCAGACACTGATCAGTCAGTATCGTAGAGAGTGGAAGGACAGCGTCGACTGGTTCAGATGCACCACCTTGCCCGACGTCCTCCATGCCGCAGGTTACAAAACCTTCTGGGTGTCCAATCAAAGCAAGCGCGGCGTCTGTGAGAATACCATCGGACAATATTCCGACTTGTTCAGTGAAAATTATTTCGTAGGTAACAAACTCGCAGGTTTGAAACGAAAGAATCTCGATGAGGAACTGCTTCCGCTGCTCCATCCCTTGTTGGACGATCCGGCACAGCATAAGTTCTATCTCGTACATTTGATGGGGTCCCATTTCAAATTCAGCAAGCGTTATCCTGAGTCGTTCGACCGTTTCCATGCCGACGAATATGCAAAATATCCTTCCCACCAGTGTCAGGTCCTGGCCGAATACGACAATTCCGTCCTCTATAACGATTCCATTGTCTACGAATTGATGACAATGTACGAGAACAAGGAAGCCATTGTCTTCTACTTCTCCGATCATGGATTGGATTTGTACAACAGCAGTCCCGATTATTATGGACATGCCAAGAAGACCGAAGCATCTTTCCATTGGGGACAGGAAATACCGTTCTTTGTCTATGTCACCCCGGCCTACAAGCAGCGTTTCCCCGAACGGGTGAAGCAGATTGAGGCTGCAATGAATGGGGATTTCCGTACCGACAATATGTTCTATACGATTATGGATTTGATCGGTGCCAAATTCAACAAGAACGACGATGTAAGCCGTTACACCCTTTTCCAGTAACATTCTTCTTCCTTCTAAAATATACAGGAATTCTTGCCAGCGCAGATGCTTTCGGGCCTTTGCGCTGGTTGTTTTTTTATGCAGCACTTCCTGCACTGCTGTCAGTTTATTTATTCTGCAGCACTTCTAGTCCGTTTCCCGTCCTGCTTTTCCAGAAATAGAGGGGAAAGGGGCGTCCGAAAGCCTCTTCGCCCTGTCTTCCTATGCGATGGAAAGGCAGATTTCCTGATAATCCTGTTTTTATCCTTGATGTAAATGTCGTACCACCGTGGTGGTACGTTTGTACCATCGTGGTGGTACGTTTGTACCATCGTGGTGGTACGTTCGTACCATCGTGGTGGTACGACTTGCAAATCACTTATTTTTCTGTTTAAGTCTTCATTAATGATGGACGTACGCAATGCATTGCTTCGTTTCTATGAAATGGCCGCCTCGCAACTCGAAGATACGGCTTTATCATCGTGAGGAAAGGCGGACAAACTGCGCGATGGATGTCCGTATGATAGGGGAGCGTTTCCGATTGTCACGTTTCAGTCTCCCGCTCAAATTGAATGCCCCGTATTCCTCTCCTAGACTTCTATCCAATATTAATTTCAATCCCGCATCTATTATCCGAATTTTATATTTACCTTTACCCGAAAGATAAAAAAAGGTGCGGTCTGGTCCTCCACAAATCCCCCGCACTGAGTAGCATCCTGCCGCAAGGGATTTGGCGGCACACGATAAAGCATTATGAAAAAGTTATTATGGATAGGGTTGGCAGCTGTTTGCCTGACTGCTTGCCAGCCTAAAGGCGAAAAGAAAGAGCAGCAGCAGGAGCCGGCTCCACAGCAAGAGCAAGTGGTGAAGGAGATGAGCGTGGCTGAGAAGGAAGTGAAAGCTTGTCTCGAAGGATACGAGGCCCGCGTGGACAGTATCGCTACCATAGACGGACTGGTAGAAATGCAGAAATCCATGCAGGAGGAGTTGAAGAACATCGTGAACAAATATACCGAAGCCGACCAGAATGCCATCAAGAACAATGAGGAATTGAAAGTACTCAATGACACTTTGAAGGAAAAGGTCAACGCAAAGACCAAAAAACTGATGGACGAAAATTTGTAGACGCTATTGCTGTGGCGGATGGACCGCGGCTCTCGGGCACGGCTATTCTGTGGCAGCACCGCTGGCAGTTATAGACAAAGGGCAGTTCCCATTCCGGAACTGCCCTTTTTACCGAGTACGCCTTTGTCACAAGGTTGCAGTCGCAAGGAGGGTTGCGTCGCTCTTTTGTCGTCTTCCGGCATCCCCCTTTTTAGGTATATCTGCCGCTAATTTCCCGTTTTGACTATTTTAGCCGTTCTATTCTACGTTTTCTGAAATAATATGTGCAATTTTGCAAATGAAAAAAATTAATACCGAATATTATAGATTATGGCAAAAAGCACAAAAGATGTACCCGTGTTATTGATTACGGGTTATTTGGGCAGTGGCAAGACCACTTTGCTCAACCACATACTGGGCAACGAAGAAGGAATAAAATTTGCAGTGATAGTCAACGACATCGGCGAAGTGAATATTGACGCCGACCTCATCCAGCATGGCGGTGTGGTCAATCAGAAGAACGACAGCCTCGTCGCTTTGCAGAACGGTTGTATCTGCTGCACCCTTCAGAACGACCTGATCGAACAGATTTACCAGCTGCTCAAGATGCAGTGTTTCGACTATATCGTTATCGAAGCCAGTGGTGTTTGCGATCCTGTGCCTATTGCCCAGACCCTTTGCTCCATCCCTCAGTTGGGTGCCCAGTACCGTGACTTCGGATTCCTTCGTCTGGACTGTATCACCACAGTGGTCGACGCTCTGCGCATGAAGGATGAGTTCAATTGTGCCGACAAACTCAACCCATTGGAAGTGGGAGAGGACGACATCGAAAACCTCTTGATCCAGCAGATTGAATTCTGTAACCTGGTTCTTTTGAACAAGGCTTCCGAAGTAACTTCGGAGGAATTGACCCGCATCAAGAAAATCATCCGCGCTCTCCAGCCTGAGGCCGAAATCATCGAATGCGATTATGCCGATGTCGATTTGAAGCGCCTGGTCAATACACATACATTCTCTTTCAACCAGGTAGCAGGTTCTGCCGGATGGATGAAAGAAATCAGTAAGTTTGCTGAAGAGGAACACACCGGACATGAGGAGGAAGAGCAGGAACATCATTGCCATCACGACCACGATGGCGAAGAATGCCACTGCCATCATGAACAGGAAGGCGAAGAAGAATGCCACTGCCACCATGACCATGACGATGAGGACGGAGAAGAACACGAGCACCACCACCATCATCACGATGGCGAATGCGGTTGTCATTGCCATCACCACCACCATCACAATGAGAATGGTGAGACCGAAGAATACGGCATCGGCACTTATGTTTATTTCCGCCGTCGTCCTTTCGATATGAACAAGTTCGATTTTTTCGTGACCAAAGTATGGCCTTCCAATATCATCCGTGTGAAGGGGCTTTGCTATTTCGAAGATGAGTTTGACATGTCCTATATCTTCGAACAGGCAGGTTCGCAGAAGCAGCTCACCAAGTTTGGCCGTTGGTATGCCACTATGCCTGAAGCAGAGTTGGAGAAATTGATGGACGCCGAACCGGGATTGGCACACGACTGGGATCCTAAGTATGGCGACCGTATGCAGAAACTGGTATTTATCGGTCAGAATCTGAACAAGGAGGAATTGTCCCATCAACTCGATTTCTGCCTGGCAGACGAAAAAGAATAGTCATCAATCGCATATAAATAGAAAGAGTCAGCCCCCCAAAAGGACTGACTCTTTTCATTTGTCGGGACGGGAGTAAGTCGCTAAAAAGTCCGCTAGTAAATAAGTGGTCAGAATTAAATTCCTTCTTCGTCTTGTCGTCACTTGTATAATATAGGTTAAATTTTTTACACAGAAGAGCACAAAAATCATTGAAAGTAGTGATTTTTTTTCTTATATCTTTTTTTATTTTTGCACTATACTATATACGAAGCTATTTTATTCACCTTACAACTAAATTGTATATATGAAGAGAATTTTACTTACAGCAATGTTGGCTTGTTTCATGGGAGGACAGGTATGTGCACAACAAGCACAACAGCCTTTCAAGACCACAGCCGCAAAGAAAGCAGGACACCGGAAAGGTTTGTCATTGCGAAGAACAGCAGGGGTATTGCCCATGCAGAAATCTTCATCAGCTCCATCATCATTAATTCAATCAAAATCCGTATCGGCTCAGTCTGTAACGAAGGATATAAGACGTGCTACCGTGGCTCCCAAAGATTTACGGAAGCACGATTTCTTGCCTTACGATACCTTGCTCGTCACTGCTCATACCAGACAACTGAATGGTCAAACGCTGCTTAATCAACAGGTAGAGTATGACGAATACGGACTTTACCGCATGTTTACCTCGGTAGACGAAAAGGGTAAGACCGAAACACGTTATACTTATAGCATAGGAATAGCCAACTATTGGACGTCACGCTTCATTGAGCAACGTCAGAATGGTGGTTCATGGAAACCCATGGATAAGGAGGAACGCACTTTCAATGACGAGGAACAGCTGATCTCTGTAAAGCAATACCGACGAACAGACAGAGGAGAGCTCTATCTCTATATGTGGACTGAATATGACTATAGCCATGAGTTCGTAAGAGATGGTGAAGTGATTAGTCCAGGAGCAATGACTCGATGTGTAAAGTACGACACTGAGGGTAAGGTTACCAGTGAAGAAAGCTATGCCTGGTTCGCACCTGCCAAAGACTACATCTGCACGTTGCTTGTCGACCCTGCAAGTAGTATGACTAAAGAAATTACCAAGTTCGAGGGGAACACGACCGTGACGGAACTCTATCAAACGAACATGGATGGCGTGGAGTATGTAAAAGAAAAAGTGACTCGCTACTATGGACTGACCGAAGAGGGACGACAGGTCGAGGGAGAACTGAGAGTCAGCTACAATGATAGGTATGGCGATGGCGAATATTACACTGAAGGAAAAAAAACAGAGTCTAAAGGCTTTGACGAAAATGGCCAACTGATTCCTGGACAAGACGCTGAATTTTGGGAATACGATTATGATCGTTATGACAAAACGTGGGATCTGAGAGACCACAAAAAATATCATTGGCTGAACAACAATCTGCTAGAAACACAAGATGTACGTTATGGTTATTCCGACTATGAGCTGTTCAATGATGAAGGTATGCCCATCAACCCTGAAGGTGATGGAAAATACGATGTAGAGTATGACCCCAAGCTGCAACAATTTACCGTTTATTACGGACCTAGGTACGGGGGACACGAATACATGGACGTCTACGACCTTCAGAACAATCTGGTTGCTCGTTACCGTCTGCAACTCCTTGACTTTGGATTGTGTGAAAAAGGATTCTCTGAGGTATTTGCTAATGATATCGAGTTTATAGGTTTCAAGATATCCGTATGGAAGGACGGTCAATGGCAGCCAAGAACAGAGCCCATGCAATTTGACGAATACGACGAAGGAAAGTTAGATGAACGCGGCTTTTATTATTTCAACGACAAGGGTGAAATAATCAAGGAAGAATGGTACGAATTTACTTCCGAAGACTCAGCAGGTACATTGGAAGAACGATTGATATATACCTATTTGGAGAACGAAATCAATATTAATACATTTTCTAATTTTGACCAACCAAGCCCAGACAGAGGTAACGTATGGCTGAAGCGTTTATCCAACGGCATGTACGAATATGCCAATTTAGAGTATAAAGGTCGTCATATTGGTGATCAAGTGGACTGGGGTACATATGGACTTATTGATACGAATCAAGGTTACGTCAAGATGTATAGTACAAGTGGTCAAGAACAGGAGTGGAGCAATCCGTATTACAGATACCTCGACCAAGTCTCTGTCGACCCGGAAACTGGTGTTGAAACCCGCATAAGCCGTGAATACAACTCAGAAACCGACCAGGTTGTCTACACCCGCAAAACAGAAAGATTGGATAATCCTGAAACTGGATACCATCTCCATGCTGAATATAGTTGGGATGCAGATCATAACGCTTGGCGAGGTGAACATAAAATCATTACTGAGCCGCGCCAGAAAAACCTACCTATACTCCCCGTGCGTTATCCAAAGGGCAACGATGACTACAGCAATTATCCCGCTGAACCTGAATATGAGGAAGTCATAGAGGCTCAATGGCCAGGTTTAGACATGAATGGAGCGATGTACAGTTGGCAATGGTATATGAACGAAGCAGGTCAGGTAGAAGGTGTCTGGCAGACTGATGTAGTAAACTTCGTTAAAGTGTATCCTATGGAGAACGGAGGTTATTACGTTGATATTATTAAAGGAGACAGATATCACGAGTCTTCAAATAAGTATTGGTTGGAACTCAACGGACAGCAACAGATTGTCAAACTGAAAACTGTAAAATCCAATAGCCTTTTTAATGGTATCAAATGGGAAAACGAAAATTATGAGGCTGACATAGAATTCACCTACAACGAGAAAGGCTTTGTCACCGAAAGGAAAGAAATGCCGTATAAGGTGGTGGACAATAAGTGGGTAAAGACCGATGATGTCTTGACAGACCACTATGTTTACACAGTAGCCAAGGTGACTCCGACCGGAATTGAAGAGGTGGAGACCCACGAAACCTTCACGCTCAAAGGTCGAGAAATCACCACCACCGAGCAGGCTTTGATTACAGTTTACGACCTTTCTGGTCGCAAGGTGACTGAAGCTTTTGGTCAGTTGAGCTTACCAGCTGTAGGCCTTTATTTGGTACATTGCAATGGACAGACCGTGAAGGTATATTGTCGTTAATTGACTTGTGACAACGTGTAGGATTGAAATAATCTAAGCAGAACAGAAGAGGGATTCCCATAGAAATAAGGAGTCCCTCTTTTGTCGTGTATTCTTATTGTTCCCAATATATTATTTGTAATATGTATGAATTATTTCTAAATATCCCTTATCTTTGCAAGTATCCTTGCGATACGTATATCAATCCATCTTTATGAAAAACTCTTTTAAGTTGATGATGAAGTCCATTGGACTTTCCTTTCTTGTTGTATTAAACTTTCCCCAATCAGTTGCAGCACAGACCGAGTGCGATTCGCTCCGACAGAATTTGCAGCAATGGGAACAGATGGGCAATAAAGATTCAATAGCCAATGCGCACAACGATTTGAGCGTTTATTATGCTTATCGTGACGCAGACAGCTGTCGTTTCCATTGTATGGCAGGCTTGAAATATGCCGATAAAAATAAGGAAATGCCCTACATGGATCTGTTGATGAATTTGGGCAATTACTATAACAGTACCGGCGAAAGCAATCAGTGTGTTAAGACCTATCGTCTGGTTTGGCAAGAGGCGCTTCGCTTGCATTGTTCGGCTGCTCGCAAAGGAGAAATACTCTCCAACATAGGTGTAGGCTATCGGCGCATGAATCAGCCCGACTCTGCCATGGCCAAATATATGGAAGCTTTGTCGTACTTGGAGCAATGTCCGGCACAAGAGGTGCTTGACGAAAAGACTTTCTTGCTGACCAATATCGCCATTTTATATGCCAATACATCACGGGTGAGTGAGGCTGAGATATACATCAGACAAGCCCTCAAGTATTTGCCTCAAACCGAAGACATAGAGACCTACTTCTATGTTTCCAATACGGCAGGTGCCATCTTAAGCATATTAAAGAAAAACGATGAGGCCCAAAGCATCATGCTTGGAGCCATCGAGCGTGCCAAGGCTGCTCAAATGCCTCGTTTCGTCTTACAAGGTGTTCCTCCTCTTCTTCAACTCTATTTACGCACCGGGCAGTTGGAAGCATTGAACCAATGCATCGCAGAAATGGAGCCTTGGGTCAAGCAGTTTCCTCCCCAAAGCAACGAAGTGCTGGGCTTTTATGAACAGTTAGGACAGGTAAAGGCCGAAATGGGGCAATGGGAAGAGAGCAATCATTACTTCAAATTAATGCTAAAATACCACAGTGTCAATGCGCAGATGCCGTTGAAAAATATTCATTTGGCTTTGGCGCGCAACTATGGTAAACTCAAGCAGCCCCAACGAGCTATGGAACACTACGAGCGGGCTGTGGCAGTGATGGACAGTGTGTATGGTACCGCATTGGACGAGCAGATGTCGGCATTCAGCACGAAGTTTGACTTGCAGGCAAAACAGGTGGAGATAGCCCGCCTTGCCGAAAGCAACGAAAAGCAGAAATCAAGACTTATCATAGGTGTCTCTTTCTCCGTGTTTCTACTTTTGGCTTGGTTGGCGCTGTATGTCTATGGATGCTTTCGGCGTAGACGTCTGTTGCAAGAGAGCGAACTGGAACAAGCGCGGAGTTTCATCAATGGATTGGAGCAAGAGCGCAGTCGCTTGGCAGGTGAACTACATGACGGTGTGTGCAGCCACATCTTAGGCATAGGCATGATGGTCAAAATGGGACGGATGGATGAAACACGCCAAAGCGAGGTATGCAAAGAGCTAAACGCTATACATCAAGATGTCAGATCCATTTCGCACGAATTGATGCCTCCTAAATTGCAGTATGCCGCGCTACATGAAGTAGCAGCCGACTTCTTGGCCCATCTCCATTCATCAGAGATGGAAGTTACCTTCCATTGTCAGGGAGAAGAAAAGCTTTGGAAGACCTTGTCGCAAGATATTAGTTTCAATGTATATCGCATATTGCAAGAGTTGATGAGCAACATTGTGCGCCATGCAGAAGCCACACACACAGTGGTCAATATGTCTGTTACGGAGCAAGTCGTTGAAATGGTCATCACAAACGACGGAAAGTGCTTTGATGTTTCTCAAGTAGAGAACGGTGGCGTAGGAATGGCTACACTGTATGAGCGAGCTCGGATTATTCATGCACAATTAGACATGGAAGCCGAGGAGGGTAAACAGCTATTTCGTTTGATTGTTCATCGTCATTGATGCGAGAAATGTTTAAGCAAGTGGTCGATTATAATAAACTGAATATAAGTAAGTATTTAAGTAATGATGAAATAATAACTTCTAATTTCTAAACAGAGGCTTTCAACCTAAAAAGCCAAACGTATACATTCTTAAAAAAATGAATGAATCCATGAGGACAGAGTCAAAATACAGTGTGTTGGTAATAGATGATCATCCCTTGATAGTGCGTGGTGTGAAGATGCTGCTTGATGAGATGGATGTGATGTTTAGTAGTATTGACTGTGTGACTCATAGTGAAGCAGCCATCAGTGCAATGCAGCGTCAGTCGTACGACTTGTATATTGTAGACATTGAAATGCCCGATGTGAATGGTTTTGAGTTGTTAGGTGAAATTTGGAAAACCAATAAAACAGCTCGTATCATCGTCTATACCATTCATGAGGAATTGTGGTTTCTCAGACAAATGGAAAAATATGAAGTCAACGCCATTGTAAGTAAATCGTTGGATACGGACATTTTGAAGCAGACTGTAAAGGCGGTGTTGACGGGTGAAGATGAGGTGAATAATCTGTTCCTCTCGCAAGCTCGAAAGGTAGTGCATGATTCTCTTTGGGGCAATGCCTTGTCAAAGAGTGAAATCAAAGTGTTGCAATACATAGCGCAAGGACTGAAAACAACCGAAATTGCAGAGAAAATGTTTGTTACGAAAAATACGGTACAGACCCATCGCCAACATATCAATGAAAAGTTGGGCACGGACAATGTGGCTGGTATGATTATAGAAGGATTAAAGAGAGGGTTGGTTGATGTGGAGTGAAAAACGATTTTCTGCAAAAATGCGGAGATGAAGTTAATTCATCCTCGTGCTTCCAAACTATTTTCATAATCCTTCTGTCAACAAAGAATAGTCTACATGGTTGATAAAAGGTCTTATATGAGAACTACCGCTAAATCTTCAGTTTAGCGGTAGTTTATTTGTTTAGCGGTGGTTTCACTCCCTATACAATAAGGTAAGTAGGTGGTCAATTTTAAGACAAAAAAGAAAAAACAAAATATAAGTAATGGTGAAATAATAAGCTAGGCAATTTTTTTGTTCGAATCTTGCGACTGATGGGAAGTTAGGATAAAGGAGTGTGGCGGGCTATACGACTGCCGACGCGCTTCCAAGCAGAACAGGAGACGGATAAAAAATGGAGAGAGAAAGGAAGAAAAATACTTTAAAACTGTATGAAGTTATTTTTTACCATTACTAAAGGGTCGAAAAACATAGATTTTTAAGACTGGATAGCAGCCGGATAGATTTTATTTTCTATCCGGCTGCTATTCTCTTAGTTATCAAAGATTTGTATTTTCTTTCGGATGGATTTTTGATAGAAAACGACAGTTATAATAAGAAATGATTCAACTAATTTTGCGTCCGTTTTTCAGAACGATGCTCCGCTTGTGGCTGGATAATTTGTCCAACGAAAGAAAGCACTTCTACCTGATAAAGCAGCCCAATATGAGTAGACCCTATTTGTCCTAAACAGATGAATAGGCATGACGACTTGTAGAAAGTGTGCGAAATCGCACGCCAAGTGTGCGGAAACGCACAGTTTTAATCTTTAGCGTTTTCTCTATATTATTGGTTATCAATTAGATATTCCATTGGCATACTTTTTGCTTATTATGAAATAAAAATAGAGGCCATTTACGTGTGCTAGAGTAAATATCATATAAGTCAACTAATAATCTAAAATAAATGAAAACAAGAAATCTAAAATCCAAAGCAGTAGTTGGACAAGTGGGCATTCATGCGCTTTTAAAGAAAATACTGTTGTTCATCTTCCTTCTCGTGGGGATTCATGCCAACGCACAGACCATTGAACTCAATGGTAAGATAGAAGATGCTTTCCTTAAAATACCGTTGGATAATGTCAAAGTAAGTCTTCTTACTGCTGATAGTACGGTCATTGTAAAAGAAGCGGAATTAGTACGTTTCCTAGATACAAAAGGCAAATTGCTTTTTGTTTATTACAAATTCTCTGTTGCTCCTAAAGAGGAAACCTATTTAATTCATGCTACTTTACCAGGTTATACAGAAGCTTGGAAAAAGGTGGAAGTAACGGACATTTCGTTGAAAGAAATAGAGGCTGGAACATTGAAATTGCGTAAATCAATGGACCAGACGCTGGCTGCAGCTACCGTTGTAGCCACAAAGGTAAAAATGTGTTATAAGGGAGATACGTTGGTGTACAACGCTGATGCCTTTAAACTTCCTGACGGTTCCATGCTTGATGGACTCATACGGCAATTGCCTGGTGTGAAACTAACAGACGCAGGGGAAATCTTTGTGAATGGCCGTAAGGTTGATGAATTATTATTAGGTTCCCGAGTCTTTATGCGAGGCAATAAGAAAGTCCTCATGGAGAATCTTCCCTATTTCACCGTTAAAGACATTAAAGTTTATGATAAGCAAAGTGCTAAAAGTGAGGCTTTAGGTTACGATGTGGACTCCAGAAGTTTTGTGATGGATGTCAATTTAAAGAAAGAATACAAAAAGGGTTACATTGCCAATATGGAAGCTGCCGCAGGTACAGAAAAGCGTTGGCTGGGACGTGCATTCCTGCTCGGCTACACTGACAGATTACGTCTTTCATTGTACGGAAATCTTAATAATGTAAATGAAACCCGGCATATCGGTGAAATGGGCTATTGGACTCCAGCCAATGCGCCTAGATCTTTGACGACCACCCGAAGTGCTAAGGCAGAACTTGATTTCCAAAGTCAAAATAAGAATCTAAAAGAAAATCTTTTTATTGATTATACCTCCGCAACAGAACGGGCAGAAACAAGAAGTCGCTATGAGCGGTTCCTCTTTAATCAAACACCGGTTTCGCGTTCGGAAAGTCGCAGTCGTTTGAGTAATCAGTCAATAAATTTGAGTAATGAGGTGGAACTTACAAAACCGTTCTATTTCAATATGATTTCTAACTTTGACTGGTCTACTTTTGATGGAAACTCCAGTTATCTGTTTGATGAACGGAACGATAGTCTGATTACCTCCCAGCGTAGTAGAGGGATAAATGAAGGGAAAAACTGGGGTACCCAGCACCAGATTAGTGGTAGTTTCAACATAAATAAAGAAAAACAAAGAAATTTAGATTTTAATGGATTCTTTAGTTATAACAGCAGTGAATCTGACCGGGGAAACCAATATGCAACACAAAGTTTTAACATCCCAAATCATACTATTCAGAACAACGCTAATGATATAAGCAACAAAAATTGGTTAACCTCCTTGGGATTTTCCTACAATCATTCCGTATCAAAGAAAGTGACAGCGGGTATTGGTGAGAGTGTTACCTATTATAATAGTAAAACGCACGATTATTTATATCATCCGGACTCATTATTGCTCCCATCACAAATAGATGCCTTGAAAGCCTTCACTGACTGGAACAATTCTTACAAAAGTCACGAGAAAAACATCACCAATTCGGTGTCTTTATCTCTTTACGGAAATGGCTATTATCAATCAAGCCCCAACTCTATCTATCGTTCGGTATATCATAAATGGTATCTTTCGGTTAATTTACCGATTTTTCATTCAACTTTGGACTATCAACGCGGTGTGCTAGATACCTTGGTCAAACAGAATTATTTCCCATTCAGTGCGGAGGCCAAATTTAGGGAGGTCTGGAAAAATGGTAAACGTAAACTTTGGTATGGTGCGAAGTATGCTACCAATCATCCGAATTCATACGACTTGATTACTTATCGTGATGACAGTCAGCCGCTCATTATTAAATTAGGAAATCCTGATTTGAAAGGAAGGTCGAAAACCAATGTATATGCCAAATTTGAAGACAAAACAGGAAAGCATATGCAACAATATCACGCCGCTCTTTCTTTCGATTATCATCATAGAGATGTAGCACAATCGGTAAGCTATAACAACAATAATGGCGTCTATACTTACCAGCCTCAGAATATTCATGGTAGCTATTATGCAAATGCCAAGTTTGATTTTTCACGCGCTATAGACAAAAAGCAGAATTGGAACTGGCAAACCAACTTTAATGCAAATTATGCGCATAATATTGACCACACGATGTTGGAGGGAGAGAATGAAAGTCATAAAAATATGGTGAATACACTTTCTTTGGGAGAAGGTGCCTGGATCCAGTTCAGAAAGAAATCGTTTTATATACGTGCCAGAGCTGATTTCAGTTGGCGTCATTCAGAAGGTAAAATGCGTGATTTCGAAACTCTCAATGCGTTTGATTTCCAATATGGAGTCAATGGCAGTTATACGATTCCCGTTATCAAGACAACTATTGCTTTGGATGGGAATATGTACAGCCGTCGAGGTTATGGCTCATCTGCCCTCAATACCGATGACTTTGTCTTGAACGCCTCTTTGAGTCAGTCCTTCTTGAAAGGCAAACTCATTGCCCGTGTGGAAGGTTTCGACCTCCTCCATCAGATATCTTCTACTCAGTATGCTGTCAATGCACAAGGCCGTACGGAAACTTGGTACCGCTCTTTGCCACGGTATGTGATGTTTCATCTGGTGTATCATTGGAACAAGAATCCGAAGAAAAGATAACGAACTGGCCACTTGTATATTCGTCCCTACATGCCTGGATGCTTGCTTTTCTTCGTAGCATCTGGCCCGAGAGATAGAGCATTGTACGACGATAAAGGGTGGGAAAACATAGATTTTTAAGACTGGATAGCAGCCGGATAGATTTTATTTTCTATCCGGCTGCTATTCTCTTAGTTATCAAAGATTTGTATTTTCTTTCGGATGGATTTTTGATAGAAAACGACAGTTATAATAAGAAATGATTCAACTAATTTTGCGTCCGTTTTTCAGAACGATGCTCCGCTTGTGGCTGGATAATTTGTCCAACGAAAGAAAGCACTTCTACCTGATAAAGCAGCCCAATATGAGTAGACCCTATTTGTCCTAAACAGATGAATAGGCATGACGACTTGTAGAAAGTGTGCGAAATCGCACGCCAAGTGTGCGGAAACGCACAGTTTTAATCTTTAGCGTTTTCTCTATATTATTGGTTATCAATTAGATATTCCATTGGCATACTTTTTGCTTATTATGAAATAAAAATAGAGGCCATTTACGTGTGCTAGAGTAAATATCATATAAGTCAACTAATAATCTAAAATAAATGAAAACAAGAAATCTAAAATCCAAAGCAGTAGTTGGACAAGTGGGCATTCATGCGCTTTTAAAGAAAATACTGTTGTTCATCTTCCTTCTCGTGGGGATTCATGCCAACGCACAGACCATTGAACTCAGCGGAAATATAGAAGATGCTTTCTTAAAGACACCTTTGGATGATGTCAAAGTTAGTTTGCTTACTATGGACAGCATAGTTCTCGTGAAAGAAGCAGACTTGATTCGGTATAAAATTTCAGACAATCAATTATTATATGTGTGTTATAGAATTCCAGTTAAAGCGGAAAAGAAATCATACTTGCTTCATGCGGAACTTCCGGGATATACTGAAGCTTGGGAGAAAATCGATATAGTGGATACGTCTTTAAAAAAAATGAGTGCTCCGACTTTAAAACTACGTAAATCAATGGAACGGACATTAGGTACGGCTACAGTGGTAGCTACACAAATAAAAATGTGTTACAAAGGTGACACGTTGGTCTATAATGCCAATGCCTTTAAACTGCCTGACGGTTCCATGTTAGATGCACTGATAAACCAGCTACCGGGTGTGAAGCTTAATGAGCATGGTGAAATTTTTGTGAATGGTCGTAAGGTAGACGAACTCCTTTTAGGTTCCCATTCTTTTATGAGAGGGAATACAAAGGTACTTATGGAAAATCTTCCCTATTATACGGTCAAAGATATCAAGGTTTATGACAAGCGAACTGATGAAAGTGAAGCTTTAGGATATGATATTGCTCCTCGTCGCTTTGTGATGGATGTTAATTTGAAAAACGAATACAATAGAGGTTACATAGCTAATGTGGAAGCTGCAGGAGGTACGGATCACCGATGGTTAGGTCGTGGTTTCCTGTTGGGATTTACTGATCTATTCCGGGTTTCTTTATATGCGAATCTCAATAATGTTAATGAGAGCCGTCATATAGGGCAATCAGGATATTGGACTCCTGCATTTGCTCCTCGGTCTTTATTGACCACACGTAGTACAAAGGGGGAGATTAACTATTATGGTCCTAATAAGAAAATTGAAAATAGTCTTTACGGTTCCTATTCCTCTACTACAGATGATTTTTTGATGAAAGAACGTCGTGAGCAGTTTTTAAACAATCGAACCCCAACCTCCATTTCTGAAAATGGCAGTCATGCTTCAAACCGAAAAGTTAGTGTCAGTAACGGTTTTAAGCTGAAAAAGCCATTTTATATCAGTTTTGATACCAGTTTTGATTATGTAGACTTTGATGCGACTTCTCATGCTTTAATGGATTTATGGGACGATAGTCTGATTACTTCCCAACGTAATAGAGGAATTAAGGAAGGCCGAAAATATTATCTTCACAACGGCTTTAATACCATATTCAATCTCAATAAAGAAAAAGAGCAGTCTCTAAGTATAGGTGCTTTCGTAAATTATGAAGACAATCAGTCTCAGTCGGTTAACAAATACCATACACATTATATTTCACAAGGAAATAAAGTTCTGCAGTATAATAGTAATGATGTTACTTATAAAGATGTGCGGGGGCAAGGTGGCATGACTTATAGGCAGAAATTCCGCAAGGATTATGAAATTTGTATTAATAACGACATTTACTGGTTTAATGAAAAAAAGAAAGATTATCTATATCATCCTGACACATTACTCTTACCGTCTCAGATGGATATGCTGAATGCAATAACAGATTTCAGCAATTCTTATAGTAGTCATCATAAACATATCAATGATGTCCTATCCTTTTCTCTTACGAAAGAGGCACATCTTAATGCAGGATTTATGTCTATAAATTATAACAAGTGGAAATTCAATGCTAATATATACCCATTCCATTCCTCGTTGAGATATCAGCGCGGTTTATTGGATACGTTGATACATCAGAACACACTTCTGTATGATGTTTCCATAGACTTAAAGGAGTACTCTAAAAAGGGAACTTATCAACTGAAATATGGTGCTAAGTTCAATTCAAGTGTTGCTTCGATTTATGATTTGGTGAATTATCGGGATGATAGCCAGCCCTTAGTTATTAAATTGGGTAATCCGCATTTGAAAGCTCCTCAGAATACAACGGCTTATGCCGATTTGTCGTTGCATTCTAGAAAAAATATGCAGCAGTTCCGTGTGAAAATAACTTTGGATTATCATCATCGGGACGTAGCTCAATCTACCAGTTATAATCCCGAAAATGGAGTTTATACTTTCAGACCAGAAAACGTACATGGCAATTACTTAGTGAAGGGGAAACTGGATTATTCAAGAGCTCTTGACAAAAAGAAATTTTGGACTTTGCAAACTAGTTTGAACGCAGACTTTAATCACAATGTAGATTACTCTTTGTTGGAAGGAGAAACTCAAAGTTATGAGAATGTTGTCAACAATCTCTCATTAAAAGAAAATGCTTATGTGCAATACCAAAGAAAGGGGATGACTCTTCGAGCTACTGCTGATTTCAGTTGGCGTCATTCAGAAGGTAAGATGCGTGATTTCGAAACTCTCGATGCCTTCGATTTCCAATATGGAGTCAATGGCAGTTATACGATTCCCGTTATCAAGACAACTATTGCTTTGGATGGGAATATGTACAGCCGTCGAGGTTATGGCTCATCTGCCCTCAATACCGATGACTTTGTCTTGAACGCCTCTTTGAGTCAGTCCTTCTTGAAAGGCAAACTCATTGCCCGTGTGGAAGGTTTCGACCTCCTCCATCAGATATCTTCTACTCAGTATGCTGTCAATGCACAAGGCCGTACGGAAACTTGGTACCGCTCTTTGCCACGGTATGTGATGTTTCATCTGGTGTATCATTGGAACAAGAATCCGAAGAAAAGATAACGAACTGGCCACTTGTATATTCGTCCCTACATGCCTGGATGCTTGCTTTTCTTCGTAGCATCGGGCCCGATAGACAGAGTGTTGTAAGATGCCAAAGGAAGATAAAATAGAAAAATCGAATACCATTATCAATGATTTATGAAACAAAAGGATCAGATTAAAAAGATGTCTACAAAATTTACAAAAGGCAAGGATTTTATGAATTTAATTAAACTCATATTTCTTATTCCATTGTTGATTCTTATACATGTTGAGGCAAATGCACAAATCAACATTTGTGGTGAAATAGAAGATGCGGCAACTAACCTCCCCCTCTACAAAGCGAGAGTGTCTTTGCACCACTTAGACAGCACTATAGCCAAGCCAGCGATATTTGCAAAAAAACTTTATGTACTTAAAGATAATAAGCACATTTCCATCTCGTATTATTCAATACCGGTAAAAAAAACAAGAGAGAGTTATCTGATTCATGCACAAAGACCAGGTTATGAGGATGTTTGGGAGAAATATGAATTGACCGACACCACCAAAGGTTTCGTCAATGTTCCGACTATCCAACTCCGAGTCAATGATTCTGTTGCAGCTTACGCACCTCCCATTCAGATAAAAGGTTATGTTGAGGATGCCTACCTTAAGAAACCGATTCCCGATGTAGAAGTCGCGATAACTACTTTAGACAGTTGTTTAATCGATGCTCCGGTATCTTCAAAAACTTACATTTATCAGGCACATGCAAATTCGCCTTTGGAAGAACGACAAGCATTTACGTTGGAAGTCCCTACTTTGAGTCAGCAATATTATGTTCATGCTTACAAACCAGGGTATTCCGATGTGTGGAAGAAGTTCTTTATAAATGACACCACCCAAAAAGTGCTCAATCTGCCCACCATTAAGATGCGTAAATTGCTGGAACGTCAGCTTGGTGAGGCTGTTGTCACTGCCACAAGGGTGAAGATGTATTACAAAGGAGATACCCTTGTATACGATGCGGCGGCGTTCAAGTTACCAGATGGTTCAATGTTGGATGCCTTGATTAACCAGCTACCAGGTGTTACAATGAACAATGCTGGAGAAATATTTGTCCATGGGAAAAAGGTTAAAGAACTATTGTTGGGATCGAGATCATTTATGCATGGTGACAAAAAAGTACTGATGGAGAATCTTCCTTATTACACAGTGAAGGATATCAAAGTATACAATCGAACAAGTGACAAGAGTGTGGCTTTAGGATATGATGTAGATGGAAAGGATTATGTCATGGATGTCCAGTTGAAAAAAGAGTACAGACAGGGATATATAGCCAACATCGAAGGAGCTATTGGCACCCAGAATCGTTGGTTGGCTCGTGCCTTTGGACTGTTTTTTAATGATAATATGCGGGTCGCTTTTGTGGGCAATCTGAATAATGTCAGCGAGTCGCGGCATATCGGACAGAGCGGATTTTGGTCTCCAGGAGGTAGTCCCAACTCGCTCAAAATCACCCGAAGTGGAAAAGCTGAAATCGCAAATTTTTCGAATGATAACAAAATAAAAAATAATTTCATAGCTGAATACCTATCCACTTCCGACAATCAACAGATGCGACAGCGTAGGGAACAAATACTAGTAGGGCGAAAGCCAACATCCCTTCAACAGTCCAACAATTTAACAGACACACGAAAAATCGCATTTAATAACCAATTGACCCTATTGAAACCATTTTTCATTGATACCAAATTAGAATTTGAGCATACAAAGCGTAACCTTTTATCAAACTATGACTTTCAGCAGTGGGACGACAGTCTCGTAGCATCCAACAATAGTCATGGTCTAGGTATAGGAAAAGATTGGAATGTTCGTATGGAAACTAACGGTGCCTTTAACATAGGTCACAAGCAGAAGTATATGGACTTTACTTTATTGATGGAGCACAACCAAAGTTCGCATATTTCTGCAAATGAGTATGCAACACGCCAATTTGTAATGCATTCTTATAACAACAGCTACAATTCAAAAGATTTCTATAATCGAACCACTTGGGGTTCTTTTGACCTGATGCATGAATTGAAATTTTCTCCTTTTGTAAGTATGAAGTTGAAAAACAATTTTTTTCTCATCAACAGTAGCACCCACGATAATCTCTATCATCCAGACTCTTTGATGCTTCCATCAGAATTAGAAGCTTTACAAGCTAGTTTTGATCCTAATAACTCCTACGACCAATGTTCAAAAGCCATTCAGGATGTATTGTCTGCGAAACTGTTTGTGAGAAAGGAGGCAAAGAATAGATATGGTAAAAAATACAATTATACAGCTTGGGAAATAGGATTGGAAATACCTGTGCGCAAAGAACAATTGGATTACGAACGTGGTACAATAGATACTTTGGTACAATCCAATACCATTTTTGTAAAACCTTCTGTGACCTATCGTCTTCCATGGAAAAACAATTGGAATCGCCTCGATATTCGTGCCAGTTATTCAGCGAGTTCCCCCAGTCTGAACAATAAAATCAATTATCGTGATGACAGTAATCCGCTTGTTGTGACAATGGGAAATCCGTCACTTAAAGGACGTGCGTATAGTTCATTGAACATGGGATATAGTTTCGATCGTGGCAAAGGTCACCAATTCAATGCTAGTACTCGTTTCCGCTATGTACATAGAGATGTGGCACAATCTACATCTTACAATCCTTTGACCGGCGTATATACCTATATGCCAAAGAATGTAAGTGGTGCATACGATGTAGATGGAACTCTTGCCTACAATCTTTCCTTACCTGAAAGCAAATGGGCTTTCCAGGTACAATCAAGTCTTGGTTATCACAACTCTGTAGACCATTCTATGCTTTCAGGAGAGACTGTCAGTCATCGCAATGTAGTGGGTACCTGGAGCCAAAATGACAACCTGTGGTTGAAATACGGCAAGAAGGGATTTGAAGTGAGTCTTCATGGCAATCTGACATGGCGCCGTTCTGTCGGACAGATGCGTGACTTTGCCACTCTAAATGTTTATGACTATAAGTATGGACTGAATGCATTTTATACTATTCCTCGTATAAAGACAACATTGCGTGCAGACGCTACGATGTATAGTCGCCGTGGATATAGTAGTACTTCGCTCAATACAGACGACTTCATCATGAACGCTTCGCTCAGTCAACCGCTATTTAAAGCCAGGGTGATTCTTAATATAGAAGCTTATGATATTCTGCATCAGCTCTCTTCGACCAAATATGAAGTAAATGCACAGGGAAGAACGGAGACTTGGTATCGAACTTTACCTAACTATGTGATGTTCCATCTTGTTTATCGATGGAACAAGAATCCGAAGAAAAGATAGTTGACATTTTGGGGTTTATATCCAAACAGTATAAAGAATAAGTATTCATAAGCGATGAAGTCCGCCATGCATCTTTTCCTTACAAGGTAAGGAGAATTTCGTATGGCGGATTTTTGTTGTACTTTTTGTCCAAGAAGACCGCCTGCGGATTTTGGGGATTAGTGAGGACAAAAATAAAGCAGGAAGAAACTGGGGAGGTTCCTTCCTGCTTGTTATGATGTGTCTCTCCGGTTGAAGGAGAGGTGGGTTCAAGGGTTATTTAACCATTACCTTGCGAACTGCGTCGCCAGCCTTTACGATGTAAGCACCCTTCTGTAAAGTTACCTGGTGAGAGGTGGCAGCAGCGGCTGCGGCTACTTGCTTACCAGACAAATCGTATACCTGGAGAGCGGTGGCAACCGGTGTGCTGACTGTCAGCTGACCACCTTCTACGAAGCAGTGTACGTCGGTCGTCTTTTCAGAACGGATACCGGTGCTTTCTTTCTTCAAAGTCATGCGGAGATCATCGAAGAATGCAAAATCCACATCGGTAGAGAAGGTGATGGCGAAGGAAGCACTGTTGACATCCCAAGGCACTGTCACTTCGTAGCTGTGCTTGGTCCATTCCTGTGCGAAAGCTTCTTCTTCAGCGATATAAGTAGGGGTGCCTACCAGTTCGTCGTTGCCGTACCATGAGAAGCGGGCAGAGAAGCGGTCCTTGTCGCTCATGCCTTTAGCCCAGAATTCTACGGTGTACGTCTTGTTTTCTTCCACCTTCAAGATATTTTCCTTACCATCTACGTTGGTCATGATGCGTACAGAAGGTTCCGGATAGACGCGCAAAGACTGCTTGCCGGTAGATTCGGAAGGGATGTCGTTGCTGAAGCTGAAGTAAGCTGAGTTAGGCATGTACCAGCCCATCGGCTTCTTGTTGAGCGGATTGATTTCTTCGAAGCCGCCGAATTCAAAGAGATTTTCATTCTGTTCTTCTTTGTCGCCGTCAGGATTTTGTTCCTGCTTGCCGTCGATGACGATTTCGCCCGGAGTATGGTTTTCTACGTCTGTGAACACACCGAAGTCGTCGAAGGAGATGGTGCCGTTGACATCGTCGAACCATACTTCGAGACCCGCACCGGTTGCGCCTTCAGGAGCAGCTTCGGTAAAGACGCAGTATTGTTTCCATTCCTCACCCTCAATCTTGATGGCAGGAGAAGTCCAGGCCTTTCCTGTCTTTGTGCTGCCATTGTACCAAGGGAGGTTGATTCTGACGTGGCTGCTGCCCGTGTTTTTGGCCCAGAAAGTGATGGCGTATTTGGCAGGAGTTGTGTTGTCGATGCAGTGGTATTCCTTCTTCATGTCATCGTTTTCTCTGTAGAGGCTCATGCTGCCCCCTTCCGTCGGTTTGACGTCGATGTACATCCAGCCCTTGTTGCCCGGATAAGAAGGTGTTTCAATCAGTTTGACATCGAGCTGGTTGAAGGTCCACAAGTCGGGCATATCGTAGTCCTGCCAGTTGGCACGGTCGAAGTCGCCGCCCTTCACCAGGTTCTGGGTGTAGTCGTTTTGTGCGCCGCCTACCTTCTTGCCGTCAACGAGCACTTCGCCAGCCGGGTGGTTCTCGGTGTCAGTAGATACGGAGAAATCGTCGAACGAAATCACGCCGTTGGCTGTAGCGAACCATACTTCCAGTCCGCCGGTGGTGGTGCCTGCCGGAGCCACGTCTGTATAGACGGTGTACTTCTTCCAGGTGCCGCCTTCGAGTTCGATTTCCGGAGAAGTCCAGTTACCGTTCAACTTGCTTTCGGTCACATGCCAGGGGAGGTTGATTTGGATGGTATTCTTTGTGTCCGACTTTGCCCAGAAAGTGATTTCATATTTTGCCGCCTCTTTCGCGTTGAAGCAGCCATATTCCATTTTCATATCGTCGTTTTCTCTGTAGAGGCGCATTTTGCCACCCACTTGGGGAGTCACGTCGATATACATCCAACCTTTGTTGCCTGGATAGGAAGCGGTTTCAATCAACTTGACACCGAGGTCGTCGAAGCTCCACAAATCGGGCAAATCGTAGTTCTGCCAGTTGGCGCGGTCAAAGTCACCGCCTTTGATGAGGTTGTCGTTCTGTGCTCCTGCAGCAGTCCATGATGCCAGCGAGAGTGCGAAGAGAAGAGTAATTTTTTTCATATAATACTGATTTTGAATGATAGTAATTCTGAGAATTAGTAGGTGATGCAAATAAGCATGCCATCTATGAGTGTAAAAAGTTAACGGGTCTGCCGGTAGGGGAGTACAAACTTGTGGCGTGAGGTGCGGAGGTGCACTTCGTCTCCACGTACAGCGTCGACCACGGCGTCGTAGATGCCCTCGGCGATGCCAACTTCAGGCCCAGCGGTGCGGGTGACTTGTATCTTCACCTTTTGTCCTACTTCCGGATTTTCAGGGGTGGTGATGCCGAGTACGGTGCCCGAGTAAGTGCCCGCTCTGCCGCCGTGTGGATTGCAGACGTTTGACATGAGGAGGTCCTGGTCGTCGCGGACCACACAGAGACGGCAGGGGAGAATCACACTGCTGCTGTAGAATTTTCCTCCGGTGCTGTAGATGCCGAGTCCGGTAGGTTCGTCCACCGGATGTATCAGTACGACGAGGTGTTTCTGTTGCCCGGTCACGGTAGTGGCGGTCAGTACGGCTTCGCCTTCATAGTGGGCGTTGATTTCGAGGATGGAATTGTTGCCATTCCATTTGTAGGTCAGAATATCGTCCGGGTCGTCCTTGGTGACGGTGACCACATCGCCTCCGCCGAGGAGCGACACATAGCGGCTTTCTTGTTTAGGGTAGAGCCTTACGGTATCGTTGGTGAAAGTCAGTTCGGGAGCGATGATGCTCACGTCGAGGCGGGCGCTGAGGTCATGCGAGTGGACCGTCGCATAAGCTTCTCCTTCGAGGCGGGCACGTATCTTGAGCGTGTCCTGGTGCACCTGTACTTCCATCAGGCGACGGTCGCTCGAGTAGGCTCTGTATTTGCCGTTGCCTCCGGAGAGGATGAGATGGCGCTCCGTGTCACGGTTGATGGAGATATGGGTCAGCGGTTCTCCCTCGCCGATGACAATCGGGGTGATGCCCTCATAGGTGTCGGGCTGACAGGCGGTCAGCAGCGACAGGGCGGAGAGAGCCGAGAGACATAGTGTAGAGAAAGACTTCGTCATGGGCATTAGTCTTTAGAAACGTTGATGTAATAGATGAGGCGGAAGTTGCGTCCGTCCCCTTCTTTGATGTCGACTTCGAGCTGGTCGGCGTATTTTTCCGGAACCAGCTGGAGGGTGTGGCCTTCGGGATGCACCTCCTTGCCGTTGTAGCGGTAGGTGATTTGTGCTGACGAACTGGCCAGATCGTTGTAATAGAGTTGGAGGATGCGGGGCGCGGTGCCGTCGGCTCTCAAGGTGCGGAGGTAAGGCACCCGTTGCGGGTCGTCCGCCTTATAGTCCATGGGCACGGTCTTGACCGTCAGTTCGGAAAAATCCGAAGCCTCCTCACCGCGTACCATGCGTACGCGGACCGGATAACTGGCATCGGGTTCGAGTCCTTCCACGACATATTCCACAGCTGTGGTGCGTGCGGGCTGCTGTCCCTCTACCTGTATTTCCCATTCTATATTTTCCAGCAAGGTTTTGTTCCAGACGATTTTCACTTCACGCTGGTAAGCCTTGTCTATGCGCAGTTGCTGGGGTGGGCGTACCTGCTGGGCGAAAGCCGTGAGGCACACCATCAGCCACATGCTGCATAAAAGTAATCGTTTCCGAATCATATCGTTTATCGTTTTATTTGTTCAGGCGTGACACCGAAGGGGTGTCCGATTTTTTCCGCGATGTTCAGCAGCGAACCTTCCGTCTCTGTGCCTGCGAGGAGGCGTTCGGTGTCCCAGAGTCCTTGACCGCTGGTGAGTTGTTCGATGTATCCCAGCAGTTCGTCGCGGGTGTAGTAGAGTCTGCCTTCCTCGTCGCTGGCAAATTGCAGGGCGTAGATGAGGCCTGCCGCCTGGGAGATGAAGCCGTAGGCGAATTTCGGGTCTTCTTCCAGATTCGCCACGGTGTTGGGACCCAGCAGACAGTTCATCGTGCGTATCGCCGCCACTTTGGAGAGTTCCTTTTTGATGACTTTCAAATATCCCATCACCTTTTCGTAGTCGTAGGTCTCCATGGCGAGCCGTCCGTAGGCGAAGGCCTCGAAGAGGGTGCGGCTGCTGTGCTTCATGACCATCAGACCGTCGGCCTGGGCGAATTTCTGCCAGAAGTTTTTATAATAGCCGTAGGCCAGATCCCAATGGTGCTCCAGGAGGGTGTAGTTGCGTCCCGGAGGCAGTACCACGTTGTGGTGGTCGCTGCGGTTCTCCGTGCTGGTATAGATACTCTCGTCGAGATGCACGTTGAGAATTTTGTCCAGATAGATGGCGCCGTACATGTAATGGCGGAAGACTTCCGCCACCACCACTCCTTTGCCATTGACGAAAAGCAGGTTCGGATCGCTGATGTTGCTGCCGATAAATCCGCTTTCGCCGGCCTGTGCCTCGCGGTTTCTGACCGTAGACGACTGCGACGCGTAACCGCCGGAGATCTGTCGGCTTTCGTCAAAGAGGCGGTCCACATCTGCCAGGACGCTCTCGCGGTAGGGGAGGCAGAGGGGCGATTGGGCTATCTCGTCTTTCGGAGCGATGCCGTAGAGCCCTTCATTATAATAGGAGAGCATCAGTTCCATCTGTGAGTCGCTTGTCAGTTTGGCTGGACTCAGGTACGTGTCGTAGATGGTATTGAGCGGTTTGGAGAGGAATTCGCATTCCTGGTAGTCCACACTGCTGGCATCGTTGCGTTGGAACGAATATTTGGGCGGTGTGAGTTCGTTCCAGATGAAGGAACTCTCCGGTGTCTCGTCCAGATGGTCCTCGCAGGAGAGGGTGAGGGCGGGAAGGAGGGCGAGCAATAGTAGAGGTTTGATTTGCATGAGTCAAAGTTTAAGGGAGAACGACATATTTGCAATAAGGATAGGGCAGCGATACCTGTCCCTCCTTGTTCTGATACTGTTCGGTCTGCAGCACAACCGGTTCGGTGGTGCCGTCCAGCGGAGTCGCCGTGATGCTGGCAATCATCGCCGTGTTGCGCGGGCCGTAACCGTTGACGCAGAGCAGCAACTGGTGGCCGCTTTCCACCTGGTATTTGATTTCGTAGTCCTTGCCGTATTCCATTTCGTAACCTTGTCCCGGCTTTCCGTTGAGTTCTTCATATTCCTCCGCGTCCATATATCCGGTAGCGGGGTTGGAAGAGATGCTCACCAGTTCCTGCTTCTCGTTGACAAAGCGCACCACATAGCGGGCGGAATGGTCGGGACGTGCATTCTTGTTCTCGTAGCGGTATCTGACAACCACCTCGTAGACGGTGGGGTCGAAACCCTTGTCCTCTCCATTGTATACGAAGGTCTTCTTTGTGATGTCCGGATCCTCGTTGCGTACCACGATGTCACCATCGGCATCCTCATATTCGTCGATACCCTCGAAAGGGAAGAGTGCGTCGTAATCTTCTTCTATAATGTGCTCCTCATATTCGTTGCATGCGGTGAAGGCGAGGAGGGCACAGAATATCAATGCTGTTTTTTTCATGAAACTTAGTCTTTGGGAACGTTATAGATTTCAGCCCGCATACCGGTGAACTCCCCTTCGGGATGGCGGTGCTTGGTGCTGTAGTAGTATCTTTTGTATTCTACAGAAAATACCCGTACGAGTTCGCAGACAAATTTGTCGCCCACTCTTTCAAAATCGTTGAAGATATATTTGCTGTTGAGGCGGAGTCCCGGATAGAAGGTCAGTCCGGTGTCCGTGCCCACATATCCCGAGCCCAGTGCGTTGGCTTCTTTAGGGAAATCGCCGGTCGGGTTTTTCACCTTTTCGAAGAGGAAGACCGCATAGCGCCGGTTGCGCATGGCCTCGGCTCTCTCGGCGGATTTCACGGGATAGTTCGACTCGAAGAATACGCGGTCGCCCTGTCGGATGGACAGCTGCGGGTTGCTCATGTCTTCGAAGAAGCGGCGGTTGGCCTGCGCCTTCTCCAGCAGGAGGGTATCCTCGGCGTGCGCTATCGGTTCGAAGAGCACATATTCGCGGGCGGGTTCGATATATTTTCCCGTAGTATAGATGGGCAGGTGGTCGATATTTTTTCCCTTATAGAAAAAGTCCGACGACCCCATGAGCTGTCCGTTCACCAGTTCGTGAATGTAGTTGTAGGTGGTGAAACTCAGTTGGGTCATCATGCCCTGCTTCACCTGGTACTCGCTGGTCTGCGGGCGGGTGTAGGTCAGACGGTTTTTGTCGCTGCGCATCTTCACGCTGCCCTCTTTCGAAAACTCCATGGTATAGAAGTAACCGCCATAGCCCATGTCCACCGGGTCGTAGTCGTAAGGTCCGATTTTACGGTTCAGGTCGCTGAAGAGCAGGGAGTCGGTATTGGGAAAATACGTTACCTTCCAACCGTAGGGCTGTTCGGTCAGTTCTTCCACGAGTTCCTGCTGGTGGCGCAATGAACGGAGGGTCGCCTCGTCGAGTGTGGTCTCGTCGTCGCACGCCGTGAAGGAGGCGGACAGGGCGAGGAGTGCGGCGCACATCATCGGTTTTTGAAGTTTCATTTGTATCGTTTTAATTTTTTACTACTGAGTTTCTGCAATACGTTCATCGGAAGGTCCACCTCTTTTTTGAAATATTCCAGCATGAAGTTTCTTTTCGTCACGAGTTCGTTGTATCGCAGTTCCGTTTTCTTTTTCTCCTCCTCGTACGTCTCGTCTCCCGGACTGACATTGTGCGGTTCGCTGGCATGCTCCAGTGCCTGGGAGATTTCCTTCGGCGTATGCATGAGGTGCACGCTGATCATTTCCGCCATGTCATCCTCAGCAGAGAGGAAGGAGGTATAGGTGAAGAAACCGTGTATCAGGGCATAGTTGATGATGGTGTAGAGTTCCATCTCGCTCTTCATGTATTTCAGGCGCTTGGCGATGAAGTCGGTAGACCCCGCTGTGTAAAACGGTTTGCTGATTTCGCTGAAGGTCTGCCGGTCGTAGGGGAACACTTCCAGCAAGCGTTTGGCAAACTGATGGTGCACGCTGCGCATGAGTTTGTAGACTGATGAATAGTTGGAGGTGGAGAAATCGTTGACATTGAAAATGTACATCTCCACCTGGGTCGCTGCCGGATTGTTGAGGCGTTCCACACCGTTGGCGTCCAGATGAGGGCCTCCGAAAAGATAGATTTTCAAAGGCTTCTTGTCCCGGAGGAAGTCCTTGCCGCCCGTATTCGAAGAGGTGTAGACGTCGATCCACAAATCCTTGATGGTGCGGAGCACCGCTTTGATGTTGGTGGTGTCGGGCGGGGTGGTGAAACCCTGCATCGGCGCCGTATATTTGTTCCATCTGTATTCCACAGCAATGCCGTAAGGCGTAGTGATGCTGTCCGCAATCCACTGGTCCAGTGCCGTGGGCTTCACCTGTCCCGCCTGTGCGTCGACCACACTGTCGGGCGAGAGGTCGTCTTCGGCGCAGGCAGCCGTCAGGAAAAGAGGAACGATAAAAAGTAATTTGAATATTTTCATTTTGAATAGGAGATTAAAACCACGAAACGTTCGGAATCTTTAAGGATGGTAGTGCTGGTCCTCGATGAGGCGCGGATTGGGTTCGAGTCCTCGGTTGATGGCCTCTATCGGAATCTGCAGCACCTTTCTGAAATCTTCTTTTTCCAGCGGGCGGTAGTTGCTGTTTTTGGTCTTGCGCTTCACGGGGAGGTAGAAGCGGCGGATGTCAAACCAGCGGAGCCCTTCGTGGAAAAATTCCTTCTGGCGGAAGTCGGTCAGTGTCTTCACCAGCGCCAGCTGTTGTACGGTCAGTCCGTAGAAAGGCGTATAGAGGTCGTAGTTGTCGGTGCTGGTCCAGAGATAGCTTTCTTTCGGGCAAGGTATTTCCAGTTCGTATTTCGCCCACATGAAGTCCTGGAGTTCGATGACGGCATCGTCGTAGCGCTGCAGCATCGTGAGGGCCTCCATCCGGTTGAGCATCACCTCGTCGGTGGTGAAGAGCACGTTGGTCACGTAGAGACCGCGGGGACGTTCGCCTGTCGCACCGTGCTGGTCCACTTCGATGAACTTGGGTATGAAGTATCCGTTGGTAGCCTTCTGCGACTGTACGAAGGGGAAGAAGCTGCGCAGGTTGAGTTTCTTGTAACTGGAGCAGCCGTCGATGCCCTTGTTGTCAAAGATCTCTGTCACGCCGTCCAGTGTCGGACCGTATTTCTGATTGTCCAGCTCCCTCACCAGTCGCGACTCCGTCGTTGTCAGCAGGAGGTTGCAAGGCTGTTCCGCCTTCGTGTAGTCGTAGGCGAGCGACAAGTCCTTGTCGAAGCCGTTGCCCCATTTGCGCAACACCTTCTTCGGGTCTTTCCCCAGCACGTAGTTGGCATATTGCAGTACCGTGTCCCATTCGCCCTTCATCAGATAGAAGCGGGAAGCGAAGGCATAGGCGGCAGCTTTGTTGAAATGGTATTTCGGAAATTTATAGTAGGTGTCGTCCACCAGGGTGATGCCGAATTTCAAGTCCCTTTCGATTTGTCGGTACACTTCCGCCACCGTGCCCCGGTCGTATTTTACGAGGGCGTTCTTTTCGGGCTTCGTCATGTATGGGATGCCTAGGTCGGTTTCCGACTTCACCGTGCCGTAAGGTTCGCACCAGATGTTCACCAGCATGAAGTGGAGATAAGCGCGGAGGAGGAAGGCCTCGCCGTAGAGCGCTTTCACCCTCGGTGTCTTGGGGAAGTTGGGCAGCACCTCCAGCGCCTTGTTCACCTTGGCGATGCCCGCATAGCAGGCGTTCCAGTAGTTGAGCGGCGTGTCGATGTCTTCCTGGTCATAGTCCTGCCAGAAGTACATGGCCTCGTTCAGACGGTTCTGGTCGCCCTTGAGACGTTCGCTGACATTGTCCGTCCGCGATTCGAGGAAGTTGATGTAGCTGGCTTCGGGATAAGCGCCCGTGAGGAGTTCGGCAATCTTTTCCTCGCTGTCGATGTTCGTCTCCAAGGAAGAGTTCGGATTGACATCCAGGAAGTCCTGGCACGCCGTGAGGCTGAGCAGACAGAGCAGATTGATAAGTATTTTTCTCATTCTGGTAGACGTTTTTTATATGACCAAATTGACGGTCAGTGTATATTGCTTGGGAGTTGGGAGTGACACACCGCCCGACTTGTAATATTCCGGGTCCTGTCCGTTGAGTTTCTTGTCGGAGTAGATCAGGAAGGGGTTGGTGGCATTGACGCGGAGGGAGAGTCCCTTGATGCGGAGGAAGTCGTTCACCCGTTCCGGACAAGTATAGCCCAGGGAGATGTTCTTCATGCGGACGAAGGAACCGTCGGCGACGCGCATCTGCGAATAGTTGTACGTGTTGAACGCGCGCTCGATGTTCTCGGCACCGTAGAGGTCGATGAGCTCCATGGAAGGCAGCACCGGCACCTTGGTAATGAATTCGTCGCCTGCCGCCATCCAGCGGTCGCGGTAGTCTTTGGAGAAGACGTTGAGGTCGCCAAACGAAGGGTCGAAGGTCGGGTTGAGGCGGATGACGTTGCCTCCCTGCATGGTGACGAGGAAGGAGAGTTCAAAATTCTTATATTTGAACGTATTGCTCAGACCGCCCATATATTTCGGTTCGGTGGAACCGTGGTAAATCAGATAACTCTTTGTATACTGCGTGTCGGTGAAGTCCGCTCCGGTGATGTTGCTGTGCTCCGACTGGGTAGGATAACGTCCGAAGTCGAAGGTCGGCAGTCCCTGTTCGTTCAATCCCTGGAAGTTGAAGGAGAAGAGTGAGCTGCGCGGATACCCCACGATGTTGCCGTGTCCCGTGCCGCTCACCATGTCGAAGGCGTTCGGCGTGTTCAGCAGACGGGTGATTTCCTGCTTTCTCGCACTCAGATTGAGGGAGGTCGACCACGAGAAGTTCTTCCGGTCGATGTTCTTGCTGTGCAGGGCGATTTCCGCGCCGAGGGTGCGCATGTCGCCGAAGTTGGCATATTTGTAGTATTGTCCTCCCACGCCCGAAGTACGCACCAGGTCAATCAGGTCGAAGGACGAACGGTTGTAGAGGTCGAGTGTCACCGTGTACCGGTTCTTCATCAGACCGAGGTCGAGACCGATATTGAGTTCGTACATCTTCTCCCAGGTCAGATCCTGGTTTTCGAGATGCTCTATCTGCAGACTGTTTTCCTTGTCGTTGTAGTCGTTGCGGTGGATGATCTGGTTTTTGAACACCGCGTTGCTGTTCACCGCGTTCTCGTTCATCTTCGCTGTCAGACCGAAACTCGAACGGAGGGCGAGTTTGGAGATGTAAGGATGGTCTTTCAGGAAATCTTCCGTATGGAGGTTCCATTTTCCACCCACGTTCCAGGTAGGCAGCCAGCGGGAGCGCGCCCCTCTGCCGGCAGCGTTGGAGCCTTCGTAGTTCACCACCACGTTGCCCACATATTTTCCCTTGTACGAATAAGTCGCGCTTCCCGAGAAAGTGATACCGCGGTCCGCATATTCCGTCAGTCCGAAATAACTCTTTCCCTCATTGTCGATTTTGTTGAAGATTAACGGTTGGGTGAACACCTGGTTGCCGCGTTCATACTGGATGCCGTAGCCGCTGAACGGATTCACGATGCGGTCGGTGCGGCGTATTTCCGTGAATCCGAAGGCACGCAGACTGTGGTTGTTGAAAGTCTGGCTGTAGTCGGCGGAGAAGCGCGCCATGTAACTCTTCATCGAAGTGTTGGTCTTGTTGAGGATGCCGCCTTCCGAGAGCGCCACCTGTGGCAGGCGCGAAGGGTCGGCGTAGTCGCGGAGCAGGTAGATATTGTCCTTTGCCACCTGCGGAGTCTCGTTGGCACGGAAGGCCCCGATGACATTCGACCCTTCGAGAATTTTGTGGAAATTCTCCGTCTTCGCCTCTCTGAACGACAGCAGACCCTTCAGTTCGAGCACCGGCAGCACCTTGTAAGTGAGGTCCGCCTGCACGTTCCAGTCCACCACGTCCGTCTCCATATAGTTGTTCTCATATTCCGTGAGAATGTTGAAAGGCGCCCAGTTGTTGCGGTAGTATTCCCGCTGTCCCGCCTCGTTGTACGGACGCAGGGTGCGGCTGGTGCCCAGGGCATAGGAGAAAGGATTGATGTCGAAGTCACGTTCGAATTTTCCAAGCACCATATTCTTGTGCTGGGCGATGGTACCCGGCGAATGCTGTTCGCGGACATTTCCCTGCATGGAGAGGGTCGCCGAGAAGAGGTCGCCCAGATAGAAAGTATTCTTGAGGTTGGCAGTGATACGCTGCACGTCGTCGGCAATGGTCCAGCCCAGGTCCTTGTAGTAACTGATGGACGCGTACAGACTGTTGTTTTCCCCGCCGCCGGCAAGACTCACCGTATGACTGTGGATGGGCTTCTGGGTGAAGAGCAGGTCGAACCAGTCCGTGTTGGCATATTCGCGGCTGCGGAGGAAGTCTTGCTTGCCCTTCGGCGTGTTGGGGATATAATAACCGCCCGTTGCCGGATTCAGCGTGTTCTGTCCTTTGTACAGCTGGTAGTAGATACCGCTGCGGCGGCCGTAGAGTGTGTTGGCAAGCGAGAAATACCCCTTGTTCTCCATCTCGTAGTAGAGCGACATCGTTTCTTGTGAGTTCATCAGGTCGAAGTCCGTATAGCGCGGACGCTGGCGGAAGGACAGCTCCGAACTGTAGTTCACCTGGATGGGGGTGTCGCGGCTGCCCCTGCGGGTCGTCACCACAATCACGCCGTTCAAGGCGCGGGCACCGTAGATGGACGTCGCCGAGGCATCTTTCAGCACCTGTATTTCTTCAATGTCCGAAGGGTTGACGCCTGCCACCGACGAACCGATGAGGGTGATGGCGTCGCCCGATACCAGGTCGTCGATGCTCAGATTCACCAGATCTTCGTGCACCACTCCGTCGATGACCCAGAGCGGCTGCGTGTTGCCCAGAATCGACGCACCGCCACGGATGTTGATGCGCGGTGCCGCACCGAAGCTGCCGGAGACATTCTGGATGGAGAGACCCGGAATCTGGCCTTCCAGCATGCGGGAGATGTCCCCGATACCGTCGAGTTTGATTTCCTTCATCTTTACAGAAGTGGAAGCGCCGGTGAACACACGGTTCTTGATTTTCTGATAACCCGTCACCACCGCTTCGTCAAACTGCTGGTTGGGGCTCATTCTGATGACCATGCGGTCGCCATTGATTCTGGCGCTCGACGGGCGCATGCCGAGATAGTGTGCGGTGACCCGCTGTCCCTTGGCGCCTTTGATACGGAACTTACCGTTGTTGTCGCTTTGCGTGAAGACCTTGCTGCCCTCCACGCCGATGCGGGCTCCCGGCAGTGCCTCCCCTTCGTCGTCCTGTACGATGCCCGCCACCTCGATGAGCGCTTGCGCCCGGGTCGGGAGGGGGAGGAAGAAGAAGCTGAGGAGACAGCAGAAAACGGAGATTTTTATTGGATTCATCATATCCTGATATGCATTATATTGATTCATTCTTACTTGCCGAGATTATATCTGCAGCCCACGGTGATTCCGAAAGGATGTCCGGCACGGAGACCCGAAGGATGGCGGGAAGCGAGGTAACGTTTGTTGGTGAGGTTCATGGCGTTCACGTAGAAGGTGAGCGAGGAGAGCGGGTGCACCTGGAAGGAAGCGTCGAGGATGACTGTCGACGGCACCTTTTCGGAGTGCGCGATCTTGCCCTGTCCCGGGAGGGTGCGCATGTCGCTCTTGTAGTTCATGCCCAGGTTGAGTTCGAACATCTTGTAAGTCGCTCCGAGCTGGGCGTTGAGCGTATGCTTGTAGATATAAGGGATTTCGTCGCCCGTCTTCACCACGCCCCATGAATTGCTTTCGAAGTCGTTGCCGATTTCAGTGTTCGTGAAGGTATACGACAGCTGGAGCGGGAGCTGCACGGCCCAGTGTGCCGGGAGCAGGTTGCCGTTGAAGAGACCTTCGAGGCCCGCGATTTTCGCCTTGCCCACATTGAACTGGTCCAGACTGCCCGTACCGCCCGAAGCGGCGAGGTCGCTGCCCAGCATGTGCTGGTAGTCGTTGTAGAAACCGATGGCTTCGAAACGGAAACGGCCGTCGAAATAGCGGAGACCAATTTCACTGTTGATGCTGCTTTCCGGTTTCTGATACCATTCGGCACTAGGAGGCGCGAAACCCTTGTGCACGCCCGCGAAGGCGGAAATCGTCTTGCAGATTTGGTAGTTCACGCCGACACTGGGGATGAGGGCGCGGGCGTCGTTCGGCGTTTCCTCCCTCACCTTTCCGGTGCGGTCGAGGTCCTCCTTCGTATAGTCCTTCTTGAGAAGGCGGAGGTCCTCATAGCGCAGACCCGCGTTGATGGTGAAAGCCTTGTATTTGAGTTTGGAGAGCAGATAGAGCGAATAGGTCTTCGCCGAAGTGATGCGGTTCGCCTGTTCGCCGTGGATGCCGGGACGGAAAAGCACCATCTCGTGGTTCACCATCGAGTAGGAGTCATCCCACTGGAAGCGGTCCTCCTCGTCGTAATGGTAGCGCGCGCCGAGTTCGTTGTCCCATTTACCGTGCGCCATCCAGGTGGTATGTTCCGCCTTTGCCTGTACGCCTCTCGAGATGTAGTTACGGTTGTTGGCGCGCACCAGGAGAGCGTCGCCCACGCGGTCCGTGCGTCCGGTCACGATGTCGTAGTAGGCGCGGTTGGTTTCGGGGTCGTCGAGCACGTTGGAGATATTCAGTTTCTCCTTCGGGTCGTTGCCTACGCTCACCTCGTTGAGCTTGTACCAGTTACGGTGGTATTTGTTCAGATAAGCGTCGGCGGAGAGTTTGAAGTCGTAATTGTGTTTCAGCACATAGGAGAGCACATACTGCTGGTGGCGGGTGTCCATCTCGTCCATCTTCGAACCATCATAGCGGAGATAATGGTCGCGCTCGAAATCGTCGGCGGTGAGTCCGAGATAAGTCTCGTCCGAATTTTCGTCCGCATAACCGAATTTGAATTCCACATAATGGTTGAAGCCCTCGGCGCGGCGGGTTGTCGCCATGACTTTGGCGATGACATCGTTGCGGACGAAGCCGTCACCGTGGCGGTCGGCATAATGCTTGAAACCGTCCGACTGGTAGCGGAGATATTCCACCATATAACCGAAATGGCGGAACTGGTCGCCTATCCAGGCATGTCCCTTCATCGTGTTGTTGTTGCCGTAGGAGAAATCCACCTTGCCGCTCAGATGCGCCGGGATGGCGGTGGAGAGCATGTTCACCGCACCACCCGTCGTAAACGGACCGTACTGCACCTGGCTGCTGCCCTTGAGCACCTCCACCGCACTCATACGCGCCGCGTTCGGGAAATAATAGGCGGCAGGTGCCGAATAAGGCGCCGGCGAAATCAGGATGCCGTCCTCCATGAGGGTGATACGCTCGCTACGTTCCGCCTTGGTGCCTCGCATACTGATGTTGGGGCGCAGGCCGTAGCCGTCCTCTTCGTACATGTTGACGCCGGGGACGGATTTGAGCATACGGTTGATATCCGTATAATTAAACTTCTGTATTTCTTCGGGAGAGATAAAATAAGCCGAACCAGTACGGTTTCTTGCACGAAACTTACTGCCCAGAATGGCTTTGGAAGAAACAACGGCCTCGTTCAGTGTATTTTCTATACTGTCGGGACGGGAAGGCGCAGCTTCGGGAGTTTGTGTGCTGTCCGCCGTTGTGTTAGGAGAATTGGAAATGAGTGGAAGTCCGACGCTGTTCACCATCAGACCCAGAAATAATGCAGAAACACCGCTCATCTTGTTATTGATTTAGTACTGTTGTAATTTTGCAAAAAGAATAAGTCCGACGCTTTGCGTCTGCCTGCTGTCAGTAGAGTAGGAGATACTTTTTCTGTCTCTAAGTAAGTGTTCGCCCTCCGTGGGGGGATACCCTGGTGTGACATTCATATCGCAAGCAAAGAAAAGGCGTAGAGGGTACGGGCTGGCTGAAGGAGCGCTGCGTGGCAGCGCTGGCAGGCAGGTGCCTGGCTTCAGACCCGAAAGAGTCATTAATTTCCTATTTTGTGGTATAAATTTACCAAAGGTGAATTTATATGAAGAAAATGCAACTTTTATGCTATTTCTGTCTGCAAAATTACAACGATGATTTTATAGCTACAATCACATATTATGGGTATTCTTTCCCAAGGGTATACCTATATATATTTATAATATAAATATACGTATACGAAAACCTCTATACCAACAAATGGGGAGCGGTGGCATTTTGTGAGGGACGGCGAAGGGATATTCGCCTCCTTCCGTTCCCTTTCCGGTCTTTAATAAAAGCAAAAAAAACAGGCAGCGCTTTCGCACCACCTGCTTCCTTTTTTTTAAAATTTATTCAAATATAAAAAAAATAGCTGCCTCCCTGTAACAGGAGGCAGCCATTATCATCTATGGGGTTACGTTATTACTTAATGATAACTTTCTTGCCATTTACAATGTACACACCCTTAGGGAGACCCTGAGTTGCAACACCAGCCTTCACGTTCTGACGAACCTTGAGACCAGAAACAGTGTAAACATCAGAAGATACATTCTTAACGATAACTGCATTTTCAATACCTGTACCTTCACCAGAAATGTCACCTTCGATAACCAATTCGAATGTACCAGCAGCTGCTGCTTCTTCAATTGAAGAATTGAAGTAACCAGAACCTGCAGCAACTACGTCGCTTTCATCGGAAGCGAGAACCTTGCCATCATACAATACACCATAACCTGCACCAGGAGTAACAGCGATAGGAGCTGATACCAAACCGCCCTGGATAACTGGGCTGAGTACGTGTTCCATCTTGACAGCTTCGTCGAGAGTCTGAGCAGACAATTCAACTTCGATAGTGTTTTCACCCTTATCTTCGCTATCTGATGGATCAGCCTGACGAGTTGATATGATGAATGGAGTACCAGCAGGAATAACTTCGTCAGAATACAAATCCAACTGGATTTTGCCGTCCTTCTTACCCAATACCTTGTAAGCACCGCCTACTACTTCACCATTACCTTCATTGTAAACGCTGGTTACTGCGAATGGCAATGTGATGATCTGAGTCTTGCCTGCCTTAACGTCCTTCAAGTATACATTGTTGAAGTCTTCATCAGAAACAGGTTCAAACTTGAATGCTGCGTGAGTATCGTTACGGTCACCCCAGTGTACAACAATACCGCGTGGGTCCAAGTTAACGAACTGGTTCTTGTACATACCTAACAAGAATGAGCCAGCACCGTTTTCGCTAGCAAATGCTTCCAAGTTGAAGTGCTTAGGTTCCTTAGAGAAACCTACCTCTGCTGCGATATCAGCATCTTCGAGGTCTTCTTCGCTCAAGCCTTCGTAAGCGTTGCCCATGTAGAGGCCATTAGCCAGGTTCTTCAATGTGAAACCAGCTTCATCCTTTTCAACCAACCAAAGAGTGTTGAAACGGTCGTCTACACCCTGTGAGAATGCATAACGCCATACTGGAGTACCATTCTTGTAGTCTGCGTTTTCAGTAGCGATACATGCGTCGTCCTGTGCTTGAATTTCACCATTTGCGTTGGTACCTGCTGTACATACGATACAGTAAACACCTGGAGCTGGAGTAATGAGCTTACCTTGGAATGCCTTGAGGGCATCGGTCAACTGCTGGTCGTACTTCTTGATTTCTTCAAGAGAGAATGCACCCTTTGCAGCTTCTTTTTCTTCAATGACCTTCTGGATGTCAGCGATAACTTTCTTCAATGCGTCGGTGGCGCCTACTTCGTAGCAGCCGAGTTCAGAACCTTCGATTGCAGCGTCGGCAATCGAAGTAGCTTCCTTCAATGCGTTCAACAAACCTGATGGGTCTGGATATGCTTCCCAGAATGCTTCGATAGCAGCTTCGAGGCGCTTGTAAGTAACTTCTGTTGCAGCCTTAGCTTCAATTTCTGCCTTGGCAGCAGCGATAGCAGCATCCAATTCGTCCTTAACAGTCTGAGGGATGATAGTGTACTTAGGATTTTCAACGCAATCCTTCAAGTCGTAAAAACGAAGTTCGGAGATGTGCCAGAATGGACCTGACTTCTTGTCTGTACCTACCATGCCGTTGATCTTTGTACCTGTTACATTCATCTGGATGTAACGAGCTGGCTGATTGAAATGGATGGTGTCGATATAAGTACATGAGTCCTTAGGAGCACCTGCATAGAAGGTGTTGTATGCATAAACCACTGTGTCGACCTTAGCCAACTCTACCATGTATGGAGTGTCGGAGAGGTTGTCTTCAGTACCCAAGAATTCGAGTTTGGTTGGAGTACCATTGTCGACGTTGTGACGCTTAGAGAACTTGATGATCATGTCGGTAACGTCCTTGCCCAAGTCTACAGTCACATAGTGGTAGCCTTCAGGAGCGTTGTCGTGGTGCCATGAAGTGTGGTAGTAAGTGTCGAGGTTGCCATCGAAGAGACCTTCTACACTACCTTCAGTAGTCTCCATACCCTGATGACCGGTGAGGTCACGAACCAAACCTGAGTCCATAGGAGTTGAGTAAGCACCAGTAGAGATGATACCGCTCAATGTCTTGGCAGCTTCAATCTGATAAGTGTTGGCAATCATGTCGGACATCTTCTTGTTCAACAGGTTCTGTTCTACTTCAACCTTCAACTTGGCGATGGTGTCAGCGTCAACGAGAGTGAACTTCCAGAGGTTGCCTGCGTCAGTACTGTTCCAACGAACGATTTCAGCATTAGCTGCATTATGAACACCCTGACCGTCTGCGTCGTTGATCAAGAACCAAAGACCGTCAAAACGCTTAGCGCTGAATGCGTCTGTAGAGTCAGCCACCATAGGATAAGGCTGTGAAGTACCCTTGCTCTTGCCTAAGTAACGGCCAGTACCCCAGTTCTTCAAATAGAACTGACCAGCCTTGCTTGAATTGACAACTTCCCAAATGTACTTGGTGTTAGCCAAATTCCATTCTGATGGAGCTTCCACGTGCAAAGAAGTCTTTGCCTTGTCGCCTGCGTCGAAAGCAGCGTCCATAGAGCGCTTGTTGACCCACAAGAAGAAACCAGGACCTAGAGGTACAATTTCAGCAGCGTAGCGTTCCATTACAGCATTGATCTTGGCGATGAATTCCAAGCTGGCAGCTTCGTCAGTGTTGCCTGAAGAGATGAAAGTGTTGGCGTCATTGTATACCTTGAAGATTTCGGCATACAATTCTGGGCTGATGCAACCAGGAGCTGTACCTACAGGGAAGAGCTGTTCGTCAACACCGTCCATGAAGTGCTGCTGGAAGAGGATAGCCAACTTTTCGAAAGCGGAAAGTTCGATTTCCTTAGCTTCCTTTACCAACCAGTGACCGGTATCCACGTAACCCATGAATGAAGGGTTGGCATAGAAGCCGATGTAGTTTCTTCCGTTGACGCTGCAGAGTACCCATGCGTGAGCCTCTTCTGCACCGACACACCATTCTGCGTCCACTCCCTGAGAATAAGTTTCCCAATCCCAAGTGTTGTAGGCGTTGTTGGATGCGTCAGTTTCCTTAGCCAAACGAGCTGTGAACTTGTAAGCCTTAGCTTCCTGCTTTACGAAGCCTTCACCATTTGACAAATACATTTTGTTCTCATGGTTGTACAAAACGTAAACAGGGTAAGTGCCACTAGCTTCTTTCTTTTCATCTACCTTGATGAAACTGAAGATAGTGCTTGCTACTGGTTCGGTCTCACACTTGTCACCTCCCTTGTTGGATAGGTAACCATTCTGCGAATGAACGCCGAAGCCCTCTTGGAGAACGTAGATATTCTCCTTGCCCTCTTTGATAGCAGTTGTGGATTCGTCAGCGACACTCCAGCTGCGTTGGGCGTTGATTGTTGTCAGACAAAAGAATGACAACAAAAATGCTAAACTAAAAATTTTTTTCATTAGCAATAATTTAAATGTTAATTATGTATAGAGATTGTATTATCATTACCTGATATCTTCGGTCTGCGGGTCGTTGATACCATTGTGGTAGCATATTCGAAATAGTCCATGTAGAACTGTGAGTCGGTCTTCTTCGAGGCAGTCTTGAAGCGCAAGTAGTAGGTCTTGCCAGCTTCCATGTTGGCAACCATGATGATGCGTCGTTCGGCACCATTGTCACCACCGCAACGGCGGATAGGTGGCGTCGGCCTGAGTGGTGAAATAGCGGTGAATGCCCTTTCGCAAAGCAACATTAAAATGGTCGAGCGTAAGATTTTCAGAAACCTGTGCTAAAAGACCCATGCCTTCTGCATAATGTACAGAGACATTGTTCAATTCCGTATCGGTACATTGAGAGACGAACACGCCCGGAGTAGGACGGGAATAAGGACGCAGTGCCACTACGGTTCCTGGAACGAGTTTGTCGTTCTTCCAAGGTGCCTTGAGGGTGCGAGGCTTCACTTCGGTGACATTGTTGGTGCCAACACCGATATCGCTGGTGTTGTAGACCACATGTTTGGTCTTGCCATCAAAAGCGATGCCCCAGCTGGGAGTAATTTCCCATCCGATGCCATAAGTCACGAGTTTTGCCGTTGTCAATACGATAATTGACATCGTCGGCCAGCTGGTAGGTGATTTCACCCTTTTCATTATCATTTTCGAGAATAGTAGCCTGAAAAATTTGCGGTGTGCGGCTATCAATAGGGATGTTTTTCAGTGTACTGTTTTCATAGTTAACCATAGAGACGGGCAGCATGCGTCCGTGCGTATAGATGCTGGCGCCGGCACCGTCGAGTGTGAATTTCTTGAATCCTTCCATGGCGATGGCCACGTGTTTGGGATTGTCTTGGTCGTGATTGGAGATGAAATACTCTTTTTTTGAGCAATCCTGAGGATAGAAGTCATATTCACCTTCAGCGAGCACCAAACGTACCTTGCGAGAATTTTTTCCGGCTTTGATTTGATCGAGTGCCTTGGTCATCAATGGTGCCATGTCTTTTCCCGTATTGGGCAGAATACCGAAATCTTCCGCATGGCATACTTTTTCAGATCAAGAAGAGAGCAGCAGCGCTGCGATGCCTCCCATCAGAAAGGTTTTGTTTCATAATATATTAATGTCTTTTTACAGACTGAATAAGGCACGCAACTGTTGGAAGTTGAGGTATGGATACAAACAAAAGGAACAGATGATTTTGTGCTCATTGCTACATATTGATTCGTCGGTTTTACTTTGTACCACCCCGCCAAGTATCGAGTCTGGCATCATTACAGAGTGCAAAGTAAAGAAAAAAAACAATGAATAACTGGATTATTGGGGAAATATATCCGAGAATGCCTCTTTTTTAATAGATTTTATAAAAAAAACAGAATGCATTTTTTTCATTATTTCGCTATTTTAAATAAAAAAAATAAATTGCCTGAGCGTGTTAAGTAATGGTGAAATAATAAGTTCGGCAATTTTTTGTTCGATTCTTGCATCTGATGGGAAGTTAGGAGAAAGGAGTGTAGCGGGCTACACGACTGCCGACGCGC
>SAMEA104404106__coassemble_587_pt1 | contig 36007 bp, 28 predicted proteins | sample SAMEA104404106__metabat2_high_PE_037 | metagenome-assembled genome bin SAMEA104404106 (sample SAMEA104404106) | Balaenoptera acutorostrata
CATCAGACGCAAGATTCGAACAAAAAATTGCCGAACTTATTATTTCACCATTACAAACTGCAAGAATTTAGAATTTGTAGTTGTGTGATTGGGAGGGATGTGAGATGGTTGGGGCTATTGGAACTGGATGAATTTGGAAAATTAATCTTGGGTACGTTGCCAACATTCAATGCTGAATTTTTGAATGAATTCAATTTGTTTCATTGTTTCTGGTGCATCTCGGTAGGAGGATTTTGGCATTTTTGAAAAATAATAGTTGAGACGATTTAAAATCTCTTCTACTCTGTATTCTCGTTCATGCCAGGCTATGAGGCAAGCTACGATTGTTCCAGCACGTCCTACACCTCCATGGCAGTGGAGGTAAATCTTTCCAGGTCGGTGGCTCAATTGTTCCAATTGGGAGATAAGTTTGAAAACTGACTCTAAAGATCGTGGCACATCGCAATCGAGTATGGGGAAACGCAGATAGGTTGTGTCTGCAGATAACCATTTTTGATAAGGAAGCAATTCGCCCTCTTCAGTCAAATCAATGAAATGGCGGATGCCGAAACGGTGCATGTGTTGAAGTTTAAGACGGGCAATCTTCTCTTCCTGGTCACCTGGATATTCTCCAGCAAACAATTTGTCCCATGTGTAGAAACTATAAGACTGGTAGAGCGGGTGGTCGAGAAAATTCTCAAAACGATGGAGAATGTCGAGCAATTGGAGAGGGAGCAGCTGCTCACATTGCTGACTGATTTCGTGGAAGAACATTGCACTTTTCCCATCCATCGTTGTTTCGTTGGCACAAGTGATGGAGGTCGTCATGCAACCAATCGTATCGGAATCTCCACCCATTGAGATGGCTAAGCGCAAGGCTTCCTCCATATGGTCTCTTTGTAGAAAGGCCATGATGGCAATGGGGACACTGCCTTGGCAAGAAACGTCGAAGGTATAGTTTTCACGGAGATTTTCCAAAGGAGTATGAAGGTCGTAACCGAATTTAGTCTCTAGATATTTCTGAATTTTCAATTTCGGCGTGTTCTGTTTTTGAAGGAAAATGCAAGCTGCGAGAGCCTGGGCTCCTTTGATGCCTTCTGGATGATTGTGGCTTACTTCTGCTGAAATTTTGGCCAGTTCCAAAACTTCTTCCAAGCTTTGTGCATATAGTCCAATCGGGCTTACCCGCATGGCTGAACCATTTCCAAAACTATTGTAGGGGGCAGGATGGGAGGTCCTCAGCCATCTTCCAAAACGTCCTCCATAGCCGGCATAAGGATATTGGTTGCCGAGTACTTGCATGAAATGAATGAGGCTCTCCTTGCTGTGAGAGAGGTCCTTCATTAACCATTCAGCTACAGCAAGGGTCATGATGGTATCGTCCGTGAAACGACTGCCGGAGGGCAGCATCTCAAAGTCTTCAGTCTTTATATTTTTGAGTTCTCTGGTGGAACCTACCATATCTCCAATAATAGCTCCTAACATTATGTTTCGTTTTTAGAATTTAAACTATGAGTGTGAATGAGGTGAGATAAACAGTTTATTTGCAAACCGGTTGTGCCTTTTTTGAATTACAGATAATAAAAATTTTGGTAATTGAAAGTCGTGAGCGGGCTGTGCTGTTCGTCGAAGGCCGTCATTCTGGCAGGAAAATCCTGGAGGGGGACAGACTCGTCGAGTAGGAAACGGAGGCGCTGGGCCAGTTTGACATTCTCTTGTTCCAGTTCTTTAGTTGAAGTTTCGACACGATATTCTATAGCTTCTTCCATTTCGGAAATAATCATGCCGGTAAATAATCCGTGCAATCCTTCTTTCAAGGCAAAACAATCGGCATGGCACCAAATACCGATGAGATGCCCTGGGTGTTTTCGTAAATAGAAAGCATGTTGGTGTTGGAGTAGCAGACGGTCGAATCCTGGTCGTGTATCATCTTTTCGGGAGTATAGTCCTTTTTCAGAACCATGTCCCAATATCATTATCGTTTCTTCAGCGGAAGTATGGTGGAGTGCCCGTTTTATTTCTGCATTGGTATTGTGATTGTCCATGATCCTCCCTTCCTTACCCTTATAAAGGAGGGTTAGCATGGCTGTGGTTCGGTCTTGAGGATGTATAATCAGCATAGTGATTTAATTTTGAGAAATGCCAAGATAGATAATATTATTTGAAATTCAAAGGTGGAACGGAATTTTTTCAACAATCAGCGTCACGATAGAAAGAGAACCATAGATTTTGTTGAGGCTCTGCCATAATAGATTGGGTATGCGGCTACGGTTCTATCTGTGGATTATTGCTTCGCGACCACAGGGGTGTTTACCGGAATTTTAACCAAGATTTTAGGCGTGGATTTCTTTTTTCATAGAATTCGTGGTCATTGGATTCCCTTTGTTCTTGACGGAATTTTTTGTTACGTCAACGGCTTGATTAGGCAGAGCAACTGCTATTTTCCTTGACTTTTCCCTAATGAACAATCATCTTTCAGACAATATGGACCATGAATGATGTGCTCATGGAAACTCGTGGTATCTATGCGAATGACTGGTAAAATATTGTTTTTATATGCGAAATTCTTTGTGAATGAGTACAGCATGTCAAACTTGCCTGATGGTGAGTACCGTAGAAATATGTAAGAGTTGAAGGTATCTCTATTCTTATAAAGAAAAAGGAAGGAGATTGGCGACCTCCTTCCTTTGTGAAATGTGATTACAATCTCTGTAATCGTTTATTGGTCCTGCATATTGTCATTCTTCAAGTCCTTGCCTTGGTACTGACCAGTCAAAGCCTTGAGGAAACTTGTAATGGTGTTAACTTCTTCATCCTTCAAATTAACACCAACCTGGAAGGTTGCCATAGAACGAACAGCCTCTTCCAATGTAGGGATGCTACCGTCGTGGTAATAAGGATAAGTTAATGCTACATTACGGAGACCTGGGGTACGGAAACGGTAACGGTCACGTTCTACCCCTGTCTGAGCCCAACGTCCGTTGTCTCCATCCGTGAGGCCAGACTTCTTCTGCAGTTCTCTGTCTTTGAAGTAGTCTGCGCGCTGTCCCATGAGTTCGTAGCTGAGTCCACCCATGTTGACGCCAGCATGGCAAGTTGCACAATTGTATTGTTTGAAGAGTTCGTAACCCTTGATTTGTTCCTCTGTCATGGCCTTCTTATCCCCCTTCAGATAACGGTCGAATGGTGAGTTAGGAGTTACCAATGTTCTTTCGTAATGCTCAATCGCATCCGTAATGGTTTCTTGGTTCAAGCCTGTTGGGTAAACTTTGTTGAATGCTGCGGCAAATTCTTTGTCCTCGTTCAGGCGGGCAGCGATTTCGTCAAATGACTTGCACCCCATTTCTACTGGATTCAAAGGAGGTCCTGCAGCTTGATCTGCCAAGTCTGCCGCTCTACCGTCCCAAAACTGGACAAAGTTGAAGACTGCGTTGTAGACAGTAGGTGCATTCACACCACCCAGTTGGCCTCCAATACCCTTGGAGTATTGCAAGTTGTCAACACCACCGGTATTGATACCGTGACAGGTTGCACAAGAAATGGTGCCATCGTCAGAAAGACGAGTGTCATGATAAAGCAACTTGCCCAATTCCGCCTTGGCAGAATCGTAAGGCACTGCGTCGGGAACTGGACGGATAGCTTCGTTCTGGAATTCGGCAGCAGCCAAGTTGTTTGTGTAGAATCTGTTGCGATGGTTTTTAATCCATTCCAACATCATCTTAGCCTTGGTGTCGGTGATAGAAGATCCCCAGTGAACTACGTAGTACTTCATCAAAGGCATGGTGCCATCGATGATGGTCTTCTCGATTTTTGCGAGATCTACTTCGTTGACTGCGGAATCTTTCGCAATAGCGTTAAGTACCGGGGCTATGTCGAATGCCTTATAGCCTTCCACGATATCCTCCGTTATCATACTTTTGGCAATGGGCCAGTTAGCATAGAAAGGAAGTTGCGGATTGGCTGTGTGGCATTCCGCACAACCGCCATCTTTCATGATTTCCAGAACCTGGGCATTGGGAGCCATCGATTCGGAAGGAGCCGTGTTGACCAGACGATAGGTGACAGCACCAATCGCAAGGATTGCAACAACTCCCAAGATGAGTTTTGAACTTTTTTTCATGTTGATTGATTATATAAAGGGATTATTGTGTGATGTTGTAAAGATGCATGCTTTCTGTTGAAGAAGGCAAATACTGGTAACCATACCAGCACATTTGCAATAGGAGAAAAGACAAGATGACCAGCGCATAACTCCACTTCTGATAACTGGGCCGGGAAAGGCGGAGATGTATGTAGGCCAGATAACCGCAAGCCGTTACAGCTGCCCAGGTCTCCTTCGGGTCCCAGCTCCAGTAATCTCCCCACGCTGACTTGGCCCAAGTGGACCCCGAGAAAAGTCCGAGGAAAATCATACCCGTACCGATATAAATCAGATTGTCGATGGAGGGCAGATATTTCTTTTCCGGGCGGATGAGTCCCGCTATGGCCAGGAGAGTGGCGCAGGCCAGAATGGCATAGGCCAGCATGTAGATGGTCACGTGTGGAATAAACCACGGACTCTGTAGGGCAGGCATCAGACTTTGGTCGTGTATTTCCGGTTTCATTAGGTTGATGATATTGAATACCGATGCCAGAGTTCCTGAGAGGAGGAGCATCCATCTGAAATTCCAAATGGCATAAACGAAGATGCCTGCTGCCAGAACAAATAGCGAATACCAAAGACGTGTTTCCCCCATGGTGCGCATAGGAGGGCGTTCGAGTGAAATCCACAATGTGATGACGAAGGCCGCCTGTACCAGTACGCCAGTGATGGCAAATGCCAGAGCCGAACGACTGAGTTCCTGTTTCCGGGCAGAAAGAACGGCGCCTGCGAAAGTAAGCACTGTGGTCGCTGCCGCAAATATAAAGAAAGAATCCCAAGTCATATCTATTTATTTTTAGTTTTTAAACCGAATAGCAGTAGAAAACTTCCGATTGCCGTCAAAATGATGCCTAATGTAGCCACGGGCTTCCAGGGCTGGGTGATGAATTCAACAACACAGTATTGACTGCTGCCGTCTTCATTTTGTCCATAGTTCGTGAGGTAGATGTCTTCTTTCCACGACTTGTGCCAAGGATGGTTTACCAGAATCTCCTGACTTTCGTTATCTGAGGTAACCCGGGCGGTAAAGGTCTGTGGGATGTTGTTCTCATAATAGCTGATGTGGAAAGACTCTAATCGCAGAGGATAGCCCAAGGTATGTGGGATACCATAAGAGTCGTAAGCCTGTTCTATGGTTTCTCCTTCGTGGAGGATGGCTTTCCAACGGTGCATATCTGCCGCACCGAAAGACAAGGCCAGGATGAATAAGAAAAGCCCGATATGATTGAGGTAAAATCTTTTTCTGAAACGTCCGCGGTAGGAGAAGATGGCAAAAAGCATCTGGTTAAGTAGCAACAACAACAAAATGGCGAAGGGCCAGGATTGTTGTACGTTCCATTGCGGAACGAAAGCAATGAAAAGACTTCCGATGCCGGTCAGGGCAATCAGTGTGATGGAAGTGGTGCCCGACGCCCATTCTTTTAACCAGGGATACATTTTGTTTTCCCGGTAGAGGACGAAGGTAATGCCGGCAAGAGCCAGAACTAGTGCCAAATTGACAGGAAAGGCGAAAGCTGTCAAGGGAAGGTTGCCGAACAAAAATTGTAAAATCAGTGCTGCACCAAGACTGATGGAGAGGATTGAAGTAGTGAATCGCTTCATCGTTATGTTCTAAAATCGCGCAAAGATAATTTTTTTGACGAACTTCTACAAGTGTTAAAACCAATATGAATTAAAAAAAATATTTAAAAGATGCAGAATGCTTTATTGGAAGAGGGGGAGGCATGTGCAGGGAAGTCTATTTTCTGAAATCCCGTTGCACCAAGGTTAGCTGGAAAAAAATAGAGTTTCAACTTGAAATATCCATTCGAATGCAATTAGAGAGGCTACATTCATTTTTCTTAGCGAGTAAAGGAGGCTAATTTGTTTTTTATTCTTAATTTTACAACCGTACAATTTTAGAAAAGTATAACCTTAAAAGAATCAAATAAAAAATGAATGAAATCTTAATCGAACATGACGTGGCCCGCAGACGTTTCTTTACAGTTGTAGATGGGCATACCGCTCATGTGGATTATACTATAGAAAATGAAGGGCTGGATATTCGGCATACCATTGTGCCTGAGGAAATAGGAGGTCGGGGAATTGCTTCCAGTTTGGTGAAGGCTGTCTATGATTATGCTGTCGAACAGGGGTTGAAGCCTGTGGCTACCTGTTCTTATGCTGTGAAATGGTTGGAGCGCCATCCTGAATATAAAGGTTGCTGTAGCTGCGACTATGCGGGTGAAGGCAGTTGTGCTTTATGAGTTTTTAAAACTAAAACAATTAGACTATGGCGTTCGTTTTTCAAATCCAGATCAAGGGTATTACGAAGACGCCGGTGTGGCGCAAACTGATAGTTCCATCCTCCTATACTTTTGAACAGTTTCATAAGGCGATACAAAGTGCTTTTGGGTGGAACAACACTCATTTGTATGAGTTCAGAAACAAGGAACACAACTTCACTTTACAGATAGGCATGCCGTCAAAAGAGGATGCCTTCTGGGGAAAGGAGGTGGAAGATGCCCGAAAGGTGAGACTTGAGGAAGTTTTCCCTGCTAGGTCGGACAAAATGGTCTATATTTATAATTTTGGAGAAAATTGGGTACATGAAATCGCATTAGACGAAACCTCTGCTGAGGAGGTCAGTCATGCTCTCTGCACTGAAAGTCGCGGTGCCTGTCCGTCGGAAGACCTGGGTATGGCATGGAGGCAGGACGCACTGAAAGGTGGTTTGTGGGATGACGATTTCGGATTTTAATAATTAGTTGTTTTTTGAGTGATAGATATGAAGGAGGATTTAATAACAGAAAGTCTGGTAAAGGATGTAGCCGGTGGGCTGCAGTTCAACTTCAATTGTTGTGTGAATACTGAAACTGGTGAGAATTACGCTTTTAATGATGAGATGTTGTTGGAAGCCGATTCTCTTTTGTCGAGATGTTCTGAGAATGGCCGTTGGTTGGGAGAAGACTTAATGCGAATCAGTAAATGGAAACATCAAATAATCGTGACGCCTCCTAATTCTGATTTCTGTTACGAATACATGGAACAATTTGTTGAGACTTGTGTACCGAAAAGAGATATGCTCTATGTTCGTCTGCGCGAAGCCTTGAACAAAAAAGGACCATTCTTTCATTTTCGAAGGGTGATAGAAAGTTCTGATTATCGTATCGCCTGGCTGGATTTCAGAAATACCATGTTTATGGATTATGTCAGAGATATATTGAGAAATAGTGAAGAAAATACCGACTATTGGGATGATTGGGAACCTGAATTCAAGGATGACTTGGAGGAATGACTGTTTGTTGTGAACGGAAAAATAATATCCGGTGATTGAATATTTACTGCATTCAATCACCGGATATTGTTTTAACTCAGATGAGGAGTTGTGTTCTTATCTTTCGGTTCTGAGTATGACGTTGCTGTCGGCTTGCAGGGGCGTGACTTCCTTAGCGCGGCTTTCTATCATCTGATAAAAGTTTTGTTGCGCGTTGAGCAGTTCCGCCTGGTCGCTGGGACTCAGTCGGATATCTCCATCAGGGCTGTTGCCAATGTCGCTGAATTTCTTTGCCACGTCGTAGCTGATGTCATTGATTTCCTTTTGTGTTTTGGCTTTTTTTACTTTCTCTGTACCTTCCTGGTAGATTTTTAGACAATTGTCTTTGATCTCTGAATTGGAATTGCAGGCCAGCAGGGTAAAGGCAGAGAGAAACAGTAGAATTGTTTTGCGCATGGGTATGAGGGTGTTAATACAGAATGGGCGGTTCCTTTTGAAAATGATTTCTTTGGAACTCATCGTCTTGGGTAGTAATGTCTACCTGTCTGCAAAATTAAGCTTTATTGTTTGGGAAAGCGGTATGAAAAGATTGAAAAAATATAGAGAAACGTCATTTGAACTTAAAAATACGGATTCTCAGATTCCTGTGCTTGATGTTCAGGCTGACTGTTGTTATAGTTATACCTGATTTGTCTAGTCTATTTTCTGCTCATTAAAGGAAAATAATCCGTGTGCTTTCGGAAAAATCATTTATATTTGCGGAAAATGGAGACTGATGGACAAGTAGTCTGAAGCAGATAATTTTCCACATCCCGATGATGCGTGGTGGAGGAGATAATGTCAGTCTCTTTGTAAGGTCTGGCATTGTGTAAACGAGCCCGGTTACGCATCAAATCATGCTCAATCTATAGAGATTTGATTAGCAAGTAGATAAGCTGATGACCAAAATAAAAGAACCTTTTTGATAACTTCTTCATATAGAGACATAATGAAAAAGAAATTCAAAATACTGAGTATTGATGGTGGAGGTATACGCGGTGTCCTTCCCTGTCAGATTTTGGCTGATGCCGAACGAGATTTGGCAGAACGGGAAGGAGCGCCGGTTCGGTTGGTGGACTATTTTGATATGATTTGTGGCACTTCTATAGGAGGACTGATGGCCATCGGGTTGTCTTTAGGTATGCCGGCAAGTGAGATGTCTCAGTTTTTTGAAGACCACGGCGAAGATATTTTTCCAGCCAGCCGGCGGTCGTGGCCAAGGAAATTTATCAATCTGCTTTTGGGAAGTTCGTTTTACGACCGTACCTTGTTGAAAAAACTGTTGAGGCAGAAGTACAATGCTTACAGTGCCGATCAGGATGCCCGTTTGGGGGATGCTATGACCCGTTTGATCATACCCGCCTATAATGCAGAAAAGGGTGTCATCTATAATTTCCGTACCGCGCATGCCGAACATCTCGTACGCGATTATCAAGTGCCAGCTGTAGATGTCGCCCTTTCAACAGCGGCTGCTCCCATTTTTTTCCGTCCCTATAGTTTCTCGTATGTGAACAAAGGAACAGATGAATGCTGTGTTTTCCGTAATATGATAGACGGCGGGCTGGTGGCTAACAATCCCGCCTTTATCGGATTGCTGGAAGCTGTGACCCATCTACAGGTGCCCTTGGAATCAATCAGTTTGCTGTCATTGGGTACCGGCTCGTTGAAGTTTACCACAGACATCCAGCCAGAAAAAATGGGCTCAAAATTTTGGACCTATCCTTTATCTGGAGACGGGGTGCGTTTGTATAATGCTATGATGTCAGTTCAGTCGGAAGCAGTGGACGAAAAATTGAAACTGGTGCAGGAGGGATTGTCACCGGCCGGATTGTCCCGATTTGACTATCTCCGTATCCAACACCCATTTAAGAAAGAAGATTTTGTAGAGTTGGACGATGCCCGTGCGAGTGCCATCCAACGAATGGAAGCTGCCGGACATGAATTGTATGCAAAGCATCGGGAAGAAATCCAACAAGTGTTTCTGCAAGAGAAGAAATCTCCTTTTGTTCCTTATATCCGTCCGTGAAAAGTTTTTTAATTCTGAGGAAGATAACGAAAGGTAAAGTAACGTGTGCTTCTAGGCTGCGCAACCCCACGTTAATGGTTGCGCAGCGTATAGCTGGAGTTCAATATTTTTCAAAGACGAAAGACCGTGTCTTATTGAATCACTTATCTCTTATAAGAAACCAAGTGCAATAAGATAGATTACTCCCATCTTTTTTACCAAATGGCGGCAAAGAATTCGTACAAGAAATAAAGACAGAGGACGAGTTTCAAGAAGGTGCCCAGGAGAAAGCCGATGAGAGAACCTATGCCGGAGCGGAGAGCCTGTTCGACCGACTGGTTTCCTAAAAGTTCGCCAATCAATGCGCCAAGGAAGGGACCGAGGATAATTCCCCAAGGAAGAAAGAACATACCCACAATAGTGCCGACAAAAGAGCCCCGGCTGCCCCATTTGGTGCCTTTGCTATATTTAGTTCCCAACATGGGGATGAAACTGTCGAGGAGGGTGATGATGAGCACGATGATGGCCCAGACAATCAACTGACTGGTTGTAAACTGTACCTGGTCGGTCATGTGCAAGAGCAACAAACCCAAATAGGCGATGGGAGGGCCTGGAACGGCTGGAAATACACAACCGATGAGGGCTGTGACGAGGCATAAGATACTGAGAATTCCTAAAAATATATCCATGATGGTGATTGTTTTAAAATTATTGTAAAAATAGTTTCATTTAGTTGTGAAGTTGTTTCGACGGTTTTTCCTTCTGCAATATTCGCCATTTTTTCTGACATTTACAAATGTTTCGCGTTCTCCAGATGCAGAAACGTTTCAGTTATGGCGTGATGATGTCCTGCCCTATGTATATTTGCCCTTTTGAACCCTCTTCTTATTTATATAGAACAGACAAGGTTTTTTCAAAAAATCGCCTGTAGGTTCATTATATTGGGGAAATAAGTAAAAAATCATTCGTTTTAGCTGTTAAATGTCAGTTTAAAATTATAAATTTGCCTCAAAACCCTAATTTGTGTTAATGTATCAGGCTGAGCACTCCTATATTCCCTTAAATCCATCTATTTTCAATCATATTTGATAGAGGGAACCGTCTGTCGGAAGGCGGACGAATTATGAAAAAAAAGGAAGTGCTATATGAGATGCATTTATACGAAGAACGAAACTGGATTGTGAAAATATTAAACTAAAACATAGATGAGAAAAATTTTATTTCTGTCTTTCTTATTTGCTTTGGGGAGTTCGGCACAGGCTCAGGTTGCCCGTTGGGTGGTTCATCCTGTATACGATCATATACAGATGGCCAAGGGTGCCCCATTATTGCTTTGCGACTCTCTGGACACGAAAGTACTATTTGATGAATCGGGAAATCGTCTGGCTGTCACCTCCGACAGTATCTGCGATTTCAGAGAGGGCAAGGCTGTGACCATGAAAAAAGGTACGGACTTCGTTACCGGATTTTTTGATACCCAGGGACATTTTACTCCGCTGGGAGGTGACTATTCTGTCACGTACGGTTATCCTTATTTTTCTGACGGTCATCTTCTGTTGCAGCAGAACGGACAGTTTTATTTTGCCGATTCCAAAGGACGTCCTGCCAATTTTGGATATTTTGTAAAGATGCTGCCGTTTTTCCATGGTTTCTCAGCTTGCTATTCTTATGAGAATCTGGAGAAGATGAAGAGTCCGTTCTATAATTACGTACGAGTGGACAATGGTACAGTAGATTATAAGCTGGACGGCAAGTTCTATCCTCTGAAACAAGTCAAACTGGTTTCTTCTATTAATGACGAAGGTATCGGCATTGTGTTGCTGAAGAAGAAAGTCTTCCTCTATCATACCGGTGAGATGACCTTGGAGCGATTGTTCGCCGATCCTGCGGAGACCAATGAAAAACGGCAAGTCGAACTGGATGACGATTTGGAAAAATCTCTCCAGAAGGAAGGCGAAGGCCATCTGCTGCTGGCAGAATGCGGCAAGGATGCGGTAGCAAAAATTCATTTCGACCCTCTGTTCCGTCCTGTCCGTATCGAATTTCCCAACCGTACCATCAATTATAAGACAGCGGCTCTCAAAGAGCGGGTATTGACGTCGGATCTTGAGGCATTGCGATCCTCCAAAGCTCAGCTCGGTCTGCTTTACAAAGGTAATGTCGTACTGCCGGAACAGTTTGACGATGTCTCCATGCGTTTTGGCAACAAAGCCGTTGTTTGTAGTAAGGGGAAGTGGGGGATATTGGAAGTCGTGGAGGCTCCTCTTGCCAAAGTCACGATGAACAAGGGCAATGACATCGCTTTCCGTCATCAAAAGTTTGAGACCAGCATCCGTCTCGATCTGCCGACGCTCATTTCCGCCGAAGACTGCCGTTTCGACGTCGCCCCTCAGACAGGCTGTCAGATAGACAAGACTTCTTATCGTACCAGAAATACAGAGAGTGGTAACTTTGTAGAATACAACTGTGTGCTCACCATTCCCGATTCCCTTCCCGATGTGCTGACAGAAATTGTTTATCCGGTCAAAGTCACTTATGACGGACTGGAGATGCCACAAATTGACTTGAAAGTCAAGGCTTGGCATTATAAATACATTACACTCAATCTCAACGATGAGGAACTGGTATTCAAAGGCCAGAATGCAGCCTTCTCTTTCGACCTCGTCGCAGAGAAACGACAGGGGGAAGGCGACTACCCTCTGGTACTCGAAGTAAAGACCCCAGGTGCCATGATGCCGGAATTGGAGAAAATATCCGAAACCCGCTATACTTGCAAGACCTATAATTTGGAAGAAGGCGTGAATGATTTGGTGGTGCGTATCCTTGAGAATGGTTGTCCTCCGATGGAAGTTCCTTTGGAAGTTATCTACACCAAGGCTGCTCCCAAACATAAGGAAAATGGTGAGATGGTCCCGGCAACCAAGGAGTCTGTGGTCGTCCGCAAGAAGGGAGACGTCGTACTGGACCAACCGGATGAATTGAAAGTGGAAAAGATTCCCGGAGGAGAAGTCACACCGGTGAAGAAACCTGAAATTTCTTCCAATAATGATGAACAGATGTCAGGGGCCGCGCTTTCGTTATACGAACTGGCGACCCGGCATTCCTCCAATCATCTTTTATTCTAACTTGATGATAGGATTCCTCAGGTAACCTACCGTCATATTTGGAATATAAAAAACGAATGGCATACTTTCCAGCCATTCAGTCTGAAATAACAATTCAAATCTATTTAGAAACTCAGTCCGGGAGGACGATGAATTTTGCATAATAAAGAGAAAATGGGATTCCAAGGCTGGAATCCCATTTTTTAGACAGACTCGTTTCAGAGCATTGTATCAGTAAGTTTACGGAAACTTATTTTATTGCTTCACTATATTTTACTTTCGTCACATTCTTGTCATCATAGACTACCGCTCTGATTTCTTCTGGTGTCGTCTGTACGGCGTTCTTTGTCAGCTCCGGAATGTTGTAACTCTTCAAACGCAGGAGGTTGTGTTCGGGGTCTTCCTGTGGCAGGAGAAAAGCTTTATGGTCATGTCCGTCCTTATCGAAATATGCGATGTACACACGGCTGTAAGATCCGTCACCACGGCGAGAAGAAACGACAATCCATCTTCCGTTGCTGCTCCAGTTGTGGTTGCTGTCGATATCGTTGCTGTTGGCTGCTGAGAGGGGACGCACTTCCCCTGTCTGCAAATCCTTGACGTAAAGGTCGGCGCTGCGGTGCCAGATGTGGAACTGACCGTATGGCGCCATGGTGAAGAGCACATAGCGTCCGTCCGGACTGACACGCGGCCAGGTGGCGCTCTGCTTCATACTGTCACAACGCAGTTCGACTACCGGTTTGCCGAATGTCTTGGTGGTCTCGTCGAAAGGAATACTCATCAGATTGTAGCGGATAGAATCATAACGCTGCAGAATGAGGTCCGAATGAATGGAGTCGGGTGTCTCTTCGAAGAGAGGGAAATCGGCACTGCAATAGAAAAGGCGTTTGCCGTCGGGTGCCCAGTTGGGGAAGGTCTCCATGGTACCCTTGGTTTTCAGGATATTTGTCAGAGTCCCCTTGTCCGCATCGAAGAACACCAGGTCGGATCCGTAGTCAATTACCTCCACCTTTTGGCGGTTGACCATGTGGAAGGCTTGGCCGGTCTGGTTGGAAGAGAAGACCACCCAGTTCCGTTTCGGATGCCATGAAGGATATACGGTGTTGGAGAGAATAGAGTCGCATCTCATATTCATCTTTTTCACCTTCCCATTCTCTATAAACACGGTGCCACCATGTTTGGAACGTACATGCATGAGCATGCGGTCCGTACTGTAATTTTGGAAATTGTGACAATTGACGCAATGGTTGTGGTCCTTCTCGTAGCTGCGGTTGTTTTCGTAGATAGGGTATTCGTTGAAGGAGGTCAAATCGCGTTGGTAAATTCCCATCTGGCGGTAGAGTTCGTAACTCGGCTCAATGAGACGATAGGACAGATACGGGTCGATGGGCTCTTCTGCCACCGTGAGGGTGTAGTCCGGATGTTTCACCCAATTGCCTTCGCGTAAAGCATAGAGCGAAACGTTGAGGTCCTTTCCCTTGTTGGCCTCAAGAAGGCTGCGCCATTCGACACTGTCAAATTTTAGTTTGCCATCTTCATCGGCGGCAGCCAGAATTTCCTTGCCGTTTCCGCTGATGAGGCCCACAAATTCCTCTCCTTCCGATGTCACCTGTACGTTGAGCGGCGCGATGTTGGGCGGAATGACGATGTCACGGTAGTCGGGATAGATGGCTGCCGCTTCCTTGATGTCTGTGCTATGAGCTGGCACTGCTACTTCCGACTGGCAGGCTGCGAGTCCGAACAGCAGAGACATATAATATATGTAGTGTTTCATAAAATACAAATTGTAGTGGTTTTTTAGATTCTCGATATTAGTTGACGCCGCTTTCTTCCTTCTTGGCTTCTTGTTTCTTGGCTACATTTTCGCAGTAGTAATAGTAGACGTAATGTCCCAGCCAGTCCTTTTGCAGATAAGCGCGGAGGTCGTCGCTGATGCCACCTGCCAGTTCCTTGGACATCTGTTCCCGCCAGTCGCCCGCATTATCATATTTTTCCTGGAAATAACTTTGAATGGTCAGATAGAAATTGTTGACGTTGGTCACTGCCGGATTCATCAGGTTCTCATCATTTAAATCAGGGAATACCTGATAGACTGAAGGATTCTTGCGACCGAAGATGGAGAGCGCCTCTTGCATGGAGAGTGGGAGATAATTTACCATCTTCTTGTACTGCATGGCCCGTTGAGCCATATTCGCCAGATCTTTGGAGTAAAGGCAGGCTGCAATGGAAGGTGCCAGTGCATCATTGCTGCCCATCATCAGTCCTACGTGGTAACCCAGGAAGGTCGGATTGCGATAGTTCTGCTCAAATTTATGTTCACGTGGTATAAGGGAAATCACTTTGTTGAAAGAAGGTTCCAATGTGGCGAGTTCCGGTTTTTCCATCATGGGAGTATAGGTTTCGACAAAGTCGCTTTCGAACGGTACTTTGCTGATGATGTCCAGATATTTCTGTGCCAGTTCTTTTTCCTGGTTGAGAATAGCACAAAGGGCCATGCGTTTCAAATAGTAGAGACGCGGACCGTTCATGACATTCTGGTCCATGGCGGAGCGGTAGCTGGCATTGAGCAGTCCGGAGTAGAAGTTACAGTCGGAAACGAATATACCATATTCTCCGACACCGTCACTTGTATCGACATGAGCATCTGGAAAATTGAAATTGATATCGAACAGACGTTCCAAAATCTGGTCTGTATATGCGAGTCCGACGGCACAATAAGCAGCGACGCTGCGGGTAGGACGTTCGGCTGTCAGACCGATTTCCCCTAAGGAGTACACCTCGTTTCTAAGAATGCAATTCTGCATCTTGGCTGTCAGAATGGTGTTCTCACCGGCTGTCTTCGCATAGTAGTTGAGTGGAACGAAGGACAGCAGAACAACGAGGGCGCCGATGGGGTATTTGCGCCAGCCCTGAGGAGCGACAATGGCTCTGGCCGGGAAAAACTTGCTGAAAATAATTTTGGCAATGATGCCCAGCACCATTGCAACAGCAAAGAGGCCGAGGCCAATGAGGAGGAAGGCTGAAGGTTCGGCTTTATAATAAATGCTGATACCCTCCTGTACGATAAAGAACAGGTAGGCAAAAGGAATCAGCGCAGAGATACCGCGTAACCATTTGGGAACACAGAACACATAGTCGAAAAGACGTGCCGTGACTGTCAGTATCAAACTGAAGAGGAGACCGCCGATCCATTTGTTATGGAACATCAGCAGGCAGTAGCGGCCCATGAGGTAAAGTTGTCCGTGCTCCTGGTCGGTGAGATGCTTCATCATTTCCGTGTCGGAAGTGACAAAACTTTCCTGGACGGTGCGGGTGAATACCTCCCCGTAGGTGAAGGTGCAGAAAATCCAGAGGGTGACAAAGGTCAGCAGATAGGAAATTCTGCTGTTGAAAAACGTAAAATGTGTTTTCTTCTTCTTAGATGAAGAGATGGGTGCCGCACCGGTTTCTTCAGGGCGTACAGGCGCGCTCGCCTGTGGATGAGGCTTTTTTCGTGTCATTGTTTTTAGATTTGAGGGATTCACTTCCTGTTTTAGGGGCAGAAGTACAAAGTGGTCTGTCATCGTAAAAGAGCAAGTGAATCTCTTGATTTTTTAAGGATTGTTTTCGTTCTCTTTATTTATAAATCAAAAAGATGGCAGGGATTTTTCCTAAATCGGGCAATCCGAGTTGTTTCCATTCTTTTATCGTATGCGTGTGGACGTATTCCTGCTCTGTTGTTAGGCCTGCGGCCACGCATAAATGTGTTTTTGGACTGCAGGCTGAACAGAGGTCAGCGAAGAGTTTGGCGTTTCGGTAAGGGGTTTCAATGAAGAGCTGTGTCTGGTCTTCCGTCACCGCCCGTGCTTCCAGCTGTTTGATACGTTTGGTGCGTTGGGTGCCGTCAATCGGCAGGTAACCGTGGAAGGCGAAACTCTGTCCGTTGAAACCTGAAGCCATGACGGAGAGGAGGATGGAGGAAGGGCCTACCAGAGGGACGACTCTCAATCCCTCCCGCTGGGCGATGGCGACGACATCTGCTCCCGGGTCTGCCACAGCCGGACAGCCAGCTTCACTGATGACACCGACCGGCTGTCCTTCGCGCAGAGGTTTCAGATAGGCGGAGAAGGTCGCGTGGTCGGCATGTTTCCCCATTGGGTAGAAAGTGAGCTCGTCAATGTTGATGTTGCGGTCCACTTGTTTGAGGAACCGGCGGGCGGTACGTATTTCTTCGACGATGAAATGCCGTATTCCCAAAATGACCTCCTTGTTGTAAGCTGGGAGCACATGGTCAATGCTCGTATCGCCCAAAGTTACCGGGATGAGGTAGAGGGCAGGAGCCAGTGCTGGTGCTTCGATATTTGAGGAGGAAGGTGTTGTTTCCATTATATATTATATATGTGTATTGTTTTCAAAACTTCCCGGTCCCGGCTGCTGTCAGGAGTGGGACAAATCACTGAATTTCTTTTTCCTTTTGGCATAATATTGCCAGAGGAGGCTGTAGCCGGTGCGCTCTGGAATTTTTTCTACAGTTGTCTTGGATAAATTCTCTTCACGTTGTGGCCGAAAGTCTGCTTTCATTTTCTTGAATTCTTTGCGGGCATTCAATACGGCACGGCCGTTGGCCGCATCCCCTGTGAGATAAAATTTCAATGCCGCAATCCAGTCGAGCACGCCACGGACGCGCATGATAGGATGCAGTTCGGCTTCGGGCAGATTTTTATACAACACCAGCAGATTGTTGCGGAAATTCAAAAAAGTTTTGCGCGGATTTCCTTGTTCGAGAGAAGCACCTCCCACGTGGTACACCTTGCTGTCGGAAATGCAGACAATGCCGCGTCCCCGGGAGCGCATGCGCCAGCAGAGATCGATTTCCTCCATGTGGGCAAAGAAACGGCCGTCGAGTCCGCCGGCATTCCGCCAGTCGGAATTTCTGACCATCAGTGCCGCTCCCGTAGCCCAGAGCAGAGGGACGATGTGGTCGTACTGGCCATGGTCCTTTTCCACGTCAGCAAAGATTCGTCCCCGGCAGAAAGGGTACCCGTAACGGTCGAGGAAGCCACCGGCACCTCCTGCATATTCGAATGTGTCCTTCTCCCTCCAACTTAAAAGTTTGGGCTGGCACGCACCGGCCTCAGGATGTTTTTCCATGTAGTCCAACATGGGAGAGAGCCAGCCGGCAGTCACTTCCACATCGGAGTTGAGAAGAACGAAATAAGGATGGTCGAGTTGTGCCAGGGCCTTGTTGTAGCCTTCGGCAAATCCGTAATTTTCCGGCAGACGGATGATGCGGACCGAAGGGAATTCTTTTTCCAGCATCTCACAAGAGTTGTCGGTAGATCCGTTGTCCGCAACGATGACTTCGGCTTCCTCCTTACTGAATTCAACGACAGAAGGAAGGAAACGGCGCATCATGTCAGCACCGTTCCAGTTGAGTATGACTACGGCTATTTTAGCTTGTTTTGTCGCCATTATGATGATTTTTACTCCTCAACGGAGGAATGTCGGTTTGTTTATTCTATCGAAAGCGTCTTCAAGGGAGCACCTTCGCCATCGCCGGTGAATTCGCCGAGCTGTATAGTCGTTATGGTGTTGTCTTCGGCAACCACGTCGGCATTTGCCTCCACACGGATATAGTTGTCGGTGAAACCTTGTAAAGGCATGCCCTCCTTGGCATGTTCCCAAAGTACCGGACGCTCGTGGCCGATGAACTGGCGGTAGAAGGCGATACGTTTTTCCTCAGAAAGGGCGAGGAGACGCTGACTGCGCTCGTGTTTGGTTTGCGGAGACACTACATAAGGAATTTCCAGTGCCTTGGTGCCCGGACGTTCCGAATAACTGAAGACGTGGAGCTGGGAAATGTCGAGACTTTGGATGAAGCGATAAGCGTCTTCAAAATATTGGTCCGTCTCGCCGCGCGTTCCGACGATGACATCCACGCCGATGAAGGCGTCGGGCATGACTTCCTTGATCTTGGCAATCTTGTGTGCGAACAAGGCGGTGTCGTAATGACGGTGCATGAGGCGGAGCACTTCGTCCGAACCGCTCTGCAAAGGAATGTGGAAATGGGGCATGAAAGCCCGTGACTGGGCGCAGTATTCAATAATCTCGTCCGTCAGCAAATTGGGTTCAATGGATGAGATACGGTAACGTTCGATGCCCTGCACCTGGTCGAGTGCTTTGACCAGATCGAAGAAGGTCTCTCCCGTAGAGCGTCCGAAATCACCGATGTTCACTCCCGTGATAACAATTTCCTTTCCCCCTTCGGCAGCAACGGCTTCGGCCTGAGCTACGAGAGAGGCGATGGAACCATTGCGCGAACGACCTCGCGCGATAGGAATGGTGCAATAAGTGCAATAGTAATTGCAGCCATCCTGCACTTTCAAGAAATAACGGGTGCGGTTGCCACGGGAGCAGGAAGGCACAAAGGTCTTGATTTCGCGGGTAGGCACGGCGATGGCCTCATGGCAGGCCCCATCGTTGGTGAGCGCCTCCTTTTGTGACATTTTCTCCTTGATGTAACGGATGACATCCCCTTTCTGCTCCATGCCCAATACAAGGTCGACTCCTTCGAACTGAGCAATCTGGTCCGGCTGGAGCTGCGCGTAGCAACCCATGACCACCACGAAAGCATTGGGGTGTTCTCTAGTGAGACGGTGGATGGCCTGACGGCATTTGTGGTCAGCCACATCGGTGACCGAACATGTATTGACAATGCATATATCGGCATGTTCCCCTTTCTCTGCCGGACGTACTCCCTGGCGGGCCAGTTCGTCGCGAAGTGAAGAGGTTTCAGCAAAATTGAGTTTGCAGCCTAGCGTAGAGTAGGCCGCGCACAGATTATTTGTAGGCTTTTCTTGCATATTTGTATGTCTATATATTATAGGTATAGGAAGTAGCAAAGTTACGATATTTCGTGGAGGTGCTGAAATTTGACTAGTTTATTTTTTCATACTCTTGATTTTATTCCTGAATTTTAGGTAGTTATCTACGTGATATGTTAAAAAACATACTGAGGAGCGAAAAAAATAGTGTTTTTATTTGGAAGTATGAAAAAAGTCCGTACCTTTGCAGCGTTTTAATAAAGCAATTGATTGTTTAACTCAAAAAAATTAAATTAAAATGAAAAAGTTAGTTTTCATGTTCGTTGCTATCGCAACTGTTTCTTTCGCATCTTGTGGTTCTTCAGCTAATGGTTCTAAGGCTGACTCTTTGAACGCTGATTCTGCTCAGGTTATGGATACTACTAACGTAGATTCTCTTAACGCTGACTCTTTGAACGCTGATTCTGCACAGGCTGACACTGCAGTTAAGGCATAAGCTTCGAATAGAAGAGAGAATTGAAACCTGTAGGAATTTTCCCGCAGGTTTTTTTTATATCCTACAGGCAGGGTTGCAGACAAGCGGCTCTGCCTGTTCTCTTGCTTGTTTCCTTATCTGGAAGGGTGGCTGGCCGGGAGAGTTGTGGAAAAGCCGAAATTAGTTTTATCGTCTGGAGCAGAACGCTTTTGGCTCTTCCGGGCTGTGCGTCCGGGCAGACGGTTTCCGTTGGTTGTTCCTTGAGTGTTCCAAATTTCCTCGTTTTTCCTTCCTTTATTTTTATAGAACTTTAATCTTAGAGAGAAAGGAAGGCCGTGTCTTTACATCTGTTCCGTGCTTTGTCAGATCTATATCTGAGTAAATTAAAAATATATCAGAGGTAAATTTTTTTACAAAGGAGACATTTTTCTGTTTTTTAGGGCAAAAAATAAGGAGAAACCGGTCCATGCCAGTTCCTCCTTTTCTCTATACACAAAGATAAGGCAGAAGTTAAGAAATACCAAATCGAATTAAGAATCGTTCACATTCAACTTTCGGGCTGAGTGTTCCATATTTCCATGAAATGTCTCTTTGCAGTCATGGAATTGCGGGAGTGGCATTTTGCGGTTCTCGGAGTCGTACGGGGAGAGAAACGGTACTTTTTCTTTCTATCCCGCACCGGAACTTATCGGATACCTTCACAAACCGTCAGATAAATTCAGAAACCGTCAGGCTATTTCTTAACAGAATGAAAAAATGTATTATCTTTGTAACGAGTTATTTTTCAAAACGATTATCATAAATCTGTAACATAATGAATAAGAAAATTCTGACAGTAGCTTTTATGCTGTTAGGTGCCATGGGCGGGGCTCAGGCTCAGGTAAGTCTGGTCAATCCTGTACCTCAGAATGTGAAGACAACGGGTGACAACCATGTTTTTTCCGCACCTCAAAAGTGGACGCTTAAGGCTGATCAAAAGCGTTTGAGCGGTTTCGTATACGACGCACTTCGTATGGCATCTCCTGAAGTGGCCGACAACCAGAAGTTCAATATAACTATCGGTGTGCGCGGAGACAAGGCCGTGAAGAAATATCGCAAGATGATTCCTTCCAAGAATGAAGGATATTATTTGAATATTACAGATAAGGAAATTGTGATTGCCGGCAACGACGAGAAGGGACTTTTCTATGGTGTCCAGACTTTGCTGGGCATCATGGCAGAAGGCAAGTTGGAAGCCTGCACCATCACCGACTGGCCGGATGTTGAATTCCGTGGTACGGTAGAAGGCTTCTATGGAACTCCCTGGAGCCACAAGGCACGTATCAGCCAACTGGAATTCTACGGCCGTAACAAGATGAATGTCTATATCTATGGTCCGAAGGACGACCCTTGGCATCGTAACAAATGGCGCGAGGCTTATCCTGAGGCAGAGGCCAAGCGTATTGCCGAACTCGTGGAAGTTGCCAAGAAGAACGGCGTGAACTTCTACTGGGCTATCCACCCGGGTGTGGATATCAAGTGGACCAATGAGGACCGCGATGCGCTGGTAGCCAAGTTCGAAAAGATGTATGACCTGGGCGTCCGTTCTTTTGCCGTCTTCTTCGACGACATCTGGGGCGAAGGCACCAAGGCCGACAAACAGGCAGAACTTTTGAACTATGTCGACAACAACTTCATCCAGAAGAAACATGATGTTTCTCCGCTGGTGATGTGTCCGACAGAATACAACCGTGCCTGGGCGAACGATGAAAAGGGATATCTCCGTACGTTGGGAACTCAGATGAACAAGAGCATCAACATCATGTGGACGGGTAATTCTGTCGTTCACTGCATCGACCAGGAATCTATGGACTGGATCAACGAACGAATCGACCGCAAGGCCTATATCTGGTTGAACTTCCCGGTGAGTGACTTTGTGCGTGACCATATTCTCTTAGGTCCGGCATACGGTAACGGTCAGGACATTGCTGACGACGTATCCGGTTTTGTTTCCAATCCGATGGAACATGCCGAAGCTTCTAAGATTTCCTTGTACGGCATCGCCGATTATACTTGGAACATGAAGGCCTACGATTATCAGAAGGACTGGGAAAAGGGATTGCAGGCTGTATTGCCCAACAACTACCAGGCTCTCCGTACCTTTGCTTTATATAACAAGGACCTCGGTCCTAACGGTCACGGATTCCGCCGCGAAGAAGGTGATGAGATGAAGGCCGATGCTGAAAAGGCTATCAAGGGCGACCATGTAGCTTGGGGTACCATCATGGACCGTTGTGTACGTCTCAAGGTGGCTGCCGACGTCTTGTTGAATGAAGAAAGCAATCCGGAACTGGTTCGCGAACTCCGTCCATGGTTGCTTCAGGGAAAACTGCTGGCTGATTACGGTCAGGTGGTGTGCATGATGTCTTATAAGGCAGGAAACCGAAAGTTTGATAATGACTTCCTCAGTTTCCGCACCCTCTACCAGCAGGCACGCTCTATCCAGAAGCAGATGTACGACTTGGAAAACAGCAGTGTGCGCCATGCTTTGCAGCCAGGTATCAAGGTAGGTACCAAGGTAATGCTGCCTACGCTGAACAAGATGTTCGCCAATGCCGTCAATGCTTATAATGCAAAGAAGGGCACGAAGTTGAATCCGGTAGCTCAATACAATCCTTATAAGGTGAAATCCAACGTGAAGCAGTTGGCACTCCTGCCGGCAGCAGCCCGTGGCAATGATATCACCATCGCTTCCGCACTCGAAGTCATCAACTGGCAGGCTGGCGGCGAACTGGTACTCGAAGGCGACCGCGCCATCACTTTCCAGGGCATGGACTTCAACTTGGGTGTTCCGGGTATTGCCAAGCATTTCCGTCTCGAACTCTTCGTTGACGGCAAGTGGAAGGAAGTGAGCCTCTTGCACTACAGCGACCAGGATCCTGTAATCCACACAGGCAACGAATTGGGCGGAATGACAGCCAGCAAGTTGCGTCTGACCAACATCAGCGGTGCCGAGCAGAAGGTATACTTCAAGCACTTCAAGGTCGTTAAACGATAAATAGTTTTGTTATTTAGTTTTAATAGCGGGAAATAGTTCTGAAGGGCTCAAGTGAACGGAGGAATTATTTCCCGTATTTTATAAGGTAGAGGAGGGACGTATCCCTTCTTTACTTTTTTAGATATCCTACAAAAAATAAATGAAGACATCAGTACTTTTTATCTGTCTGGGTAATATCTGCCGCTCGGTGACAGCCGAAGAGGTTTTTCGCACGATGACCAAGGCTGCCGGGAGAGAGCAGGATTTTTATATCGACTCAGCAGGATTAATCGATTATCATCAGGGAGAACTGGCAGACAGCCGCATGCGCCGGCATGCCAGTCAGCATGGCTATCGTCTGACCCATCGTTCACGTCCCGTCACTCCAGAAGATTTCCATAAGTTCGACCTCATAGTGGCGATGGACGAAAATAATGTGAAAGGATTGAAGGCCATCTCTCCGTCGGAGGAAGCCAGCCGAAAAATCGTGTTGATGGCAGATTATCTGCGCAAGCACGACTATAGCTATGTTCCCGATCCTTACTACGGTGATGACGAAGATTTCGAATTGGTGATAGATTTGTTGGAAGACGCTTGTCAGGGATTGTTGGATACTTTGTAAAGTTGCTGGCCCTGTCAGGATGTTTTCTTCCGTCCGTCGCCCAAATGTATTTTAAATAGTGAGAGGGTGTTGGCATGCGCATTTTGGGAGTTCTACAATTTGCCCCTTTCTAAATTGCTCCTACAACGTTCGACTTGGCTCTTACCTAGGAGCTGACTCGAACGTTTTTTGATTATCAAACTATATCGTTGGTAGTTGTCCGAATGCAGTATCTGCCATTTATTTATGTTGAGACATCCTCCTTCTTGTGTTTTACAACAGTCTGCCTCCTTGCTTCCTACTATCAGATTCCACTCCTTGCGCTTTCCTGTTCAGTGCCTTTTTTCATAGTAAAACCAACTCTTTGAAAAATCACAGGCAGAACGTCGTTTAATTATCGCTTATCAGCTGATTAAATGTACAATAGACGTTTGATAAGCAGATTTTTTCTTAAATTTGTTGTAAATACTCAAGTCATGGAAAATACCTTATTTGTAGAAGATAGAGCCGAACTCGTAGCATTGGCCAGAAAAAGATTGGAACTGCTGGACCAACAGGAAAAATTGGATGCAGGCAGTCAGATTCGTTATAAAGAATATATCGGATTTTTGCATGCCAACAACGCATACCTGTATTATCCGTCTGAAAAACTGGCGGAACTTTCTGCCGTGCCTTTGAATATGGATACGTTAGAAATGTTGGGTGACTACAGCCGTCTGTTTTCTGTATTCAAAAATCAGAAACAGAATCGTTTGAGTGATCTTTTCACCGTGGACCGTATGACTTTCAAAAGTTGGGCACGTACCAGTGAGAGCAAATGGAGGCTGTTGATGGATTTGCGCCAGGCGGTGGTGGCCCGTTGGGAAGAGCTTCATGATTATGGTGAAAGTTGTTTTGTCGAGAAGACTTTTCCCGTGCTTGAGGAAAGTAAGGAATATAGTCGGGCGGAGCAGCTCGACCTGGCACTTTCGCAGTATCTTGCCGCTCTGTCGAAGTACGCCACTTATTTTCCACGGATGCAGGAAATAGCAGAACGTCTGACTCTTATTTTCCAAAAGGGTATGACCAATGAACAGGTGCTGAAGAATATCAAAGTGACGAGAGAACGTTTGCGCCAGTTTAAGGAGAGATATATCTCGCAATTGGTGACCGGCTGTCTGGAGGATGTGCCCCATCTTCATATCCATGATGCATTATTGCAATCCGTACGCGACTTTGAGCAGAGCCTGCCTTATTATAAGTCTGTCGATACCGTCAATAGTTATTTTGGTTGTGAAGATTATATGCAGACTTGTATTCCTTTGCTCCTTCGTCTGAAGAAACTCTATGAGGTGGACAATTCCAATTCGTACGTCTATTTTGACCAACCTTATCTGATTCCCGAAGAAGATTCCGTGGAAGACATCAAAAAGTATGTCACAGCGCTCATCAAAGTGTTGGGAAACAGTCCGAAGGCTGAAATCCGGCCGGTAAACTTGGCGACTTTGATGGATGAGCTCTTTGAATATGATGAGAATTTCCCGTTTGACGAAAACATCGTGCGGGACTTGTTGATGCAACATACCTGGATTGAAATACTGGATGAGGAGGGAGAGAAGAAAATCCAACTGGGATATATCCATTTGTACGACTATCAGAAGATAGCCCGTATCATCTATGAATTGAAATCCGCTAATTTTGAATCCATTCGTCAGGCTGACCGGGAACGTGCCACCGATGGCCATTATTTGAAGAAAATCAAAGAAAACTGTATGGTAGCCCGCAATAATTACAAGTGGGCCTGCACTTCCGGTGTGGAGGGCTCGTTCGTTTATGAAGAGAGCGGGGTGGCGCCGATGGCTTTGATGAATGTCATCAAAAACTTTGCTTGTGATTGTCAGATTTTTACTTATACAGAGATTACCGCTTATCTGAGAAGTCTGAACTATGTGGGTGATTTCAATGAGAATTCTGTGAAATGCTACATTCTTCGCGATTGTGTTTCTTCCATCGACGACCCCAATTTCTATTGTCTGACCTCTGCCGTTGAAGACTATCCTCATCATCGTTGGCGCAGCCGTAACCGCTTTGGCATCCGTCATTGGATACTTTCCACAGTGGTCAAGAAATTACAGCAAACAGATGGACACCGGATTGCTGCTGAGGAAATGAATGCTTTGCTGAGGGAAGAGTCGGAAGAGGCAAAGGTGGAGTTGGATATGGAGTCACCAATTACTTATCTGTTCAATAAATCGGAAGTTTGCGAACTGGTGCAGCGGGAAGACAAAAAACTGGTACTTACCGAAAGGGGATTGTCCATGACGGAGGACGAATTAGAGTATTTCGGCGTGAAGGCACAACGCCCCGAAGCTTATGATGAAGTGGCAAAGGTTATCCTCCAGTGTTTGAAATCGTCTAAAAATCATGAGGTGATGATGAAGACATTGAAGAAAAAATGTCATACCATACTCGAAGGTAAGTCTTCAACTTTGTTTTATTCCATCGTCAACAAGCATCTGCCTTTCCGCGTGGAAAGAGTCAAACGGAAGGATGTTCTCTTTCTTCGCCTCTTGGATGATCCATCTGTATGAATATAAAAGAATCCTTGTGATGTCTGTCTGGTTCCAAGGCTCTATATATGGAAGAAGCTAGGGAAAATCTACAGCAGACAGTATCTGACCGATTCTGGGACAGTTTTAAAGATGGGGGTCGTTGGTATTTTGGAATTCCCGATAGGATAGAATCTTTTTCAAACGATGTTTTCAAAAACTTAAAAAGTATTTGTATAAAAACGCAATATAAAAGAAAGCCCTCAAAGACGTGCTGCTTTGAGGGCTTTCTCATGGAAAGGGATTTCTATAATTTATTCTTATTTCGACTGAATGGCTGATTTATTTGCGATATTGCGCTTTTCTCTTTTCAGCACGAGCCTTTTTAACTTCAGCCCATTTCTGCTGCTGTTCCTTGGTTAGAATCTCTTGAATTTTCTTATCCAAGTTTTCTTTCTGCTTCATGTAGACTTCACGTGAAGGTCTGCTTTCTTTTGAAGAGTGGATTTCTTTGATGAAATCAGTGTACAGTGCAGTAATCTGCTTTTCTTGTTCGTCAGTCAAGTCAACATCTTTGTCCAGTCTTTCTAGGATTTTCTCTACGGAGAAATCTCTGCCGTGATGGCGTGTTGGGTTCTGGTTCTGTGCGTTTGTGTTTTGGAAACATGCGAGGGCGATCATTGCGCCTAATAGAATTTTCTTCATATCTTTCTCTTTTTAAATGATAGATATCGTTTAGACCGCAAGAAAGGGAAAAGGTTAAATGCAATACTCTATTTTTTGTTTTAAAAAGTGTAGAGATATTTTAAAATATAAGATGTGTTCTGTATCGAGAAACAGTAGAGAGAAATATAGATGTTGGTTTCAACTTTTTTGATAAGCATGGATGGAGAATCCTTTTCTCCTGTACATTTCCTTCTCATCTCATATAAAAGATGGTATTCGGTGTATTTTGTTTATATAGACTGATATTTGAAACTTTGTGATTGTTCCCAGGATGTTCCAAAGGTGTATCCTCAGTAGAAAGAGTTCTTTCGGATGGATGACAAACACCATTCATCCGGGTATTGGCACGAAGATAGAAAAAGCCGGATCTCGTATGAAATCCGGCAATTCTTATTTCTATTGAATGGGAGAGGACGATTCCTCTTCTTTCAGATTTAACATTCTCTTCAGTGTGCTCAATGCTTTCTCAACACTGTTCATGTCCTTGATGACAATGCGTCGACGTCCCTTGTCTTCACGGATGACACATTCTCTGAAGTTGGTCATGGCATAGTTGAGGATGTTGTCGAAGGTGACGCTCTTGTAGAACGGACTGTCTGTTCTGCCTACGAAATAAAGTGTCATCTTGCCGTTTTTCAACTGCAGGCGTTCGGCACCTGCTTTACGGCCATATTGTCGAAGTGGGACGATGCGGAGGAGTTCTTCACCCTCTGGAGGCAACGGACCGAAACGGTCTTCCATACGGGTACGGAAGGCATGGATTTGTTCGTCGTTGGTGAGTCCGTCGAGTTCACGGTAAAGTAACATTCGCTCAGAACTTCCGGGTACGTATTCGTCGGGGAAATAAGCATGGAGATCGCATTCCACGGTACAGTCGTCCACGAACAATTCTCCAGACAAAGCTCCGGCAGATTTTTTTATTTCGTCGGCATAGAGATCGGCAAATTCCTCGTTTTTCAATTCGGTGACCGCTTCTGCCAATATCTTTTGATAAGTTTCATAACCGAGATCAGCAATGAATCCACTCTGTTCCGCACCCAAAAGGTTTCCGGCGCCACGGATGTCCAGGTCCTGCATGGCGATATGGATGCCGCTGCCTAGGTCGGAGAAATTCTCGATGGCTTGCAGGCGTCGGCGCGCATCGTCTTTGAGAACCGAAAGGGGAGGTGCCAGCAGGTAGCAGAATGCTTTGCGGTTGCCACGGCCGACACGGCCACGCATCTGGTGGAGATCTGAGAGTCCAAAGTGCTGGGCATTATCAATGATAATCGTGTTGGCATTTGGAATGTCGATGCCGTTCTCGACGATGGTGGTGGAGATGAGTACGTCGTAATCATGGTTGACGAAATCCAATATCACCTTTTCCAATTCAGTAGGTGGCATCTGGCCGTGACCGGTGATGACGCGTGCGTCAGGCACATATTGGTGCACTAAATTTTCGAGACTGCTGAGAGAAGCGACTCGGTGGGTGACGATGTATACCTGACCGTTGCGGCTCATTTCAAAATTGATGGCTTCAGCAATAATTTCGTGACTGAAAGTATGTATTTCTGTCTGTATCGGGTGACGGTTGGGGGGAGGAGTCTGAATGACGGAAAAGTCGCGGGCACCCATGAGTGAAAACTGGAGGGTACGGGGAATCGGAGTGGCGGACATCGTCAGTGTGTCCACGTTGATTTTGATCTGACGCAATTTTTCCTTGACGGAAACACCGAATTTCTGTTCCTCATCGATAATCAGCAAACCCAGATCTTTGAATTTGACTGTCTTGCCAATCAGTTTGTGAGTTCCTACGATGATGTCAATCTTGCCTTCTTCCAAATCTTTCAGCACGGCACGGGTCTGTTGTGAGGTGCGGGCACGGCTGAGGTAGTCAACCCTTACTGGGAAGTCGCGCAGACGTGAAGAGAATGTTTTGTAATGTTGCAGTGCCAGTACGGTAGTAGGAACGAGGACAGCAACCTGTTTGTTGTCAGCGGCGGCTTTCATTGCGGCGCGGACAGCAATTTCAGTTTTTCCGAAACCTACGTCTCCGCAGACCAACCGGTCCATAGGGCGCGGACGTTCCATGTCTGCTTTTACTTCCTGGGTGACGCGCAATTGGTCCGGGGTATCTTCATAAGCGAATCCTGCTTCCAATTCATGCTGCATGAAGGAATCGGCGGAGAAGGCAAATCCTTTTTCTTCCTTTCTTCTTGAATAGAGTTGGATGAGGTCGCGGGCGATGTCCTTGATCTTCTTCTTCGTGCGTTCCTTCATCTTTTCCCAGGCTCCTGTTCCCAGGCGGCTCAGACGAGGCGGTTCGCCGTCCTTTCCTTTGTATTTGGAAATTTTGTGGAGGGCATGGATGGAAACGAAGACGACATCGTCGTTCTGAAAGATGATTTTAATAACTTCCTGCATACTGCCATCCGCACCAGCAACACGTACCAGACCGGCAAAGCGGCCTACGCCGTGATCTACATGCACAACAAAATCTCCTGGCTCGAACTGCATGATTTCTTTCAGCGTGAGTGCCATCTTGGCATCACGGGCATGGTCGGTGCGGAGATTGTATTTATGGAAACGGTCAAATATCTGGTGGTCGGTAAACAGACAGAGCCGCAGTGCCTCGTCACAGAAGCCTTCGTGCAAGGTGTGCTCTACGGGGGTGAAGACTTTGGTCAGTTCGGGGGCGGCGGTCTGGGATTCCAAAATGTCCTTCAGACGTTCGTTCTGCTTCTGACTGTCGGCGAGAATATAAATGCCGTAACCATCTGTGCGGTATTGACTCAACGCATGTCGGAGCAAGTCAAAGTTTTTATGGAACAATGGTTGGGGCTGGATCTTGAATTGGATGGTAGCCTCTGGAGTGCCACTGGGCTTGGTGCCGATTTCGATACGTTGGAGTGGCAGAAGGGCCCGCATCAAGGTATCTCCGGGAACCAGCAGCGACTCTTTGTTGAGTCGTTGTTCCAATTCGGCCGCCTCCATTTCGGAGGTCGCTTCTTCGGCTGCAATGGCCTGGCGGGCGAAGCCTTCTTCATATATTTTACTCACAGACTCGTGAATGAAATTCAGATCACGGACTACGAGACAAGTTTCGGCAGGAAGAAAATTGGTGAAAGGAACAAGTTCCTCACCTTTATTATCGACGTCAGGAACTATGGAGATTTCCTTGCGACGGTCTTTTGACAGCTGGGTTTGAACTTCAAAGGTGCGGATGCTGTCGATGTCGTCACCAAAGAAGTCGATACGGAAGGGATATTCCGAAGAATAAGAATAGACGTCCAGGATACTGCCTCGCACGGCATATTCTCCCGGTTCGTAAACATAGTCCTTACGGGTGAAACCGATTTCGCGCAGACGCTGGGTCAGTTCCGTGAGGTCGTAGACACCGCCTTCTTCGAGGTGGAGTGTCTTGTCGTTCATCTCTTCCTTTGATGCCACGCGTTCGGCGACAGCGTCAGGAAAGGAGACGATGAAGAGTGAGGTATCAGCCTTTTGTGGGGCTTGGATTTGTGCCAGATGGTTGAGTACATCCATACGGAGAATCTCGTTGGCAGCATCGCGCTGACCATATTTTACAGCACGTCGATAGGTGGAGGGGTAGAACAGCACTTGTTCTTCTCCGAGTATCTGGACCAAATCATGATAGAAGTAACCGGCTTCCTCTTCGTCGTTGAGCAAGAAGAGATAGGGACGTTGTGTCCCTTTCCGCTTGGTCAGTGATGCAAACATCAAGGGGGCGGAGGAAGCTCTGAGTCCGTCACAGAAAGTGTAAGCGGGCTGGTGGTCCTTGGCCACTTTGGCAAGGGCTGCCACTTGCGGATGTTTTGCAAATACGGTAAGTAATGATTTTAAATCCATGAATTAGGTTTTAGAAAGGGATTAAAGTAAAAGAGCCGCCCACCTGTTGGGCGGACGGCTCTTCTTATAGAGAGTAAGTTGGTTTTAGAATTTGTAACGGTTGTCAGTGATCTTCTTGCTGTTGATCTGCAAGTCCTTGATGAGGGCTGGCAATTCTCTTGACAACTGCTGCTGGCGCCAAGTGTTGACGATGCTGTTAACTTCTTCGTCAGAAACCTGGTTGTTGACGCTCTTGTTCTTCAACTGGATAGCGTAAACTGCTGCACCACCAACGATGTTGTTGACGAATTTACCGTTTTCAGCCTTTTCGAGAGCACCGGTAAGAGCTGCTTCGTAACCGAATGAAGGAACTACCACTACAGGGCTCTGAGCTGAAGAGAGAGCTGCATCTGTCAAAGCGTCAGAGATAGCACCCTTGACGTTGCGTGCGTCAGCCAATGACTTAGCGTTCTTCAACTGTTCCTTGATCATAGCAACTTTCTTGTCCTTCTTTACCAAGGCAGTTACCTGTTCTTTGACGAGTTCGTTGTCCAAAGTGAGGAAGTTGTCGTCAGAAGTAGAAGTTACTGCAAAAGCAACGAGGTGAGCTTCGCTGTTTGAAGTAGCGCATTCGAAAGCGTTAGAGATGTCGCCGTCTTCAGCTTCATCCAAAATCCAACGTGCTGCAGCCTTAGCCTGTTCGTTACCCATAATCTGGTTCAAGCCAGAGTAGTTCATGCTGCTTACTGCGTAGTAATCCTGAACGTAGTAGTTTTCCTTAGCGGCGTTCTTCTTGAAGTCTTCTACAGTCTTATTGTTTGCCAAGTAGTTGTGCAACTTGCTCAATGCGTTATCATAAGTTTCCTTAGAGTATTCGATAGGATATTTAACAACAGCCACATTGTACTTGGTAGAGTTGTGCTTCTGGTCGAGTACCTTGGCAACGAGGAAGCCCTGCTGGATAGGAACGATACCAGTCTTGTTAAGACCAATCTGAGTGTAAGTAGTGTATACGTTGCTGTCAGCTTCAGCTGGACGTTCAGCGTAATAAGGTTCGTTAGCCCAAACAGTAGTATCAGGCTGCTTCAAAGAGACAGCCACCTTGCTCAATGTAGAAGTACCATTGCTGACAACGTTCAAGATGCTGTCGGCTTGTGCCTTGGTAGCAGCGAAAACCTGCTGGATCAAGAGAGAGTCTGCAGTGTTCACCTTGTTGACGAACTTGAAAGTAGTGAAGCTGCTAGCGTCGCGGTAAGTAGGACGTACAGCACCAACAGACATGGTATCGAGAGCGCCTGCGATGTCAGAAGGCAAATCTTCCTTTGTAACATATACTGGGTTGTAAGCTATTGTAGTCTTGCTGTTGCTCATAGCTTCAGTAACTTCTTCGATAGTCTTGGCATTCACCAATTCCTTTTCAATTGCTGCTACTTCCTTGTTGATAGTGGCAACGTCTGTGTTGCTTGCGTTTACACGTACGTCGATGAACTTGACAGCGCGTGCAGCTGCTGGAGTATAGAAGTTCTTCTTGTATTCATTGTACTTGCTCTTCAACTCTTCGTCAGTTACCTTGACAGTAGAGTCAGAGATTGAAGTATAAGGAACTGCCACGTAGTCAGCGCTAGCGACTGTGTTGTATTCGTCCAACATCATCTTTACGTTAGATGGGTTGGTGGTGTAGCTATGTCTCATTAAAGAGAAATACTTGTCAACGAGGATTGCGTCAGGAATCTGGCTTTCTGCGTAACGGCAAGCATTGTGGATACGGATGTAATTTTCTTCCATCTGAGGAGCTTCCTTGCGAATCTGACCTAAGATTTTGTCAAAATCCTTCATGAACTTCTTGTAACCGTCGATGTTTCCGCTACCACCAATCTGCATCAAGAACTGAACCTGTGGCAAGTTGCCTGCCTTGAGAGCGTTTTCGATATCCTTGTCAGAAACTTCGAGACCTAATTCGTCTGCTTCGTTTCTTACGGTGTTGATCAAAAGGAATTCGTCCCAAGCACGTTCCTTGATAGCTGCCTTCTGCTGTTCGTTCAAAGGCTGGTTGTTGCCCTGTAAGATGTTGACAACAGTGGCCATGTTTTCTTCATTGTTAACTTTTTCGTTGAAGTCCATCATTGAGAGTTCTTCACCGTAAGCTTCACCAGCGTCTGTGGTCTGATTGAATGAACCGCTCTGGTTTTCCAAAACCATGGTGATGATAAAGAGCAGTAAGGCACCACCGATGACTGACATCAGTAGAACCGGTTTGTTTCTAAGTGTTTGTAATGCTGCCATTAGTTTATTATTTTTGTTTTATTATTGTTCTTTCTTATTTATTTTATATGCCGCGCAAAGTTATAAAAAAAGAAGCTAATACCAACTTCTTTTAAAGAGAAAATTGCGCAGTTGTCGTGCTTTGTAAGTTAAAAAACAGTCAGTTTGGTGTTTTTCTTATTTAAAAATTATTAGGATTGGATAGTGCGTTGTTGTTTAGTCGGTGCTTCTCTTACGACATAAGTTGAGTCTACACTCGTTGTGTCCTGATTTTCTTGACTTTCCTCAGGCATAGGGACCGATCCTTCACTCTGCCATACCCGGTATTTGGTTAAGTTTTCATTCGATTCGAAACGGTTTCCTTGAAGGTCTCTGTCGGGAGTGACGAGGTGCATGGGTTTGTTGGAGTGCATCCAGTGGCTGCGGGTGTCCCAGTAGAGTTCGTCGGAACTGAAGGTCGTGCCGTTTTCTGTGTTGCGCACATAGACGCGTCCATGGAGTTCCCACAAAGCCTGGTCGTAGCAGTAAGCCGTATCGGCTGTGATGTGCATGATGACTTTGAACTGCTTGTTGTACTGTTCCAGGAACACTCCCTTGGGAAATTCCTGTCGGGAAGGTTTGGTACGGTCATAATAACGCCATTCTTCAGCGACCACTTTGTATTGTACAATGCCTGAATCGGATATCAGTTTGGAGACACCGTAAGTCACCATGACCGGCATAGAGTCACGATTGTTGATCGCCTTCCCCATGGGAGGGGCGTCGTTCCCGCATGCAGTGAAGGAGAACAAGCAAATTTGCAAGCCCGCTATCGCGCCATAAAAGGGCAGGCGCAGCGAGTTTGCAAATTTGCTATAGGAGGATGAAATATTTTTGATTATTCGACTTTCCATTTCATAAACCAGCGTTCGTTGAACGAAAGACCGATGCTGATACGGAAGTAGTTTTCTGTAATCATACCGGAGAATTGAGGTTCAACTCGTTCATATTGTGCTGAAATATTGACTAAAGAACGGTTGTTCCAGCGATTGATGATAGGAAGTCCTACACCGAGGCTGGCAGAATAACTTCTCGGACCGTTTTTGCCGTCAATCTTGGCGTACGGGGTGGAGAAGGAGAAACCGGCGCGGTAGTGAATGAAATCACTCCAACGAATACCGTTCGGATTGTGCTGGTATTCCATGCCGACTGTGAATTGGTGCATGTCGGTATAATCTCCTCTTTTTGCCTGATAAGCCTGGTTGCCGTCAGGAAGGGTGACTACGGATGGTGATTTGATGTTGCTCCATTTTTGGAAGCTATAGTCAAATCCGGCACGGAGGCGTTCGTCATGATTCCATACAATACCCGCACCAAATGTGTGGGGCAGCTGGAAAGCGTTGCGGGCAGTGAGGGTGTCACCGCTGGAGATGCTTCCGGATACTACCTTTTGGTCGTAATAGTGCCCGTCGGAACCTATATTATGACCTACATCGTAAGTAAGACCCAGGGTCAGGCTATTCTTTTTATCCAATATTTGGGTATACTGTGCGCCGAAGTTGATTTTGAAGGTACTGATGTCTGCTTCGTATTGTCTGCGTCGTGAGGCAATGCTGGCATCACTGAAACTAGCCATGACGGTGTGTTTCATAGAACCCCACAAATAGCCCACGTTCATACCGATAGCGATGGGATCAAAAGGTCTCCAGCCGATACCTCCATATACTTCGTGCAAACCGCCGTCACCGACATTGCTTTCAGTCTTGGCTATCTGCCCGGTGGACAAATCCATATTTTCCGTATCACTGATATTATAACCAATGGTGCTGAATGGCATCATTCCCAGGGATATACCTAAATTACGGGAAGCGCGGAAACCCATACTCACGTAATCCAAGGATGAGTTGTTGGCATTGATTTTATTGTGTCCTTGTTGTAAATTCGCCTTTTGTAAGGAGATGCCCACATCAAAAAGGAAGGAAAGTGAGTCGATGGAGGAATAAGAAGCCGGGTTTTTGAAGTTGAGTTCCTTTTCGTCGCTCATACCGTAAGAAAGGCCCGACATACCTTTGTTGAATCCTTGTGCTCTATCGCTTAGCAATCCGAATCCATAGCGCGAATAAGGAGAGTTGCTGCCATTCGTCTGGGCAGAAACCGGGAGACCTGCTCCTGCAGTTAAAGCTATGGCCAGCATTAGTTTTTTGGTGTGTATCATTATTTTAAAATGTATCGCGATAATTGTGTTATTACTTATTTTCTGAAAGTTGATATCCGAGCAGGCGGTTCAGTCCTCTGGAGACGAGGTGTGAGTCGGTGAGAAAATGTTTGCATATCTTTTCGCTGAAACTCAACTTGTCCTCGCCGGTTAGATTCCCACCCGTGAGATAAACGCGGAGGTGAGGATATTTCTCACGGAGTTCGTGAATATAGCCTTCAATTTCGTAAGTGATGCCTTTGAAGACACCACAACGGATCGCCGTTTCTGTGTTGATTCCGATTTCGGGTATGTAGCCGTTGGCTTCGATGTAGGGCAGGCGGGCGGTGAATTGTTTCAGAGCCTTGAATCTCATTTTCACTCCTGGTGAGATATTGCCGCCTAGATAATTGCCTTGAGCATCCACGAGATCATAAGTGATGCAGGTGCCTGCGTCGATAATCAGTAGATCGGTATCGGGCATCAAAGTGGTTGCGCCAATGACTGCTGCCAGCCGGTCTGGTCCCAAAGTGGCTTTGCTCTGGTAGCATACGTTGAGTGGAACCTGGCTTGTACCGGTAAGTTGGATGACTGGGCATTCCAGTCTGCTTAATATACTACGGGTTTCTTCATCGTTGCCACTCACACTGCACCAGGCACATTGCTCGGGATGGAATCGCGAACAGACAGATTGGATGCTTTCCTCCAGTTGGTCTTTGGATACCTCTTCATAGATGGGGGTGTTTCCCTCATATACCACCAACTTGGCACATGTATTGCCGATGTCAATTGTTAAGTTCATAAACAGTGGGCAGATTTAGCGCATATTAGCTGCAAAGATAGCGTAAGGCGGGCGAAAGACAAAGTGTTTTTGTAAAATTCACTCATTTCATAGTGGATACAGGTGTATTTTCAATGCCCGGAGGGCGGAACCTGGTTTGCGTTCCGGAATTCTGTTGAAATAATGATAATAAAAAAAGCCTCAGAAATCTTTCGAAATCTGAGGATTTTTTGGAGGGTGACTAGTGGGATTCGAACCCACGACATTCAGAACCACAATCTGACGCTCTA
>SAMEA104404106__coassemble_596_pt1 | contig 35486 bp, 20 predicted proteins | sample SAMEA104404106__metabat2_high_PE_037 | metagenome-assembled genome bin SAMEA104404106 (sample SAMEA104404106) | Balaenoptera acutorostrata
AGAGCTGTTCACTCAATGGAGTGAATCCCGTTGAATACATAAAGCATCTGCTGGACTGTATCTGCAACAACTCAAAACAGGATAAGACCTCTCTTTTACCCTGTTTTTATAAATCAGAATGTTAAAATCAAGATTGTTTAATTACGCAAAATCATTTTATCGGCTGAAAATCAGTCGATAAAATAGTTGTGCGGATAAATGGACATTTACTCATCTGAGGCAAGACGCTTCTGCTATTTTGAATGTCTTTTATTTTTCCATATCCTTCAAGTGGATGTCTAACGCACAGACTGAGATATGAATCTCGTAAATGGATACCCCCAACGAACCGATGAGGAAAAGAAGGGCAATACCAAAAACATAAGCTGAAGTCAGATAAAATCCTATATAAATGAGGAACATTGTCACCACACAGAGAAATAAACTTGTCACACCTAAAAATTGCATGGTACGCGTAAGATGGAGGCGCAGACGTAGATTGTCTATCTGGGCACGAGTCACTTTCGACGGATTTTGGATATGCTGGTCCTTCAAATTTCTGATAAGCTGCGCATATCCCATGAAACGGTTGGTATAAGCCAACAAAATCAATGATACCGCAGAAAACAACAAGGCGGGAGTGGTCAATGTCAATTCTTCCATAATCAAAATCTCTTTTTTGCTTAATAATGTTTATTCATTCTTTATAATGGTCTTTCCCAAGTATAGATAAAAGAATGATAAGGTGGGAAGGTGATGTCCTTTCTGTTGAAACGTCAGGGCCTGCTTAGCCAAAAGGAAGGTCCGAAATCGCCAGTAATTTTTTCGAAGTGCAAAATTACAGATTTTCTTACATATCAAACCTCCTCCCCTACTGAATATTCACATTTTCAACAAGAATGTACTGTTATCAATAGAGAAAGGCAAGTCGAGTATACAAATCAAACCATAAAAGCGACAGTTGGAACATTTTAATCTGTTAAAAGCAAAAGCACACCATACCCCACAAAGGCAAAGAAAAGAGCCAGACCGGTATAAGGCAACTGAGTACGCACATGACTGATGATATTCACTCCTGAAATTTTAGCAGTAAGAATGACACTATCGGATATCGGAGAATTTTGGTCTCCGAAGATGGCTCCACTGATGATAGCCCCTATAGTATAAGGCAGGGGCATACCTATGGCATGCGCCATCGGTACAAAAATTGGAAATAACAACGCTACCGTCGCACTGCTCGAACCAATGGCATAGGCCACACAAGAAGTAATCGCCAGGACCACTAAAAGAATCAGTTCCTTTGGAAAGAGCATCGCATAATGTGCCACATAGCCAGCAGTATCTAAGTCATGCAACAAAGCACCAAAGGCATAAGCCAGGACAAAAATCAAGATGACATCAAACATGCCATGCATGCCTTCCAGACACCAGTTGATGTAACGGTTCATGGCAACGAGACCACGGGCCATATACAACACGCCGGACAATACCAGCGTCACGATACCACTGGAAAACATGGCAATAGTCACATTTCCCTTCAGCATGTCTCCGTCTCCCGTGTAGAAGATTATACCAAAAGCCGTAATCACCAGGAGAAGCACTGGCACAACGAGATTTGAAGCATGTACGCCCTTATTCTGCGGTATTTCTGTAGCAAATTGAAAATCTGCATCATGATGTTCTCCGTCTTCTGCCTTCATCAGCTGCCGCATGGGACCGATATCCTTCCGACTGATCAGGCAGATCAAGAGTATTAGAAAAAGGAAGAGGGCATAAAATTGATAAGGCACAGAAGATATCAGCAATTCAAAAGCTGGAATATCCAGTTCCAAATCACGGACAAGAGGTGCCAGGAAGGAAGTCATCAGGGCGCCGGCTCCACTGAAAGGAATCAGCCAGGTGATGGCCGCACCTGTGGAATTGGAAATCAGCGCTAATTTTTCATCCGGCATCTTATACTTTTTGAAAAAAGGTTTTCCCACGCTGGAGGTAATAATAATGGAACTCAAGGCATCTATGAAGAGCAACAAGCCCAAAGCCAGTGTGAAGAATTCCACCCCTGCCCTGGAGGTCACAATCTTGCGCTTTTCGGTACAGTATTTCACGAGTCCCTCTACCCCACCGGACTTATTGGCACAATGCATAATGGCGCCGGTAAGAAAAAGAAAGAAGATAACTTGGGAAGTGGAAGGAAGACTGAATACTTCAGAGAGGGCGACAAACCCTACAAGATAATTGGAGGTGCGAACACTTATTATCAGTGATGCGAGAAAGAGACCTGCCAACAAAGCGACAAAAACATTTTTCTTCCAAAAAGCCAGCGTCAATACAACGACAATGGGAAGGATGGAAAGGATTCCGTAGGACATAAATCTTTATTTTGTAAAATGAGATACAATTTTTCTTCAGCAATATAGCGATAATATATGACATGACCTTTTCACCTCCTCTAAAAAACAGAAACTGGAAACTTTAAAAATCCAAAGTAAAAGAAGCGCCTCATCAAGAAAACCACTCACCGATAGGATTTATGTAAAGATATCTTACTATCTTTGGGAAACAAACGGAAAAGGACCATTTCACGGTCCATCCGCTTACCCCTCATATAAAACTACAAGCATGGATTTGGATACACAGTTAAAAGATTTAAGAAAACAAGTACAGGAAACACCAGTTTCCAATGAACAGGAAGTACTCCAGCTCAACAAAGATTTCATCACCTGTCTCGTTGACCTGGCGGAATATCACCAGCAGGAACACAGCAACGAATGGGAAAACGGTCCTTTGGTAAAGGAATATATGCAGCATGCATTTCCACTCAGCACATTGAATATCGACCCCGAATTTCTTTACACCACAAGCCGGCGTCTTGCCGACTTGTTAACGGAGCATCCACGTCTGAAAGTCCTTCTCTTACGCTATGAGTTGCGTATGCTCAAAGGCACCCAGCGTCCGGCAGAAGAAATTGCCACCCTCTCCCAAAGCATCAATCAGGAGGTAGCCTTTCTCGAACGTAACATCCGATGGGCAGATGCAGGCGACTTCGACAAAATCGGCACCAACGATTTCTTCAAGACTGATTCTGTAGAATGGACGGAAAAATGGGAAAGTTGTATCGATGATGTGTATGAGAAAGTAGAAGAGAAATTAGGAGAACCTGGCTTTGTCATGGGGATTAGCCTCCAATATTGGAAAATCAAGGCTGGAGTTCTCAAGGAATTCGGTATTGAATGGAAAAGCCCAGCAGAAATGAATCCCGACATGATTTTTGATTAAAATTTCTATGAATTGACGAGTCAATCGTACTTATAAAATAAAAACGGAGGATCACCTCCGTTTTTATTTTATATATACTAGATAATGAATTGGTCCCTTCAACAAAATACTTCTATTCTCGAAACAGACATCATGAATACCATACAAGCCTGGGGCCTTCACTTCGTTTGTAGAGTATTTGTAACGACAGACTATCACAAAAGGTATTTATGAAAATTCTTGCCAATTACATCTTTACGATGGCAACAGGTTTGACATTCTATTCTCCTTTATAGAAAATTCATAGGAACCTCCTGTGGTTATGCAACTTGGTATCAATGAAGCACAATGAGAAATCCGTGCTCCATCCATAAATAATGACTGCGAAATCTAGATATCTTCGGACGCGCCTCTTATTCAATGTCTACCCGATACACCTCATCAATACCATCAATTTTCTTTATCAAATCGATTGCCACCTGAAGTTCGTTGATAGAATGCACAGAGAAATCAATCGTACATTCCACAATTTGGTCCGTCGTACCGATTACCAGTTTTGTCATCGACAAATTCTGCTCCTCTGTAATACTGGAAACAATGTCACGCAATAGATGGTGATGATCAATGCCACGCACACAGATACGCACCGGATACAAGAAAGCTTCGTTCTCCTCAAAGTTCACACTGACAATCGAATCCCCCTGACGGGATGCCAGCGCAATAGCTCGTTTACAATTACGTTTGTGCAAAGTGATTTCTCCCTCATTGTCCTTGAAACCCACTACTTCGTCACCAGGCAATGGATGACAAAGCAGGCAACGTCTGTATTTTAGTTTGGGACAATGCAACAGATGAGAACGCAGATTTTTCTTAGCCTTAAAAGTAGATACATAGTTAATCCAGTCTGGTTCAGGCCACAATGTCACGTCTGTGATAATGTCCACACTGTCTCCACGATGTAACACACTTTTCACAGAAGAGAGTTTGCCATTGATACGCGCACATTTCGCATGCATGCCGACGTCGCGATGAATTTCAAAAGCGAAGTCGAGTGCCGTAGCTCCCTTCGGAAGAATAATACCGCGCCCCTGAGGGGTGAAGACAAAGATGTCGTCATTATAGAAGGATGAAGTCACTCCGTCCATGAAGTCCATTTCCCCGTCGCCATCTGCCATTGTCTGCAACAGAGTTCTGAATTTCTTCAACCAAGAAGTTACGTTTTCTTCCGTACGTTCAGCCGTACATCCCAATCGCGAATTACGTGTCATACGTTCAGAAGCAATATGGATTTCCTCCCAGCAGCCATGTTCGTTCAACAGATTCACATGAAAACTCTGGTAACCGTTTTCCTTAGGCGAATCAATATAGTTGGAGACACTTCCCGGACACTCCTTGAAGACATCCGTCAATGCACAATAGATAAGCAAGCTCATCTGTTTTTCGGTCATATTTTCCGGGTCTGGATAAATGACACGAATATAACGGCGACTACCGATATGCTGGAAGTCTCGGCCCTCCGACTGCATCTTACGCCACACACTGCTCGGACGACGATAACGCACTTCCGTCTTTACATGGATACCTTTTTCAGCCAGGAATTCGGAAATCTGAGAAGTGAAATGATCCAGCATCTTCTGTTCCGCCCGCTGGCAAGTCTCGATTTGTTTGACGATACCCGCATATTCTCTTGGACAACGGAATTTGAAAGAAAGATTCTCTAGTTCCGATTTCACATGATACAATCCCAGACGGTTTGCTAACGGTGCATAAAAATAATCTGTCTCTCCAGCAATCTTCATCTGTTTGTCGGGACGCATACTCTCGAGGGTACGCATATTATGTAGGCGGTCCGCCAGTTTGAGCAGCAAAGCCCGGATATCATAATGTACAGAAGCCAATATCTGACGATAATTCTCCACCTGCTTCGACTGGTTGCAGGCTGCTTTCTTCTTTTTGGTGACGACTCCTACCAGAAAAGCTACATCACTGCCAAAGCGTTCCTCTATATCCTCAATGGTATATGGAGTATCTTCTACCACATCATGAAGGAAAGCAGAGATGATAGGATTAGCCCCCAGTTCCAATTCTTCCGCGACAATACGTGCCACAGCAATCGGATGAATGATATATGGTTCTCCCGTCTTACGTTTCTGATTACGGTGAGCCTCCTTGGCCAACTCATAAGCCTGCTGGATTCGAATCATATCTTCCTCTTTGAAACGAGGACGTATGTTATCAAAAAACGAACTGACCCGTCTCTCTATTTCTTCGTCGTAATTGTTTTCCATAGATTCCGTTATTAAAGGTTATCGCCAAATTTCCGGCAAATGATATACAATATAAAAACCGAAAAACGGATAAAGAAAGAGGCATCAGCGCGTCCTATCTCTCAGACATACTTCAGACCAGGCGACCTCCTCATCCCCATTCCTTTACTCTCCACATCCTTCAAATGCAAGTCGCCAGACCTCCCATAGTCCTTCGCAAAAACTTCCATTTTACTGATATATTTCGGTCATTCGCAAATATATACAATCTTTGGCAAAATTTTACCTCTTTAAGGAATGAAACTTCAACTTTTTCTCCATTCTCCCTTAAAATACCGCGAAATACATGTATGCCACCTATAAAATCAATAAACATCCCCTACTTCAAATTGTCCGTCACAGAGAACTGGAGGAAATATTCCAACCCTCCAACCGCAAGAACGCCATCAAGCACACCTCCCGAAATACAACGAAGAATCGGGTTCTATTCTAAGACACAGACTGAGAATACCAAGCGAATACAGGGAATATGGAAAAATAGCAATCAAATGTGGATGAATCGCATTCATCTGCTGTCGACATAAAAAACTCATGGAAGCCAAGCGCTTCCATGAGTTTTCTATGTCGTCAATAAAGAGTCTATACGTTTACAATTCACTGAAATCTTTCTTCTTGCCTCCCAATGGAACTGACAGACCGATGAAGCCGTTCACACTCTTGGAGTTCTTGCCAAAGTACATATAGTCGGTACCCGCAAAGAGAGGCCCCAACTTGAATGCCAAACCAATAGACTTACCACCTGCCAATACAGGAGAGTAGCTCGCAGCCAGGTTGATACGCGTATTGGGACGATAAGTAGCAGAGAATGTCACATCGTGCAAAGCCTCTGGTTTTACGAAATGTGCAGAATACATTGCACCGACACTCAATTTTCTGTCAAAAAGGGCATATTCTGCTGCTAAAATCATCGTGCTGGACAAACGTGTCTTGCTCTTATAATCTACATTTTTCTGTTCCTTAAAGTCGAAACGTTCCAAGGAAAGGAAGTCACCACCGATGAACTGATTATAGTTGGAATAATCAATCACAACGTCTTCCTTGCCTTCCACATCACCCATACGGGTATTGTGCTGACTCCATTTCAAGAAGCCCAAGTCAAGCACTGAGGCCGAAACCGTCAAATGATCCATTACGTCATAGCTTGCACCCAGGTCAATACCGAAACCACCGCCGGCAAGTCCCAAGTCCTTAGCCTCAAATTCAAAATCTTCAATTCTGCCCTGCTGGTCGAAAGTAATACCGCCACCACGCATGGTCGTCATGACATTACCTTTGGCTTCGTAAGAATAGCCCTTGCCGATCCAGTCTGCCTCATTGATTTCAGTACCGTACTGAGGTACCTCAGGCACATCCATATCTACTTCAAAATGTTGGATGTTCATCTCAGCTCTTGCCAGACCCAACAAAGCCTTCACACGCACGCCGGCAGTCAGCTTTTCCGTCAGACGGCGGGAGAAACCCAAACCGACTTCACCATAAGCATTGGCGCGAACTTCCTGGTTGCTCATGTTATAATGCTGCTTCTTTCCAGCAAGGTCTTCCAAAGCCATACCATTTACATTTCTCATGAAGTCGAACATACCCTTATTGAGTCGGGCGCCGGCATCCACTCGGACTCCCACATTCACACTCCAGAAATTCTTGCCTTTGAACCAGCCGAAAGAGAGAAGGTCCGTATTCAAATTCACGTTAAGACGGTTGTCTGTCTTCAACCGGTCATACAATTTGTTATTCATATAAATATCCCCACCGCCGTCGATGATATCCACAATATCGTTGACGCCTAAAGTATTTGAGTTGGCGGCAACATTAAGTGAACCGATTACCGGAATATTAAAATATCCCCGTGAAGGTTGCAAACCCGGATTCAACTGCAAACGGGAACTAGTACCTTCCATGAAATAAGAAGAGCGAAGATACTGAGCTTGGGCGGAAAGTGACAAAGCAGCTGCCACCGATACCACCATAGTTTTTTTAAAATTCAATTTTGCCATATCTCTATTTCTATAAATAATTATGTCAAAAGTATTAATTTAATTGAATATCTCCAAAGTTTGCCCTTCATTTCTTAAAAAAAATTATCATTTCATTCTATTTCCCGTTTTGGTTTTGTATTCTTTAGATAAAACTACCGCGCACGGCATCACCTTCAACGAGGCTGAAGTTTCCATCTCGCCCGTATAAATTCGTGTATTGATTGCCTGTAGTCTGCAATACTTTACCATCATGTGCAAACACCGGACATGCTGTTACCATTTACAAAAGAATTCGGTGAAAGCCAATCGGAGCATCAGTAATATTCCGTATTAAACCTAAATCAGTAATACTAAAAAACTGCCGGCCGGCGACACACGTCACCATGCCGGCAGTTACTATGATAACATACCCTATTGAAAAAGATTATTTCATCACCTTCATTGTCCGTGTGCCTGCTTCATTTGTCACACGCACCACATAAGTACCGCCTGGCAACGATTCCAGCGCTGACGCTACACTCGCACCGTCCACCGTTTTCACACAGCGACCTGCCTGATCGTAAATCTTCACACGATCGGCCGTCTCAGTGACAACAGTCTGAACACCCGTAGCGACAGAAGCCACAAGCGCGATATATTTCGTTGCCGCACCACGGGAAGCCAACTTCACATTTGCCTCGTAAGTACCTTCGTTCTCACCTTTGAACTTCACGAAGAACTGACCGCCTTCCTTTGACAAACTAGGAGTAGAGAGTTCGAAGCTGCTCATATCCTTTCCACCCAGCGACAGTTTGATATCTTGTGTCAGATTCTTTCCAGACACTTTTACCCATTCAGATACCCGGTTGCCATCAGCAAGGTCCAATACCAACTCAGGCTTTTCAGGAGTGATTACCGGCAAATCCGTACGCCCCCAACTTACATCGTCCACAAAGTAAGACGCCGAGCTCACGGTACCCCGCATACCATAGAACAAGAAAGCCAGATGGAATACGTCCCCTAATTCGGAGTTCGACAAATCTACATGATAGTCCATCCATTCTCCGTTTTGATCAGGGGAAGACGGCATCACCACGCCCTCTACTGGCATCGCATACAACATGCCGTCGTACACCGCCAGACTACAGAACATGAACTGGTCCGCCATGCCCTCCGTCATATTTTTACCCATTACACGAAAGGTGAAAATCTTCGATGCCGCATTTTTAAAATCCAATGGAGGTGTGATGAGCAAAGCCTGACATTCCGTTTCTCCTCCAGCTTCTACCTTCGAGTCGTAAGGTGTCATTTTTGCCACAGCCTCTCCTGCGTTTTCCTTGTCATATTCTGGGAAAGTATATCCCCACCAGGCTCTTTCGCCGATAGCAGCATTGTTGATCCAGCCCTTCATGGAAAGGGGTTGGTTGTGCAAACCGCTATCAAAGCCCTCGTTAAGCAACTTCACCGGATGATCATACGATAATACCAGTTCGTCACCTTCCTTCTCAGGTTGTACGTCTTCCTTCGCCGTGGCCGTACCTTTTACCTTCACCACCACCGGTTCAAAAAATTCATTTGTCAAAGTGATGGTAGCCTCATACGTACCAGCAGTTTTTGGATTGAAAGTTACCACCAGGTTGTGTGTGGGCACAGTGTAATACAACAGCCCCGTATTAATGCTGAAAGCAGGTTCATCCTGTTCAACCTTCACGTTCACCGAACTCGGCAGCCCCACCAGCGTAGCCACAATAGTATCTTTCACCACAGTTCCAACTTCTGTACTGAATTCCTTGAAAGCAGCGGGTTCCAAATTCACAGCTGGCGGAATGGCAGGATCGATGGCCAGCCCCTTCAGATTGATTTGTTCATAAATCTCCTCGCCCACCATAAAGTAAAGCTTCCCCTCGTTCTTTCCCACCTTCTTTGCCTCGTAGAATACCGTCACGTCCATCTCACAGTTTCCTGCCGGCAGCGTCTGCACATCCGTCGTGTAGATTCCTTCCACTGCGCCAGAAGGTACAATAGTTACCTCTCCCGGCATGTCGGTCGCCTTCACATGTACCTTGCCGACCACCACTTTCTCACCCACCTTGCCACGGGCCATATTGAAGGTGCGGTTGTCCAACTCGATGACAGGGGCGCCTTTGACAGTCCCTTCAGTATAAAGACGCGTAACCATAGCTGAGATATCGGGAGCACCTGCACCCATATTCCAAGATGCAGCCAAAGCCGCATTGGCATACAAACCATTTCCAAGGAAACAAGAAGAAGCAACCAAGGTCGTTGCTAATAATTTAGAGAAGTCGTAATGTAATTTCATACGGCATTAATTTATCGTTTTGTAAATAAAATAAGAGATAAATAATCTCTTTCATTTTTTCATTGACAAAAATATACTTTTAGACAAAATATTCCAAATTATTATTAACAAATTTCACAAAACCATTTTTATAACATATTTTTGGTTGCACCGGCAGGGACTCATATGCAAGAGATGGTAGACTACCCGATGACATAAGAGGCGACGGGAGCTTTGTGTTCGACCGGCCTAACATACAGACGATTTGTCAACAAATTCAACGGCACTCCTATGTTCTATATATAGTTTTTATACTTCTATTCTTCAAGCCAACTGTTTACCGCCAGCTTCTTTCAGACTTCCCCTTGCGATAGAAACCCTTGCTTTTAACTGCATGATTCCCACCATCAGGACTCATTAGGGACTTTTGCACCCGTTAGCTAATACGCGTGCCGAGCATACTACTAAAAAGAGGCACAACGCTTCATGCATTGTGCCTCTATCTTATTTCTATTTAAATAGGAACCCTATTACTTCAATGGCTTGATATCCAATTTAACGGGACGCACCATATTCTTCGGGTCAAGAATCGTATCCAGATCCTGCTGGGTCAACACTCCTTCTTCGAGCACCAAGTCGTAAACGCTACGGCCGGTCTCCAAAGCCTTCTTGGCAAAGTTGGTGGAGTGCTCGTAACCGATATAAGGATTCAAAGCTGTCACGATACCAATACTGTTGCGTACTTCTGTACGGCAATGTTCTTCGTTGGCAGTAATGCCGTCAACACAGAAATTGCGGAGGGTATCCATAGCATTGATGACCAGGTCGACAGATTCGAAACAGCACTGTGCCATCACGGGTTCCATCGCATTCAATTCCATCTGAGCTGCCTCTCCAGCCATAGTGGTACACATTTCGTTACCAATGACTTTGAAGGCTACCTGGCTCACTACTTCTGGAATGACAGGATTTACCTTACCCGGCATGATGGAAGAACCTGGCTGGCGAGCTGGCAAATTGATTTCGCCAAGACCACAACGGGGACCACTGGCCAAAAGACGGAGGTCGTTGGAAATCTTGCTCAACTTCACGGCGACACGCTTCAAAGCAGACATATAGCCAATCATGCAGGAAGTGTCGGAAGTGGCACCTACCCAGTCTTCTGCTAAATTGACGTCCCAACGGGTAATCTTCGCCAAGGCCTGAGTACACTTCTCAGCATAACCTGGTTCAGAACAGATACCGGTACCAATAGCGGTGGCACCCATGTTGATGGTTAAGAAATCGTGGGCTGCTTCGTTCAGATGAATCAGTTCATTCTGCAAAATGGTAGCAAAACCACTGAAAGTCTGGCCCAAAGTCATAGGAACGGCATCTTCCAACTGGGTACGACCCATCTTGACAATGTGTGCAAAAGCTTCCGCCTTGTTCTTGAAGGAAGCGACCAATGCCTCAAGATGAGGAATCAATGCCAGATGGCTGGCATAGAGGCCCATGTGGATAGCAGTAGGATAAGCGTCGTTGGTAGACTGTGAACGGTTGATATGATCGTGTGGAGAACAATACTGATATTCGCCAGGTTTGTGGCCCATCTTCAATAAAGCGATGTTGGCAATCACTTCATTGGCATTCATATTGGTGGAAGTACCTGCACCACCCTGAATCATGTCGACAGGGAACTGGTCGTGATACTTGCCGGCTAAAATATCTTCGCAAGCTTCAACGACAGCCTTATATTGTTCGTCGGTGAGCAGACCGAGTTCGTGGTTAGCTTCGGCAGCGGCTTGTTTGGTATAAGCAAGACCATTGATAAATTGTGGGTACTGGCTCAAACGGAAGGCGCTGATGGAGAAATTCTCCACACCACGCAATGTTTGGATACCATATAAAGCCTCTGCAGGCAATTCACGCTGACCGAGGAGGTCGTGTTCAAGGCGTTTTTCGTTCATCTTTTCCATATCGAAATAGATTTTTTAGATTATAGTCAAAAGTAAGCCGGATGCATGGTCACATCGCATCAAGCGGTGACAAAGTTACAATTTCCGTGGTTCTACAAAAGAACTTTTAGAAAAAAGTTTTTCGTCCGGCAGTATAAAATAGATTAAAAGGAAAGGAGTTCATTGTGGCTTATTTACCACATTGTTATTTTTTATAGACCACATCCTTCACAACCGAAACTATTCGCATGAATAAGGGCCTATGGGGATAGAATTCCGGGAAGGGGGACATTTTCGTAAATTCTTTATTTTTACCCCTGCCAAGGAGAAAAATATTGAGAATCAAACGACAAATAGAACATTTTCTTTAAAAAGAGGAAATTTTCAACATCCTAAGCGAAAAAATCATAACGAAAAACTCAGGATAACCTCCTAACTTTGCAGTCGTTATAAGAAAGTTTATTTATGAGAAAGTTATTATTCATTTTTTCATTCTCCTGGTTGTTCACAACGGTGAGTGCCCAGGAAGTTCTCACCTTGGAAGAATGTCTCGAAATGGGCATCGCAAACAACTTGAATTTGCAGACCAAGAAGAATGACATCACCAAAGGCAAACACAATCTCTCGGAGAACCGTGCCCGTCTGTTACCACAGATCAATGCGGTCGCTGCCTTCAACGACAATTTCAATCCTCCGGTATCGGTGACCGACGGTTCTGCATACGGAAAACCTTACAATGTCACAAATACTTTGCAGTACAACGCTTCAGCAGGACTGCAGTTGAACATGCCGCTGTACAACAAGACGATGTACACCGCCATGAACATAGCAAAGATGCTCGACGGCATCAACCAGCTGTCGTATGAAAAGGCGCGCGAGGATTTGATAATGCAAATCACCAAAATGTACTATCTGGGACAGAGCACTGCGGAACAGATATCCCTGGTCAAAGACAACATCGGTCGACTGACAGAACTTAAAAACATCACCGAGGCTTTCTTTGACAACGGGATGGCCATGGAGGTGGACGTGAAACGTGTGAACATCAACCTGGAAAACTTGCAGGTGCAGCACGACAATGCCACAGCCATGCTCGAACAGCAGCTCAACATGCTGAAATATGTATTGGACTACCCTGCCGACAAGGACATCGCTCTTTCTCCAATGGATACGGAGTCCATCCTTCCGGTCGACTTGACAGGACTTTCCACCGACCAGTATGAACTTCAGTTGCTTAACCAGAAGACCGAGTTGTTGGAAAAGCAGAAGAGTGCCATCCGGGAGGGCTATCAGCCTTCGCTCTATCTGACAGGCAACTTCATGTACACAGCATTTACAGACAAGGTGTACCACTGGTTCCGCAACAATCCTTCCAACCACTGGTACAATTCTTCGGGCATCGGCGTCTCTCTGCGCATTCCTATCTTCGACGGTTTCGACAAACGTTCCAAAGAGAGAAAAGCCAACTTAGACATCGACAATTCAAAACTGCTGTATGAAAATGCACTGAAGGGCATGCAGACACAGTATATGAACGCGACCAACGAACTCCGCAACAGTCAACGTAATTTCAGCAAGCAGAAGGACAACTACCAGCTGGCGAAGGACGTATACGACGTGACTTCCGATCGCTATCGGGAGGGTATCTCCTCCATGACTGAGGTGCTACAGGACGAAATGCGTATGAGCGAGGCACAGAACAATTACATCACTGCGCATTATAATTACAGAATTGTCAATCTGACCTTGCTGAAACTCACCGGCAAAATCAACACACTGCTGAAATAAACAGTACGGGGTCCGCAAGTTACGGAGCACCGGAGTATTCACCCATACATATCTATATATAAGCAACAACATCAAACAATAAACCATGGAAACTACAAACAACACGCAAAATACAGCCCAGAAAACGAGCCACGAAGATCAAGCCAAGAAGTTGAAGAAACTGCGCCGCCGCCAGATTGCCGTCAGCCTCATCGGTGTGGCCATCTTGATATGGGGACTGATTAAAATCATCTTCCTTTTCCTGGATTACAAATGGAATGAAACCAGTAACGACGCACAGGTGGAACAGTATATCTCTCCAATCAATGTCCGCGCTTCTGGTTATATCAAACATATCTACTTTACAGAACATCAGGAGGTGCACAAGGGGGATACCCTTCTCGTACTCGACGACCGTGAATACAAGATCAAGGTGATGCAGGCAGAAGCAGCCTTGAAAGATGCAAAAGCGGGTTCCAGTGTCATGGATGCTACCTTGCAGACAACACAGAATACGGCATCGGTATTCGAGACTTCTATCTCTGAAGTGGAAGTGCGTCTGACCAAACTGGACAAGGACCGCCAGCGTTATGAAAACTTGGTGAAGCGCAATGCTGCCACTCCCATCCAGTTGGAACAGATCGAAACTGAATACAAGGCGACACGCAAACGTCTCGAGGGTCTCAAGCGTCAGCAGAAGGCGGCTTACTCCGGCGTGAACGAAGTGAACACACGCAAGGAAAATGTAGCTGCTGCCATCGAACGAGCTGAAGCTGCTTTAGAATTGGCAAAATTGAATTTGTCATACACCGTGGTGATTGCACCTTGTGACGGTAAACTGGGCCGACGTTCTCTCGAAGAAGGACAGCTCATCAATGCGGGTCAGACCATCACTTACGTATTGCCGAACGAAAAGAAGTGGGTCATCGCCAACTTCAAAGAAACACAGATTGAAAATCTTTCTATCGGCCAGGAGGTGACAGTCACCGTTGACGCCATCAGCGATAAGGAATACAAGGGTAAGATCACAGCCATCTCTGGCGCTACCGGTTCGAAATATTCTCTGGTACCTACCGACAACTCAGCCGGCAACTTTGTCAAGATTCAGCAGCGCATCCCTGTACGTATCGACTTCACGGAATTGAGCAAGGAAGATAACGACCGCCTCGCTGCCGGCATGATGGTGGTGGTGAAAGCGAAATTGGATTAGGACGCGGGAGGCAGAATATGGAGAGACTTTTCGAAGGGACAGACTAAAGGTCCCGAAAGAGAATCTCTCCCTAAGCCCCGAGTCACTTTTTGACCCAACCTCCTTATTTATACTACACACTAATTTCTAATCCAAACATCGTGGCTTCATATCCTAAAAATTATCCATTTTATAATTGGGTGCCCAAACCAGTAGGTATCATCATTCTGATCCTATTGTTCATCCCGATCCTGACCGTCGGCGGTGTCTATTCCGCCAACAGTGGGGAGATGATGAGCGGTCTCGGCATCCAGTCCGAACACATCCAGTTCGTGAGCTTCCTCACCTCGATAGGTATGGCGTCCTTCGCCCCCTTCTTCTACCGTCTGGTGTGCATCCGCCGCGAAAAGATGATGTGTATCGCGGGTTTCTCCATCATGTATCTGCTGAGCTACGTCTGCGCTGAAACAGACAGCATCTTCCTGTTGGCAGTATGCAGCATCATAATGGGATTCTTGCGCATGGTACTCATGATGACCAATCTTTTTACCTTAATACTATACGGTTTCAAAGTCGAGGCAACCCGCAACATCACCCCAGGCATGGAGCCTACTACGGGTGAGGGCTGGGATGCCCTTGACCGCGAAAAAGCTGTGAGCCAGCCTGCCATCTACCTTTTCTTCATGATATTGGGACAGATGGGTACGTCGCTCACTGCCTGGCTAGCCTATGAATACGAATGGCAGTACGTATATTATTATATGATGGGTACTACCTTGGTGTCCATACTGGTCATCTTCATCACCATGCCTTATCACAACTATATCGGACGGCGTTTCCCTATCAATTTCCGACAATTCGGCAACGTGGTCATGTTCTGCCTGCCCTTCGCCTGCTTCACTTACGTGATGATTTACGGAAAGGTGTTGGATTGGTATGACGACCCTTCCATCTGGCAGGCTACCATCGCCGGTATAGTATCACTCATTTTATTTGTCTATCTCGAAGCGCAGCACCGCTCGCCTTACTTCCAGTTGGGGGTATTCAAACTCCGCACGGTCCGTATGGGCGTAATGCTCTTCATCATACTGATGACGCTCAACACCAGTTCCATGTTTGTCAACATCTTCGCCAGCGTGGGCATGAAGATTGACAACTGGCAGAATGCCGTACTCGGCAACTGGTGTGTGGCAGGCTATTTCATCGGTGCCGTCATATCCATGATCATCGGCGGTAAGGGGTACCACCTGAAATACCTCTTCGCCATCGGTTTCATCATCCTGGGTTGCTCCGCCGCCTTCATGTATTTCGAGGTGCAGACCGCCGGCTCCTACGAACGTCTGAAATACCAGGTCATCATTCGTGCTACAGGTATGATGATTATCTATGCCTTGACAGCGGTGCACGCCAACCAGCGCATGCCGTACAAATATCTATCTTCCTGGATAGCCATCATGCTCTCCATGCGTATGGTGGTCGGACCGGGCATCGGTACTGCCATCTATACCAACGTGTTCCAGGAACGACAACAATATTATGTCACCAAATACGCAGAGAATGTGGACCGCATGAATCCCGAAGCCGACGCTTCGTTCCAACAGACTTACCGGGGTATGATGTACCAGGGAAAGAGTGAGACCGAAGCACTGAACATGGCTTCGATGTCGACTAAGGGACGCATCCAGGTACAGGCTACCCTCTCGGCCATCAAGGAAATGTCAGGCTGGACCATCTATGCCTGCATAGGCGCCACCCTCTTCGTCCTGCTCTTCCCTTACCGGAAAAGGAGGCTCGACCGGGAAGAATAACTGACACATCACTTTTACCTATCGCCCCACTACATCACAAACTGCAACATTTACTTTCACAACTTTCTTATAAATTTGTGAAATCTCTCGTTCCACAAAAGTAAGTGAATTCCGGTTAAAGATGGCAGTGGGGCTTTTCGTATCCCGAAGGCAAGGGGGACAAAGGATTGAGCCCAAATTCGATAGGCATTTTTCCCCACAATCCCTTCATTTTTATAAACATCGTTTGAAAAGATAAAATCACGACGTGGCATATTAGTATCACGTCGTGATTTCTTATTTAGTAATGGTGAAATAATAAGTTCGGCATTTTTTTGTTCGAATCCTGCATCTGATGGGAAGTTAGGAGAAAGGAGTGTAGCGGGCTACATGACTGCCAACGCGCTTCCAAGCAGAACAAGAGACGGATAAAAAATGGTGAGAGAAAGGAAGATAAGTAATAGGTTAAAACTGTATGAAGTTATTTTTTTACCATTACTTATATTGGATATTTCATTTTCTTTTGGCCATTTTCAGTACAATGATGTCAGTAAACCCGACATAGTCTTTGAGGAAAGTTGGTGTACACCGAACGACCCATAACAAATACAAGCTGCAGATTGAAAAAGATTTCGAGTACCCCATTTTCAATTTTGAGTGAAAAGGAGAGACGATAGGATATAAGGCATCGGCAGATAACGATCGGGCTCAAGTTACTGGACAAGAGGTCCTGCCCCGATTTATAATCGTAAGAGGTCTGTCAAAAAGGAAGCATCCAAATTATACAACGGAAAGCATTCGGACGAACAACAAGTCACTTGCGAAAGCAAATGAGAAACCATCCACCGGCACGAGGAATAAGAGAGGTCTGTACCATACTTTGACACCTACTTTCTTTCCGTCCCCTCAACGGAAGAAAAACAAAAAACAGTCGCCCTCCAACGTGCTTTACAAACTTATTGCTAACTTCGCGACAAAATCATGAATACAATGAACCCGATTATAGAAAAGTTAGAGGAACAACTAAGGCAAGACGCTGACATTTGTACTACATCTGAGGGACTGAATAAATTTCCTCCCTCTCTACGTCGTAACCGCCGCAACACGGGCATCGGATATATTGTCTGCAAGAAAGGCACATTCGATTTTGCTGTGGAAGGAAAAAGATGTCAGGCCAACGAAGGCGAAACCGTATTCATACCTCAAGATAAGAAATTCCGAGTGGTCAAACAATCAAAGGATATGGAGGTATATATACTGATTTACCATATCGACCAGATCAAGGACCACCTGGGTCCCAAGGTGACCTCGATGAATATCTACACCAAACTTTATCCGCCTCATCTGTACGTATTCCCAACGGGTAAAGAGGATAACCTGATCAAATACATCACCCTGATAGAATCTACCATGAGTGAAAATACTGATGCCTTTATAAAATACGAACAGAAACTGCTGCTCATCTCCCTCACTTTCAAACTCTGCTCCATCTTCCAAAAGAAGATGCTCTACATCAACGAGGAGAGTGCCCGCAGAGCAGAGGTTTTCCTCCAGCTCATCCAACTGATCGACAAATATCACAAGTCTGAAAGAGGAGTGGAATTTTATGCAGACAAACTCTGTCTTTCTGCAAAGTATCTTTCAAAAGTATCAAAAGCAGTCAGCGGTTATCCTGTACAGGAACTGGTATTCAAAGCGATCATCCGCACCATCAAAATGTATTTGAATGTCACGAATATGACCGCCAAACAGATTTCTGAGGAAATGCATTTCCAAAATCCTTCCAGCTTCGGCACCTTCTTCAGGACCCATGTGGGTACTTCTCCACAGAAATACCGTGAAATGGAAGAAGAAAAGCGTCTCCAGGAGATGAAGGAAAACAATGAAATCCAGGAGATGCAGGAAGACGATGACGACATCCAGGATTAACAGTCCGACAGAATACCGGTTACAAAAACATACTTTTCATCCATCCTCCCCCCCCGTTCTAGTTCGGAGGGAAGGATGGATGTTTTTAGACGCTAGAAGAGATGCGTGAAAAAAACAAATGACAGAAATGATCAACAAAGATAATCCGGGAACCCACAACAAACGACCGAAAAACGAAAACAAGATAAAACAAAAATAAAGACAGACGGCCTGGAAACAAAAGTAAAATAGATAAAAATGGAAAAACAATAGAAGATAAATTGGCAGAACATCCCAAAGGAAATAGCCCGACGACCGATAGAACGGAAATACAATTTTAGGTTAAGTTCATACGTATTGGAAAGATACCCGCTCATATTTCAAGCATCTATCATTTCTTGTAGAAATATATAGGCGAAAATACCGCTATTGTATACCAAATGGTAAGATTCTTTCAAAAAATAAAAAATAAATTAAGAAATGTTTTGCATACAATTTTTTATAATTAATTTTGCAAAAAGCTAAAACAATACAAAACGCATGAATTTGCCTTTGTTTTGTAATAAAAACTAAACTTTTTGTTTACAGCACAAAAAGATTGACGTAACATATTCTTTATTTTAACATAGCATATATACCTATATCTAATTATATAAAACACTAAAACATGAAAAACAGTTACACGATCTACTCCGCATTGTTGCTTGGCTTATTGGGCCTGCAGGGAGCAAACGCACAGACTTCTCCTCAAAATCTTGAACTGACCAAACAAGTGCTCACTTTCGGCGACTGGCAAAATGCCGGCGAACAGTTCGGCGTCAACACGCAGGGCGTACCTACACAGGTCAAGGATTTCTTCTACAACCGTCAAGGCAAATTGCTCAAGACTGTAGAAGGAAAGATGCAGTTGGGCGACAATCCGGCTACCATCATGACTTATGAAAAATTGGGCGACGTCACACCGCAGAAATATACCTCTTACAACTACAATGAAGCTGGTCAGTTGGTTTCCATCGTAGAATGTGCGTACGAGGCTGACAATGGCTGGTTCTTCAGTTGGAAAAACGAAGAGACCGTTTCCAGATACGCTTACGACGAAAAGGGCAAACTGGCTACCAAGAAGGACGGGAAATATACCTATGCCTATACCTGGAACGGGGAGCAGCTGGTTAAGGAAACCAAGATAAACAACGGAACTGACGAAACTGCCTCTACCCTCTTCTACTCTGACTTTGTCGATACGCAGTCCAATTGTGCAAAGAAGGTCATCGAGGTGACAGCAAAGGGTTCCTACTATATAGAAAATGAATATGATGCCCAGCAGCATCTGATAAAATCTACCAAATATGTGCTGACAAATGCCGTCACCAATGAAAACGGTGAGGTAAGTGGTGAAAAAGGAACTCCTTGTTCTCAGAAGACTTCGGTTTGGGATGCTGCAAAGAGCGGTTACCTCAATACAGAATATACTTACGAGAACAATAATTGGAAGGCAGTGGGCGCTACTTCACTCGACGTGGTAAAAAATCACGACTTGTCTGTTCCTGTTGCTGACATCACCGTCACTCCTTTGGAAAGCAAGGCCAACAGTGTCGCTATCACTTTCAACAATCCTACCGACCTGAGCACAGACATCAAGTGGAATGTCTACCGTAATGGTGTGCTCTTGGGCCATGCCAACTTCTTTGACAACCAGTGGAATTTCGAAGACTTCGAAGCTGCCAACGGTGTATACGACTATTATGTAATGGCCGACACACTTTGTACTCCGGGCTGCAAGGCCATCTCCAATGTGGTCAGTGTGCCTTTGAACACTGAAGTTCAGGGAGCGAAGAATCTTCGTGTATTCGAAAGTGGCAAGAACCATGTCAAGGACGGACAGGGCAACTCGCAGGATGTCTATGTCTACAACCTCGCCTGGGATGCTCCGGAAACACCTCATACCATCTTGGGTTACAACTTGTATCTCAACGGTGGCGCACAGCCGGTCAACAGCCAGCTCATCCGTATGCCTTACTATGAACTGGTACTCGACAATGCGGAGAAATTGCAGAACAAGGTAGTCATCGAAGTGGTATATGCCGAAGGTTACGCTTTGTCCGAACCTGTAGACATCACGCTCGACGTGGACCACGAAATCAACCAGAACCGTGTCTGCACCGTACAGAGAGTCATCACTTATGGTAATACAATGGGTGGCAGCACCAATTTGGTCAACGATGAAGACGTCAACTACTACGATGCTGACAACAAACTGGTCATGACGGTGAGCGAAAGCCGCATGCAGGGAGATGACCCCGATACCCCGGAAGTGGAAAAAGTTGGAGATATCATCCCGACCAGCTACATTGTTTACGACTACAACGAAAAGAACCAGCTGGTAAGAGAAAGAAGTCGTGAATTCGGTATCTTCAGCGGTTACGACCGAGCATGGAACAAGGACATCAAGACTACTCTGCAATGCAAGTACGACGAGGCAACAGGCAAGCTCATCGAACGTGCGGAAGAAAGCAAAACTTACCGTTACGAATGGGAAGGTGACAACATGGTCACTGAAGCCAGTTTCTCCAACAGAAAGATGGAACCGCTGGGTTTGATCACTTATTCTAATTTCTCTGAATACGGTGTGAACCTCCCACAATATGGTCTGGGCATCAGCAAGCATCCTTATATGCAGAGCTACAACCGCGTTTATGAATTCGATTACGACCAGAAGGGCCGCTTGATTGCCAAACGTGAGTTCAAGCACGGCGACAACGTCGAAAAGGACGAAAACGGTGTAATCATCAAGGCCGACAAGGGTACGCCGGTACAGGAAGAGTTGTGGGTATACGAAGGCGACCAGTTGAAGGGTTACTACAATAATATGTGGAAATCTTCAGCAAACGAACTCCGTCCTTACAGCAAGAAGGAATATACCCTCACCGGCAACGGCGTCCGCGAGATTAACTATACTTACTCTGATATGAGTGCTGCCATGGGATGGACCAAATCGTCTATCATCTTGGAAAGCGTCAACAACACCTACTACGGAGAGACAGCACCTGGTACCCTCACAATCACTGACATCGAGGACAAGGTGAACAGCGTACGCCTCACTTGCGACGCTCCGATGAAAACTTACGGTGCCAAGGTGGTATACGAAGTGTTCAGAAACGGTACGAAGGTGGGTGAAGCCCAGCCGGGAGAAAACGGCAAACTGACATTCGAAGAATACGAAGTGCCTAACGGAACCTGGCATTATCTCATCAAGGCGGCTTCCGCTTATGAATCTGTCGACTTTTTGTCTACCAACGTAGTGGAAAAGGTATTCGACACGGCTCTTCCTCCTGTTCAGAACGTGGCATTCCCAGTGAACGGTGTGAAGGAAAATGGCGACTACCAGCTGATTGTCACTTGGGACGCTCCTGATACCAACTACAAGATCATTGGTTACAACGTCTACACAGACATCAGGTCATACACCAAAAACCCATCTCCAGTCAATGGTGTCCTCGCTCTTCCGGACGATACCCGCAGCTATGAATTTGCATGGGCATCCACGACAAGAAAAGACAAGACCGTATGTATCGAAACCGTTTACAACATCGGCAAAATCAAGTCAGAAAACTACCCTGTCACTTTGCAGTCTCTGCCTACAGGTATCGTTTCCAACGAATCTACCGCCCACATGGTCACTGTCGGCAACGACCTGCTGATCAACGGTAATTATGAAAGTCTGAGTATCTATGCTGCCAACGGCGCACGTGTTGCCGGATACAGCCAGACTCACTCAGTCAATATGAATGCACTTCCTAACGGCGTCTATGTAGTGAAATTAGTCACTGCTACAGGCGTTGAGACTTTGAAAGTCATCAAGAAGTAATCAATCAACCCCCTATAGAGAGGTACGGACCCATGAATATCCTTATCCATGGGTTCGTCCTTCTCCTAATATTAACCGACATAACACAATGAAAAGAAGCAGTATCTTCATACTATCTGTGCTGTCCACCCTTTCTCTTCAAGCTCAAAAGGCCTACCTCAATACCGACTTCAACAGAGGAATCCCATCGGATTTCATCACACTCGATATCGATGAGGTACCAGCCAGAAGCGGATTTAAAATCGGCGTTGACAGCAACTGGTTTACAGAAGGCATTTACGGCGCAGAGGGAAAAGCTGCGGTAAGCACCTCTACCAATTTGTTCGATATGGAAGTGTCCAACTGGCTGATTACGCCACAGCTGACCATCCGGTCGGCCGATGCCATCGTCGCCTGGGATGCCAAATCGGTACACTATGATTTGCGCGATGGATATAAGGTGATGATTTCCACCACCGACACCGATCCGGAAAGTTTCGTCGAACTGTTCTCCGTGAAGGAAGAGAGTTATACGTGGCAGCATCACCTGATTTCATTGGCCGGCTATGTGGGGAAGAAAGTATACATCGCCATCCTGCACGACAGCAAAGACAAATTCCTGCTCGCTGTCGACAATCTCTTTGTTGGCGAACCCAAGGATCTGGCATTCGATGCCACCAACAACACCCGCCATTTCTGCGGAACCGCATCAGGCAAAACCCGTGTGGAAGGAAAAATCAGAAACATTGGAAAACCTGCTGCGCTGAAAGAAATCATTTGTACATCCGGCATGAATGTACTCACACAAAAACTGGACGAGACCGTTATCGCGACGAATACTGAATTAGACTTTGCTTTTGACGTTCCCGTCACACTCGATACTACCATTCCTTATCAGATAGACGTTAAAACTGTTGCCGGAGAGACTTACAGAGTACTCGAAGACAGCACCATCTGCTCCTACTACCCCCGCACCTTGCTGGTCGAAAAGGGCACGGGCGTATGGTGCACGGCTTGCCCTGCCGTCATGGGCTATCTCAATGAACTGAAGGAGGAATACAAGGACGAAGTGGTCATCGTGGAATCCCACGCGGGCTACAACGACCAACTGAAACTGAGCTACGCTCCTTACGACCAGGGAATGGCAGCCAGCAATTATCCGACCATTTATTTCAACAGATATCAGAAATACAAGAGCTACGACAAGAAAGAGGCACAGAATACACTGAAAAAGGTGATTACGGAATCTACCCCTGCCTTGGTCCAGGCGGAAGCTTACCTCCAGGACGGCAAAATCGCAGTAGAGGCAAAGATGTCGTTTGGCAAGGATATGGACAACAGCAAGGACAAGTATAGAATTGGATTTGCAATACTCCAGAAACACCTTCAACTGCCTTTCTCCATACAGAAAAATGCGGCCAGCGGTCCGCAGTATCAGGAATACGGACTGATGACCTCGCCTTTCGACAAGGACTTCATGTTCTTTCACAACACGGTCAAGGGAACACCGAGTGCATTTACCGGCATTGCCAACAGTCTGCCGAAAGAGATTACGGCGGGCAGCACCTACACTCACAAAGCCTTGCTCGACCTACCCGAAGGAGTCACTTCCACCGAAGGACTCACCGTAGTGGCCTTTATCCTCGACCATTTCAACACCCGGGTATTAAATACGGTGGAGATGCCAATCGCTTTGGAACACACAGGTATCCGTGAGCTACCGGGCCAGACTTTGGAAGCCGGCATCCAATTGAACGGTACCAGCTGCCTCATCCGTCTTCCCTACAAGCAGTCTTACCAAGTCAGAGTGACGGACGCAAGCGGCCGCTGCCTCCATGCAGCCCAGGGACAGGGCGACCACCTCGAATTGTCCACCGCAGCCTGGCCGAAAGGCACTTGTCTGGTCTCCCTGCAACAGGGAGGAAAGAGCCTCACTAAAAAGATTCTGGTGGACTAAACCATTCATAGAAAACAAACAAATATCTAAACAATAACAAAATCTAACAGTAATGAGAAAGATCAATCTGACGTTATGTGCCATGTTGGCATCAGCGTGTGCCTTTGCCCAGCAAAATGGCAATCTCATTTTTTCCACACCGGCAACCAATGTCGACTACCAGGTCTGTGCCGTCTCTCCCAATGGTAAATGGGCTTGCGGTAACATTGATGATGGCAACCTTCGTGGCTTCGTCTGGAATCTGACTTCCGGAGAGTTGAAAGAATTGTCCCTCCCAGGTGATGAAACTTACGTATTAAGTGTGTCTGACGACGGAGTCGTGGCAGGCGCGTTCAGAACCACCCAGGGTACGCCGAACAATGTGCCTTTGGAAACCGCCGGATATTGGAAAGACGGCAAATGGACTGCTCTCAACCTTGAAAACACAGAAAGCGGAGAAAAACTGGTTTTCGGCAGCAATGCCAACACCATCTCTGCCAATGGTAAATTTGTCGCTGGTATCGGTGATACCGGTGACGACATGTGGTATCCGGTACTTTGGGAAAATGGTCAGCTGAAAGTCGTTGACAATATTTCCGGTTCGGTATACAGCGTGAGCAATGATGGTAAAATTCTGAGCGGATGGTCTGAACATCCCGTCAAGCACAACCGTACCTGCACCATCTGGAAGTTGGGTGAAGACGGTAAATATACCAAGACTTACATGGACTTGAAGTCTCCATGGGCTGCCAGTCCGTTTGCTGTCGCTCGCGACATCTCTTCCAACAACCGCTATGTAGTCGGCTTCAACCGGGTTTGGGACCTGACCGACGACACTTATACCGAACATGACTTCCACTATGCTACCGGCGGTTTCGAACTCGTAGGCGTAACCAACTCAGGCGCCGTCTATGGTTATCACGATATGAGCGACGGACGTGGACGTCAGGCCATGCGCATCGAACTCGACCACAAGACGACCAACATGCACGACTTCCTCACCGAAAAGGGAGTCAACCTCGACCAGTATCCGGTACTCTACCACACTTGCAGCGTCTCTGACGACGAAAAGACTTATGCGTTCCTCGCTGTCAGCGATGACTCCGAATTGCGCAGCATCGTAGTCAAACTCGACGTCGACACCACAGCAATGGCTCCGGTGGCTTTGCACAACCGTCAGTTGAAAGGGGTGAATGCAAACCGCCTCAGCTGGAACGCTCCTTTGAAGAATGTAGCTGGCGTGAAGGGTTACAACATCTACCGCAACGGTGAAAAGATCAATAAGGAACTGGTGACCGAACGCGTTTACATCGACGAGAACCTTCCTTTCGCTACTTACAACTACGAAGTGACAGCTGTATACGACCAGAAGGAATCTGAAAAATCAGAAGCACTGGCTTGCAACGTGGAAGCACCGGCACTCAATGCGCCCCGCAACCTCCTGGCTGTTCCTTCCAGCGTCAACGACGTACGTCTCTACTGGGACAGTCCGTTGAACAACGCACCGGCAATCCGCTATTATGAGGCCGACGATCTCTTCGCCAGCATCGGTGGCGGCAACTATTCTTTCGAAGGTGCCATCTGTGCTCATAAGGAAGACCTCGCCCTCTACAAGAAGAATCATTATCAGATTACAGACGTGACCTTCATCCCTTCTTCCAAGCAGAAGAAATGGACAGTCAACTTCTATACATCCGACAACGACGACGAGCCTATCTACAGTGAAGAGATTCCTGCAGAAAATCTCCAATACGGTATCGAAAACCACTTCACCCTCTCCAAACCGGTAGAAATTCCGGAAGGCAAGGATGTCATCATGTCCATCGGCGTGGACGTTGTGAGCGGCGGTGGTTTCCAGGTATTGGGCATGGTATCCAAGAAGGCTGACCCTCGTTATAGTGACTTGATTCGCCAGAAGACTGAAAAGGATTTCTACTCTATGTACGAATCTGCCTTGAAGTCTCCGAACGGCTCTTACGAATTTAATATCTGCTGGGCGATGGCCATGCATTTCGGTAAGGCTACCGACAGCAACAGCAATGTGATCAAGCAGTACAAGGTCGTAGCCAACGATAAAGAAGTGAGCCAGACTGCCGACCACAAGATGCGTCTCGAAAAATTGGCTGACGGCAAGTACACCTTGGGGGTCATCGCTGAATATGCTAACGGCAAGTGCTCCGCTCCGGCTACAACCGAGTTGGAAGTCAAGGCCAATACCAATGTCTACAAGACCATCCGTCCTACAGTCGAAACCAATTTAGGTACGGCTACCGTCACTTGGGAAGAACCGGTCGACAACGACGCAGCTGTCATCACCTTCGCCAACAACCACAACCAGGGTGGTATGGTCGGTCCTAAGAACAATCAGTACAGCTACATGGTGGCTACCCGCTACACTGGCGAAAAGTTGAAGAACTACGAAGATTTCGAAATCACTGGTTTCCGTTTCTTCCCGTTGGCTGATGCCGACTTCACCTTCATCCTCAAGGTGGATGGCAAGGAAGTGGCCGAACAGGTATTGGACAATGGCGTGGGTTACACTCTCAACCAGTGGAATACCGTGAAATTGGACGAACCGATCAAGGTGAACCGTGACAGCGAATACTTCCTCATGCTCGACTGCTACGACGTCACTCCGGAGCGTGCTCCGCTCGGCCTCGACCAGCAGCCGGCTTATCCGAACGTATCCGACCTCTTCTCTCTCGACGGCGGTGAGACTTTCCGTTCTCTCTCTGTAGAAGGCAGCAAGAGTGCCAACTGGATGATCGGTATGGAAGTGGCTTCCACCACTCCTAAGAAATTGCCGATCGAAGGTTACAATGTCTATCTGACCAACGAAAAGCAGACTGAAAATCCGATTACCGAACTGAAGTATGTCTTCGAAAATTTGGAGGCAAGACCTTACCAGGTACGTGTCAATCCGGTTTACGGCGACGGCATCGGTGAGAAAAAGAGCAAGGCTGTCACTTTCGTCATCAACTTGCCAGAGGGTATCGAAGATATCCAGAACAGCACTTTGGAAGTGACACAGCAGGCTACAGAAATTCTCGTCAAGGGCGGTCAGGTAAACGCTATCGACGCCTTCAACCTGAATGGTGCCCGCGTGGCTCACAGTGATCACGAGGTACTCGACATCACCTCACTCCAGGCTGGCGTCTATGTCTTGAAAATCCAGGCAGACGGCCGCTTGGTTACTGCCAAGATCAGCATCAAGAAATAATCCATTTTGATATTTCCAATGTGTCCATGTTCTCCTGCCCTGCTGCCCTTTGGCAGCGGCAGAAGACCATGGACACATTATCACTTTTATCTTGTTACAAACAATTATGAAAATCTATTCCAAACTTATACTTTCTACGACCCTCTGCTTCACAGCCACCCTTGGAAACGCCCAAACCACCATCGGTTACAGCAACGGTTATGCCAATCGTACCGAAGGAGTGCGTTTCGGCACCGGTGCCACCCAGGGTATGGCCATCCGCATTTCCAAGGAAAAAGCACAACAGCTCAAAGGAGAGAAAATAAATGCCATCCGTACCATCTTCAGCACCTCTCATACCAAGAATCTGAAATTCTTCATCAGCAAGCAGCTGGGGGGAGAGCCTGAATATACCCAGGACATTGCAAAGAGCAGCACACGCTGGAAGACCTACGACCTCACCACTCCTTACACCATCACGGGCGAGGAATTCTACCTCGGTTACACTTGTGAGGTGACAGAGATCTACAAACCGCATCTGTTCGACCACAGCCAGGACTTCGGCAACCAGCTTATCTGGGCCATCAACAATGACCAGTGGCAGGATATTTCCAACAAGGGACTGGGAGCTGCCAACTTGCTCTTCATCGTGGACGGCGGCAAGAAATTCACGGACGTCACCATGAAGCAGGTCGATGCCAACGGTTTCTACAAAGCAGGCAAAGGCTATGTATTTGGCGGTCAGATTTACAACTTCGGTACTGAGCCTATCGAGTCGTTTGACCTCACTTGCCAGATTGGCGATTCAGCACCTTCCACTTATTCTGTAAAGGACGCGGCCATCGCACAGGGCGAAAGCTACGACTTCAAAATGCCGGAATATTTCCCGACAGTCAATGGTAAGGTGCCTTTCAAAGTAGCCATCAGCAATATCAACGGCAGCGAGGACGCCGACCAGAGCGACAACCTTTCCATGACTTCCACTTACATCTATCCAGAAAATGTGGAGAAGAAGGTGCTCGTCGAAGGCTTCACCGGTCAGGCTTGCGGCAACTGTCCGAAGGGACATACGGTCTTGAACAAGGCACTGGAAGGCATCGAGGAGAAATTCGTGGAAGTATCCCACCATGCAGGTTATCAGATTGACGCCTTCACCATGAAGGACGACATGGAATATACCTGGTTTTACAATAACAACGGTAGCACCTACGCACCCGCTTCCATGTTCGATCGCACGATGGTGACCGAAGGCACCGGTTCCGTAGTTTTCGAAACCCAGGATGTCGTGACTTTGAATGAGGCCATCAGAAAGTCGCAGAATGCCGAACCTTTCATTGCGGTGAAGCTGTCAAACGAATACGACAAGGCCACCAGAAAGAACCAGATTACAGTCCAGGTGCACACTTATGTGGTACCTTCAGAGAAGGAGCACCGTCTGAATCTTTTCCTCACTCAGAATAATATCGTCAGTTACCAGAGTGGCGCGGGCAGCAACTATGTGCACAACCACGTCTTCCGTGGCGCACTGAACGGCACCTGGGGTGAGAAGATTGACCTGGTAGAGGGAGAGACCGTCACCAAGACTTATGAATATACCTTGCCGGAGGAAATCGTCTCCACACAGAGCAACGCCAAAATTCAGGCAATACCGGAAGACATGCACCTCGTCGCCTTTGTTTCCGATGCGGCAGAGACTGCGTTGGACTGCAAGGTCTACAATACAGCCAGTGTGAAGATGGTCAACGACGACGTCACCGGTATCGGAGACGTGGTCCGCGAACAACCTTCACAGGTGGTGGTGAATGGTCACCAAGTGCAGGTCAGCGGTACTTATACGACGGCAGTAGTATACAATAGTCTCGGTCAGCAGGTAGCAACACTTCAGGGAACGGAAAACGTCACCTTGGGCAAGGGCTTCTACGTAGTCAGCGTACAGCAGGCTGACGGACAGCGCACCGCACAGAAAGTATACATCGCGAACTAATTTTTGTCATCTATTCATACGATAAATGAGGGTGCCCGTCATCCTCAATTATCATTTTATCCAATCTCCACGGGAAGGAACTGTAAGCGGTACTGCCCGACTCCCTTCCATGTGACAACGATTCATTATGAAAAAAATAGCTTTACCCCTCATAGCCGGTTTGCTTGCCTGCCCTTCCCTTTTGGAAGCACAGAGCAAACTAGCCCCCAACACCCTCCATTTCCTGCAGACAGAACAGCATCTGACCAGCAGAGGCGTACAGACCACCCCGCAACGGGTCAATGCTTACCTCAGCGTCCGCGAGGACATCGACCTGGAACAACTTGCCCGGTTGGGCGTCCAGGTCAACTTGAATTTGGGTGACTTACTCACAGCGCAGATTCCAGTGAAAAAAATCGAAGAAGTGGCACAGCTCGAAGGCATCCGCTACCTCCAGCTGGCAATCACTCCCCAACCCATGCTCGACCAGGCGCGTGCCGTGACCGGTGTTGACAAGATTCATGCCGGCACAGGTCTGCAAGGAGCCTTCATGGGCAAAGACGTGGTGGTCGGCATCATCGACGCCGGCTTCGACTACCAGCATCCCAACTTCTACACCGCCGACGGCAAAACATTGCGCATCCAGCGGGTGTGGGAACAGGGAAATACACGTGGTACCCATCCCGAAGGATTCACCTACGGTGCGGAATACAAGACACCGGAGGACATTACCAAGGCGCTGTACGACATCAACACCAACTCCCACGGCACCCACGTCGCAGGTATTGCTGCCGGCGGTTACCGGGGCAACAACTGGTACGGTGTGGCAGGCGATGCGGACATCGTCTTGGTAAGCAAGGGAGAACTGACTCCCGACAATGTGAACATCAGTGATGCCATTGCCTATATCTACCAATATGCGGAGAGTGTGGGAAAACCTTGTGTCATCAATATGAGTCTGGGAATGGAAATCGGACCGCACGATGGCACTTCCATCTTCGACCAGGTGTCCGACCGTCTCCAGGGACCGGGCAAACTCCTGGTAGGCAGTGTGGGCAATTTCCACGGTGCTCCCCTCCATGTCAGCAAACAGTTCACAGGAGCCGACGACAGTCCGTTGCAGACCATGGTGGATTACAAAATCAAACCTTATGCCAAGAATTTTGGTGGAGAAATCGATATCTGGGGAGAAGCCGGTATGAAATACGATGTGCAGGTCGTCATGAACTATTACAGCCGCAACGACATCGTTTGTGCCAGTGAGGTCATGGACGCTTCCAAGGCGGAAGGTGGCAGCCAGACTTTCAAAATCACCAAGAACGGTTCTGGAAAGGTCCTCATCACAACGGAAATCAATCCGTTCAACCAGAAGCCTCACACTTATATTTCTCTCCAGGTGGAGAATGTGCGCAGCCGCAATGCCATCGGTATCATCGTCACTCCAAAATCTGCTGGCGACGTACACATCTGGTCGGACAATATCTACACCAACCTCACCGATAATGGCTGTGAGGGTTGGACCAAAGGCAATGGCGACTATACCCTGGTAGAAATCGGTGGTACGGGTAAAAACATCGTTTCAGTAGGTGCTTACACCACTCGCAACACTTATACCAGAATGGGCAGCACGCAGGAGGAAAAGCTCGATGAGACCGTGGGCGAAATTGCCAGTTTCAGTTCGAGAGGTCCGGCACTCGATGGCCGTATGAAACCGGAAATCTCTGCTCCGGGCACCTTCATCATTTCCTCTGTCAATTCACACGATGGCACCCTCTCTTCTACGACCCCATTGGCAGGGGGCATCGACGGAACGAACTATTGTTACGGATACATGCAGGGCACTTCTATGGCGGCTCCCTTTGTGACGGGTACTGTGGCGACCTGGTTGCAGGCCAATCCACAGCTGACTCCGGACGAGGTCCGCGATATTTTGAAACAGACCGCTGTGAAGGATAAGTTCACGGGCAACGAACCGTCACCGGGTGTCTGGGGATATGGCAAACTCGACGCCTACGAGGGACTGAAGACCGCACTTGCCATGACGGGCATCCAACCGCTCACGACTGCGGAAAACTGGATCAGTATTCTGCAGAACCAATTGCTCTTTGCCCAACCGCTGCACCAGGTGGAAGTGAAGGTATACGACGCTGCCGGTAAGTTATGCCAGCACATTGCCCTCGGTGAGGTGCGTCCGGGAGAGGAATATGCACTGCCTGTTGCAGCCTTGCCTTCTGGCATCTACCTCGTCAAAGTCAGTCACTCCCAGGGTGCACAAGGTTTCAAAATCATGAAATAATCAGGTCGGATTTTCGAAAGGATATTTTGAAATGGACTTTTGAAAATGACGGTCACAAATAACGGCCATAAATAACGGAAAGGAAATCCGAGTGAAGAATTGGAAAGAAGAATAGGAACAAGTCGTTTATAATCTTTTTTATCTATTTTGAGAATTACAACCGATTTCAGAAAGGACAGTTCTTTCAAAAGCATCAGAAAGATTTAGTAAGAACCATGTTTCTCCCCGATGCTTTCACAAGCGATTTTCCCGAGATTTCCCCAACAGTGCGTCCGCTGCTGCCACCATAAAAGGCAGGAGCGGACGTTTTTTTGTGGATGTTCCTCCCTGAAGAGAGCGGACCGCTGCACCTGGATGGGCTCTTCTTACCTCTGCAAAGACCCGACAGACCTTCCATAGAACCGTGACGGTAACTTCTCAGAACTTTACCATGGACGGAAAAGGCTAGCAAAACAAGATAATTAATACATTTTACCGGGTGAAAAACGCTTATTCACTAAGAAATAGGTATTTTTGCAGTTATGAGTAGAATATTAGCTATCGATTATGGGAAGAAACGTACAGGCATTGCTGTAACGGACCCATTACAAATAATAGCCAACGGTTTGACAACCGTCCAGACTTCCACCCTGATGGCCTTTCTCAAAGACTATATCAGCCGTGAACCGGTGGAGCGCATCGTGATGGGTTATCCCACACAGACCAATGGCGAAGCATCTGAAAATTTACAACGAGTGAAACAATTTGCCCGTCAACTGGAAAAACAATTTCCTGACATTCCTGTGGAATTCTACGACGAGCGTTTCACTTCCGTATTGGCACACCAGGCCATGCTCGATGGCGGTCTGGGTCAGAAGCGCCGCCGCGACAAGGCGCTGGTCGACGAAATTTCCGCCACCATCATTCTGCAGTCCTTTATGGAACGCAACCGGAATGGTTTCTGATGCGGCAAAAACAAGCGAAACAATCAGACTGAGGCACGGCAAGGCAGTAAGGCCCGCGTCCCGGAAGCTATAACTATCAATATAAACTAAAACAAAACAAAGAATAAATGATTCTTCCTATTTACACTTATGGTCAAGCAGTGCTTCGTAAGGAGACTGAAGAAATCACACCTGATTACCCAGGTTTGAAGGAATTAATTGCAGATATGTTCGAAACCATGTACCGTAGCGACGGCGTGGGTCTGGCAGCTCCTCAGATTGGCAAATCCATCCGTCTGGCTGTCATCTCTCTCGATGTATTGAAGGACGACTATCCTGAATACGAAGGTTTCAACAAGGCTTATATCAACCCACACATCATCGAAGTGGACGACACCAAGACAGAGTCCATGGAAGAGGGTTGTCTGAGCCTTCCAGGTATTCATGAGGCAGTACGCCGCCCTACCCGCATCCATGTTCAGTATCTGGATGAGGATTTCAACGCCCACGACGAATGGGTCGACGGATTCCTCGCCCGCGTCATGCAGCACGAATTCGACCACCTCGACGGTCATGTCTTCACCGACCGCCTCTCTCCGCTCCGCAAGCAGATGATTCGCAGCAAACTCTCTGCCTTGATCAAAGGTAAGGTACGCTGCCCGTACAAAATCAAATAATTTGCATATTTACAATTCATAGTTTTTTGTTTCGCCGGCCTCCGGTCCCATACCCGCCTGGCGGAACAAAAAATTTTTATATCCTCTGTTCCTTCCCTATTACGCAATGGCACTGTCCCGCATCTCTCTAAAGAACTTTCTCTTTATCCAACGTACCAACGAAACCGTACTCCGTTTCGTTACTCTTTTTTTATTCATTTTTACCCTGTTCTTTAGTACCGCCCGCACAGCGCATGCACAGATCAATACAGACAACGTCACCATCATGGGCCGCAACGCCCTCAGCCTCGACGATTATCTGACCGCCATTCATTATTTCAACCAGGTCATCGATGCCAAGCCTCATCTGAGTTCGCCCTACTATTACCGCGCCTTCGCCAAATTTTCTTTGGAGGACTACAACGGAGCGGAACACGACTGTTCTACCGCCATCCAGCTCAACCCTTACGTGGTGGAGGTCTACCAGCTGCGCGGACTCTGCCGCATCCATATAGAGGACTACCAGGGCGCCATCGACGACTATACCCGTTCACTGGCCGAAGAACCCGACGACCAGGGAGCACTCTACAACCGGGCACTCTGCCGTCTGGAACTGAAGGACTTCAAGACGGCCGACCGCGAAGTGGACCTGATGCTCAAGAAATGGAAAAATTTCCAGCGCGCCTTCATGGTGAAAGCACAAATCTGCATGGAGTTGAAAGATACGGTGACGGCCTTCCAATGGATCGATTCCCTCATCGTCCTCAATCCGCGCCATGAACAGGCGTGGTCATTCAAGGGCCGCTATGCCCTCTCCAAGAAAAATTACGAACTCGCCGACAGTTGCCTGACGAAGGCCATCGAAATACAACCTTCCGACTTCGACAACTATCTGGCACGTGCCCAGGCCCGTCATGCCCTCAACCAGTTCGACCTGGCTCTGGGCGACTACGACCGCACCATAGAAATCATCCCGGAACATTTTGTGGCACACTACAACCGTGGTCTGCTCCGCGCCCTCGTGGGCGACAAGAACCGCGCCATCCAGGACTTCGACTTTGTCATCAAGATAGAGCCGGACAATACATTGGCCATCTACAACCGCGCCCTCTTGCGCGAAGAGACCGGCGATTACCACGGAGCCATCAGCGACTATAGTGCCCTCATCAAAGAATATCCGAACTTCACCTACGGCTACTGGGCCCGTGCCAAATGCCGCCGCAAAATCGGTGACACCCGGGGAGCTGTCAACGATGAGACCTTCGTGGCCCGTGCACAGCTCGATATGAAATTCAAGCCCCACCAGCGACGTCCGATCAAGGAAGTGCGCCAGCGCAACGACCACAGTCTCGACCAGTACCAGCAGTTGGTGGAGGAGAAACCGGATAGCACCCACCGCTTCGTCAACCAGCTCATCGGCAAGGTGCAGAACCGCCATGTCGAAAAGGAAATCCTGCCTCAGTTCACCCTCGACTTCCGTCACACGGGTACGTCGCAGCAATATCATTTCGAGGCCTTCCTGCCCGAAGTGGACCGTATCAACAAGCGGGGCGTCTGTGCCCTTCCACTTTCTTTCGCCGCTTCGGTAGAGAGAAAATACTCCCTCGATGCCGTAGAGGAAGCAGCACGTGGAATGAAACCTTCCGCACATGCCGGCGACGCCCATCTGCTGCGCTCCGTTGCCGCAGCTGCCGGTTACGACTATGACGAGGCATTGAGCGAAATCAATCAGGCTTGCCACACCGACAGTCTCAACTATCTCTACCTCCTGCAGCGCGCCCAGTTGTATACCTCAATGGAACGACTGGAGAAGGCGCCTATCCAGGAAAAGAAGAGCGAACTGCGTCCGGGCAACCCACCTGCACAACATCTGCAACTGGCGTTGAACGACTTGAACACAGCGTTGCAGCAGGCTCCGAAGAATGCCTTCATCCTCTACAACCGTGGCTGCCTCTATGCACGCCTCCAGCAGTACGACCAGGCTCTGAAAGACTTCAGCGCCGCCCTCGTTCTGGACCCACATTTGGCGGAAGCACGCTACAACCGGGCAGTCATTTATCTTCTCTTGGGCGATACAGAAGCTGCCATCCCCGATTTGAGCCGTGCGGGACAGGATGGTTTGTACAAGGCGTACAACCTCCTCAAACAAGCCAACCGGCTGAAGGCGGACCACCGGCAGGAAAAGAAAGTACAACAGAAAAGAAAAAAATAAGTAAGTAATGGTGAAATAATAAGTTCGGCAATTTTTTGTTCGAATCTTGCGTCT